>Ga0335081_10016479_pt1 | contig 11959 bp, 16 predicted proteins | sample Lox_Sample_35_FD_206713 | JGI IMG/M metagenome (GOLD analysis project Ga0335081, IMG submission 206713) | Soil microbial communities from Loxahatchee National Wildlife Refuge, Florida, United States - Lox_Sample_3.5 | ecosystem: Environmental > Terrestrial > Soil > Wetlands | place: USA... | reverse complement strand
AACGGAGTTTTCCAATTTGATATTACAAATGATGCGGGTAAGACGGAAAGTTGGTATATCGAGGCAAAGAGCGAGGGAACGATAATTAGGGGTAAGGCTACGAAGCCCGATGTCACGATCATCATGAAGGATTCTGATTTGGTCGCACTCGCTACAGGCAAGGGTTCGGCGCAATCGTTGTTTATGAGGTATGTCCGTAACCTACTAATATCACTGACCATATAGCGGTAAATTGAAGATTAAAGGGAATGCGATGAAGGCTGTGAGCATTGGCGATTTGATTGCTCCACCCAAGGCGAAGGCTTAAAGGTTTTGGATATTTTTTTATGTATACATCTCAGCTCACAAAAACTGTTTGTTAGACTTGTCGATTTTCCGTTTCGCGTTTATAGTTAAATTCATCGTTCATCCATGCCTATCCTAGTCCTCTTGTTCTTGTCAGCAGGGTAGTTGTCACTTTCTTAGTCGTCTCTTTCAAGGGGATATATCGTCCTGGTTTGACTCTTATCATGGGTCAAATCTCCTTGCGTTAGCAACGGCGCCTTCGTGATGCGAATGGGGTGGCGGTGGCGCGGCAGAAGCACAGCCAATAGGACTCGAACGGCGGTTTGAAAGCCGGATGCTTGAATTAAAATTCCTTGTCTGCACATAGGACACAACCCATCTACGATGGCTTCTGGGCCTCCTCCGCTGACGTCCCCGGGGGAGTCGTTTTCGGGGTCGCCCTCAACGGCCATGGCGACCTTCGGAAGATTTGCTCACCACCTCAAAGAGGTTGTGACACATCCAAGTAATCGCCGATTGAGCCCGGATTAAAGGATCTATCTAATCCGTCAACAGGCTGGGCAGTCATGGAGGAAGATGACGAGGAAGAAGAGCAAATAGACTCTCATTATGGGAAGCGCCTCGAGAAACAGAAAACGAAATCAGATCATCACACCTGTAAGTCCCACGGCAAATTGGACGGGAGAACTGACGTATGAGTAGATTCAGAAAACGACGAGTTCCTTCCGAAGTCGCCGACGTCACCGCCTCATTCCCATCCAGCATTAAGGGACGTACGACATTGGATTCCTTCAACAAACCGGCATGTCGTGATAACTCCGGAAATGTTGAGAGAACAATCGGACCTCGATAGCCCATATAATCCAAATCTGTGCGATAACAATGCAGAGGTCGACGGGAAGGGGATGGACCGTCGCCTACTTTCCTCGAAGGATGGAACGGCTACAGCGGGGACCATCGGTACACCTATGGGAAGACGAAAAACGACTTTCGCCAAAATACGGTATTCAATATTGAATAGAGGCTATATTCCTCTCGTCCTGCGGCTCATTTCGTTGATATTTTCAATCGTGGCTGTTATGTTGGCGGCTTTTATAACACGCAATAGTGTCGAAGGTGGTATCCGAACGAGACCTTCAACCGTTATGGCATTTGTTGTGAACGCAATTGCTATATTCTATCTCCCTTGGGCAGCAAGGGTATTACCCTCCTTCGGGTTGAATCTAAAATTGATTTTTGCGGGATGAGTATTTCGGACGTGCCATTGGGATCCGTTCTGCAAGCGCGAAGCTGCGACTTGTATTGCTGGATTTAGTATTTATCATTCTAAACTCGGCGGATGTTGCGTTGGCGTTTAATGTGCTGTACGATTCAGAAGCTGGATGTTTAACGGACGGTAATGACAATAGCGTACGTTTCCAGTCATTTTGATAATCCTAATCGTCGCAGAATATTTATTCACGGAAAGTTTGCAGATTGCAGGAAGCTATGTCGGGCGTGCTTATCGTTGCATTGTGTGGGTTTGTAATTAACTTCATTGTATCTTTGTATAGGTATGTCACTCTCTGCATTCACGCATTTTGCTTACAATTAGGCTTGTCGAGAGGATTATTGCGACAGAGCGTTAGCGATCAAGGGACTTTGTGGGATGGAACAAAGGGCAGGTGTTGTGTACAAGTATATTACAGAAATTAAAGATTGAGGGAGATGGATTTTATATCAATTCGGATGTTTACCCACTTGCCAGAGACAGACCAATCCCATATCCCCGACGGCAACAAGCCAATCTCCGTACGTACTCCAAGCCATCTGTCTAATCAATTTTTTCAATTTCGGCACTCCCAGAGTGCTATGCGGTTTCATTAATGCAAATGCACTAGTCAGCGTTTTTCCAGGCTGGTCACCCTTCGTACTCGCTTGTTCAAACACTTGTAAATCCCAAACGTATACGTTGCCCCCAGAATTCCCCATCGCCAGGTAGGTGCTAGGCGGAACTATCGTCTCCCTTTCTTGCGTACCTGCTCCTTTTCCTTCTCTTTCGTGAGTGGATGTTCGGCTTAGTAGATCGATGGGGTATGAGAAGACTGCGAACTTCATGAACCAGGGCTCGCAATTACGAATATCGAATTGCATGAGCCTCTCAACACTATCACCGAATGCAGAACGCGTTTCTTTGTACTCGTGGGTGGTCGTAGGCTGAATCATACTTTCTCGACTATCGTACTTGCGTTGGGAATCGAAGCCAAGAATGTGCCATAGAACAATCCTGTTTTCTCGGGAGGATTTAGAGAGGATAAAGTCGTTGTGGAATTCTACGCAGTCGACGTAGTCTGTGTGAATTGCGGTCGTGGAGACGTGTGGGTATGAGTATCGCTCCGGGATGTCGATGGTAGCGGGGTCCGGTGGCGGTAATGCGGATGCCTTGGGAGGAAGGTTGTATAGGATTGGACACATCCATAGACAAACGGCATGGTCCATGCCTCCGGATAGCATATACAGCGGGTTCGCATGGAAAGCCTGAAGGGAGTTAGAGGGGAAGAAAGAAGGTCATCACCATTGTGAGGATACCTTCGCGATGTCCTCCTTCACCGGCACAAATTGCTATCGTAGGCTGCGACCTGCGTTTCGGGTCCAGTGACCATATACGTATCGTATGATCATTTGCTGCAGTAGCTATAATATACGGATGTACTGGCGATACTTTCATATCATAAATTTCCTGAACGTCAGTTCGTATGGGGTTGCACACGAGGGTTTACATCCCCGTGGCCAACGAACGTTGCGACGACCTTTTGAGTCCGCGTATTGATCACCTTTACGACACCAATACCGCCCGCAACCGCCAAAAGTGGATCTTTCGTGGCTTCATCTCGAGTCCACGCGCAGACAAAAAAGTCCTCATTTGGCTGAAACAGTTAGACCGAAAAAGATTGCCCATACATGTTCGTCAATATAAGTGGACACAATTTGTATTCCTTCAGTTTTGTGAGGTTGTGCTATTATCGCCTGCAAGTCAGTCTTGGGGGTAGGAAAGGGAATGGAACGTGTCTGCCTCCAACGAAAGCAAAGACACCTTCGCGATGCTGGTGTTTGTCGAATGCTGCACCAAATATGTTTGCTTTGATGACTTGCTGTAAAATTAGATGAGGCAGGAAGTTATGGAAGCAGAAGTACCGGCACTACAGCTTTGACCACAATTTGAACCATTCCTTTTCGTGTCTGGTTGCCTGGGTATTTTCACGAAGCGCGCTGTTTTGTGATCGATTGTTTCGTCTATTGAACATTATTTTTTAGGAATTTTGATATCGACTGTCGAAAGCAATGGCACTATGGCGGAGTGGTTATCGCGTCAGACTCGAAATCTGATTCCCTCTGGGAGCCCAGGTTCGAGTCCTGGTGGTGTCGTGGGTCGTCTTTTTCTTTTCTTTTTTTATTCTTTTATATTTTTTTCGTCTCACAAATTGTAGTATTTGAGCGATCAGATCCTTCCTTGACAGAAGGTGTACCTTTTGACCGATTTTGGAGGAAATCATCAGACGTAGTGATGAGATCTGTTATCTGTTGAACATTTAAGGTCTGAAAGGGGAATAAATTTCCTGTATGGAAACCCCCTCCCATTCCAAATACTGACAGAAAGAAAATAGCATCTCCTCCCCATCAAGCCCTATACAACTAAAATCCCGCTCCCTAATTCCCCGTAAATCCAGAGCATCAAGTAAAAGAGAAAAGCCTTGTCAGATTATGATTCCATAGTGCCAAATTGTTTCCCAGCAGACGCCTTCCTCGTAGGCTCCAGACTACTTTTCCTTTCTAATTTGGCGGCTTCAGGATTTGCTTCTTCGTACGGTAATGATGTGTCACGCTGTTCCAACATATCATACGACAAAAAGAATTTTTGCTACGAAAAGTCAGCCCAAAGAACATTTGAGCAAGGGGGCGGGACCTTCGTTTTCTGCCACATGTTTACATCCCAAAAGATGAACTCGCCCTGTTCAAATGACTCTCCTGGTCTCGAAATGCTATCCTGCGATTTGGTAAGCCACATCTGAATACCCTTGTGGTATCGCCAATTCCGTCGTGTCAGTTCGTAGGCTGCGGCATCCTGTAGGACGTCCTGGGGCATCGCGTAAAATATGTAAAATAACGTTTCATCGGAGAATTTCGTCATTTTTGACTGGGCCGAGGGAGTTGCGGGCATGCGGTAACATGCTGGTAAATCATACTTGGGATCAAAGTCGGGCATGCTTTGCTGGCGAGATAGATCTTGCCATGGAGAATGGAACATGGGGAACAATGGACGAACACTACAAAAGTCAGCAAAGACATTGTCGTCCCCCCCCATATTGCGAGGGTTTGTGGGGGATACTCGGGTTGATTCATGTTGAGGCCGAGGGACGTGAGATCGACGCCCAGGGCGAGTTTGCTTTTGTCTGAATCTTCAATTTTGATGATTCCGAGCAGACCTTTGATTCCCCAAACATCAGCGTCAGAGTCCTCCCGCTTTGAAGGATCGACGTCCTGTGTTTGAAACTCGGTTTGATTGAGGTTGGGGGGCATCGACTGCGCAGCGTCGGCGGCAGCATTAATCTCCTCACTTGACAGACCTATCGAATTTGAGATGGCGCTCGGGTCGACTGATAACTACACACGCATCAACTCACGTGTGGAGATGGTTCTACCTTCTGGTCATCCGTTGGGAACCCCTGTCGAGGATCTTTCATTGCGGCGGAACCTGAGATTAGTCTGGAATTACTAGTTGGTGGAGGTACCGCCTAACACGGGTTGCCGTGGCGCTGGCCTTTGTCCCGACTGTAATGCTTCCAACATCGAAGCCCGATGTTCCTGTGCCTGCTGCAACGACTGTGTTCCTTGTAAATTCGGCGGTGGCGTCATCAGCTGTTGCCCGACCTGCTGTCGCAGATCATACACCCCATTCGCCTGTCCTCCCGCAGTCCCCGGAAGATGTCCTGGCAACCCTCCCTGTCTTTGCTGTTGCGGCGGCGCCTCATTTATCCCCCCAAGTGCAGGGAATTCGTCCTGACTGAACGGGCCGGAGGACAAGTTGTAGCCCGAGTCATCTGTTGTGGGACCCTGTCGTGCAAATATTTGTTGTTGCAGTCGTTGCTGCTGTCCCGTGCCGGCTGTCGAGGCATAACTTTGGGATGAGGGTGGTCCATGGTGGACATTTGAGGATCCCGAGCCCAGGGCGGGGAAATCGGAGGGGTCGAGGCTTGTCGGTTGTTGCGACCCCCATGGGCTTCCTGCTGATGGTCGATCAAAGGAGAGTGAACTAGAGGTATATGGATTTGTCGAGGATGGACGAGAGGTTTCTGGGGTTGTCAGGGAAGAGAGAAGCAAAGGGCATAACCTGTCTGCGAGTAGCCCCATGATGAGGTCGTTGAGCCAGGAGTTGCTGCACAACGTTATCAGGTGCGAAGAAGGGGAAAGGAGGAGCATTGGTGGAATGGAGCTGACCTGTCATTCTGCCGTTGCCTACGCCTGCTGCTCGGCTCATCGAGGATGGGTTGATGTTCGACATCATTTGACGAGACGACGGCAGCTGCGGTCGAAACTGACCCGGCTGCTGTGACAACCCTGGTGCTGGAATCCTGTTAACAACTTGCAAATCGCCAAGGAAGGGAAGGCAAGGTCCAAAGAAGAGCGGGGAGAGGGTGTGCGAATAAGGTTGGGGGAGCTCTGTACCCTGTTGACGGTTCATCATAGAAGGCGGAAGGGCGATTATTGTTCGTGATTCAAGGCTCCAAAATTAGTCCTCACGGTGTTTCTTAATGTAATTTGGGTTGTGCCGTTGGAACGAAGTCAGTATCGCGGGATGTACCTGTGAAAGCTGGAAGAATCGAGTGGTAGAAGAAGAGCGATGCAGCGATTGTCTCTGTCCACCACTGAGGCGAAGCGCAGTCCTCTCTGTAAATAAGGCGGCTCGCGGCTGCTAGTGCTTCGATATGGATGCGCGATTTCAGTCACAACTGGGGATGGGACGTGTGCCCGTCCCGAGGTCGCCCCTGTTGTCGATCGAAAAGGGAACGACATTTGTTCAATCTCCATTGCTGGGACCCTTTCCGACATCAGATGGCTCTTCCCCTTCGGATTCAGTCGACCTCGCACATAGGATGTTTTGCATTTCGTGCCAAAGAATCTCTTGTGTGCGATGTTCTTTGAGAAGTTTGAATTGCCGGGCGCTGGATGGAATTAAATTTCCAATGCGGCGATGGATGGCATGTCTGTTGAAAGGAATATGAGACGAGGATGAGATTTTATGACCTTTACGATGGGCTTGATCGTTGCCTTCGAGCATATCTCACGATGTTAATTGTGAGGCGCTTTGCACAGTCGAAAGATGCCCGATGAAAGAACTATGTAAACAGTCACAAGATCTTAAACAATTATAATGAAATTCCCAATTAGAGAAACCCATGCATGCAATGGACATTCTGTGGGACAACCCCGAGCAAACGAAATGGACATAAGCTACAAAAACAGGTAAAATCTACAAACAAGAAGCCAAGCAAACGTTTCTGCATCCCAATTGCCCCTAAAGAGGAAGACACTGTGCTTTGAAAGGATTCTTTTTCACCGCTTCCTTCCAAAGTTTCCTCGTTTCCTCGCTTGCAAAGAGTTGTTCGCTCCACCCGTAGAGATAAGCCTCAGTGTCAATCAATTGGGCCTTGTTCTCAGGCCTGTGTAATTCCCGGGCTTGAAATAACGTATCGCATATCGGCCATGCATCTTTCGGCCAATCGTCCTCTTCCCAGTACTTTTTATTTTTCCTTGTCTCATCTTTGTGCTCCGTAAAGACTGCACGACTCCCAAAGCATAACACCGGTTAGCAATTCAGGCATATTGAAGAAGGTAGAAACGGCGAGGCGGCGGGCAATACGTTTCTCTTTCTCGTCCCGCTCGAATCTTTCCTCTAATTCCCTGTCAAATTTCGTGATTGGGTCGTTCTCCGGGCAATGATCTTTCCGCCAGACGATGAATTCAACGCGTGGGTAGTAATCGAGGAGACGACCGGGTAAGCCTGCATGCAAGAGTTTTTGCGCAGGGGTCAGATGGAGCGCCATTTTCATGTGAGGGAGGACACGATGGTCGCAAATGATGTCAAGGATGTTAACGCACAGGTTGACGGCTGGGGTAATGTCGGGACCTTTGGCATGTATACAGCCGGTATACTTTAGCATTGAGTCCGCTGTCATCTCACGTTACCACAGCCAAAGGTAATACATAAACAAAGGCAGAAAGGGGGAACCGAGAGATACAAGCACGATGAATCATCCCGGGCGTAAACTTTGTATATCCAGCAAAGGTCTTTGTAGCAGAATCCACCATCTTCTTCAAATCAGGCACATAACCGCCCACCCCTAACTGCGCCTTGACAAGCACCAAATCCTTGTGTTCAACAACCCACGTCCCATCCTCCCGATGCTCAATCACCCGTGTATCATACACGTAGTACCACAAGTCGCCGTAGCCCTGTCCATCTCCCACGACAAAAGCGTAGAGTGGGTTGCCACCAGTTAGAACACCGGTGGAGATGGTGGCTGCGTTGTTCGGGTTTTTGGGGTGAATGAATGACTTGATAATGACTTCGTGGACGGGTCTGAAGGGCGAGATGCGGTATTCTTCTTGGGCTTTCATGTCATCTATGATGGCTTTGAATTCTTCGCGTTCAAAGTAGGGACCGCTGGGGAGTTGGCCCATGGTTGCTGTCCTGGGAAGGTGGCCGGGATGGAGATGGTCAAGGGTAGTCAGGATTACGAAACTGCACTCTTATGCCAATCTCACCTCCAAACAGCGGAATTGAATTAACACAATAATTATAATTATGCTTTGCTACGAGACGACTTTCGCGTAGCAGTACTGTTAGAGGTTCCCTTGAGTGCTCTGCCACTCATCTTTTGCTTCTTGGTTGTCAATTCTTCCTCTTGAACATCCTCATCGACCCTGGAACTCACCCGTCTCTTTTTTGGCACAGATTGTTCCTCCTTAAGAACCTTCGGGGTTTTCTTTGTAGTGGGAATCCCCTTTCCTTTAGCCGACATCTTTGACGTCGGCTTCTCATCCTCTTCCTTCACACCTCTTTTCTTCTTTCCAGACGGCTGCTCTTCATCCACCTCGCTGCCTTCCCCATCACCTCGAATCTTCTTCTGACGACTTTCTACCACAGCACTCGTCCTCCCCCCAACTGTGATATGTTTGATTTTGTCGCCATTCGGGAGAACATCACTTTCTTCCTTTCCTCCCTTTTTCCCACGGGTCCTGCTCTTTCCCCAGCGATAACTGAACAGCCAATCATCCGGGAATTTCGACGAATCGCCTAGAACTGCAGCAGCTGCCGTCGTGACTGAATGGATTTTCTCGTAGAGAACTTTAAGAGCGGATTTAGGTAGTGTGTGGCTGTATTGTTCTGGATGGATACATGCTTGGTAGAGAACTGTTATGAGCAATAAAAGACAGAGTTGGACTACCTTCGTCTCTAAGAATGAGCTTTTCTTTTCGAAGGGGAACATACGCTACCCAATTTCCTACGCCTGCTGAAAATGTTTGATCTAAAAGCAGGGCTTTGATTGGGACCTTCCGTCAATATAAGCTAATGTCGCGAGTCCCACCTTTCTCTTAACGACAGTTTCCGCAAACCACTCAAAATCCGGCATTTTCAATATAGGATCAAATCCAAGCTCATTCAGAGGTCTATCATTCAGAACAATTTCCATCAGGCTATACGCTACAGCGAACGGATCCTCAGCATGGATAAGGCGAATCCGCCCCAATCGTCTCGCATCGACAAACGCGACTTCCGTCCCCCAAATTTCGGGGATCAGACTCCCTTCCAACGAGGGCCTGCTCTTTGGCTCAGCGATTTTAAGGATAAACTTGACGAATCGTGGAGGCCATTCGTCTTCGTCCTTTGCAGAATAATAATGCGACCTTGACCCGCGCACCCTCACCCATCCCGTCATTCCTTCTCATTTAGGGACAACATTAAAAAAGCGATCAGGCGTACCGAAATGTAACACTGGATGCGGAGGAGATTCCATTTGAATCCTGATATTAGTGCCGCTTGGTGAAAGTCGCTGAACCAAAAATACTTGCCCCATCGCTTTACGTCGACGACCTTTTTGCCCTTGAGAGCAGTCACAAAGTCTTTGGCGGTGGTGTCCTTGAAAACCAATGCGTCATCGAACTAACGAGACCGTTAATTTGGACAAGCGGAGATATGGTACAGCCTCGACATCAATAATTGTCTGGTCTTTGAGGATTTGTTCGAGGATGGTTCGTGCGCGTTCGACTTCCGCGATTTCCGGCATCGTGTTGGCGGTGGCGCGATTTGAGCCCTGGTGATGTGCTGGTTGAATCGGCCCAATTTCTCACCGGGTACACGTGAGGCGGGAAATCTCATTACTGCCATCCACGACCCGGAAGAACGTCCAGAAATGAGACTGGTTGTCGCTGCCTTTAGCGCCGCCTTCGGTCTCATTTATGTTGGCGAGTTTATGCCGAGGATGGTGAGAGTTTTCCTTTTTGGATCTGTGCAGAAAATGTAATGCCAAAGCGATCTCGCTCTAATATGATCAAGAAAATGAGATTGTCCATTGGTAAAAACTTTGCGAACTCCTTGATATGACTTTCAAATCCTCCAAATACAATAACAAATCATACTGCATACAAAGCTCGACATGCTATCCTCATGCACTACGTCCCAGGCCTCCGTTCAAATCCCGGCGCCTCCCCTGGAGGCGCTGAGTAAACCTTTCCGTCCCCCAAGTTACTCGCGTTATCCTCTGATACACCTTCATTTAACATGGCTATCGACCAAGCGAAAACTGACACATCCCGAATCGAGTTCATGACGTCCCGCCCTGAAGGCCCTGGTTCGACCGGCGCAGTTTCCAGGACTGTGTTGGCGGGTGGGCGGGGGAGAGAAGGGATATTCTGGAGGAGTTCGCCGACGGGAGGGGAGTGAGTTGGGGTGGCCGGAGGGGGAGGAGGCACGATCGCAAAAGGCGGCCAGGGGGAGGGAGACCAAGGTGAGGCAAAGATTCCGGGAGGACGTACGTTGGGTGGGTATCTGTCTAACGGTGGTGCTCTTCGTACCACAACGATTAGTCCGTCTGATGAGGCCGAGATGAGACATTCTACTTCGAGGCAGCCGTCCGGGATGGGTGATTGTGAGGAATGTTGTTGGTATGACCGAGGTTCGTGAGATTGGTCTTCGGTCCACACGTCGTCATCGTCATCCTCTTCTTCATCATAGTCATCATCCGCACTTTCCTCCATAGGTTCGTCATGCGGGATTGGTTCCAAGGTCGTCTTCCACAATATTCGTAGATATGCTATTGAATCGTTCTTCTTTGCATTTTCGATCGCGTTCACGGCACCATAGAGATACCCGCCTTCCACGAATTCGTAAAAGCTTCGTCCGACCGCTTGGTCCGGGTCACATCCGAGCACGAGTTGCGCAGCATGGGTGGCGTATAGGACAGGAAGCGTTTTACTGAACCGATTGAGGAGAAAGGCCGCTCGGGGTTCGTGGACAGCCAACCGTGCAAGAGATGTACTTCGGAATTTGGGAGCGAGATGGTCAATCATGCTGTATCGCGGATCCAGGGGTCCGGGTTGCTGAAACTGACGCTGTATTGTTGGCGCTGCCTGTCTTCGGCCTGGAGATTTTGCTTAACAGCCGTCTTTCGATTATTGTGACATACCATCGCTTTTCTCATTTTGTTTGTACAAGGTTGTGGCGGCAATGAAGCAGTCGTAGACGACGGTAAAGACGCATTCGCATTTAATCCACTCACCCTGCCTATTTTTCAGACTAGCCGCATCAATGGCACGTCATGGACTCACACAAAGAAAGGGAAATGTCGAGTGTACCGGCAATAACTTAGTACCGCGGCATTATCGAACCTGATGGATTCGCCGTGCATCGTTCGGGCGAATGGTAGTTCCTCGGGATGAAAGTAATCGAAACACGATTTGCCCACGACATCCTCGGGGTTGTATCCCAAAACATCCTCGATCGAAGCAGATGCGAACAAAACAGTCGCAGATGGCGAAAGATCATGCATCGTCAAAAATGTCCTACACCAACAAGCGCAGGCGTTAACCCACCATTCCCGCTTCAGAGATGGGTGCGGAACGGTACATCTCCATCTTGGCTGGGAGCACTTTGCCCGCGAGACAACGCGCCTTGGAAATTTTTAGCTCTCTCTTTGTCTGTGAAGACGTGCCCGTAGTCCAAAACGTCGATCAGCGGAGGTTCCAGTCGCTGCTTTTATATTACGCGTCCCTTGAACAAAGAGAAACCCTTGCTGCGTCCAGAGTATTAGCAACGCTAAGAGGCAATGCAAGGTTTCACCCCGTCGCTCCCTAGCAATCCAAGATAAATTGATTCGGGAAAAGGGGAACATACTCAATGCAGATTCTCCAATAAACCGCTAACTTATTGCAATATACAAAAAGTCAAAAAAAAGTGACTTTGTAAAGACCTGTGACTGCAGCATGCACATTAAATGTCACCTGCAGATATGAGGCGCAAGCCACGGGGCTACCACTGGGCCTAGAAACGCGCCATCCACGAAAATAAAAATTCCCGACTGAGGAATTAACCGAGAATAGGCCGTTCGAAACGAGGTCAGAAAACGTCGAGAAAATG
>Ga0335081_10016477_pt1 | contig 11960 bp, 17 predicted proteins | sample Lox_Sample_35_FD_206713 | JGI IMG/M metagenome (GOLD analysis project Ga0335081, IMG submission 206713) | Soil microbial communities from Loxahatchee National Wildlife Refuge, Florida, United States - Lox_Sample_3.5 | ecosystem: Environmental > Terrestrial > Soil > Wetlands | place: USA... | reverse complement strand
CCCCCTCTATGTGCCAATGTCGCCCCCCATGCAATATAACCCTGACTTCTCGAGTAATTCCGCTCCTCAATCCGCTCGACTGCCTGCCAATGGCGCTGGCGGGACAACACCCACGACACCGAGTAATCGATCGCGAAAGTCTGATGGAACGAGTCCAGTCACCTCTCGACAGAGTCCTCGCGCACACAGCGACGAATATGGCACTACGAAATCCGACAAGAGCATTTTCGGAAAATTTGTAAGCGGCATGGCAAAGGGATTAGGATCGAATTCAAGCAAGAGGGAGAAAATGGAGATAAGTACACCGTACGATCCAGTACACTTAACACATGTCGGATTCAACTACCACACTGGAGAGTTTACGGTATGCTGGCACCGCGTTGCGATTGAGTAGATGCTGACCATATTCGCAGGGACTTCCTCCAGAATGGCAAAGGCTGTTGGAGAACAGCGGTGTCTCTCAAAGGGAACAGGAACAAAATCCACAGGCCGTCATGGATATCGTGGCATTCTATTCCGAACAGACGCATACCAGACCCGAAGAAGAAGCCTTCCAGAAATTCGGTCATGTCCGAAAAACACCATCTCCTTTACCCCCGAAAGATGAACCACAAGTAACATCTCCCGTATACGAAGAAACTCAACAACTTGTCTTCTCACCCGTCCGACCCGCTCCTCCTCCCCCTCCTCCTCAGACTACAAATTTCGAAAAACCTCGACCAGCACCCGCACCTCCTCCACAAGCGATAAAGAAGCCGGTTCAGCCAATGCAACAGCAGCAACAAGCTCAAGCACCTCAAATTAGTGCCAAAATCCCACCCCGAGGCCAAAGTGCCTCGGCCGCAGCGAAATCTAGCGAACCAGGACGGGCCCCCGATGCTACTGCAAAGCTAACGAGTCCCGTAACCGCACCAGGCCCAGGCGGTCGAGTCGGCGTTGACGGCACCGGCGCAACCGTTGTCCGTCGTCGAGAACCGAAAAAATTGACGCAAAAGGACTTTGAAGTCCTTGCGAAACTCCAACAAATCTGCTCTGAAGGCGATCCCACGAAGCTTTATCGGAATCTACAAAAGATTGGCCAGGGTGCGTCGGGAGGCGTGTACACGGCTTATCAAGTTGGGACGAATGCGCTTGTTGCGATCAAGCAGATGAACTTGGAAAGTCAGCCGAAGAAGGATTTGATCATCAATGAAATCTTGGTTATGAAGGAGAGTAAACATAAAAATATTGTCAATTATATAGATAGTTTCTTGTACAAGGGGGATTTATGGGTCATTATGGAGTACATGGAGGGAGGGAGTTTGACGGATGTTGTTACGGCGAATATTATGACCGAAGGACAAATTGCCGCTGTTTGCCGAGAAGTATCACAACCCTTTCTCATTCTGCAATGAGCGGGTACTTACTGGGGTTCTAGACCTTGGAGGGGTTACGACATTTACATTCGAAAGGGGTGATCCATCGAGATATCAAGTCGGATAATATTCTCTTGTCGATGCAGGGGGACATTAAATTGACTGACTTTGGCTTCTGTGCGCAAATCGGTGATACAGCGGCTCGACGGACGACAATGGTGGGCACGCCATACTGGATGGCTCCTGAGGTCGTAACGAAGAAACCCTATGGTGCCAAAGTCGATATATGGAGTTTAGGAATCATGGCCATCGAAATGGTCGAAGGCGAACCTCCGTACCTAAACGAGAACCCCATCAGAGTAAGATCTCCCTGTCATTCAACGATCAACTGATTTAGGCGTTATGGCTGATTGCCACGACGGGGACACCGCAAGTACAACAACCAGAACAATTATCGCCCATGTTTTCAACATTCTTATCTCGATGTCTCGAAGTCGATCCTGAAAAGCGACCTACGGCTGAACACCTTCTTCAAGACCCATTCCTACGAAGAACGGACTCCTTACGATCTCTTGCTCCGTATCTTCCCACTATGCTTTCCTGCCCCACTGACCGTTTTTCTGTCCAGATTGATCCGAGCAGCAAGAGAACAAGCCAAACAAAAGGCATAACTATCAAAACTCGGGGGATGTGTATCGACGGCGAAAAGACCAGTATTATACCTTTTGATTGAGTATCTATTTGTTTCTTCCTCTTTTTTGTATCCCATGGCCTCAGGAATCGGTTGTCTTCAAATGAACCGGGTTGGTGTGGTATTTGGTACGTTGTAAAGTGAGGATACTGAGCGGGATGGGGAGCAGTGATGGGAAAGGCGGATTTATTTTGCAAAGTATTTCTCATTTGTTGCCTGTTTGTCAAACATTTTCGGGGATGCCCCCTCGATGTTCGGGTTTGCAATTCTTCTACGAGATGAGCCACTTATGAGCGGTACTTGCGGTTTCTATGGTGATATTTTGCTTTCTTCTTTGTGGGAAGTATTTGCTTTTTGCTGGATTAAGAAGGGTAGATGCCTCTTAGTTTCAAATACCAAACTCCTCCCGTTGATGTCCTCAGCTTAGATCACTGTGAGGGTGCAATTTTCTCTATTGACGAATACTTGAATTGAAGCTTTCGCATGTTGGATGCGAATCCGTGACTAGTCATAGCTGGGAGCCAACGCGACAAGACTGAATTTGCCATTTTCCTGCTCCCTCGTGATAAACTCGTCCATGACCTTCAGCGCAGTCGGCCCAACCAAGTCCTCATCGTCCGGCAAATTCCCTCGTTCAACCGGCCCAAGTCGTCGTCCGTCAAGCTCATAAAGCATCAAATTGCCTGTCTTGGGATCACGATGTTTCACCAGCGCAACGTAATGATGTTCCACCTCCTCATCAAGTCGCGGAGCTTGCGTCTGCCCCTCCCGCGAAAAGGAAGTGTGGGCAGCTTCGAGATCGGGGGACTCCTCGAGTAGCTCGGCTCGTTGGGCAGTATTCATGGTCTTTGCCTTATCGTAAATATTTGCGAAGGGAGTGTTGGGTTCTGAAGTAAGCAAAACAGGGATTTCGGAGAGCATACGGAGATAGGATGGAACGTTGCCATTGAAGACAGAGTGGATGACACCCATGGTTCCGCAGGCATTCCCAATCGTTTGACGAAACCACATTACATCCCCGTCAACAGGGTTCTCCCCCAAATACAATTCCTTGTCCTTATCTGCGTTAACGCGGTAATCTTCATAGACATTGGTGACGGGGAATATCAGGAGAAGCGCTTCAACAGGACGAGGAAGAAAGGACAGGAGCTCCGGCTCGGAAATGCTGATGACGTCGTGGAAGGCCAGCTTAGGGGACAGTCCCATCGTGTGCACGTATTTGGTAAGGATCTCCGGGTCAGATTCAAGCGGGATCCATTTCTGATGTGGTGAGATATTGTGCATTGGGGAGGTTTCCGGGTACCTTTTTGGCAGGAGGACTTGGGGAAGGATGGTCCATGGCGATGCGTTGGCGATCGTTACGCTTGCGTAACCTTTTCTGGATGCGCGTAGGTCGCACTAAAATCGTACGTAAGCGCCGATCTGAGGATGTATGCGCTAGCCCAAGGTAAGCCCGACATGGTCTACCCCCGCATGGATTCACAGCATGAGCAAGCAAACCAAGGGAAAAACTTCCGGAATCTGGACTCGGGGTCATTCCACCAACAAATCTTCTCAGACAGCACAATATTGGAATGTGATATTATTAATCCTCGCATCATCACGCAATAAGAATGCATATCTAATCCCAATCCGATGCAATCTCAAAGCCAATATTAAGCGCCATAAAAAGGATACAGATCTCTACTCTCACAGCTCCCTGACACATCTCCTTCCGTTTAAAGTTCAACAGCAAATCGACCCCGCTGCATCAGCGATACGAGACACCAGTCTCAGCAACAAGACGACCCACTGCGCCCGCTCCTAAAAACCTCCCCCCATTCTGCCAATGCAGAACCCGCCGCCTCCTGCCTCCTCCGTCCACCAAGCCTAATCTTCCCCCGTGCGCGATGCGTACCAATTGTCAACATTGTCCCCGGACTAGTTCCAAATAATGACGGCGGATTAGAGTAAATTGGTGTGTCGCCGTATTGGATTCCGGAATGCGGTGATGACGGATCAATCTCGCCTGCGCAAACTATTAGTCGCCCTCGCACAAAACCAAGAACGGGGCGACGAAAAAGGGGTGCAGTTTGTAGTACCCAGCTCGACCTTTGTAAGGATTTGACGGGCACACCGAAGGAATGCTTCATCAACATTAGTCCCATCCAAGGCACTCGCTTCTAAAAACCCAATCCCTTCCCTGCTTGCCCATCGTCCTGCTTCCTCGACACTTACTTCCCTTTCCCTTCTGAATCCACCCGTTATCTCGCCCCCGCGGAATTCCCCATTTGCAAAGGTCCGAATGTCCGTTGTTAACGATGTCTTCGGGTTCGATAAATCGGATTTGTTGCCTACAAGGATGATTACTATGTCTGGCGATGCGAGGGCGCGACAGTCTACTAGCCACGTTTGTAGAGCCAGAAATGATTCCCGGCTACAAGTCAACCACAAGCCCAGAAGAATAAAACGCACAGATAGGGCGAGTCGAACAAGTGGGTGATTGCGGGGGAGGGGAGAGAACTTTGTGATATCGTATACTAGCAGGGCACCTGCTGCCCCCCGAAAGTAACTCCTCGTCACCGATCGGAAGCGTTCCTGTCCCGCAGTATCCCACAACTGCAACTTCATCCGCTTCCGTCGTGTCCCCGTCCCAACCTTGATAATTTTATTTGCAAATTCAACGCCGATGGTATGACTGCTTAGACTCTTCCATTCATCGCGGATAAACCGATGTAATAAACACGATCTACCATCAACAAACAAATCGACCGAATATCAAACGGGAACAAGGCCACAGGGCATGTAAGCAGGAAGACGGGCTAATCGGGAGAGGGGGGACGGACTTTCCACATCCGCTCGGACCGATCAGGATGAATTTGACAAGGTAATCGTACATGCTGCCCAAAGCCATTTCTTGCTCGGCCTGTCCTCCTCCAGGGGCGGCATGTCCCGGTCTTGAATGCGTCTGTGGTGTTGACGGCCGCACGATTTCGGGGATGGAGGAGAGCGTGTTGCTGCTGAACGTCGAGTTGGACGATGTCGTAGAGTATGACCGTGGACGCGCCATGATCCTTGCTAGTCCCTAACTAGCGTGCTGCTTTGTTGGGGTTGTGTTTGCTGTTTGCTACCTGGGGATGGGGTCCACCGATGGGCCGCGACGGTGTGGGAGTGGGGAGGGAAATTTGTTTTGATGGTGGTGGAAATGCCAGGGCGGACGGACGTCTGTCTGACCAGCTCCAAACAGTCTTCCGTCACCACAATCTCACGTCCCATATGCGACATTGCAATCTTTATTACGGAACGTCCCGCAATTGATTATTCTCCTAATTCGAACACCTAAATACATGCATTGGATATTCCGTCTTGTCCATCTCCACCGTACGGATCTGTTCCTTAAAGCTGCGAAAATTATTCGACACAACCGGCGCTTGCTCAAAGTTTCGTAACACAAGAGGGGGATCGTTTTTGACCAGCGTTATCTATCTGAGCGGCCCGGCGTCCAGAGTCGAAGAGATACATGGGATGGAACGAGTTAACACCGAACTCCGATTTAAGCCTGTCTCCTGACGACTTGACAGCGGCATGGATAGGTTTGACAAGATTTACATCCATCGCCCGGTTCAGCGACATTCCGAGAGATTCCCCCAATTGTGACCGAAGGATCGCGGCCTGCCCAGGAGTTTTGTATATGCACCTGATACAGTGTCAGCCGTTTGGGTTCTATCCAATAAGGAAAGGACATGTCGAGTTACACGATGAGATACACGATCCGCGTTTGGGCCAGCGGGACCTGTCAATACGGATCTGGTAAGGCAAGAGGGGAATTACCTATTCTGAGTAATCCTGGCTTGTGGGCAAAAGTCAAATGCGGTCCTGTCATACACGCAAGATCTCCATGTGTCAAATTCAAATATATACGTAGCTAAATCGCGTTTAATCGAGTTTCAATCGAATTGGTCTCCGCCAACCAGTCTCCGTCGCTCAGCCTCCGTCGCATCGGACGGTCCCGAGCCTTCAATCCACCACCCCGTAAGTGGAAAATGACCTTCTTGAACCCTCGAATGGGCAACCAACAGCCACCCACCAAACACACCCTTCGCTAAGATATCAAGCTACGTACCATTAGAACCCTGAGGACGAACTTGAGATGCTTACCGCCGCGTAGAGAAAAATCTCGGTGTCGACTGTGATTTTTTGAGTCCCCACACCGAGAGCCCAGACGATGGGATACAATGTCCAAATAATGATGGTATATGTGGCGATGGACGTGAAAAGTTGACCGACCCGAGCTCCACGGGCAATGGCTGCTCGCCGTGCGGATATAACCATGGTGAACACGACGTACAAGTAAAACAAGCAGGCAATGGCGTAGTACCCCCACTGAATCTTGCGATGAGAAAACGCTGCAAATAATCCCTTTTTCATCAGATGCCAAGTCTCATGTTGGTGGGCGTTGTTACGAAGAGGACCATGACCACATCAGCGAATATTGCAAGGAGAATGTCCATGCCAGGAAGGCCAGCGAGAACCGTCAAATCGAGTAAAAGAAGAGGCGTCGTGATGGACCAATCTACATACCGAGCCCAATAAATTTGACGCAATACGATCTCGTGATGTTTGTGCGAGACACGGACGATATGATATGAAGCGCCTCCCCCGGCAGCCATGACAAAGTACGAAAGTGCATCTATCAAGGTAATAAGGGTGGTGATGTAATGGAATAGACGGAGGTGCTACGAGTTCAACTTGGGCACTCGTTCAACGAAAGATACCTTTTGGATTTGAGCGGTCATAAGACAAAAGATCGTGGTAATAATGACAAAGACAACGAATACGACCCATAACGCCTGTCGTCAGGTGGGAAATTGAGAAAGTTGTTACGATATGCCCTGATTTTGTAGCATGTTCAAAAACTCTTTCAATGATCGGAGAAGGCGGGAGGGTTGAACTGATCGGTGGCGGGCCGATTGCTGGAAAAGTCAGTACGAAAAGATAGGTAAGGCGTCTACTCGCGCTGCCTGTAATGGTGGAACTAATGATACGACTCATCGAGGGAAGGGGGACTTGAGATGCCATCGCAGACGTAGTCTTGAAGATTTGTTCCATCAGCACTGATTATGTCCTCCCTTCTCCCTCTGCTTGTTCCTGATAATTGGGGAGATGGGGAGCGAGTGGTGCGAGCCAAGTAATTCGGTCGTCGCCATGACGTATTTTCGTCTGTCGCGCGACAACTGATCTGCGCCGCCTCAACTACGTCTGCTGAAATGAATGCCTCAAGGGCGAATCACAATTACGATCGTAATAGCTTTCCCCCCCGTGATTCATTTCACCCTCACTAACGTACAATTTAAATGACAATGCAACTAACCCAGTCTATCTTTTTGCCACGTTGTCTAATTCAAATCCAACCAATGCTTCATTTGCTCCCAGACAACAAAAGAACACGCAACCATCGGGCCGACCTAAACGCACCACATCAGCGAAGTGTTCTCATATATAGCCAGCGGAAATACTTTTATATATCCAATTGACAACCCAACATAAAACCCACGAATCCCCGCGGTCGCATAAATACTCTTTACAACATCCGTAAACTTCTTCATCTCATGATTCCCCACCGCGCCACCAACCTGCATCTGTCTCCTCACAACCTCAATCGGATAACTCGACGTCTGCGCCAATAACCCCGCAATCCCTCCCGCCGCAAACTCCCACCCGGTGCGTAACTTGGGATGTCGTCGCTCCCGTTCGTTCCGCGGCTCAACGGGGGCAAGTGTATAGGACGCCAGATGTTTTGAGCGGAGAACATCGCCGACGGCATCGTGTGCCCAGAAGGAGACTCCCGCGTAAGGGATCATGCCTGCTATTGTGGCAAAAAATCCGCGATAAAAGTTTGTGAGGCCAAAGAAAGGGAGGTGATGATGTGGGGATGCGGGGACATGGTGTGTTGAGGCAGGTTTGTGGAGGGGAAAGTCTCGCTCGTGGTATATTTTTGAACAGATTTCTCGGAGTCTAATTCTTGATGATGTTTGTGTTTCAAATGCTAATCTTACTCTCACAACTTCGAGTGGATATGTAAAGAATACAGACGTAAGGCCTAGAAAGCGAAAGATTAGCATCCAATTCGCGGGCAGGACAAAGCTCGGCATACCGGCGAGGGAACCAGCGGACATCCGCCGATACCATACTTCCTCGTCTTGGGATGGGATCAAGTGGTCTCGTATCTGATCATACGCAACGAATTTGATGGCCGCATACGGGAAAACTCGAAGTAACGTCGCTGAATGGCCCTGGAATAATCCATATACGCCCGACGTCTGCCATATCTTGACAAGGCCACGTGCCATGCCCTTGACACTGCCCGCATACGGCTTAAATTCCGGGCTACCAGTCTGGAACAAGATCTTTATCCGGTCCAATGGTGCAATCAGCGTCTTGGCCTATACAGATCTAGATTAGCTTGTGACGTCCCACGTGGTTGAGTGGGAGATATCAAAAACGGGACGGGAATGAGCGGAGAAGGGGTGGCGGAGTGGGGGGAAGGGGGGGAATTGATACAGCACAGCCAGCGATGCCACCGGCGAAAATGCCTTTAACAAAGAAGAACGTTGGGCTGTCTTTTTCCTTGTACTTCATTTCGGGGGACGCTCGACTGCTAAGCGCTCTAACCTGCTGAGTGTCCCATGCTGGCGGGGTTGTGCTCGCAGTGGTGGGAGCAGAAGACTGGAGCGGCTGTGTGTGCATGGAAAGCCTCGCCGTCCCTGACATTACCGTCCTCTCAACTGCGAGGCCATCGGGGAGCGGGGTGAACGAGGCGAGGAGAGGATTAATGGAGCGAGGGGGGGATTCGAAATTCCCAACGAGATTTGCAGGTTTGCTCGGGCCGTCTACGAAAGGGATTGGGCTTTCTGCAGCCGAGATCCCGGATTTACCGAGAAAAGAGGGAGTCAGGTGACTTGACGTGACCAGGGTTAGGTCACAGGCGTCGCTCTTTGTTTACATTACGATCTGGGCGATCTCGGCCAACAACACCGCGCGTTTCTCACCGTGCTCGTTGATTGCGAGCAATGGCACGGCCGACGAGTGAGTTTGTGTTCCCTATTCTGAAAAATGCCGACATTGTCCTCTGTCTGCAAGAGCTCGGCATCCCGTTTGCGGAAGAGGACCTGCAGAAGCCAACGCCGCAGCGGATGCAGATGGTCTACGAGGCCTTCGCCGATATCCTGATGGGCTACACCCGCGAGACGTTCGATGCAAACGTCCGTGCCTGTGCTTCGGAAGTAGAAAACTTCGTACTCCCTGTCCACCGCGATCTAAGCTTATAAGGCAGGATGTCTACCAGGACTCCATCGGGCTGATGACTTTTCACAAACAATTGTACGCACGATATTTCGTGTGGTTGGAGGGTTGATTGTAGGGTGCTTTTGATGAGTCAAGTCAGCGTCACGGACTTTTCTATTCGAGACTTGATTAAACCTGACCCTCTCCGTGTGAAAAATATCCTCTCCGCAATCCTCAACTTTGCCAAATTCCGCGAAGAACAACTCCCCGTGTTTGATAAACACACAATCCGATCTGTCTCCCCCACAAACCCTAGGTGTCTATTAGCTGACATGACAGGAACGATACGAGGCAGAGCATCGTGAATTAGTTGATCAGGTGGAAGCCAATAGAGCGCGGTTGGCAGCCCTTCGCGTGCAAAGGGCAGACGAGGCCCCGCTCATCGCCGAACGCAAGGAAGTCAACGAAAGTCTACGTAACGATTTGAAGAATTTGAAACGTCAACAATCGGCTTTGACAAACGACATCGACGCCCTAAAACGCGAAAAGAACGTTCTCACTGAGAAACTGGTCCGCTTTCTCCCCCCATGTCTTGCTGTCTTCCCCCATCTGACGTGGCCTGCAGACAAACAATGAATATGTACTACAGAATACAAAACAAGATATCGTTAAGACACGGGCCCGCATCGTCACCTCCCCCGAAAAATTAAAACAAGCCATCTCCGAAATGTCCAGCTCCCTCATGTCGGAAAAATCGTCCGTTTCCTCCCTCTCCCAAAAACAACGTGACCTCCAAACCCGCATCGACGCCATGTCCGTCCTCGAAGCCGATATCCTCTCCTGCACAAAACTCATGGAAGAATGCGAAGCCGAGCTAACGCGCGTGGAAGAAGCCTCGCGCAAGGTCGGCCGACACCGTGAACAGTTGGAGGGAAAGCAATTGGAGATGAAGGAGGTGGATGTCAAGGAACAACAGCTATTGCGACAATTGGCGAATGCGGAGGACAAATTGGCGCGTGTGAGACGGACGGCCGTGAGTAAGCGTGAGGCGGCGCAGAAACAAATGCTCAGGATTAGGGAGGAGTATAATGTCATGGCGCAGGAACGAGCTATGAGAATGCAGGAGATGGATAAGAAGAAGGCTATGATTGAACAGACGGAAAAGAAGGTCCGAAACCTCCCCGGGAGGAGGAGAGCTGACAATTAGATTGCGGATTTACGAGCGAGTACGGATGGGGAGATTGCGGGCGTTCTTCTCGAATACTCTAAACTCAAGGCTCATATCGAACGGTATATGGAGGAAATGCCCATCGATGATGACCTGAAACAAGTTGCGGCGGTATTCTAGTATTGGATGTAAGTACATATTTGGGTGGAGGCCTTGGAGTTCCTTTGAGAAATGTAATATTACACAATCTCATTCTAAAAGAGAAATTTGTACATTTTCAGCCGCACCATCCACAAGCGTCCATTGAACTCTCCACCTTTCCCCTCGGCAAACCCACTCTGCTGAACCTTGCCCATCATCATCGGATGTCACTTGGTTCCAGAACCCACGGACCCAGCGTCCGAGAATCCGGAGCACGGGCGCCGTCGCAGTACTCGGGGCCCCGCCAGGGCTCACGCCCGCATTGAGAATTGGCACCACACGGTTGAACGACTCGGGTGGTTCGCGAAGAACGAGGATCCCTGCTGACGACGACGTAATTCGAACCATTGCAGCGAGCGTGCGACTTATACCCTGTGCAGAAAGTTCTTGCGCGACTTCATGGAGACGAATAAAAGTGTCCACGCCTAGGAAGTCGACGGTCGAATGTTGGAGAGTCGAGAGTAAGACTCGCAATTGCGCTAACGTAGCAACATGGTAGACTGTGATGGTATCCGCCGCAATAATTGCCCGTGGGGAATCGAGGAATGATGACGCATGACCAAGCAGGGAAGATGTCAGATTCGCTGTTATCGTTGCGCGGTCTTGACTTGTGATAAGGATATGCCGGCCTTTGGCGGGAAATGATTGGGCGTAGGTTATGGCGAAGGTGACGAGTTCGGAGGCGGTAGGGGAAGTGATAAGGAGCGGGGCTGAGGGTTTTGCTAAGGCAAGAGGATTATACACACAGGAAGGGAGGATGAAGGGAGTTGGCGGGGACATTCATGTCATCGTGGTCGGGGTATATACATTTCGTGAAGCACACGAGGTTTGAATTTCGGGAACGGTGTCGATCGGGACCCGTGTCGATCTTTCTCCACACGGTCTATACCATCTGAGAACTTCGCTGTTCAGCTTCATTTGTCGTCTCATGAGACTTAGAAGGTCCGAGAGAGGTCGGCAAGACAAGTTATTACGTCTCAATTTATATATTGATGAACGGCTTTTAGAGACTCGCGCGGCTCAGAATTGCTTCCTGATCAACTGGGTCCAGGAGTCGAGCCTCCCAAGGTGGAAAGAATATGCATTGCGGACTAAGCTTATAAAACGGCTGGGTGGCTTACAAGAGGAATGAGACATGACTGAAACCATAGACTATCCACACCACCCCAAGAAATGATACAGAAATATATCCATCAAAAACTGCCAATCCTCCTAATGATAAGACATATTTCTATCTGTGACCTATAATTCGTTCCATTGCTCCTTCCACCCATCTCCAATT
>Ga0335081_10016476_pt1 | contig 11960 bp, 10 predicted proteins | sample Lox_Sample_35_FD_206713 | JGI IMG/M metagenome (GOLD analysis project Ga0335081, IMG submission 206713) | Soil microbial communities from Loxahatchee National Wildlife Refuge, Florida, United States - Lox_Sample_3.5 | ecosystem: Environmental > Terrestrial > Soil > Wetlands | place: USA... | reverse complement strand
CCGTGGGGCTGTCGTTTAACCTGCGCGTTCGCGCCTTGGCTTGGGCGTGAGCCCGGGATCAGCTGCACCTGGCCTAGGGCAGCGCGCGTTGATGCCCGTGAGCGTGGTGGTGCCGGTGGGTGCCGTGGTGCGTCCGCCCGCCGGAATGACCCAGGGTCACCGGGCGGGGAGTGGATTGTGGTGCGGATGAGGCTCACGAGGGCAGTGTGGCATCCCGCGCAGCGGCACGCCGACACGCCGGCCCGGCGGCTTCACGGCACAAGGAACCCGCGGCTAACCATGCAGGTTAAACGGCAAAGTGACGGCTACCCGACCGAACCCGGGCCGTAGTCGAGCTGGTGGTCGAGGTTGATCGCGGCGCTGATCAGCGACAGGTGGCTGAACGCCTGCGGGAAGTTCCCGAGCTGCTCGCCGGTGCTGCCGATCTCCTCCGAGTACAGGCCCAGGTGGTTGGCGTAGGTGTGCATCTTCTCGAAGACCAGCCGGGCGTCGTCCAGCCGCCCGGCGCGGGCCAGGGCGTCGACGTACCAGAACGTGCACAGGGAGAAGGTGCCCTCGTCGCCCTTGAGCCCGTCGGGTGAGGCGCTGGGGTTGTAACGGTAGACCAGGCTGTCGGAGACCAGCTCGCGGTCCATCGCCTTGAGCGTGGATAGCCACATCGGGTCGCGCGGGGCGATGAACCCTTGCAGCGGCATCATCAGCAGCGAGGAGTCGAGCACCTCGGTGTCGTAGTGCTGGGTGAACGCGCCGATCTTGGGGTTCCAGCCCTTCTCCATGATCTGGGCGTAGATCGCGTCGCGTTCGGTGATCCACCGGGTGAGGTTGGCCGGGCGGCCGCGGGCGGTGGCCAGCCGGATGGCGCGGTCCAGGGCTACCCAGGCCTGGAACCGGCCGTAGGTGAAGTTCTTCTGGCCGCCGCGGGTCTCCCAGATGCCCTCGTCGGGCTGGTCCCAGTGCTCGCACAGCCAGTCGATGATGTTCGACAGCGACATCCAGCCCTGGTGACCCGGGATGATGCCGCGGGCGTCGGCCAGGAAGATGGAGTCCATCGCCTCGCCGTAGATGTCCAGCTGGAGCTGGTCGGCGGCGCCGTTGCCGATCCGCACGGGGCGGGATCCGCGCCACCCCTCGAAGTGCTCCAGGCTCTCCTCGATCAGGTCCGAGGTGCCGTCCACCCGGTACATGATCTTCAGCGGCCCGGACCCCTTGCCCGCCTGCTCGGTCGCCCGGTCCCGCAGCCAGCCGCCGAACGCGGCCGCCTCTTCCACGTACCCCAGGCCGAGCAGCGCGTAGATGGAGAACGAGCCGTCCCGGATCCAGGTGTAGCGGTAGTCCCAGTTCCGCTCCCCGCCGGCCTGCTCGGGCAGCCCGGTGGTGGGCGCGGCGACCGGCGCGCCGGTCGGCGCGTAGGTCAGCAGCTTCAGCGTGATAGCCGACCGGGCTATCATCTCCCGCCACCGGCCCCGGTACGTCGACCGGTGCAGCCAGTCGCGCCAGAACCGCTCGGTCTCATCCTGCAACTGCTGCGCCTGGGCCGGCGCGATCAGGCGCGGCGTGCCGCCCATCGACTCCAGCACCACTCCCCCGGTCTCCCCCTCGCGGAACGTCCGCGTCCACCGCAGGCCGTCGCGGTCGGACACCGGCGTGACCCCCAGCTCGGTGACCGTGGACCCCTCGGGGGCGATGCCGTGCACGGTCAGCTCCAGGCCCTCGGACCGGAATACCGCGCCATGCTCGGAAAGCTCCAGCGTGTGCGGCTTGCGTCCGTAGTCGAAACGCGGCTGGATCTCGATCGCGAACCGCATCACCCCGCGGACCATACGGATGTTGCGCACCAGCCGGTGCCGGCCGGTCACCGTGCCGCCGGTGACCGGCATGAAGTCGTGCACCTCGCCCACCCCGTCCGGGGTCATGAACCGCGTGATCAGGACCGCGGTATCGGGGAGGTACAGCTGCCTGCTGACATAGTCGTCCCGGTCTGGCGCGATCCGGAAATGGCCGCCGCGCTCGGCATCTAGCAAAGACGCGAATGCGCTCGGCGAATCGAACCGCGGGCAGCAGAACCAGTCGAGGACGCCGTCGGTGGTCACCAGCGCGGCCGTCTGCAGGTCGCCGATAAGCCCATGATCACTGATGTTCGGGTATCGAGCCACGGTCTCACGATTACAGCGCGGGCAGGCCGGCGCATCGCCCGGGCCGGATGAGGCAGCGCACGCGACCGGCCCCGCGAAGACTTCACCGATCACCCTGTGCGGATGATTCCCGAACCTATCCGGCTGGTCACAGTTATGAGCACATCGCGGAATGAGGATGGTCCCCATGAGCAATGGCGAGAATGGCACGAGCGGGCCGCAGTTCAGGACTGGCCCGCTGATTGTCAGCGCGGTACTGGTGGGAGCGGGCACCTTGATAGCCCTGTCTGGCCTGGCCATCGGCAGCGGCTACGTGGTCGCGGCCACCCGCCAGTGGATCAGGGAGATGGAGACGCCGCCGAGCGAGCTGGCCAAGACGAAGTGGGCCCAGGCGCGGGCCGCGGTATCCGCCGGGGCGTCTGCCTGGCAGAACGGGACGCAGGGCCAGGTTCCGGCCGAACCCTGACCTATCCCGGGCGGCCCGCGCCTTCGGGCGGGATCGCCTGGTAGAGGCGGCGCACCTCCAGGACCTCGACGCCGAACGTCTCGAACCTGGCGAGTAGCCCGAGCAGGGCCGCCTGGTCCTGGAGGGGGCCGCGCAGAACGGTCTCGGTCGGCTCCACCGAGGCGATGAGCAGGTCGAAGTCGAGCAGGGCCACGGCGGGGAGAACGCCGAGGACCCGGATCTGGTAGTAGGGCGATGCCACACAGGCCCCCAGCAGGTCAGGAATCGGAGTGACCGGGTTCCTACGCTCCTGCCTCCGAACTGGCGGGGCCTCACTCATGGCGGATGAATTCCGTCACCCTGGTTAGGTGATGACTCCTCACCCTTTCTTCATTAGATGAGAGACATGGCGTAGCGGACGGGCTAGCCCGCGCGCGGCCTGATGCCATCATCGGCGGCGGCGTGCGCCCGGCCCGGCCGCTGATGACGCCGGTCGCCGACTGAAGAGGGGACGAGGATGTCCACCACCGATGTGCGCGGGCCCGCCGCGCGCGGCCGCGGGCAGGCCGGCGCGGACGATCCGGTCTTGATGTCCAAGATCACCAGGCCCGAGCCGCCGGGCTGGACGGTCGCGCGCCCGCGCCTCGACAAGCTCGTGGCCGAGGGGGCGCAAGGCCCGCTGACCTCGGTGACCGGGCCGCCGGGAGCCGGCAAGACCATGGCCATCGCGTCATGGGCCGCGTCCGGGAGCCGGCCGGGCGCGCTGGCCTGGATCACCCTGGACGACTACGACAACCGGCCGAGGGTTTTCTGGTCCTACGTGGCGGCCGCCCTGCGGCGGGCGGGCATCGACGTCCCGCGGGTCCTGCCCGGACCCAACCGCGACGCCGTCGATCACGCGTTCCTGCTGCGGCTGGCGTCGGCGCTGGCCGTGCAGGACCCGCCCGTCGTCATGGTGCTTGACGACCTCCACCTGCTGACCGAGCCGGCCACCCTGGACGGGCTGGCCTACGTGCTGAGGAACGCCGCGCCGGGCCTGCATCTGGTGGTGGCGGCGCGGTTCGACCCGCTCATCGGCTTGCACCGGTACCGGCTCACCGGGGAGCTAGCCGAGATCAGGGCCGATGACCTGGCCTTCAGCGTGGAAGAGTCCGGCCTGCTGCTGGCTCATCACGGCATCAGCTTGTCCCCGGCGGCGCTCGAGTGCCTCACCGGACGGACCGAGGGATGGGCCGCGGGGCTGCGCCTGGCCGCCCTGTCCCTGCAGGGGCGCCCCGACCCCGAGCAGTTCGTGACGGGCCTGGACACCGAGTACAGCGCGATTACCAGCTATCTGGTGGACGAGGTCCTCGACCCCCAGCCCGCTCCGGTTCGCGACATGCTGCTCAAGACCAGCATCCTGGACTGCGTCAGCACGGACCTCGCCAGTGAGCTGACCGATGACGAGCAGGCGGCGGACACCTTGCCGGCCCTAGCCCGGGCCAACGCGTTCGTCCAGCCGGTCGGCGGCGGGTGGTACCGCTACCATCCGCTGTTCGCCGCGGTGTTGCGCCTCAAGCTCCGGCTCGAGGGCCGCGGGCAGCTGCCTGACCTGTACCGGCGCGCGGCCCGGTGGTACCTGCGCCACGGGCGGCTTAACGAGGCCGTCCGGTATGCGGCCGAGTCCGGTGACTGGCAACTGGCCGCCGGGCTCGTCGTCGACGAGCTCGCCGTGGGTCAGCTCATCGAGCCTCGAGGCCATCAGCCGCTGGCCGAGGCGTTCCGGCAGATGCCCTGGGATCCGGCGTGGACGCGGCCGCAGCCGTGGCTGGTGCAGGCCGCGGCGGGCCTGTCCGGTGCTTCGGATGAGGCGAGCGCCAGCTCGCTCGCCGCCGCGGAGAGCATCCTCGAGCGTCTTCCCGCGGACGACGAAATCCCGGCCCGGCTGGCCGCGGCGCTGGTCCGGCTGGCGCTGTGCCGCCACACCGGGGATCTGGAGGCCGCCACGGCCGCGGCCGGGCGGGCGGAGGCCCTGCTCGGGCAGCTGCCCGGGGAGGCGTGCACCCGGCATCCGGAGATCCGGGTCCAGGTGCTGGCGGGCCGCGGAGCGCTGGAACTGCGGGCGGGCCGCCTCGACGCGGCGGCGGCCGCCTTCCGGGCGGGCGTCCGGGCCGCCGCCCCGGGGACCGCGCATGAGCGTGCGGCCTGCCTGGAGCATCTCGCTCTCCTTGAGGCGCTCAGGGGACGGCTGAGCTGCGCCGTCGACCACGCCGAGGAGGCCACCGAGGTGACAGGAAGCGACAGCGGCGACCCAGCCGGGCCCATCACCCCGGCCGCCTGTGTCGCTCTGGCCCTGGTCCATCTCCAGCGGGGCGACCTGCAGGAGGCGCATACCCAGCTGAAGCTGGCCGAGGCGGCCCTGCGGATCTGTCCTGACAAGCTGATCGGCGCGGTAGCCTGCACCGTCGCGGCGCAGCGCCACCTGGCCGAGGGCCGTGCGGCCGCCGCGGCGGAGATGATCCGCTGCGCCCGCCAGGACTGGTCGCCGCCCGGCTGGCTCCAGCTCAGGCTGACCGTCCTGGAGTCGCAGGCGTGCGCAGCGGCGGGCGACATCGCGGCCGCCGTTGCCGCCGCCGGGCGGGCCGATCCGGCCTCCGTACCGGATGCGGCCGCCGCCCTGGCCCAGGCGTGGCTGGTCTCGGGAGATCATCAGGCGGCCCGGCGCGTCCTCGACGTGGCCGCGCAGAGCGCCGACGAGATCCCCCGGCCGACGGGCCTGCCGGTGTGGCTGGTCGACGCGCGGCTCAGCTACCGCACGGGTGACGGCGCACGCTGCCGCCGGTCACTGGAGCGCGCGCTGCGGCTAGCCAAGCCCGAGCAGATAAGGCTGCCCTTCGCCATGGACCGAGCCTGGATACGGCAGGTGCTACGGCGGGACCCCGAACTGGCCCGCGCCTACACCGAACTGCTTGAGCCCGGCTCGCTCAGCCCGGCCGGCGGCGCGGCTCCGAAAGAGCCGCCCCCGGACGGCCAGGCGGCGCCCCTGATCGTCGAGCGGCTCAGCCAGCGCGAGCGGGAGGTGCTTACTCACCTGTCGGGGATGCTCAGCACGGCTGAGATAGCCACCGAGATGTACCTCTCGGTGAATACGGTGAAAACGCACCTCAGGAGCATCTACCGCAAGCTGTCGGTGGCGCACCGCAGCGAGGCGGTCCGCCGGGCGCGGCAACTCGAGCTGATCTGAAACGGATCATCCCTGAATAGCCTGACCTGGGTCGATACCCGTATCACCCGTTATGGGTGGGGCGCGGCGGCACCAGGCTTGGTGAACTAGACAAAACTCAGCCGGTCTAGCGAGAGAGCCGGTCTAGCGAGAAAAGAGAGAACAACATGGCTGATCTGATCGCGATCGGTTACCCCGACGAGGCCACGGCCGAGGAGGCGGCCGACGAGGCGCGGCGGCTAGCCAGGGACCTGATCATCGAGCCCGACGCCATCGCGGTGATCACCCGGGACCAGGAGGGCAAGTACCACACGCACACCAGCCACCACCTGGTGGGCGGCGGGGCCACGTGGGGCATGTTCTGGGGCCTGCTGTTCGGCCTGCTGTTCTTCGTGCCCGTCTTCGGGATGGCCGTCGGCGCGGGGATGGGCGCGCTGATGGGGAAGATCACCAAGTCGGGCGTGGACAAGCAGTTCCAGGACCAGGTGCGCGGCATGCTGCAGCCGGGGACCTCGGCGCTGTTCCTGATGGTGGAGAAGGTCACCCCGGACAAGGCCATCGAAGCGATGAGCAAGTACGGCGGCACCGTGCTCAAGACCTCGCTGAGCAAGGAAGGCGAGCAGGAACTCCAGGAAGCCCTGCACGGCGGCGGGAGCGCCTCCTAGCCACGCCACCGTCGGCTGGTCCGTCGGGGGCTGACCATGCCCGCAAGCCGCGGCCGTACCGGACCGCCTGACCATGGCGGCCGGTACGGCCTGCTGCTGCTGGTGCTCGTCGCGACCTACCTGCTCTCCGCGTTCAACAGCGGGAAGCTCGCCGTTGACCTGCAGATCGCCCTGTTCGCCACGGTCCTGGTCTTGGCGCTGCGCACCTCGCCGCTACCCGGCCGACGGCAGGCCCTGCTCGCAGCCGCGACGCTGGCAGGCTCGGCCGCGGCGCTCGGAGTGGCGCTGACCGGCACGGAGACCGGCGAAGGCGCGGCGGAGCTGTGGAAGGCCCTGATGCTGCTGGTGACCGCGGTGCTGATCGTGCGCCGCGTGCTGGCCAAGCCCACGGTCACCACCCAGAGCATCTACGGCGCCCTCAGCGCCTACCTGGTCATCGGGCTGATGTTCGCGGCCGGCTACGCGGCCATCGACCACCTCACCGCGACGGCGTTTTTCGCCAACAACCAGCCCGCCAGCACCCAGACCTTCCAGTACTTCAGTTTCACCACGCTGACCACCCTGGGGTACGGGGACTTCACCGCGGCCGGGAACGGCGGCCGCGCCGTCGCCGTCCTGGAGGCCCTGACCGGCCAGGTGTTCCTGGCCACGCTGGTCGCCCGGCTGGTCGCGGCGTACCGGACCCTGGCCCGGGAGGACGAGCCTGCGCCCGCTCGCCGCGCGCCCCCGCGCACTATCCGGTACGGCACGCCGGCGATCCGGCGCCGGACGCCGCCCAGGAGCACCAGGCGGCCAGCCCCGCTCCCGCCGGACCGCCGGGCCGCTCACCACGATGACGGCTAGCCGGCCGGCGGGGCCGACTTGGCCGGCGGGGCCCCGGGCGGCGAGGCCGGCGCCTCGCGGGCCGCTGGCGCCGCCGCGGCCGGGGAGGACGGGGCCGGCGGAGTCGGCGGGTTGATCCGGGCCGAGACGACGTAGGCCACCGCGACGCCCACGATCACCAGCGGCAGGACCTCAAGGCCGTCCGTGCCGAGCAGCAGGGCGGCCAGCAGGGCGGAGGTCAGCGGGAGGTTGAGCATCGCCGTGCTCATGGCCCCGATGCCCACCGCCACGCCGGTGACGAGCGGCAGTCCCGGCAGGTGCGAGAGGGCCATGCCGCCGGCCGCCCCGAGGAACAGGGCCGGGAAGATCGGACCGCCGCGGAAGCTGCTCAGGGACATGCCGTAGGCGAGCCCCTTACAGGCGATGAGCAGCACCAGCGCGCCTACGGTGTAGGTCGCGGCGCTGTCGACGAAGGGGCCGAGGGCATCTTGCCCGGAGAACAGCACCTCGGAGCTGCCCTTCCCGGTTCCGGCGGCGAAGGCGATGGCCAGTCCTGCGATCGCCAGGCCGAGCACGGGCATGATCAGCACCATCCGCGGCTCGACCCGGGGCCGGAGGAACAGGGCGAGCCACCGGATGCCCCAGGCGAGAAACGGCGCCAGCACCCCGATAGCCAGGGCCCAGAGGAACTGGGCGACGTTGGGATGGCCGACCTTGGGGAGGTCGGGAATCGTCAGCGAGAACGTGCCGAGCCCGCTCCACGCGCCGAGGCCGATGAAGATCAGCGAGCCGATGCCGGCGGCCACCAGGCCCGGCAGCAGCACGAGTTCCATCGTGGCGCCCCCCAGCCCGGAGGCCTCCATGAGCAGGAACGCGCCGACCAGCGGCGAACCGAGCAGGGTGCTGATGGACGCGAAGCTGCCCGCGGCCGCTACCACGGCCGCGGTCCTCGGCGGGGCGTCCCGCTTGACCAGGCGGACCGCCAGGACGCCGAGGCCTCCCCCGATGGCGATGAGGGGCGCCTCGGGCCCGAGGACGACGCCCAGGCTCAGGGTGGCCAGGGCGGCGAGGATGATGCCGGGCAGTTCGACCGGCTGAGGACCGCCCCCTCCGGCCTTGAACCCGTCGGCCGGCGAGTGACCGCCCGTCCCGGGCAGGTACCGGATGGTGAGCGCGACCAGCAGCCCGGCCAGCAGCAGGGGCGGGATGGGCCACCACAGCGGCTCGCCGTGAAAGCCCAGATCCTTGGGCAGGTCGGTAAAGATCCAGCCCTGCAGCTTGCTGACCAGGGCGAGAAAGCCCCAGGCTATGGCGGAGATGGGTACCCCGACGATCGCCGCCAGGACGAGCAGCGCGACGTAGGGCCGGGATCTCAGTAGTGCTTGCGGGTCAGGTGGCGTCGTCATCGGCGTCCTCCCGGATCTGGCTGCGGACATTCGTCGCTGGCGGGGTGCTCGGGGCTGGCAAGGGCCGGCTATTTCAAGATGTTCACCGCCCGGGAGACCACGAGGATCGCCACCACCAGCGAGATCGCCTCCTCGGCCATCATCATGAGCTTGGCCCAGGGCTTGATGGCCGAGACGTCCGTCGGGCTGAACGCGGTGGCGGTGGTGAACGAGAGATGCAGGTAGTCCATGAACTTCGGATACCAGTCGGGCCCCACGTACTGCGCGTTGGTCATCTCGGGGAAGACGAAGGCGGGCGGGCGGCCCGATCCGCGCGCGCGGGCCGCCGGCCCGCCGCGGTCGAGATCCCAGTACCACAGGCCGAAGGCGATCACGTTGCTGAGCCAGATCGCGCCGCCGCTGGCGAGCAGGATGTTGGCGTCGTTGCTGAAGCCGACCCCGCGGATGATCCCGGCCACCAGCCGGACCGCGGCGGCGGCGTTGACGGCGGAGATCAGGCCGATCAGCGTTCCGGTCATCACCCGGAGCCAGGTGGAGTCACGGTCGATGCGGCCGGGATCGCCGATGATGAGCACCGCGAGCAGCACGGCAACGACCGCGGTGAACACCCAGCGGGCGTCGCCGTTCCTGAGCTCGGGGGGGAGGGCGGCACGCAGCCCGCCGGCGGCCAGCACCGCCACCGCCATCGGCCAGCGGCTCTCGCCGGCCCGGGCTGATCGGCGGGGGTCCTGGGCTGGCTGCGCGGGCGGGCTGGGGCTCGTCATCGTCAGCTGACCAGAAGGTAGATGCTCTTGCCGACCAGCCAGAGGCCGAGCAGCAGGCAGATCGCGATGATCATCTGGTCCTGGTGGGCGTCCAGGCAGCCCCGCAGCCGCTGCAGCCGCTCATCGGCCCTGGCGCCCGCGAATACCGCGGACACCTCGAGGTACAGGAAGCTCGACGTGGCCAGCAGGCAGAACAGCACCAGGGTCAGGTAGTCACCCGCGGTGGCGAGCTTGGCGTTGACCACCGTCGCGGCCCCGGCCGCCACCAGCGTCCAGGGCTGCAGGAACGCGGCGAGCCCGGCCACGCTCAGCAGCGAGAGCCGGTCCAGCCTGCTCATCCAGGATGGCGGCTTGCGCGGGCGGCCCCGGCGGCGCTGCTGGCGCGCGGCGATCCCGATCAGCACAACGCCCAGGGCGATCTTGACGGCCAGGGCGGCGTCCGACGGCACGGTCTGCGGCTTGGGCGGATTGTTCCCGGTGGCCAGGATGACCGCCGCGATCACCACGACCAGGCAGGCCAGCCAGCCGAGGATGAACGCGAGGCCCTTCCACGTGCCCCGCTCGGCCGTGAGCACCAAGATGAAAGCCACCAGCGGAAACGGCTCGAGGGCGATCCCGAGCCCGATGAGCATAAGGTCGAGTACCAAGGCCGCCTCCCCGCCTCCGGGGTCAGCCGCATATCACAGGCCGCGCTCCGCGGTTATCCGTCCCGACGCCACGGCTTGCACGAGGGCCTCGTGGTCCCGCTCGTTCTGGTCGGCATACGCCGCGGCGAACTGGGTGATGGCGCGGTCGAACACGTCCGAGCCGCCCAGGTAGGCGGCGATGGCGATGCGGTCCCCGGAGCGGGCGTGCGCCCGCGCCAGGGTCCAGCCGCAGAGCTCGCCGTACATCCGCAGGCCGGGCGGGAGCAGCGTCTCGATCTCGATCGAGAATTTCCAGTCCCGCAGCTGCCGGACGTAGAAGTCCCTGGGCTGGTCGTCGGCCCCCGCCTCCACGTGCTGCCAGCCCAGGAAGATGTCGCTGCTCGCCTGCATCAGCCGCTGGCCCGCGACTACCCGCTGGCCCTGGTTGGCGTACTTGCTGGCGCCGACGAACCGGCTGAGCACCGACGCTTCCGCCTCCTTGACCTGCAGGAACAGCGGATCAGCGTCGTCACGGCCGAGCATCAGGACGATCCAGCAGCGCGTCCCCACGCTGCCCACGCCGACGACCTTCCTGGCCATGTCGACGAACTGGTACTGCTCGAGCAGGTACCGGCGGTCGGTCTCCAGCGTGCGCCGGTACTTGCCGATCAATTCCGTGAGGGCCTTCTCGATGCTCGCCGGATCCACTTCGCTGGTCACCAGCTCGTCGATCGGCACCAGCAGCGGCGGTTCGGAGATGATCCGCGGCCGCCCGTCCACCATGCGGGTGAGCTTGGCCACTTCCTGCATGCTGTCCCTGGTGCGCGCCTTGGCCAGGCCCTTGTCCATCAGCTTGCGCTGCCGCGCCTGGAGCTGGGAGTCGAACTGCGCCCGAAGCTGGTCCATGTCCATGTGCGCGTACCAGACGTCCAGGTTCGTCATCCCGGCGAACGCGCGCATCGCCTGCCGGTAGCGGGCCACCGCGGCCGTGACGATCTCGCGGCGCTGCTTGCCGGTGAAGCCGTTGCCGCGGGCCGCGACTTCCAGGCTTGCCGCCAGCCGCTTGACGTCCCATTCCCACGGGCCCGGCAGGGTCTCGTCGAAGTCGTTGACGTCGAACACCAGGCGCCGTTCGGCCGAGCCGAAGACGCCGAAGTTCGACAGGTGCGCGTCACCGCAGGCCTGCACGGCCAGCCCGGACACCGGCGTGGACGCCAGGTCGCTGGCCATCGGCAGGGCGGCGCCGCGGTAGAAGGTGAACGGGGACACCAGCATCCGGCCCCACCGGATCGGGACCAGCTCGGGTACCCGCGTCCTGGCCTGTTCTTCCAGCAGGGCGATCGGGTCGGGCCGGTGCGGCGCCGGGTTGAACTCCGCGTGACTCTCCCGCGGCACCTCGGCCCGGGCCACCTTGCCCCTGGCCACGCGCTCGGCGGCAGTCAGCCCGCTTACCCCGGTATCCAGCTGGTACCGGATCGCTGATCGCCGCGGAGCCTCCGCTGTCTGCTGAGGCATGATCGGCTCCTCCCTGGCCCCTGACCGGCCGCGAGATGCTGTTCACTTGACGATGCCGCGCGGGGCTCCCTGCTACCTCACCCGGTCTGGGTGAGGCGACCCGCCAGCTAGCCTGGCTTATCTTCGGAGCGGACGACAAGGCGACAGTCTCGTACATGGTGTCTCGTTCCGCCGGGCGGGTCCCCGATCCGCCCGGTACGGGACTGCTCGTGGAGGGCATCCCCACAATGGCGATCGAAGGGAATGCGCCCAAGCGCGACAAGCTGGCCGCCTCCGCGGTGGGCGGGGCCATCGGAGCCGTGGTCTGCACGCCTCCGTACGTCCTGGGCCGCGTCGGGCTGATCATGCTCGGCTCGAGCGCGCTGTTCGTTCCCGGCATCATC
>Ga0335081_10016475_pt1 | contig 11960 bp, 11 predicted proteins | sample Lox_Sample_35_FD_206713 | JGI IMG/M metagenome (GOLD analysis project Ga0335081, IMG submission 206713) | Soil microbial communities from Loxahatchee National Wildlife Refuge, Florida, United States - Lox_Sample_3.5 | ecosystem: Environmental > Terrestrial > Soil > Wetlands | place: USA... | reverse complement strand
ACCGAGGTGAAGGCGGCGCTCAGCGCCAGCGCCTGCAGTTTGGTCCGCCGCACCGGCACGCCGAGCGAGCGCGCGGCCCGCTCGCTCGCCTTGATGGCACGCAGGTAGAAGCCGAAGCGGCGGCGCTCGATCGTCGCCGTGGTCGACAGCACCACCGCGAGCACGGCAAGAAAGATGTAGTAGTACGGCAGCTCGCTGCGGAACGTCAGGTCCCACCAGCCGCGCGCCACGGCCGGGCCCTGCAGGCCGATGGCCGCGCCGACCAGATCCCAGGTGCCGACAAAAATCCGGATCAGCTCGGCGACCGCGATGGTCGCCATGCTGAAATAATGCCCGGTGAGGCGAAAGGTCGGCGTGCCGATGACCGCGGCGAGCGCGACCGAGAGCCCGATGCCGACCGGGATGCCGGCGATCGGCGACCAGCCGAACAGCGTGTAGAACAGCAGCGGCGTATAGGCGCCGAGCCCGAAGAACATGCTGTGGCCGACCGACACCTGGCCGGCATAACCGCCGACAATATTCCAGGCCGAGGCCGAGATCGCCGCCAGCAGGAAGGTGGCGCCGATGTCGCGGTAGAACGGACTCGAGAACACCAGCGGGAACGCCAGCAACACCGCGGCAAGCAGCGCGAGACGCACGTGCTGGGGCTGGATGCCTTTCACGCTTTCCCCATCAGACCTTGCGGCCTAAACCACAGCAGCGCGACGAACAGGCCGTACACCACGATGTCCTTGTAGATGGCGCCGAGCCAGTAGGCCGAAACTGCCTGAATCAAGCCGATGATCAGGCCGGCATAGAGCGAGCCGAGCACGCTGCCGAAGCCGCCGAGCGCCACCACCACGAACGCGATCAGGCCGAAGGTTTCGCCGACCGACGGCGACCACGGATAGGCCGTCGCCATCAGCGCGCCGGCGATGCCGGCGGCGCCCGCCGACAGGCCCCAGGCCAGCGCCTGCATGCGGTCGGGGCGAATCCCCATCAGCATCGCCGCGGTGCGATCCTCGGCGACGGCGAGAAGCTTGCTGCCGACGGTGGTGTGCGTGAGCAGCAGATGCAGCGCGAGGGTCAGCGCGATCGCAGCGACCCCGGCGACGAGCTGCGCCACGGGCAGAAGTACGCCCGCGAGATTGACGGTGCCGGACAGCGCGTTCGGCGGCAGCGACCTGAAATTCGCGGAAAAGATCCAGAACGCCGAATAGCGAAGCAGCAGCGCAAGACCGAAGGTCGAAAGGATCTGCGCCAGCATCGGCCCGCGGACGACGTGGCGGATGAGCGAGAAGTAGATGGCGACGCCGAGGGCTGCGAGCGCGACCGCGGCGGCGATTGCGAAAATCGCCGGCCCGCCGGCGAGCCAGACCACGACCAGCAGCGCCACATACATGCCGAGCATGACGAATTCGCCATGGGCGAAATTGATGAAATTCATCATGCCCCAGATCAGCGTGAGGCCCGAAGAGAACAGCGCATAGATGGCGCCGAGCAGGAGGCCGCCCGCGATGACCTGTACGACTACCATCGGCTGTTGCGCCCCGACCCTGCCGCCTCGCCGGCTCCTGTCGCCCGCCGCAGTCTGGCATTGGCCGCCGGCTCGGGCCAGAGGCGAATGACGCCGGCCGATGTAGAATGCCGCCGCCAGGGCAATGAAGGAGGGCAACGTGGCTCCGCTCTACGACGTGACCATTCTCGCGGTGCGGCCGGGGACGCATCCGCAAGCGCTCGACGTCCTCGGCAAGAGCTTGCGCAACGATCCGAGCCTGCTGGCGTGCTGGTATTCCGACATCGGCGCGGTCAATCAGATCCTGGTCATCCGCGCCTCAGGCGACGCGGGCGCAACCATCGAGGCCCGGTTCGCGGCGCTGAACGCGGCCGATCCCTTCGGCATCGCGCAGTACGTCGTCGCCATGGCGATGGACACTTACGTGCCGTTCGACTTCATCGCACCGCTGCAGCCGGGCAAATTCGGCCCCGTCTACGAAGTGCGCACTTACGTGCTCAAGCCGGACGGTCTCGCGCCGACCATCGCGGCCTGGCGCAAGGCGGTCCCGGCGCGGCTGAAAATCTCTCCGGTGCTCGCCGCCATGACCTCGGTGACCGGCACGGTGACGCGTTTCATGCACATCTGGCCGTACAAGAGCTTCGACGAGCGCGCCCGGCTGCGCGAAAAAGCCGTGGCAGACCGGGTCTGGCCGCCGCCCGGCGGCCCCGGCCATCTGGTTTCGCAGCAAGTCGACATTTATCTGCCGGCCCCGTTTTCGCCGATGCAGTGAGCGCCCGACGGTGCAATTGCGCGCGCCGGGCCGCTGTGATTCAATGATCAAAAGCCGCGAAACCCGCGTGGGGAGACAACGACCATGGCCATCACCGTCTGTCCGGTCACGCAAGACTTTGCCGCCGAGATCGGCGACGTCGATTTGTCGCGGCCACTCGATTTAGCCGACGTCAGCGCGATCAAAGAGGCGTTTGCGAAATATTCGGTGCTCATCTTCCCCGATCAGCAGCTGTCGCAGGATCAGCATCTCGATTTCGCCCGGCATTTCGGGCCGCTCGAGACCACCATTGCGCTGCATCGCAAGGACGCCAAGCTCCGGGTGCGCCCGGAATTCGCCGATGTCTCCAATCTCGATCCGGACAACGAGGTGTGGGGCAAGGATTCGCGGCAGCGCCTGTTCCAGCTCGGCAACCGGCTATGGCACACCGATTCGTCGTTCAAGCGGGTGCCGGCTTTGGCGTCGCTCCTCTACGCGCGCTCGATTCCGCCGGTCGGCGGCCACACCGAATTTGCCGACGAGCGCGCCGCCTACGACGCGCTGCCCGACGAGATGCAGCGCCGGCTCGAGTCGCTCGTGGCCGAGCATTCGATCTTCAATTCGCGGGCGCGGCTCGGCTTTTCCAATTTCAGCGACGAGGAGCGCGCCGGCTTGCCGCCGGTGCCGCAGGTGCTGGTGCGCACCCACCCGGACTCCGGCCGCAAGTCGCTTTATCTCGCCTCCCATGCCGGCCGCATCTTCGGCATGCCGGAGCAGGACGGCCGGACGCTGATCGATCAGCTGGTGGCGCACGCGACGCAACGGCAATTCGTCTACACCCACCGCTGGCGCGTGCACGACCTCGTCATCTGGGACAACCGCTGCACCATGCACCGCGGCACCGATTTCGACGATCTGCGCTGGAAACGCGACATGCAGCGCGCCACCGTGCACGACGTCGCCAATACCTGCGAGCAGACCGGCATCAAGGTCGCCGCGGCGTAGGCTTTCTCCGAACCTGTTTTCCCGGGCGCAGCGCAGCACGAAGTGGTGCGCTGCCGATCCGGGATCGTCACAAACTCCAAGTCTGCAACGATCCCGGATCAGCGGTGCACCGTTTCACGCTGCACCGCATCCGGGAAAAGTATCATGAGAAAGCTCTCAGCGCCTCGCCGGCGCGGGCGATCACGCCGTCCCAATCGCCGAGCGCCGATTGCCGGAACAGGCGCGCCGCCGGATACCACGGGGTTGTCTCGCCGCCGAGCGTCCAGCGCCAGTCGGGCGCGAACGGAATCAGCACCCAGAGCGGCCGGCCCAAGGCGCCGGCGAGATGGGCCACCGCGGTATCGACGGCGATGACGAGGTCGCAGTGCGCGATCGCCGCCGCGGTGTCGGAAAAATTCTCAAGCTCGGCGCCGAGATGAACGACGCGCGGTTCGGCGGCGAGCGCGGCCGCGTCTTCGTCCCGCAGCTCGCGCTGGATGCTGACGAACTGCACGCTAGGCGCGGCAGCAAACAGTGGCGCCAGCTTGGCGAAGGCGATCGAGCGGTTGCGATCGTTGATGTGGCTCGGATTGCCGGACCAGGCGATGGCGATGCGCGGCCGCGGCAAGCCGCCAAGCCGCGCCGACCATTTTGCCAAATGGGCGTCGTCGGCCGAAAGATAAGGAATGTCCGCCGGCACCGTAGCGAGCTCGGTCTTCAGCGCCAGCGGCAGGCTGCCGAGCGGACAATGCACGTCGCAGGGCGGCGGCGCATCGCCGCGGGCGATCACCGCCGCGGCGCCGTCGAGCCGCGCCAAGGTCGCGACCAACTCGGCCTGCACCTCCAACACCACCTTGGCGCCGGCCGCGGCGAGGCGCGACACATAGCGGGCGAACTGGATGGTGTCGCCGAGTCCCTGCTCGGCATGCAGCAGGATGGTTTTGCGCGTCAGCGGGTATTCGCCGAGCCAGAGCGGCCGGCCGCGGCTCCTCGACGCCGGCATGCCGCTGCGCCGCCAGCGCCATTCGTATTCGGCGAAGCCGCGCCGATAATCGCCAAGCGTGAGCAGCGCCATCGCCTTCATGAAATGGGCGTCGGCGTCGTCCTTGCGCAGCGCGATGGCGCGATCGTAGTTCGCCAGCGCCGCGTCGTAGCGGTTCAGCGCCGCAAGCGCGCGGCCGCGGTTAAGGAAGGCGCCTGCGTGCTCCGGCGTTGCGGCGAGCGCAAGGTCGTACGCGGCGACCGCATCGGCATAGCGGCCAAGCTCGAAAAGGGCGAGGCCGCGGTTGAAATGCGCGGCGGGATGGCCGGGCATGAGCGCCACGGAGGCATCGAACTCCGCGACCGCCTCGTCCGGACGGCCGAGGGTGGCGAGCGCGATGCCGCTATTGAGCCGCGCCTCGGCGTGCTGCGGCGCCTTGGCCAGCACCTGGCGGAATTCGCCGAGCGCGTCTTCGGCGCGGCCGAGGCTGAGCAGCGCGTTGGCATGACTGTTCAGCATCGCCACATCGCCCGGCGCCAGCGCCAGCGCCTTGTCGAAGCAGTCGAGCGCTTCGCCGTCGCGCTTGAGCGCGTGCAGCGCCTGGCCGAGATTGACCAAGGCCTGCGGCGCGCGCGGATTGACCTTGACCGCGGCGCTGAACAGCCGATGCGCCTCGCCGATATGGCCGAGCTGCGCCTTCACCGCCCCGAGCAGATTGAGGGCGTCGAAATGATCCGGCGCCGCCTTCAATACGCGCGCATAGATTTTTTCCGCGTCGCGCAGCCGGCCTTGCCGGTGCAGCGCCACGGCCTCGTTCATGGCTTGACCGACATTGAACGGTCCGGGTCTTTGATTCACAGCCGGTTGATCCGGGCGATGCGGCGGGTCACCTCCGCCGGCGTGGCGGCATCGGCCGCGGCTTTCAGCTTGAGCGCCGTGAACGCCGCCGGCCGGTCGAGACAGCGCGTCAGCCAGGCTTTGAGGTGCGGCACTGCGGCGAGATCCATATCGACGGCGCGGCTAATCACGGCGGCAACGTTGAGATCGGCGACGGTGAAGGTGTCGCCGAGCAGATAAGGCGATTTCGTCACCGCCGCATCGAGCACCTTGAACGGCGCGGCGACGACCTTGAGCGCCTCGTCGCGCAGTGCGGCGTTGCGCTCCGCGGCCGGCAGGCGCACCGCATGCAGCGACCAGATATTGACGCCGCGGTCGACCTCCCCGACCGCCCAAAAGCTCCACTGCCAGGCCTTGGCCTCGCCCTCGAGCGTCGCCGGATAGAGCGTGCCGGCCGCGTGCTTCTTGGCGAGGTAGAGCGTGATGGCAAGCGACTCGAACAGGGTAAAGCCGTCGTCGACGATGAACGGCAGCCGGCCGTTCGGATTGATCGCCAGGAATTCCGGCGACCGCGCGCCGGCGTCGCCGATCTCGATCGGCAGGTGCTCATAAGCGAGCCCCAGCTCCTCGGCCACCCACAGCGCCCGAAAGGCGCGGGTGCGGGCGATGCCGTAGATGCGCAAGTCAGAGGTGCGGGCAGTCCCGGTCATGCCGCCAAGCATAGCCGATAATCGCAAGGGGACGCCAAGCGTTGTCAAACAGCGGCGGGGATCGTACGGTGCCGCCCCCGCATTGAGGATTGCAAATGGAATTCGGAATTTTCTCCAACGGTTTTCGTCCCCACACCAGCGCGGCGCAGACCTACGACGAGGACCTCGCCGAGATCGTGCTGGCCGACCAGCTCGGCTATCGCGACGCCTATATCAGCGAGCACCACGGCGAGCCGGTCTATATCGGCAAGGTCGACACGCTGCCGGTGCCGGAGCTGTTGATGTGCAAGGCGGCGGCGGTGACCAAGCGCATCCGCATGGGCGCGGCGGTCAAGCTCATTCACTTGGCGCATCCGGTCGACACCGCGATCCAGGCGGCGGTGACCGACCACGTGGTCGGCGGCGGCCGCTTCATCTTCGGCTTCGGCTCGGGCTTTCCCAATCCGCTGTTTGCCGGCGAGCGCGGGCTCACCCACGAGGACCGCCACGCGCGGCTGCGCGAGTCGCTCGATCTCATCCTCAAATGCTGGACCGCGACCGAGCCGTTCGACTGGAACGGCCAATACTGGAAGGGCAAGAGCATCGTCGCGCTGCCGCAGCCGCTCAATGCCCCGCACATGCCGATGGCGACCGCGACCGACACCGAGGCGATGATCGACCTCGCCGGCGCCCGCGGCTATACGCAGCTGATGGCGCAGCTCGAGCCGGCCAGCTCGATCCGCCGCAAAGGCGACCGCTACGCGCGTGCCGCCAAGGCCGCCGGCCGCGCGACGCCGCTCGCCAACATCGCGGTGGCGCGCTACGTCTATCTCGCCGACTCGCGGCGCGAGGCCATGGACGATCTGCGCGCCGACATCAATCACGAGCTTGGCTATCAGATGAAGCGCGGCCTCATTCGCCTGATCAAGTCGAACTACGACATCGGCGTCAAAGGCGACGAGGTGACGTTCGACCAGCTCGCCGAAGCCGGCATCTATCATCTGGGCGATCCCGACACGGTGGCGAAGGAGCTACGCGCCTTCTACGAGGCCGCCGGCGGCTTCGGCGAGCTGCTGATCGTGTGCGGCAAGAAGTGGGCGACGCGCGAGAAGGTGTTCCGCTCCATGCGCCTCTTCATGGAGCACGTGGCGCCGAAACTGCGCGACCTTGTACCGGCGCGCGATCCGGATACGGTTGCGGCCTGAGGGTTGCTGCGTTTAGCTCGACGCCGAAAACATCGCACAAGCCGGCCCGGCCGGCAGTGGTCAGCCGCAACGCGCGGCTGTCGCGCTCTCGGGCGAACCAGCCACGCTCAAGGCAGCAACGGCAGATTTCGGCACCGACATGCCCGGCGATGTGATAGCGCCGCTCGCTCCAATCGAGGCAAGGGCGGCAAAAGATGCGCCGGCTGCGAGACTGCGGCAACAGCGCGGCGCCAAAATCGGTGAGAAATCGCGCGCCGGACGCCGTGAGTTCGCCGCCGTCATCGCCGAGCACGGCGTAGCCCTTGGCGATCAGGACGTCGGCGATGGCGACGCCGACAGTGCCGGCCAGATGGTCGTAGCAGGTCCGCGCCAAGCGCAGCGCTTCGTCGCGCGCCGAGCGCGGCTGGTGGCGCGGCGGCAGCTCGATGGCGGCGACCGCCTTGATGCTTTCCAGCATGCGCGCCACCAGCGGCGAGGCGATGCGGTAATAGTTGAAGCGGCGCTTGCGGGTGACGGCGACCAGCCGCGCCTCGACCAGCTTGGTCAGATGCCCGCTCGCTGTCGGACGGGAGACGTGCGCGAGATAAGCAAGCTCGCTGCCGGTCAGCGCCTCGCCGCCCATCAGCGCTGCCAGCATGGTCGAGCGAGCGGTATCGCCAACCAGCGCGGCGACTTCGACCATGTTGGCGGCGGCGACCATGCCGCATTCTATCGTTCGTGTCGCGGCGCGGGCAAGCAACGACAGTTTGGCACGTGCCGAACCGATCGCGGGCGACAGGTTGCGCGGTCGGAGCGATAGTGCGCCCAACGCAAATCGCGAGGCCGCCATGAGGCGAGAGATCGTCCGCGTCGAGCCGCTATCCACCTATAATGAAGCGCGCAAGGTGCCGGTGTCGCCGGCAGTCAAAAGCGGCGACCTCGTCTTCGTGTCGAACATCCCGCCCTACGATCCAGCAACTGGCGAGATCAAGCGGCTGCCGATCGAGCGCCAGGTCGAAATCGAGCTCGAACAGATCAAGCTTTGCCTGACCGCGGCGGGGTCGTCGCTCGACAAGGTCATCAAGTGCAACGTGTATTGCACTGACGCCAAATACTTCGCGGCGATCAACGCGGTTTACGCCCGGTATTTTCCGCAACAACCGCCGGCCCGCAGCTTCGTCTGCGTGCTGCCCTGGCACGGCCCGTTCGACGTCGAGATCGACTGCATCGCCCGGGTGTAAAGAAATCGGCAAAAAAGCCGCGGCGTTCAACGCGACGGTGGTGCTTTCAGGTTCTGAGGTAATGCCACGCCCGGCAGACCGGCTCGAAACCGATCTTGGCATAGCAGCGGTTCGACGCCGGATTGCGCAGATCGGTATAGAGACAAGCCGCGGTGCGGCCCTCGCCGAAGACCGCGTCGGCGACCGCCGCAGTCACCGCGCCGCCATAGCCGCGGTTGCGCAGCGCCGGCGGCGTGTAGACGCCGGCGATCGCCGCCGCATGACGGGTGCGGCGGACGATGCCGGCCATGGCGACCGGCACGCCGTCGACGGTCCAGAAACGGTAGCTGCCCGAGGCGGCGGTGGTTTCGATGCGCCCGCGCGGCGGTAGCGGCTCGTGCGGCACCGCTTCCGCAAAGAAGGCGAGCAGCCATTGCGAAAATAGCGCGGCATCGCCGCGTCCGACCACGCGCGGCGTGCCGCGGACGTCGGGATAGATCGGCTTGCTGCGCAGCGCCTGAATGGTCTGCGGCATCGGTTCGGCAAATCTCACGCCGCGCCCGGTGGCCCGCGCCGCGAACAAGCCTGGGGTCTCTTCGACGCCGACGACGCCCGGATAATCGAGGCTAAGCGTGGCGTCGGCAAAGGCCGCGCACTGTTCGGCGCTCAGTCGGCCGAGGACCAGCGGATAGTCCGGCGTTTGCATGGCGCATTCGCCCGGCGCGCCAAGCGTCCACAGCCGCACGTCGGGCGGCTCGGTTTCGCGCATGCGGCCGAGCAGGCCGAGAATGAGATTGTATTTCAGCTCGTCGCGCTCGAGCGCGGGGCCATGCAAGTCCGCGAACTCGGCGAGCCGCATTGGCGGCGCTTAAGCGAGCGCCGCGGCCACCGCCTTGCCGCAGGCCACGGTGTCGGCGGCGCCGCCGAGGTCGCGGGTGCGCAGTTTTGGCTCGGCGAGCACGCGCTCGATCGCCTTGACGATGGCGGCGGAGGCTTCGGCCTCGCCGAGATGTTCCAGCATCATGGCGCCGGACCAGATCTGGCCGATCGGATTGGCGATGCCCTGCCCGGCGATATCCGGCGCCGAGCCGTGCACCGGCTCGAACAGCGACGGAAAGCGCCGCTCCGGATCGATGTTGCCCGACGGCGCGATGCCGATGGTGCCGGTGCAGGCCGGGCCGAGGTCGGAGAGAATGTCGCCGAACAAATTCGAGCCGACCACGACGTTGAACTTGTCGGGCTTGAGCACAAACAGCGCGGTGAGAATGTCGATGTGATACTTGTCCCACTTCACGTCGGGGAAATGCGTCGCCATGGCTTCGACGCGCTCGTCCCAGTACGGCATGGTGATGGCGATGCCGTTCGACTTGGTCGCCGAGGTCAAATGCTTCTTCGGCGTGCGGCGGGCGAGCTCGAAGGCGAATTTGAGCACGCGGTCGACGCCGATGCGCGACAGCACCGTCTCCTGCACCACCACCTCGCGCTCGGTGCCGGAAAAGATGCGGCCGCCGATCGACGAATATTCGCCCTCGGTGTTCTCGCGCACCACCCAGAAATCGATGTCGCCGGGCTTGCGGCCCGCCAGCGGACACGGCACGCCGGGCATCAGCCGCACCGGGCGCAGGTTGACGTATTGATCGAACTCGCGGCGGAACTGAATGAGCGAGCCCCACAGCGAAATGTGGTCGGGGATTTTCGCCGGCCAGCCGACCGCGCCGAAGAAGATGGCGTCGTGCCGGCCGATCTTGTCCTTCCAATCCTCCGGCATCATGCGCTCGTGCTTGGCGTAATAGTCGTAGGAGGCGAAGTCGAAATGGTCCTGGCGCAGTTCAAAGCCGAATTTCTTCGCCGCCGCCTCGAGCACGCGCACCCCCTCCGGCACCACCTCCTTGCCGATGCCGTCGCCGGGAATGACGGCGATGTTATAGACGCGATTGGTGGCTGGCATGGGCGTGTTTCCTCCGGATGTAAGTAGGATGGGTTGAACGAAGTGAAACCCATCGTCTAACGATAATTTATATATAGCAAAAAGCTGATGGGTTTCGCGGAGTTCAACCCATCCTACGCCGCACACGCCCGGGCGTCAGCTGAAATGTCCAACGCATCGAACGCTTCGGCGAGGAGCCGCAGCACCAGCGCCGGATCGGTCGCGGTGAGCACGCGGCCGCGGTGCGCTATCAGCACGCGCGCCGATGCGCCGGCGGTCGCCGCCGCGGCATCGAGCGCCCAGCCGAGATGCTTGCGCGCATGACGCAGTCCGATGTCGCGGCCGTAATGGTCGAGCGTCTCGCCATAAAGGGCGCTGACCAGCGCCAGCTGCTCGGATAGTGGCGGCGGCGCTTGGCGCCGGCCGGTGGCGAGATAGTGGGCGAGCTGGCCGGGAAACCATGGCCGGCCCTGGGCGCCGCGGCCGACCATCACCACGTCGGCACCCGACGCGGCGAGCGCCGCGTCGGCATCCTCAAAACTTTGGATGTCGCCGTTGACCACGACCGGAATCTTTACGGCCGCCTTCACCGCGCGCACCGCCGCCCAGTCGGCAAAGCCCTTGTAGAACTGGCAGCGGGTGCGGCCGTGCACCGTGACCATTTGCACGCCGGCGTTCTCCGAGCGCCGCGCCAGTTCCGGCGCGTTGCGCGAAGCGTCGTCCCAGCCCAGCCGCATCTTCAAGGTCACCGGCACACGCACCGCCTGCACCACCGCCTCGATCAGCGTGAGCGCATGATCGAGGTCGCGCATCAGCGCCGAGCCGGACTGGCCGCCGGTGACGTGCCGCGCCGGACAGCCCATATTGATGTCGACGATCTGCGCGCCGCCGTCTTCCGCGATACGCGCCCCCTCCGCCATCCAGCGCGCCTCGCAGCCGGCAAGCTGCACCACATGCAGCCCTGCGCCGTGATCCGCGATCCGCCGCCACGCCATGCGCCGCTGCGCCGCCCGCCCCTCGCCGGCGAGCGCCGAACACGCCGTCATCTCCGAGATCACGAGGCCGGCGCCAAGCCGCGCCACCAGCCGCCGGAACGGCGCATCGGTGACGCCCGACATCGGCGCCAGCAGCACCGGATTGGGCAGCGCGATCGGGCCGATGGAAAGGGGAGGCGTAGGCATTTTGTAGGATCGGTTAGCCGAAGGCGTAAGCCGCCGCAAGTCCGCAAGAGCACAAGTTCATTTGAGGAGTCCGGCAAAGAACTTTGTCACGGTGACGCTACAGTGGGTCAGCAAGTGGCTTTGCTAGCTGCACATTACGATTTTGATATTGAAGGCGACTTGGCATCGGCTTTGCCGAGGGCCGAATCGCCTAGTGGTAAGTGACGTGCTTGACCCCTGAGCCTACCAAGCGACAAACAAAAAAGCCCCGCGGGAAACCCACGGGGCTTTTGCGTCTGAGATATCGTGAAAGAGGAAATTCCGTCCTTGGCAGACCTGGCAGCGACCTACTCTTCCAAGCCTTGAGGCTTAGTACCATCGGCGCAGGGGACTTTGACGGCCGAGTTCGGGATGGGATCGGGTATAGGCTCCCCGCTATTGCCACCAGGTCGGCGAAGGACGGAATTTTGAAGCAAGCGTCGATCTCTCTGGCCTGCATGGTTCGAGACGCGTCGCTTCGCGACGCTCCTCACCATGAGGCTGGGCTCACTCCAGCCTCATCCTGAGGAGCCCGCGAAGCGGGCGTCTCGAAGGATGCGCCAAGATGAGCATTGACTAATGAGAGCGTTCAAGCCGATCGAGCGATTAGTACCGGTAAGCTGAACGCGTTGCCGCGCTTACACACCCGGCCTATCAACGTGGTGGTCTACCACGGCTCTCAAGGGAGAACT
>Ga0335081_10016474_pt1 | contig 11961 bp, 11 predicted proteins | sample Lox_Sample_35_FD_206713 | JGI IMG/M metagenome (GOLD analysis project Ga0335081, IMG submission 206713) | Soil microbial communities from Loxahatchee National Wildlife Refuge, Florida, United States - Lox_Sample_3.5 | ecosystem: Environmental > Terrestrial > Soil > Wetlands | place: USA... | reverse complement strand
CCAACGCCGAAATGGCCAATGCAAAAACACCTATTCTCCAATTCCAGCCAAGGCCGGCGAGGAACGGCATGCGTGCCAGCATGTCTTCGGAGGGCAGGCGGGCCAACAGTTGCATCGCCCAGTGAGATGCCACTACCCCGAGTGCGGCGCCGGCCAACACCAGCACGAACGCTTCGGCGACGAACTGGCCCCGCAGCCGATTGAAGGAGGCGCCCAGCGCCATGCGCACCGCCAGTTCGCGCCGGCGGTTTTCCGAGCGCAGCAGCAGGAGGCCCGATACGTCCGCGATGGCGATCAACCATAGCAGCGCCGCGCCGGCCATGAGCGCCAGAAGAACGGGCTTGATGTCACCGATGATGATCTCGCTTAAGGGCACGACAGCGGCACTCTGGTTTCCATTGGAGTCCGGGTACAGTTTCTCCAAGGCTTTTGCGATCGAGACGAGGTTGGCGAGCGCGGCTTGCGCGCTGACGCCATCTTTCAGGCGCCCCACTCCGAAAATGGTGTGGCAACTTCGACGCAGGTCGCACTCGCTTTCCGGTTGAAAGGGCATCCAAAATCCCACAAGGCCAACCGGAGCGAAGTGGAAGTCTCTGGGAAGCACGCCCACCACGACCCGCGGTATCCTGTCGAGCACCACCGTCCGGCCGAGCACTTCCGGTTTTCCGCCGAATTCCATTTGCCACATGGCATAGCTGAGGATGACGGTGCGGGCAGAGCCGGGCTGATCCTCGCCCGGATAGAAGTCGCGGCCGAGAACCGGTGTGACTCCGAGAGTACGGAAAAATCCGTCGCTCACGCGCGCAGCATGCACCGGCACGGCGCCTGTGGAACTGGTCATGGTGTAGCCGCGTTCCTGAAAGATATCCAGGGAAGCGAATGTGGAGTTCTGCTTCTTCCAGTCGAGATAGTCGAGCCAGGAGAGATTGCAGCGCGGGCACCGCAGATCGGTTCTTTCGAAGACACCCAGCAGGCGTTTCGGATTCTTGTAGGGCAGCGGCTGGATCATGGCCGCGTCCAGAAAGGCGAAAATGGCGACGCTGGAACAGATGCCGAGCGCGAGCATAAAGATGGCTGTCGCGGCAAATCCGGGGGCCTTTTGCAGTTGGCGGACGGCGAAGCGGATGTCGTGGATGAAGTGATCGAGCGGGTTCAACCCGCGCATGTCGCGGCACTCCTCTTTTCGCTGTTCGATGCCACCCATGGAGCGGAGAGCCGCGGATCGCGCCTCTTTGCGACTCATGCCGGCGGCGATGTTCTCATCGATCAAGCGTTCCAGGTGATAGCGGAGTTCTTCGTCCAGGTCACCTTCGATCAGTGCGCGCCGAAAGAGGGACCGCAAACGGAGCCGGAGTATGGTAAGCGGACGCATGCTTCTACACCGCCCTGACGATCGTGGTGATGGCGGCGGCGAGCCGCTCCCAGCCGGCGCTCTCCTCCGCCAGGACTTTTCGTCCGGCTTTGGTGAGCGAGTAGTAGCGGGCCCTGCGACCGTTGTCGCTGACAGCCCATTTGGCGCGAATCCAGCCGTTTTGTTCGAGTTTATGCAGCGCAGGATAGAGCGCGCTTTGGCCCACCTGGAGCACATCACCAGACATCTGGTGGATCCGGTTGGCGATGGCCCAGCCGTGGGCGGGGGCGAGCGCGAGGATTTTGAGAATCAAGAGATCCAGGGTACCCTGGACAAGACCGGTTGGCTTGCTCAATTGCGGCTGCTCCTCTCAGTAACTGACAATAGTGTAGAGCGAGTGGCGAACTGGTGTCAAGGGCTGTCTCGCGGTCGACCGCAGCCAACGCTTGCTGAGCGTGCGGATGTGGGTTTTCCATTAGCGCCGATAACGAACGGAGGGGCGAGATTGGAACATTAGGTATTGAGTGTCAGAGCGGGATGGCCGGCTGTCATCCTCGCGTTCGAAGAGAAGCAGATCGACCGCCGAGGCACTTCGGGAGCAGACGCTGAAATTGACTCCTCACTCTCGCCCCAGGAGTTCCTTTGCAATCGTAGTCACGCGCTCCGGCTCGAACCCGAATTTCCGCTGGAGTTCCTTGAGCGGCGCCGAGGCCCCGAACGTCGTCATTCCGATCACGCGGCCTTTCGCGCCGACGTATCGCTCCCATCCCAACGTAGAGGCCTGCTCGATCGCGATCCGCGCGGCGACATTCGGCGGCAGAACGGTATCGCGGTATTGCTGCGTTTGATGCTCGAAGATGTCCCAGGACGGCATAGACACTACTCGCGAACGGATGCCTTCGGCGGCCAGCTCTTCGTGAGCATCCACGGCGACGCTGACCTCTGAGCCGGAAGCTATTAGAACGACTTCCGGTACTCCGCCGGGCGCGTCCGCGAGCACATAGGCGCCGCGCGACACGCCGGAGGCGGGCGCGTATTTGGAGCGGTCCAGCGTGGGGAGCGGCTGCCGGGAAAGCACGAGAACCGCGGGCTGGTGGCGAAGCTGCATGATGTAGCGGTACGCCTCGACAACTTCATTGGCATCGCCAGGCCGGAGAGTGACCAGCCCGGGGATGGCTCGCAGGGAGGCGAGCTGCTCCACGGGCTGGTGAGTCGGTCCGTCCTCTCCGTCACCCATCGCATCGTGGGTGAACACGAAAATCGTGGGCAGCTCCATCAAGGCCGAGAGCCGGATCGCCGGCCGCTCGTAGTCGCTGAAGATGAAGAACGTCCCGCCGTACGGCCTGACCTTCGACGTGGCCAGTCCGTTCAGGATGGCGCCCATGGAGTGCTCGCGAATGCCGAAGTGGAGATTCTTCCCTCCGGGGCTATTCGCCTGAAAGTGGCCAGCGCCATCGTAGGTGAGCAGGGTCTTGTTCGATGGCCCGAGGTCGGCCGATCCGCCCAGGAACCACGGGATGTTCTGCGCCAGAACGTTCAGCACTTTGCCGGAAGCGTCGCGTCCCGCGATACCTTTCGAGTCCGCCGGAAATACCGGCAGATTACGATCCCAACCATCCGGGAGTTCGCGCCGCTGCATCTTGTCGATTTCAGCGGCAAGCGCCGGATACTGCCCGCGGTATGCTTCCAAGAGCGTTGTCCATTCGCGCCGGGACTCTCCACCGCGCTTTCCGATGCCGTCCTCGAAGTGCGCGTAGACGCCATCCGGGACCAGGAACTTCGCGTCTTCCGGCCAGCCGTAGGCTCGCTTGGTTTGCCGGACCTCGTCCTCCCCGAGCGGTTCGCCATGAGCTGCCGCCGTGTCCTGTTTGTGGGGCGAGCCATAACCGATATGGCTGTCCAGGACGATCAGCGTGGGACTTCCGGTGTAGGTTTGGAATCTCTCCAAGGAGCGCTGGATGCGCTCGATATCATTCGCATCACTGACCCGCAAGACGTGCCAGCCGTAAGCGAGGAACCGCATGGCAACGTCTTCCGAGAAGGCGATGCTGGTGTGGCCTTCGATCGTGATCCGGTTGTTGTCGTAAATCCAGCAGAGGTTGTCGAGGCCCAGGTGGCCGGCGAGCGAGGCCGCTTCGGAGGCGATGCCTTCCATCATGCAGCCGTCTCCAGTGACGGCATAGATCTTGTAGTCGAAGATCGGAAAGCCAGGCCGGTTGTAGCGATTCGCCAGCCATTTTTCCGCGATGGCCATTCCGACGCTCGTTGCGACACCCTGTCCCAACGGACCGGTTGTGGCCTCAACGCCCGATACCCAATGGTACTCGGGGTGGCCGGGCGCCTTGCTACCGAGTTGGCGGAAGCGCCGGATATCGTCAAGAGTCACGGAGGGGCGGCCCAGGTTCTCATAGTCGGCATTCACGGCCTGAGTGCGCGTGAGGTGCAGCACCGACCAGAGCAACATCGAAGCATGACCGTTCGACAGCACGAAGCGGTCGCGATTGGGCCACAAGGGATCGCGCGGATCGAACCGCATGATGCGATTCCAGATGGTATAGACCAGCGGCGCCAACGCCATGGGCGTGCCGGGGTGCCCGGACTTAGCCTGCTGCACCGCATCCATGGAAAGCGTGCGAATGGTGTTGATGGACAGTTGATCGAAATCTGTGCTGGCGATCGCCTGGGCTGCCGGGGTCACCTGGTCACCTCCTCGAGCGCTGCTACTTTGCTCAGGCGGCGCAGGTGGCGCTCGGCCTGGCTGAATTGCGATGCCAGATACGTCTCGACGAATTCCCATGCGACTTCCGGGCCGACCGTCCGGCCGCCTATGCACAGGACGTTCATGTGGTCGTCTTCCACGCCCTGGTGCGCGGAGAAGTGATCGCCAATGAGGCCGGCCCGAACTCCGGGAATCTTGTTAGCGGAGACCGAGGCGCCGACGCCGCTGCCACACACCGCGATGCCGCGCTCCACCTCCCCGGCGGACACCGCACGAGCGAGCGGAATGACAAAGTCGGGATAGTCGTCGCCGGAAACGAAGCGGTATGCCCCGAAGTCGACGACTTCATGTCCGGCCGCCTTCAGACGGCCGAGCAGATCCTCCTTCAAGTGGAATCCGCCGTGATCAGTTGCGATTCCTACGCGCATAGGACTCCTCCTGTTTTGCTGGTGCGGCGGCCCGGCGCAGCGGCGCAGTCTGCCAGGAGCAGCGCCTGATCGCTGTGAACGCGCCCGGCCGGAATTCCACGATCGCCATCCAGCAGCCGATTCAGCATGTCTGCCTTTTCGCCCCCGGTGACGACCCACACAATGCGCCGGGCGCGATTGAGAATCGGGTAGGTCAGCGTCATCCGGCGCCGGCCCTGATACGGGCCGCTCAGCGCCACGTCGGCGTTGTCGACATCGAGGACCCGATCGCCGGGCACCAACGAAGCGGTGTGTCCATCGGGGCCAAGGCCGAGGTGTACCAGGTCGATGATCGCAGGCTCGCCGGCAATGTTCCGCAGAGTCGCGGCATAGGAAGCGGCGGCTGCGACCAGATCGGGGGATTCGACGGGCATCGCGTGGAGCTGATCGGGAGGCAGCGGCGAGTGATCCAGCAAACTCTCGGTGAGATGCGTGAGATTCCGATCCGCGTGACCGGCGGGCGCCACCCGCTCATCCACTTGGACGACGTGCACTGCCCGCCACGGAATCCGAGCCGTGGCGAGCGAACGCAACATGATCCAGGGCGTCTGGCCGCCGCTCACCGCGAGTACGAATGATCCACGGGCGGCAATCGCTTCCTGCGCGTAGCCGGCAATGATGGACGCGGCTCTTCCGGCGACCGATTGGGAATCCGCAAGTACTTCGATTTCCATAGGACCCCTCACGCCGCGTGGAGCGCGGCACTGGCAGCCGTCGCATTCAACTCCGGAGCGTGCCACCCGCCGGGCGGGACAATCGACGTACTTGCTTCCGGCGGGCCCCATGTCCCCGGCTCATACCGGTAGACCGGAGTGCCGGCGCGCAGCACCGGATCGACGATCCGCCATGCTTCTTCCACGTAATCCTCGCGGGCGAACAGCGTGGTGTCGCCGACGATGGCTTCGCCGAGCACCCGTTCATACGCGTCCATCTCGTTCGCCTCGGGATGACGGTTCGCCACCATCTCGATGGGCTGGCCATCCATCTCTTTCTCTTTGTCCCCAGCCAGCACCATCATGCCCATCGCGATCGCCACGTCCGGACTGATTCGTAGCCGGACATGATTCTGTGCCAAAGGCACCTGCGCGTGATAAATGTCCGGCGGGCGGCGCAGGCGGACAAGAATCTCAGTGCAAGTGACCGGCATCTGCTTTCCGGCGCGAATGTAGAACGGAACACCCTGCCATCGCCAGGAATTGACTTCCAGCTTCAGAGCGGCGAACGTTTCGGTCCGCGATCCGCCGGCAACCCCGTCTTCGCTCTGGTATCCGCGGAACTGCCCGCGGACAATCGATTTTTCGTCGATCGGCGCGATGTTCTTGAGCACTTTCACCTTTTCATCGCGCATCGATTCGCTGTCGGTTCTGACCGGCGGTTCCATCGCCAGATTGCTCAAGATCTGGAAAATGTGATTCTGGATCACGTCGCGGACGGCGCCGGTGCGGTCGTAGAACGCGCCTCTGCCCTGCACGCCGAAATTCTCCGCCATGGTGATCTGCACGCTTTCCACGATGGAACGATTCCACACGGAATCCAGGAAGATATTGGCAAAACGGAAGTACAGCAGGTTGCGCACGGGCTGCTTTCCGAGGTAGTGATCGATGCGGAAGATGGCGGACTCGGGAAACGTTCCGAGCAGGATGCGGTTCAGCTCGCGGGCCGATGCCAGGTCGGCGCCGAAAGGCTTTTCAACAATCACGCGCGCCCCATTGGAGCAATCCGTGCATGCAAGCTGCTCAATCACCAGTTCGAACAGTGCAGGCGGTATGGCGAGGTAGAATGCCGGCCGTGCCGCCGAACCGAGTTGCTTGCGGAGCGCCTGGAATGTCGAGGCGTCGTGATAGTCGCCATCGACGTAGCGCATCAGCCGGGACATGCGATCGAAGGCTTCGCGATCGAGACCGCCGTGGCGTTCGACGCTTTCGCGTGCGCGGGCGCGCAGCTGATCGACATTCCACCCAGCCTTGGCGACGCCCACGATCGGGATGTTCAGGTTTCCGCGCTTGGACATCGCCTGCAGCGCCGGGAAGATTTTCTTGTAAGCCAGGTCGCCGGTGGCGCCGAAGAAAACCAGTGCGTCCGAATGAGAGCCGGTCATAGTGGATGGTCCTTTCATGCGGCCTGGGTCCCGGTGGCCTTCTCCAGGTGGCCGCCGAACTGAAAGCGCATCGCGGAGAGCAGCTTGTCCTGGTAGTCCGCTTCGCCGCGCGAAGTGAATCGCTGGTAAAGCGCCGTAGAGAGAACCGGCGCTGGCACAGCTTCGTCAATGGCAGCCTTGATGGTCCAGCGCCCTTCGCCGGAATCGGAGACGCGGCCCGCAAATTTTATCAAAGCCGGATCCTCGACGAGCGCGATCGCGGTCAGGTCGAGCAGCCAGGAAGCAATCACGCTGCCGCGGCGCCAGACCTCGGCAATGTCGCCGAGGTTGAGGTCGTATTGGTAGTGCTCCGGGTGGGGGAGGGGCGTGGTTTCCGCGTCGATTGTTCCGGTCTGTTTGCCGATATTGGCGTCGCGGAGGATTCCGAGACCTTCGGCGTATGCGGCCATCACGCCGTATTCGATGCCGTTGTGAACCATCTTCACGAAATGGCCCGCGCCATTGGGCCCGCAGTGCAGATACCCCAACTCCGCTGTGCCGCCGAGCTTCTCCCGTCCCGGTGTGCGGGGAATATTGCCCGCGCCTGGCGCGAGCGTGCGGAAGATCGGATCGAGGTGCCGGACCACATCGGTCTCGCCGCCGATCATCATGCAGTAGCCGCGTTCCAGGCCCCACACGCCGCCGCTGGTGCCGACATCCACGTAGTGAATTCCTTTGGCCGCGAGTTCCTTGGCGCGGCGGAGGTCGTCAATGTAGTAGGAATTGCCGCCGTCGATGAGGATATCGCCTTTATCCAGGAGCGGCGCCAGAGTGGCGATGGTCTCGTCGACAACTCCGGCAGGCACCATGAGCCAGACGGCTCGCGGACGTTTGAGCCGCTCCACGAGATCCTGCACTTGGACGGCCCCTTTCGCGCCGTCGGCGACAAGGTCAGCGATCGCCTTCTGAGAATGGTCAAAGACCACACATTCGTGGCCGCTGCGCATGAGACGCCGGGCCATGTTGGCGCCCATCCTTCCCAATCCGATCATTCCGATTTGCATAACTTATTCCCCTCCCGCGCGGAGGCGATTCATCGCCTCTCGCACGCTTTTGTTCGTTCCAAAACCTGAGGTTCCGGCCACCAGAACGCCGGCTCCCGCTTCCACGCAGAGCCTCGCCGTTTCCGGATCGATACCCCCATCCACTTCCAGGTCGCACTTCATCTCATCGAATACGGCGAGGATTTCACCCGCCATATCGAAGCCTTCCGGCCAACCTTCAGCAAGGTCCTTGTGCGCTACAACACGCAAGGCGACCGGGCGCTGAATGCCAGGCAGTCGGCGCGATTGAAGCGCCTGTCCGACTACCTGCACGGCCAGTCCGGCCCCCTGTTCATGTTCGAGCTGCTCGTGCCCGCCGAGAAAGCGCAACTGGACCGGACAGTTCGGCTCCGCGATCCTCCGCGACGCTGCGCTGCATCACTACACCACCGCCTGCTGCGTCGAGAAGAGCGGGCAGGATGAATTTGATTTCGCTGCTCGTCTGTCAGAATGCCGGCCTTCCGCTCCGGCACGCCGTCCTCGACCGCGGCCTTGAACCCGTCGTAGATCACCTGCTTGGCCGCGGCGATTTCGGCCGTCTGTTCTGGCGTCAGGGCGCCCTTCCAGCCGAACATCTTCGTCTGGAACGAGCCCCGGTGGTCGAAGGGCAGAATGTAGAGCGGCTTGTCGAAACCGGGGGCCCTCATGCGTTCTCCTTGAGCTGGCGGTAGCGGCGAATCAGGCGGTTTGTGGAACTGTCGTGCGTGAGGTTGGGTTCCTCCTTGCTTTCCAGTTCCGGAATAATTCGCTTGGCAAGGACCTTGCCGAGCTCGACGCCCCACTGATCGAATGAGTCGATGTTCCAGATGACGCCCTGGGTGAACACGCTGTGCTCGTAGAGCGCCACCAGCTTGCCTAATGTCTCGGGCGTCAACCGGGCAGCGAGGATGGTGTTCGAAGGACGGTTGCCTTCGAAAACGCGGTGCGGCACGAGCCAATCGGGCGTGCCCTCAGCCTTCACCTGCTGCGGAGTCTTGCCGAACGCGAGGGCTTCGGTTTGCGCGAATACGTTCGCCATCAACATGTCGTGATGCTGTCCCAGAGGATTCAGCGCCAATGCGAAGGCGATGAAGTCGCAAGGGATGAGCCGGGTACCCTGATGGATCAGTTGATAAAAGGAATGCTGGCCGTTCGTGCCCGGCTCTCCCCAGTAAATCGGGCCTGTGTTGGACTTGACCTCGGCGCCATCGAATGTAACATGCTTCCCGTTGCTCTCCATCGTCAACTGCTGCAGATAAGCGGGAAAGCGCTTGAGATACTGGTCGTATGGCAGGACGGCGACTGTCTGGGCGCCGAAGAAGTTGTTGTACCAGACGCCGAGGAGCCCCATGATGACCGGAAGATTCTCTTTGAATGGGGCGGTTCGGAAGTGATCGTCCATCTGATGGAAGCCGCTGAGCATGGCCCGGAAATTCTCCGGGCCGATGGCGAGCATCGTCGATAGGCCAATGGCGGAATCCATCGAGTAACGCCCGCCGACCCAGTCCCAAAACTCGAACATGTTGGCGGTGTCGATGCCGAACTTGGATACTTCCTTCGCATTCGTCGAGACGGCAACGAAGTGCCGCGACACGGACTTTTCATCGCCATCCAACCCGGCCAGCGACCAGGCGCGGGCGGATTGGGCGTTCGTCATCGTTTCGAGCGTGGTAAACGTCTTAGAGGAGACAATAAACAGCGTCTCGGCGGGGTCCAGATCCCGAACCGCCTCGGCGAAGTCGGTGCCGTCCACGTTCGAGACGAAGCGGAAGGTCATATCGCGCTGGCTGTAATGCCGGAGCGCCTCGTAGGCCATGACAGGACCAAGATCGGATCCGCCGATGCCGATATTGACGACGTTCCGCATGCGCTTGCCCGTATGACCCTTCCAGGCGCCGCTCCGCACGCGGTCGCAGAAATCGGCCATGCGGCCAAGGACCGCGTGAACCTGCGGAACGACGTTCTGCCCGTCGACGATGACGGACGCGCCGGCCGGAGCGCGCAACGCCGTGTGAAGGACGGCACGGTTCTCGGTAATGTTGATTTTGCTGCCGGAAAACATGGCGTCGATGCGTTCGCGCAGGCCCGCATCTTCTGCGAGCTGGAATAGGAGCTGGAGCGTTTCATCGGTGATGCGATTCTTCGAGTAGTCGAGTTCGATCCCCACGGCGGAGGCGGTGAGGCGTTCCCCGCGCGTCGGGTCGTCGGCGAATAACTTGCTGAGATGTAACCTGCGAATCTTCTTGTAGTGCGAGTCGAGAGCCTTCCACGTGGGACTTCCGACAGCCGTTCGAGACTCGGCTTGCCCTTGCGTTGCTTGCATTTTTGTTTCTCTCCTGAAACTAATCCGTGTTTACGCTACCTGAGCGGTCTTCTGGATCGCGGAACTTTTGGACTCGATCACTTCCATCAGCTCGTTCCACGACTTGACGAACGACTTGGCGCCTTCATCCTGAAGCTGCGCGGCCAAGGCGTCGATATCGATTCCTGCCTTGGCGAACTGGGCAAGCACTTCTTCGCAATCTCCGCCGTCGGCGGGGAGGATCGAGCCGAGCTCCGTGTGTTCCGCCAGGGCCTTCAAAGTCGCTTCCGGCATGGTGTTCACCGTGAACGGAGAGGCGAGGGCTTTGACATAGAGAATATCCGAAGCCTTTGGATCCTTGGTTCCCGTACTGGCCCAGAGCAGCCTCTGGGGACGCGCGCCGGCGTTGCAGATTCGCTGATAGCGCGGGGCGTCGAGCAGAGCCCGGTAGGCCTGGTACGTGCGCATGGCCACCGCGATGCCGAGCCGGCTGCGGAGAGCCTCGGGCACTTTAGCCGCGACCGACACGTCCCAGCGGCTTACGAAAACCGATGCGACCGAGCCTACGTTGGGATTGAGTCCAGCGTCGATGCGCCGCTCGAGACCTCGCAGAAATGCATCGGCGGCGGCAAGGTACTGTTCCCGCGAGAACAGGAGCGTCACGTTAACCGGAATCCCCGCGAAGATGGCCTCTTCGATGGCGGGCACGCCTTCCTTGGTGCCTGGGATCTTGATAAAGAGGTTGGGACGTCCGGCCCGGGTATACAGATCTTTCGCCTCGCGCACCGTGCTCGCGGTGTCGTGGGCCAGCAACGGAGACACCTCCAGCGACACCCAGCCGTCCACTCCGTTGGTCTTGTCGTAGATTGGCCGGAATTGGTCGGCCGCGCGGGTGAGGTCGTCCAACGCCAGTTCAAAGAAGAGTTCCTCTCCGGACTTCCCGCTTTGCAGTTGGGCGGCGATCGCCGTGTCGTACGCGCCGCTGTTCTTGATAGCGTGATCGAAAATGGTCGGATTGGAAGTGAGCCCCGTCACCGAAAGATCGTCGATGTAGCGCTTCAGCGTGCCGGTGCTCAGAAGGTCGCGGGTAATGTTGTCGAGCCAGATGCTCTGGCCCAGGTTGTGTAGTAACTGCGTCGCTTTCATCTTGTCACCTCAATCTCTTCTTGCGCGGCGAATTCCGCCCGTGGGAAATCGGCAGAAGACCGCCTGGTTTGTGTTGTCAAGTCGCGCAGCCAACAGCCCATTCTGCGTCTCAAGGAGATGTATCGAACCATACTCATCTGGATCGAGAGACGCCGGAACTGCCGTGGGTGTCATAGCTGCTATGACGCTTTCTGTGCTCACTTGGATTCTCCCAAACATTGCGCACTTCGATGGTGCGTGTCATTCCACAGACCAATCACCGGTTGCGACGGTCGTGTTCATCGGTCAGCGTGCTCAGGCTCGCGGTGCCCAGCAAGAAATATTGGGCGCTCTGCGGCTTTAGTCCGAGCCAGCACGCGGCCAGGAAGCGAAGGAAGTGCCCGCTGGAGAATAGCAGCACCGCGCCCTCACCAGACCGAACCCGTTCAACGACGCGGTCCGCTCGCGCTCCGATTTTGATCGAACGATTCTCCGCCCGGAAATCCATCGCGAAAGATTTCCCAGTCCGGGCGCTTCGCGCGAACGTCCGCTGTGCGGCGTTCCCCGAGCCGGCGAGGGTTACATTCGCCCTGCCTGGTAAGAGGCAGATGGGTAAGTCCAGTGTGTTGTCCGCTGAGTGACCACACGGTTTCGCCATGCCGGGAAAGATAAAGGGCCTGAGGTTCTTTCAACGGCTTTTTGCCATCTGTGTTTTCCGAGTAAACGACGGGTCCACCGGACCGGTTCTCTTCCAGCCGCTCGAAACGTGACCCAGCCGACCTATGATGCCTTCATCATTTAATCGGTACGAATCGGCGCTGGCGGCACGACGAGCTCG
>Ga0335081_10016473_pt1 | contig 11961 bp, 11 predicted proteins | sample Lox_Sample_35_FD_206713 | JGI IMG/M metagenome (GOLD analysis project Ga0335081, IMG submission 206713) | Soil microbial communities from Loxahatchee National Wildlife Refuge, Florida, United States - Lox_Sample_3.5 | ecosystem: Environmental > Terrestrial > Soil > Wetlands | place: USA... | reverse complement strand
TCCTCGCCGAGGCCATGGTCGAGTCGGAGAAATTCCGCGAGCACTACGCGACGCTGCCCAACGTCATCAAGGCCAAAGACATGCCGTGGGAACGCTCGCCCGACGGCCTGATCAAGCATCTGGTCAACCAGAAAATGCAGACCCGCGAGTGCTGCATCGAAGCCTACATGCAGTTTCTCAAGGACGGCGAGCGCTCCGGCAAGCACCGCCACATGTGGGAGGAGCTGTTCTTCGTGGTCGAAGGCTCGGGCTACGATCTGCATTGGGACCTGAAATGGGATTGCCTCGAGGCGTTCGAGTGGGAATGGGCCGCCGAGCCGAAGCGATACGAATGGACCGTGGGCGATTACGTCTACATCCCGCCGTTCACCATGCATCAGCACTTCGCCAAACCGGGCGAGGAGTGCCGCATCATCGTCATGAGCAACCGCATCGTCAAAGACATGGGCTTTGACTGGTACGATCAGGTCGAGCGGGCGCCGGGATTTTGATTATTGTGTCGATCGGCTTGGGGGCGGCTTAGCCAAGGGAAATGGTGACCACAACTCCCCGCACGCCCGCGATTGTGGCGCGCCGTAGCGTGTCCATGCGCGCCTATCTTCTTGTTATGGTGGTCGCCATGTTGCTGCCGGTCGGCGGGTTTGCCGGCGTGCTGTTCTGGCGCTATGCCGATTCGGAAATCGCCCGCGTCGACCAGCAGCTGGAAAACGATGCGCATGGCCTGGCGCTCGACGTCGACCGCGACTTGCAAGCCAAGATCGTCACGCTGGAAACGCTGGCGACGGCCGCCGCGCTCGACTCCAAGGATTACTCCCGATTTTACCAGCGGGCGATGCGGGTCAAGGACATCGGCGGATTCGATATTTCGCTGCGCAGTCCCGACGGCCAGCAGCTTGCCAATACGCGGGTGCCGTGGGGTACGCCGCTGCCGCGCAACTCGTTCGACGTCGACCGCGAAGCGGCCGCAAGCAAGAAGCCCGTGGTGAGCAATTTCATCGCCGGCCAGGTCGCCGAGGCGCCGATTTATCTGATTACCATGCCGGTCGTCGACAACGGCGAACTCAGTTACCTCCTGCATTTGACGGTCAATCTTTCCCGGCTCGACGCTTTTCTGCGCAGCGATATCGCGCCCGGACAGATTGCCGGAATTCTCGATCGCAACAATGTCGTCCTGACGCGGACCGAAGGCTTCGAGGAGCGGGTCGGCAGGGCGGCATCGGCAAGTTTCGTCGATCAGATACATCGATCCGAGGGGACCTGGGTCGGCCGCAATACCCAGGGCTACACCATTCGGCTGGGCTATGCGCGATCCAGGCTGTCAGGCTGGCTGGTTTGGGTCGGCATGCCCGATGACGCCATCCAAAGCCAGCTGCACCGGGCGCCGTGGCGCTTGAGCGCGCTCGGCGCCGCGCTCACCATCCTCGCGCTCGGGCTCGCTTATTGGCTCGGCGGCCGACTCGCGGGGGCAAGCCGAACATTGGCGGCGCAAGCCGCCGCGCTCGGCCGCGGCGATGCCGTGGCGCTCGTGACCAACCCGGTGCGCGAACTCGACGAGGTCGGGCACGAGCTCATCGCCGCCGCGGCGCGGCGTGCGGAGCTGGAACGGCGGCTGGTGCAGACCGCGACCCGCGAAAGCGAACAGCGCTTTCAGGTGCTCATTAACGGTATCACCGACTATGCGATCTACATGCTCGATCCGCAGGGTAACGTGACGAACTGGAATGTCGGCGCCATGCGCATCCATGGCTACAGCGAGAGCGACATTATCGGCCGCCACTTTTCCATCTTCTATACGCCGGAAGAGCGCGCCGACGGGGTGCCGGCCCGCGCCCTGCTCACCGCGATCAATGAAGGCCGCTATGAGGCCGAGGGCTGGCGGATCCGCAAGGACGGCACGCGCTTCTGGGCAAGCGTCGTCATCGATCGCATCGAGGATTCCAACGGCCGCCTGATCGGCTTGGCCAAGATCACCCGCGACATCACCGAGCGGCGCGAAGCGCAGCAGCGCCTGGAGGCGGCGCGCGAGCAGCTCTATCAGTCGCAAAAGATGGACGCCGTCGGCCAGCTCACCGGCGGGGTGGCGCACGACTTCAACAATCTCCTGACCATCATCATTGGCAATCTCGACACCGCCAAGCGGACCATCGAGAACTGGCAGGACGGCGCCAAGGATCGCCTGCGGCGCGCCATCGACATGGCGCTCATTGGCGCCAACCGCGCCGCGGTCTTGACCGGGCATCTGCTGGCGTTTTCGCGCCGCCAGCCGCTCGAGCCGAAGGTTTTGGGCGTCAACCGGTTGCTCAGCCAGCTCTCCGGATTCCTAAGACCCTCGCTCGGCGAAGCGGTGCAGCTTGAGGTCGTCGGCGCCGGCGGCGTCTGGGCGGTCGAGGCCGACGCGGTGCAGCTGGAGACCGCCATTCTCAATCTCGCCGTCAACGCCCGCGATGCGATGCCGCAAGGCGGCCGGCTCACGATCGAAGCGAGCAATGTCCTGCTCGACGAATCCTATTGCGCCGACAACGCCGAAGTGCGGCCAGGGCAATACGTGCTCATCGCGGTGACCGATGAGGGCGTCGGCATGAACGAGGACATCGCGACGCGCGCCTTCGAGCCGTTTTTTACGACCAAAGAGACTGGCCAGGGCACCGGCCTCGGCTTGAGTCAGGTCTACGGCTTCGTCAAGCAATCGGGCGGCCACGTGAAGATCTACAGCGAGCCCGGGCACGGCACCACCGTCCGGGTCTACCTGCCGCGCGCGCGCGGGGACAAGAAGGAGGGTGAATATCAGGTTCAAAGCGTCACACCGCCGTCGGCCTACGGCAAGGAAACCATCTTGGTCGTCGAAGACGACGCCGACGTGCGCGACTTCATCTGCGGGACGCTGCAAGACCTGAAATACACCGTGCTGCAGGCGCGCGACGCCGCCTCGGCGCTGGACGTGCTGGAGCGGGAGCCCGGCATCGATCTGCTTTTGACCGACGTGATCCTGCCGGGGCCGAACGGCCGTGAATTGGCCAACGCCGCGCTGGCGAAACGGCCCACGCTCAAGGTGCTGTTCATGACCGGTTATTCGCGCAACGCCATCGTGCATCAGGGCCGGCTCGACGAGGGCGTGCAGCTCATCCAGAAGCCGCTGACGCAATCTACGCTGGCCGCCAAGGTGCGCGCCGTTCTTGATCTGCCGATCGCTGCGCCCGTATAGCGGCTCTTTCGCTATTAAATAATTGATTCTACGGTTGTTTTTGGCTTCCTCACAGCGCCGCGAAGATGCGGTCTAGTGTCGTCGCCAATCGGTTGGTCACCGTCTAGACTGGGCGAGCAACGGGCCGGCCGGTCCATAGGCGAACGACGACGGCCCGGTGGGGCGACGAACGGCGGAAAAGAAAGCTCATGTCCCTGTCATTGATGACGAGGCGCCGCTTCGCGCCCTTGTTCTGGTGCCAGTTTTTCGCCGCCTTCGGCGATAATTTCCTCAAGACGGCGCTGGTCTTCGTCATCCTGTTCGAGGTCTCCGGCGCCAATTCGGCGGTCTTGATCACGCTCGCCGGCGCCACGCTGATCGCCCCGTTCTTCCTTCTGTCCGGGCTCGGCGGCGAACTCGCCGACCGTTACGACAAGGCGTTGGTCGCGCAGCGCATCAAGCTCACCGAGATCGGCGCGGCGGCCGTCGGCGTCGCCGGCTTCGCGTTTCACTCGGTCAGCTTGCTGTTTCTCGCCGTGTTCATGTTCGGGACGCTCGCGTCGCTGTTCGGCCCGATCAAATACGGCATCCTGCCCGACCTGCTTGAGCGCCGCGAGCTGCCGTCCGGCAATGCGCTGATCGAAGCCGGCACCTTCCTTGCCATTCTGCTCGGCACCATCGTTGCCGGCATTGCCGCCAACGGCAACTCCAGCCCCATTCATTTCGCCTGGCTGATGATATTGACCGCGCTGGCGAGCTGGTGCTCCAGCCTGCTTATTCCGCGCACGCCGGAAGCAGCGCCCGGCCTTCGCGTCAACGCCAATATTCTTGTCTCGACCGCATCGCTGCTCAAGCAGGTACGCGCCGATCCGCGGCTGTGGTGGGGCGCCATCGTGGCGAGCTGGTTCTGGCTGGTGGGCGCGCTGGTGCTCTCGCTGTTGCCGCCGCTCGTTTCGTTCAACATCGGCGGCAGCGAACAGGTCGTCACGCTGTTTCTCACCATCTTTTCGGTGTCGGTCGGTGTCGGCTCCGGCCTTGCCGCCTGGCTCGCCGCCGGACGCATCGTACTGTTGCCGACCGTGGTCGCGAGCGTGCTGCTCGCGTTGTTTTCGCTCGACCTCGGCTGGACCGCGTCGGCAATCGTGCCGGCGGCACAGCCGTTGACCATCGCCGGCTATTTCGCCTCGCGCTACAGCATCCATATTGCCGTCGACCTGGCCGGGCTGGCGATCGCCGGCGGCCTGTTCATCGTGCCGGTGTTCACCGCGATCCAGGTCTGGGCCGGCACCGATCGCCGCGCGCGCGTCGTCGCCGCGGTCAACGTGCTCAATGCCGCTTTCATGGTGATCGGCGCCGCGGTGCTGGCGGCCCTGCAAAAGCTCGGCTTGAGCACGCCGCTCCTCTTCGCGCTCATCGGCGCCGCCAATCTCGTGGTCGCGTTCGTCATCGGGCGGACCATGCCGGCGGGCTGGCTGAACGATTTTCTCTCGATCGTGTTCCGCGCCGTCTTCCGGCTGGAGGTCAAAGGCCTGGAGAACATCGACAAGGCCGGCCACAACGCCGTCATCGCGCTCAATCACGTCAGTTTCCTCGACGCGCCGCTGGCGGTGTCGATCCTGCCGAAACGGCCGGTCTTCGCCATCGACGTGGCGATGTCCAAACACTGGTGGATCCAGCCGTTTCTCAAATTCGTGCGCACCATGGCGCTCGATCCGCTGCGCCCATTCTCGGTCCGCGACCTCATCAACGCGGTGCGCGACGGCAATATGCTGGTGATCTTTCCCGAGGGCCGCATCACCGTCACCGGCAGCCTGATGAAGGTTTACGACGGCGCGGCGATGATCGCCGACAAGTCCGACGCCATGGTGGTGCCGGTGCGCATCGAGGGACCGGAGGCGACGTTCTTCAGCCGCTTGAAGGGAACCCAGGTGCGCCGCCGGCTGTTTCCGAAGATCACGGTCACGATTCTCGAGCCGGTGAAATTCGAGGTCGATCCGGCGCTCAAGGGCCGCAAACGCCGGCAGGCCGCCGGCGCCGCGCTCTACACCATCATGTCCGACTTGATCTATCGGACCACGCCGACCGATCGCACCGTGGTCGAGGAGCTGATCGAGGCGGCCGAGCTGCACGGCCCGAACTGGCTCGCCATCGAAGATCCGGTCAGCGGCCAGCTCACCTATAAGCGGCTGTTGATGGCGACCGCGATCCTCGGCCGCAAGCTCATTCCGCTGGCGCGCGAAGGCGGCGCACTCGGCGTGATGCTGCCGACCTCGAACGGCGGCGTGGTCACCATGCTGGCGGTGATGTCGGCCGGGCGGGTGCCGGCCATGATCAATTTTTCCGCCGGCGCCGCCAATATTCTCGGCGCCTGCCGCGCCGCCGAAGTCGACACCATCCTGACCTCGCGCACCTTCGTCGAGAAGGGCCGCTTCGAGCATCTGATGGCGCAGCTCGAAAAAGGGCTGCGCATCGTCTACCTGGAAGACATCCGCCAGACCGTCGGCCGGCGCGACAAGTTGCGCGGCCTGTTCGGCTGGAAAAAGCCGCTGGTCGCGCGCAAGCCCGATGACTGGGCCGTCATCTTGTTTACCTCCGGCACCGAGGGCCTGCCCAAGGGCGTCGTGCTGTCGCACCGCAACCTGTTGACCAACGTGGCGCAATGCGCCGCCCGCATCGATTTCGGCCGCGAGGACAAGCTGTTCAACGCGCTGCCGATCTTTCATTCGTTCGGCTTCACCGGCGGCGTGGTGTTGCCGCTGATCTCCGGCGTTCCGATCTATCTCTACCCGTCGCCGCTGCATTACCGCACCGTGCCGGAACTGGTGTACGGCACTTGCGCCACCGTTTTGTTCGGCACCGATACGTTCCTCAACGGCTATGCGCGCATGGCCAATCCCTACGACTTCCGCTCGCTGCGTTACGTGCTGGCCGGCGCCGAACCGGTGAAGGAATCGACGCGTAAGACCTATCTGGAAAAATTCGGCCTGCGCATTCTCGAAGGTTACGGCGTCACCGAGTGCTCGCCGGTCATGGCGCTCAATACGCCGATGTTCAACAAGTTCGGCACCGTCGGGCGCCTCCTTCCCGGCCTCGAGGCGAAGCTCGAAAAAGTCGAGGGCGTCGAGGACGGCGGCCGGCTTTACGTCCGGGGACCGAATGTCATGCTCGGTTATCTGCGTGCCGACCGGCCGGGCGTGCTCGAGCCGCCGCCGGAAGGCTGGCACGATACCGGCGATATCGTTGACATCGACGATCAGGGCTTCGTCGCCATCAAAGGCCGCGCCAAGCGCTTCGCCAAGGTCGGCGGCGAGATGGTGTCGCTTGCCGCGGTCGAGATGCTGGCCGCCGAGCTGTGGCCGCATTACGTCACCGCGGTGTCCGCGGTGCCCGATGCCCGCAAGGGCGAGCGGCTCATCATGGTCACCGACAAGCATTCGGCCACGCGCGCCGATTTCATCGCTTACGCGCGCAGCCAGCACGCTTCCGAGCTGATGTTCCCGGCCGAGATCGTCATCCTCGACAAATTGCCGATGCTCGGCTCCGGCAAGGTCGATCAATTGGCGATCGACAAGTTCGTGCGCGAGCAGGCGGCGGCCAAGGCCGCGGCGGCGGAGTGACGCTCTCGGCGCGCGCGGCACCGACTAAAATGACCGCTCTGCCTCTAGCCGGTTTCGTCGCAGCGATGCGATGGGCGACACGCTTTCAGACGACAGCCATGGTCAATGCGAGAACTCAACCGGCATTGTGCGAGCGCGATCACGCGAAGCGCCGTTCCCGCGAAACCGTGCCATCCGACGCCACAGCGACATCTACTGTCATCCCAAGATAGCTCCCGGGAGTGCCGACAAAGCTGCCACTGATGGGCACGGCCTGGTTGATGTCGCGCGTGACGGCAACGCGGATCAAATCCTGGCCGCCGATCGTGCCGTTCGTCGGATCGTACGAGATCCAGCCGCAGCCGGGAACGTAGATATCGGCCCAGGCATGCGTCGTCCCGGCGGCAGTCGCGCATGGGGAGCCGACATCGGCGGGGGTTCGATAGAGATATCCCGTCACCACGCGCGCTCCGAAGCCCAAGCTGCGGGCGGCTTCAATGAGCAGCACAGCGAGGTCGCGGCACGAGCCCCAGCCGCGGTTGAGCGTCTCAACCGGGGTCTGCGTTCCCTCGGCCTCGCGGCTCTGGTACGAAATCCGCGCCTTCACGCCGATATTCAAGTCAGCCAACAGCGCCGACGTGTCAGTCGGGTTGCTTCTGACAAAACCTCGTGCCCACGAGCCGAGCCGGTCATTGGGGTCGGGATATTGGCGTTCCTGCATTCGGCCGAGATCGATCCGGTCGTCTGCCGAATAGACAAACGGATAGCTTAACGCGTCCGGCGTCATCTGAAATGGCGGCCGTTCGCTCGCAAATGTTTCCAGCACAAGGCTGCTCTCGATCCGCAATTCGGCCGCCGGTTCGCGAAACGAGGCGATGGCGACGGAATTGCCGAACACATCATGCATCCAGCGGACCGACGCCGGCGGCGAGACAGTCAGATTGGTCTGGATTAGACGAAGATCGTGGCTGTCGCGTGGGCGCAGCATCAGTCTATGATCGCCAAGGGCAACGGGACGACCATAGCGGTAAACCGTGGTGTGCCGCACGTTGAGAACCGTCACCGGTGCGCCCTCTGCCGCCTGCGATTATTGTGCGAATAGCCGATCGACATGATCTTAATCTTTCCGACCGGGCATTCCCGGTTGGGTTTGTGCGCTCGCGGGCCCGGTCGCCCCGTCACGATCCTGCGCCTCCTGAAGATCGCGAGGATCGATGGTCACCATTTCGATCGAGGAGGCATTTCGAGAATCCCCGGGAACGAAGATCATGGTGGCGACGCGGCGATAAACGGGAAATGATATTCCTTCGACGAGCTCTTCGTCCGTTACGACGCGATAGTCGCCAGCGCTCAATATTCGATCGACGCCCCTGAGCAAGAACGGATGAGCGAACGTTATGGTTTTGCTGCTCGTACGTGTTGTCATGACAGAAATTCAGGACGTTATTCGGTAGGCGGTTGTTCGCAGATCTGTGCGAGCTCTCGTGCCAGAGGCAAAATCTGGTTTTTAGCCGCTTGCTCTTTGTCTGCGGTCGATCGCCTGTCCGGAGGACCCTCGGTTCCGACGTTGACGCGGCCGGACATCTCTCCACGCGACGAAGAAAATGTGAATGTGTACGATCCGCGGCCGTCTGCCTCCAAGCGGATAGTATCCACGGTTCACGCTCCTGGTTTGCGGCAACGACGTTCTAAATTCGCCGCTAGAATTGGCTTTGCAGCCGATAGCAGGTTGGACGCTTAATTTTAGACGCCGCGATAAAGTGCCGATCGAGCATGATCGCGAGGAGAAGCAGCGCCATTCCGGCACGCACGACGATCCGCGGTACGACCCAGCGAGCTACGTCGCTCTCTCAGGAAGGATAGATTTCTGATAATCAACGAGACCGCCCGACGGGCGGCCTCGCAATTTTTGCATCCCGATCAGATCTGGCGGCCCTTCATCACAGCGTCGACGTCGCGCTGCGCCTGGGCTTTGTCCATGCTGTATTTGGCAACGACCTGGCTGACGAGATCGTCCTTGCTCTTGAGCGCCCCAAGTTCCTGTTCGGAAAACTTGTTCCACTTGGCGCCGATGTCTTTGAGCAGAATCTGCTTGGGATCGTTTCCGCTGTTCGTCGATGCGGTATTCGGGCTTACGGTATTCATGAGTGCTATCTCCAAATTATCGATGAAGTATCATCTGAATGTGCATCACTCAAACAACAAGCGTATATGGAGATGAATTGCGACAACCACAGGGGCGGCGCTCACCAATTCAAAATAAACTTCGTCTGCACCGATTGAGGCCAAATAAGGCAAGTCACCGATGACCAGCCAATTGCTGGGATGGAGCAATTGTTCTCGCAATTCGGTGTGATCGTCCCCATGTGCAATGGCAACAGCGCATAATTAGCCATTGCCGCACCGCCGGACGCGAGAGTGTTCGCCGTGTCACGAAGGAGGATTCACATGTTCAAGGCCGCACAATTCCGCAAGAAAGCGTCGGAAGACGCTGAATCGATCAAAAAGACTGATATTCCGGGTGAAATCCGCAGGTTCGAGCAGTCGATGGAAAGATTCGGCCAATTGGCCCGGAACGAAGACTGGCTGGCGGACAATTTCGACAAAATGGTCCGTTTGCGAGACGTGCGTTCCGCGGACGAGGCCGTCGAAAAGCTGTCGGACAGCGAGGCTATCGCAAAGATCGAGGAGCATGTTCTGCGGTGCCTCGGGGCGGCCGTCATGATGCAGTGGGATACCATCCCAAACAAGCTGCAACGCGAGCTCTTCGACACCGCAGGCTCGCTGGGGGACGTACTACAAACGGTCACGCTCCGGGGCCAGATCGCCCGCTTCCTACATAGCCACAAGGACGAAGCGATACCCGCAGATGGTATCTCGAATCCCAATATGACGAGAGGACAGCCCGATGTCGCATAAGTTCAATGTCGGTCAAATCGTCGAGCTGGAGCCCGGCTCGCTTAGATCAGCCGTCCTTGGCCCCTATGAGATTCGCCATCTCATTCCAGCCTCGGACCGAGATCCCGGCGATCCGTGCTATCGTATCAAGAGCGTGGCCGAAAAGCACGAACGGGTCGCACCTGAAAGCGAACTCACGCTCGCACAGGGCGTTTTCGCTCAAAGCCATGGCCGGCTTGGCTGACAAGCGCTTATGACGCCGCCAAATCGGCCCGTCTGCGACTGAAGGAATGCCGTGCGATGCTCAACTTTCCAAACCGAAGCCGAATTTTCGATCCAACGCGACGCGCCGTCCGGTTCTGGGGTCATGACAGCGCGATGGAGTGGTCGTTCTTCGTAACCGAAGAAGCGCTGAAACGGCTGCAGCCGAAATTGGAGCGCGATGAGGCAGCCTTGCTTCTCGCCTTTGATGCCAATCGCACGGCGATCCAAGCGGCGGCCCTCAAAGCGTATAAGCAGGGGCGGAAGGGATCGTATGAACTTGTCGCGACGGATTTTTGAATTGCACCAGAGGCGCGGTTGGTCCATCTCGCCGATGCCTGTTGAGCCCGCAATGCCGGATTTGCCTCGCCGGCGCACATTGCGCAGTCGAATCGGAACGTCCTCGCCGGCACCAGAACGCGGCGCCGGGAGATGTCCGGGTAAAGTCAGAATGAGATCATGCATCGGGCTCATCTTTTGCTCGATGCTCTTCTCAGCCATGACCGCTCATGCCGGCAAGGCGGCAGACCAGCCGCCCGATCGGGTTTTTCTGCAGGATCTGAAAAAGGCGCTGCGAACGGATGACAGGGGCTGGTTAGGCGAGCACATGCATTATCCGGCCAGCTATTATGGGCCGAAATACATCATGATTAAAAACAGGGCATGGTTTGACAGCCATTATTCGATGCTCATCGGATCGAAATTGCGCGCCATCGTGCTGGCGCAAGATCCGGATCGGCTGTTCAGGGACCGGCACGGAACAATGATCGGGAGTGATCTCAACATCCGGTTCTATAATTTTGGCACCGGGCCGGAAGATATTCGCTACGAAATAATCACCATCGACGATGCCGAATAGTCATTCAGCGGGAGCGCACAATGTACAAATTGAGAGACGATGGATACGCCGATTTCAAGAAGATTATGAATGGAAGGAAATGGGTTGGCCGGGTCCGCAAGACGGCCGGCGGCTTTCTCGGGAAAATCGGAAAATACGAAGCTGAAGCGCCTACAGAGGCAGCCGCGCTTCGCGAAGTCGTGACGAAGGTTCGCGGCGAAATGACCGAGCCGATTCCTCAGCGCCGCGCAAGTGCTCCGCGGACGTCAGCGGTGCAGGCTGATACGGAGCGCGTAATACAATGGCTGCGCGAGCTGAGCGGAATAAGTGACGGCCATCCAACGTTTACCAATGCAGACGTGGCTCGCACTCTTGGCAAGAAACGTCCTGGGCAGGAGCTGAGCAATCTCATGTCGCGCCTTGACTTCGCTTGCTATCTTGCTGGGCTGCCCTCGATCGGATGTGCCGCAGAAAAACCATTCGCTGACGCGTGGCGGGAGACAGATCGCGGTTGGAAATGGCCGGTCCGGAAAATGCGTGCCGCCGCAAAGGCTCATTTGTGGAGTTCGGCGGACTTCGATCTTATTCTACAGGAAACGCAGCGGCTATCTTACGGACTTGGACACGTCGCATGGAATGATGAGCTTGCAAGGAACAACGATAAAATAATGGCGTGGGCGGGCGTTTGACCCGCTTTTAAGCTTCGCGTGTTCATGTCGCTCGGGATACGCCGTTAAATGGCGCCGACATTGCGCTTATCGAAAATGCCAAGATGTTTTTGCGCTTCGACCGGCATGTTGGGCACCAGGATCATGCGTCCCATGAACGTCGTCCAAGGCTTTTCGGCGATGGGTTGTAGCTGGGCAAAATTCCAAAATTGCAGCTCTTTCATCTCGATCTCGGTAACGCTGTTGTCGAGCACCCAGGTACGAAGCATGCTGAGCCGGCTCCGCTCGGCGTCGGCGAACATCGCCTCCGGGACAGTTTTTCTCATAGAATTGTTCCCTTGCTGATAGTGCTGGGCCCCGCGATTTCGTGCTCACAGCGACAGAGAAGGTCTTTGACCTCACTGTTCGGTCGTCCGGAGCGAAAAAGGGTTTGCCGGCGGCGAGTATTGCAGCGCCAATCGTAACGTTTCCCTTACGACCCAAGCGGCGTTTTGATGCCGGCTTCTCTCTCGCCCGCAT
>Ga0335081_10016472_pt1 | contig 11962 bp, 10 predicted proteins | sample Lox_Sample_35_FD_206713 | JGI IMG/M metagenome (GOLD analysis project Ga0335081, IMG submission 206713) | Soil microbial communities from Loxahatchee National Wildlife Refuge, Florida, United States - Lox_Sample_3.5 | ecosystem: Environmental > Terrestrial > Soil > Wetlands | place: USA... | reverse complement strand
TGGCATCCCGCTAGCCGCCGTCGTCCTCGGCCAGCCTGAATCGGTGCGCCTGATCCCGCGTGCGGAGGGCGACGGCCAGATCCCCGCCTACGGCTACCCGGAGGCGGCCGTCGCGGCCATGGCCCGCGCGGCCCGGTACGGGGCCTGGCGCACCGAGCCCCGCGGCCAGGTGCCAGTCCTCCCCGACATCAAGACCGAGGACGCCCGCGCCCTGGTGCGCGAGTTCTTCCACGCCACGCTCGGCGGCGGCTGGATGCCACCGGACAAGGCCGCTGCGCTGCTGCGCTGCTACGGCATCCCGCTGGCCGAGCTCACCCCGGCCCGCAGTGAAGACGAGGCGGTCCGCGTATTCGAAGCAGCGGCCGGCCCCGTGGTGCTCAAGGCCGACGTGCCCGGGCTCCTGCACAAGACCGATGCGGGCGGGGTCGAGCTCGACCTGCGCACCGAGGCCGACGTGCGGGCCGCCTACCACAGGCTCCAAGACCGTTTCGGCGAGCGGCAGCGCCAGGTGATGGTCCAGCCCATGATCGCGGGCGGTACCGAGGTGATCGTCGGGGTGGCCGACGACCACATGTTCGGCCCGCTGGTGGTGTTCGGGCTGGGCGGGGTGGCCACCGACGTCCTCGCCGACCACGCGGCCCGGCTCACGCCGCTGACCGACACCGACGCGGACAAGCTGATCCACTCCATCCGCTCCGCACCGCTGCTGCTCGGGCATCGCGGTAGCCCCGCGGCTGACCTCGCAGCCTTGCGCGATCTGCTGCTCCGCGTGTCGCGGCTGGCCGACGACCTGCCCGAGGTCACCGAGCTCGACCTCAACCCGGTCATGGCCCGGCCGGACGGCGCATTCGTGGTAGACGCGCGGATCAAGGTGAGGCCCTACCAGGCGCAGGACCCGTTCCTGCGCAAGCTGCGCTGACCCGTCCCGCGTCCGGGACGCACGCACCACGGCCCGTTCGGAAAAATTGGTCTAAAGGTGGGGACCATGGTCCCGGAACGGGAGGACCCACCTCACTACAAGCGCCTTCGGCGGGCGGCCAGGCTGAGTCAATCAGCTACCGCCGCGCGGCCTGGCCGAGCGGTCTGACCCCTGGAGGCCCCGTTGACCACCATCGCGCTGGCGGGACACGCTCCCCTGGCCATCGATCTGAACCAGCCCGGTTCCTACGTGAACTGGAACATCTTCACCATCTCAGTGGCAAACCTCGTGCTCATCGGGGTAATGGTCGTTATCTTCGGCGTTGCGCTGCTGCTGCCCTTCCCCGGCCGCCACCGTCCGAACCTGCCGGCCGAGGAGGCGGTCGACCCGGAGGAGATGCCCGGCTACAACCCGGAGCCGGGTGATGAGCGGATGTGGACGGCGCGGGCGCGCCGCTGGGCGCTCGGCACGTTCCCGCCGAGGAAGCTGCTGCCCGACCGCCAGCCGGCCTACGTGAGCTCGTGGATATACGTGTTCGGCGTCGCGTCCCTGGCCGCTCTCGCGGTGGTGCTCGTCAGCGGCGGCGCCCTCGCGCTGGGCGGCCCCGACTGGTGGCACTACAACCCGGTCGGGCACTTCTTCAACAGTCTGCACCTGTGGAGCGTCGAGCTGTTCATGGCGCTGCTGGTCATCCACCTGTGGGGCAAGTTCTGGATGGCCGCCTGGCGCGGCCGCCGGGCCATGACCTGGATCACCGGGGTCGTCGCCTTCCTGGCCGCGATCGTGACGTGCTTCACCGGTTACCTGTCCCAGCAGAACTTCGACTCCCAGTGGATTTCCACTAGCGGCAAGGACGCGTTCAACGCGGTCGGAATCGGGTCGTTCTTCAACCTGATGAACTTCGGCCAGATGCTGATGTGGCACATCGTGCTGCTCCCGATCCTGCTGGTCGCGATAATCGGCGCGCACGTGCTGCTGGTGCGCAAGCGCGGCGTCAGCCACCCGCTGCCCGCCACCCGGCCGACCCGGCGGGAGCGGCGCGCGGACCGCGCCGCCGACCGGGCGGCGTGGCGTGGCCCGACCAAGCGGTACGACATCCTGAAGGAAGGCACCATCGCCGTCGTGATAGCGCTGGCGCTGACCTTCACCCTGGCCGGCCTGCTGTCCTCGCCGGACGTCCCGCCGGTCACCGTGGCCTCGTGGGCGAAGGTCGCCCCGGCCGACTTCCTGGCCACCGCCGCCAGCGAACTGAACGGCACCAGCGAGACCGCGAGCTACGGGCCCCCGTACAACACCAACGGAACCCCGCAGAGCGAATGGTTCGCCCCGGCGAACTGGGCCGGCGTGCGGCAGCCCATCGACCCGGCGCAGAGCTTCGTGATCACGCCGCTCACCCAGGCCGCCGCCATCAACCCGGCGGTGAAGGCCGCGCTGGCCGTCTACAACGCCGCGCCTGCCAGCCTGCAGACCAAGTGGGCCACCAACTACCTCAACGCGGTGGTCAAGGTCAAGTTCGTCAACGGCGTGCCGGTGGTCCCAGCGGCCAACGACGGCCCGGTCCCGGCCATGCTCGCCGCCGAGCTGGCCCTGGCCCAGAGCGGCTCGATCGACACCGACCTGCTCGCCCAGCGGCAGTTCTACGGCACCGACTTCACCAAGCCGCTGCTGTTCATGGAGGACGGTCAGTACTTCTCCAACCTGGCCACCAGCATGAACCTCACGGGCAGCCAGTGGGGCGTCATGAACGAGACCGGCAGCTACCCGGGCCAGCCGTGGCTGTGGCTGTACCAGCTCTGGTACCAGCTGCCCGGCTGGCGCAACTCGGCCAACGTCGACTTGATCGCCATCTACATGACCGGCGCCGCCACCCTTTTGCTGCTGCTCGTCCCGTTCATCCCGGGCCTGCGTGACATCCCCAGGTGGATCCCGGTGCACCGGCTCGTCTGGCGGGACTGGAACAAGCAGGCCGCGAGCGGGACGGCCAGCCAGCCAGAACCCGAGCCCGCCGGGCAGAAGTAACCCCGCCGCCCCGGCCCGGGTGTACGCGGAGCAAAGGCGCTTGCGTACACCCGGGCCTCATCCCGTTCAGATCCTGGGAAGATGACCAGGTGCTCGCCGTCAGCTGGGACACCGTCCGGCTGTTCCTGCACGTCCTGGCCCTATATAGAGTTCTTGACAGCCTCTAAGTGACCTATTTAGAGTTCTGGTATGGCGATGCGCCTGACGGTCCAGGTCCTGCTGGTGTTGCAGGCGCTGCTGCGCGACCCGGGCCGGGAACTGTACGGGCTGGAGCTGTCGGAGGAAACCGGGCTGCTGCCCGGGACGGCCTATCCGATCCTGCTGCGGCTGGAGCACGAGGGATGGGTCACCAGCCGGTGGGAGGACGTCGACCCGCGCGAGCAGAAGCGGCCCGCGCGGCGCTATTACCGGCTGACCGCGGACGGGGCCGTCCAGGCCAGCGCGGCCGTCGCGAACGCGCGCCGGCCCCGGGGCGCCGCGCTGCGCACTCTCGCGGGTGAAGGCGGAGCCGCCTGATGCTGCCCGAATCCCCGGTCCCCGCGCGACACAAGAAAGCCGGCCTTATCTTCGGTGCGGTGACCAGCTGCGGCTTCGGGGTGTTCTCACTGCTGACCGGGCCGCCTACGCGCCTGCCGGCGATTCTCGCCCTGGCCTTCGTGGTCATCGCCGACGTGGGGATCGTCATCTACGCCTGGCCGGCTACGGACGGGTTCCTTGTCCGGGCCCGGCGCCAGCACGGGAGGCCGGTCCGGAACGGGGGCCCGGGCGGCCGCGGGCTGAGCGCGCGCGGGCTGGACGGCGAGGCCGGGCATGTGCCGGGCGTGGCGGCCGGGCGGCTGGCGTTGCGCGCGGCGGCGTGGCTGATGCCCCGGGCCGCGGGCCGCCGGTGGCGGGCCGAGGCCGAGAGCGTGCTGTTCGAGATGCCTGCCGGGTGGCGCGGCCGGGCGGTCCGCAGTTACCTGCGGTCTGCGCCGCGGCTGGCGATGATGCTGTGGACACGCCGGCTCATGCGCCGATTTGGCCGGCGAGCCTGAGCTGGAGCCCGGAGCAGGAGCCGCTCGTCGGGCTGGGCGAGGGTGAAGCCGACCTGGGCATCGCCGAGCCTGTCTGACCCGCTGGAGGCCGCCGCCATGATTGCCGACACCGACATCCTCGGATTGTTCCCGCCCGGTTCGAGCGAGGACCCGGACGGCGAGCTTGTGGTCGGCGGGTGCCGGCTGGCCGACCTGGCCGCCCGGTGGGGAACCCCGCTGTACGTGGTGGCCGAAGACGCCGTCCGCTCCCAGGTCCGCCGGTACCGCCGGGCCCTCGGCTCGCAATGGCCGAACTCGCGGATGGTCTTCGCCTCCAAGGCCTTCCCGTGCACCGCCGTCTACCGGCTGATGGCCTCCGAGGGCATCGGCGTGGACGTGGCCGGGGCGGGGGAGCTGATCATGGCCCTGGCCGGCGGGGTGGACCCCGCGCTGATCGTCATGCACGGGAACGCCAAGACCCCGGCGGAGCTGCGGATGGCCGTCGACGCCGGGGTCGGCTTGATCGTCATCGACAACACCGACGACATCGACTGGCTCGAGGACCTGGTCCGCACCGAGCAGCCGGTCCTGGTCCGGGTGATCCCGGGCGTCCGGCCCGACACCTACGAGGCGGTGGCCACCGGCCAGGCCGGATCCAAGTTCGGCCTGCCGATCCCCGCCGCCCGGGCCGCCATCGCCCGGCTGCGCCACAGCGACAAGCTGCGCCTCGATGGCGTGCACGCGCACATCGGCTCGCAAATCCTGGACACCGAGCCGTACGCCCGGGAGATCGAGGCGGTCGCCGGGCTGGGCGACTTCGATGTGTACAACCTGGGCGGCGGCCTGGGGGCCCGGTACACCTACGACGATCACCCGCCGTCCCCGGAGGACTGGATCGGGGTGCTGGCCGCCAGGGCGCGCCAGCATCTCCCGGCCGGCGCGCAGATCATGATCGAGCCGGGCCGCAGCCTGGTCGCGCCGTTCGGGGTGACCGTGTACCGAGTGATCTCGGTGAAGGGCGAGGAGCCCCGGTTCGTGGCCGTGGACGGAGGGATGGCCGACAACATGGAGGTGGCGCTGTACGGCCAGCGGTTCGAGGCCACCGTGACCAGCCGGGTCGGCGGCGGCCGTCCGGTGGAACTGGTCGGGCGGCACTGCGAATCGGGTGACCGGCTGATCAGCGGCGTCCCGCTGCGTGACCCCCGGCCCGGTGACCTGGTGGCCGTGGCCGTGACCGGCGCCTACTGCTACTCGCTGGCCAGCAACTACAACGGCGCCATGCGCCCGCCGGTGGTGTTCTGCCAGCGCGGCGAGTCACGCCTGGTCGTCCGGCGCGAGACCCACGCCGACTTCCTGTCCCGCGCCGCCCTGACGTGACTGTCCCAGCCCGGAGCCGGCCGCCTATTTGGGCGGCCGGCCGGCCCGCGGGCGGATAGGCGCGATCGGTTCTACCGGGTGCTTGCGCGGCCCGGACCACTTGGCCGGCACGGCGTAGACGGCGGCGGCTATCGCGTAGGCCGCCTGCTCGTAGTTGACCCGCCACCCGACGAAGTCCGGCCAGGCGTCGGCCGGGTCGCGCTCGATCGGGAAGTCGACTTCGCGCATCCGCTCCACCGCCTCGACGAAATCGTCGTACGTCAGGCTGATCCCGTCCTCCGGGTTCGGCTCTTGGGGAATGTCGAAGCCCATCGCCACGCCGATCCGGTAGAAGCACAGGAACCCGCTGCGCAGGCACAGCCGGGCCGGAACCTCCGGCGCGGCCTTGGGGGACAGGGACAGGAACAGCGCGGCCGAGTCCAGCACCGACAGCAGCGAGGTGACCCACGACGAGAGGGGCTGCGGAGAGCGGAACCGCACCAGCTGCAGGTACGTGGTGTGGCTCTCGGCTACGTCGGCGGCCCAGCGTTCCCACTGGGCGTACAGGTCCGGCATGGTGTCCAGGGTCGACATGCCCGAACCCAGTGCGTAGTGGGTGCGGGCCAACAGCTCCGGGCCCCAGGCGGGCACGCCGCCCCGGGCGTTCAGCAGCGCGATCTCGGTCTCCCGGCGGTTGAACGCCGCGTACAGGGTCGGCAGGTAGGCGATCTGCAGCGTGAGGATCACCAGGCCGGCCGCGGCAGCCAGGAACACGAAAACGGCCGGCACCGCGCCGCTCGGCACGGCGAAGCCGAGGGTGAACAGCGAGGACCCGGCGTCGACGAAGGCGGACACCACGCCGCGAGTGGCGAACGGCCACAACAGCAGGGCGAACCCGACGTAGGCCACGATGAGCCACGCGGCCAGCTGGGTGAGCAGGATTGCCGCCGCCTGGGTGGCGAGAAACAGGTCGCGCCGCTGGTAGGCCGCTTGGCGGCCTTCTTTGCTGTCGTGCGGGGAATAGGCGAACCGGACCACTATCCGCTGGTAGGTCCAGTCGACTATCCGGTCCACCCACCGCGTCAGGCGGCTGCTGACCGAGCGGGACACGATCAGCGTCCCGGTGACGCTGGATACCGACGTGACCACGAGCAGGCCGCCAATCACCGCGGCTACCACGCGGCCCACCATCGGCATCATCATGTTTTCTCCTTCACGCCGTCGAACCTATCGGGGGGCGGCGTTCACACGCCGTCATGGCCCCCGGTAGCCTGCCAGCCATGGTCTCAGGCTGGCCCGCGATTTCGTATGACGAGTGGCGCGCGACATGCGACACGCTGCACGCGCACACCCAGGTCCTCGGCAAGCTCGCGGCCCGGCTCGCGCCGCCCGAGCCCCAACTTCAGCACGCAGCGCTGCGACTGACCGCGCGCGGCTGGGAGACGGCGCCACTGCCCGCGCCTGACGGCTCGGGCGCGCTGGTCGTCGCGCTCGACCTGCACCGGCACGAGGCCGTGGTCGAGCACAGCGCCGGGCCGTCCAGCCAGGTGCCGCTGACCCCGAACCGGCCCGTCGGCGAGGTGACACGCGAGGTACTGGCCGCCGTCGGCCGCCTTGGCGGACCGGTCACGATCGACCCGACGCCGCAGGAGGTCCCCTGGACCGTCCCGCTGGACGAGGATTCCGAACATGCGCACTACGACCCGGATGAGGTCGCCCGCTACTTCGCCGCGGCGACGCAGGCCGCCGCGGTCCTGGCCGCCTACCGCGCTCCGTACCGCGGCCGCTCGACACCGGTCAACGCGTGGTGGGGCTCGTTCGACCTGGCCGTGAGCCTGTTCTCCGGCGTTCCGGCCGACCCGCCCGCCCAGGACTTCATCATGCGCAACGCGATGGACTCCCAGGAGGTCGCCGTCGGCTGGTGGCCCGGCGACGGCCGGTACGGCAAGGCCGCGTTCTACGCCTACGCCCACCCCGCCCCGCCGGGCTTCTCGGGACTGTCCCTGTCACCGGCCGCGGCGCGCTGGGATCCGGCCCTGGGGGAGTACATCCTGGACTGGGACGACGTCCGGTCGGACCCCAACCCGCACGCGGCGGCGCTGGAGTTCGCCCGCTCGGCCTTCCGCCAGGCGTGCGTGGCCTGCGGCTGGGACATGACCCTGGCCGCCACCGCCGAGGGCACCCCGCCCCCGGTCAGGTGACCGCCTGGCAAGCGAACCGCCCGCCCGCTCCCGCCCCCGGCAACGGGATGAAACCCAGGTTTCGGCACCCTCTAGTGCAGTGAAACCGGGGTTTCATTGCGCGAACTGCCGCGCTAGCCACCACGCCGATTACTGCACTGGGACTACGGCAGCGCGACCAGGACCCGGCCGCGGGCCCTTCCCGACTCGATGAGTTCATGAGCCGCGGCGATCCGCTCGAGCGGGAAGACCTCCGCGACCGGGATCGACAGCGCGGCCTGTGCCGCGGCGTCGGTCAGGTCGTGCGCGGCGGCGTCCTTGGCCGCCTGCGGGAAGTCGTCGCTGCCGAGCAGCCTGATGGTCACGTTGTTGAACAGCATGGGCCAGAACGGCAGCTCGGGCCGGTCCTTCAGGCTGGCGTACACGGCCAGCACCGCGCCGTTGCGGACGACGGCGGCGTCGAGGTCCACGTTGGCGGACAACGCGACGTCGACGACGCGGTCGACTCCGTCCGGGACCAGGCGGCGGATCGCCGAGACCGGGTCGGACTGGAGCGAGACGACACCGTCGGCGGTGGCTGGGTCGACCTGCCCGGCCTCGGCGTCGGTCCGGACGGTGCCGATCACGGTCGCGCCGGCCCACCGGGCCAGCTGGGCGGCCAGCGAGCTCACCGAACCGCGGACGCCGTGGACCAGCACGGTCTGGCCCCGGACCGGTCCGTCGGCGAAGACCGCCCGGTGCGCCGTGATGCCGGGGATGCCGAAACACGCTCCCATCTCGTCGCTGACCGAGTCCGGGAGGCCGACGGCCAGCGCCTCGGGTACCACGGTGGTCTGCGCCGCGGTCCCGAACGCCCGGTAGGACTGGGCGCCGTAGACCCACACCCGGCGGCCCACCCGGGCCTGGTCCGCGCCCCGGCCCACGGCTTCGATGACTCCGGCGCCGTCGCTGTGCGGAACGATGCGCGGGAACGCCATCGATGATCCCAGCCAGCCCTCCCGCTTCTTCATATCGCCCGGGCTCGCTCCCGACAGGGTCAGGCGCACTCGTACCTCGCCCCGGCCCGGCTCGGCCGTCGGCAGCTTGCCGACCTGCAGGACCTCAGCAGCCGGCCCCTGACGGTCATACCACGCGGCGATCATGGGCCCCTCCCACTTAGAGTTCCTGGAAAGCGGCTTCCGTAAGGATGCCTTCCTTGGAATGTTATATGCTGTCCAGCGTTTCCCACATGCGCAAGGAGGTGCCGGACATGACGACGATCGGGATCATCGGCAGCGGACACGTCGGCAGCAACCTAGCCCAGGCGGCCATCGCCCACGGGTACGACGTCGTGCTCAGCAATTCCCAGGGACCAGACTCGCTGACCGGCCTGGTCAAGGAACTCGGACCGCAGGCCAGGGCGGCTACCCCGGCCGAAGCGGCCGGCGACGGCGACTTCGCGATCGTGGCCATCCCGATCAGCACCATCGATCAGGTCCCCGTCGAGCCGCTGGCCGGGAAGGTCGTCATCGCCACGATCAACTATTTCCCCCAGCGACTCGGCCACATCCCCGAGATCGACAACGGGACGACCACGGCGCCTGGACTACTGCAGGCCCATCTGCCCGCCAGCAAGGTCGTGCGCGCCTTTAGCATGATCAACGCCGCGGAGATGTCCGGCGACGGCCACCCCGAGGGCGACCCGAGACGCCGGGCGCTCGCCCTGGCCGGGGACGACCCGGCCGCCAAGCAACTCGTGGCCGGCCTCTACAACGAGTTCGGCTTCGACGCGCTGGACATCGGCGGCCTGGACGAGAGCTGGCGGCTCGATGCCGGCCAGCCCGCCTTCGTCACCCGGCAAAACCTCGCCGAGCTGAAGGCGAACGTGGCCAAGGCCGAGCGCGGAGCATAGCTCATGACCACCGTCACCGTCGCCACCCCCGCTGAGCTGCTGGACGCGCTCGCGACGGCGGACGACATCGAGGTGGACGGCTCGCTGACGGGCATGCCGATGATCACGCTGCCGCCGGGCGTCACCCTGCGCGGCGGGACGCTGCGGTTCGGGGCCAAGGGGGTATGGCTTACCTCGGACAACGTTCTGGAGGACGTCACCGTCATCGTTCCCGACTGGGAAGTGGCGATCGGCAACGACACGGCGGTCGGCGATCTCGGCCGGCTGATCCTCCGCAACGTGCGGACCAGGGGCCAGGTCCTGCTGCTGGCCGACGGCGCCGTCCGCCGGGGTCATGTCGAGGTAGACGGCCTCGCGGTCGCCTCGGCCGATCTGCGCGGTCGCCCCGAACGTCCGCACGGCTTCGGCGTGGACGCCATGCAGGGTGGCTTCACGCTGTGGAACCGCCAGCCGGATCCCGCGGTCCGCATCACCGCCAGCCTCAAGGGCATATCCGCCGGTACCGCGGAGTCGGCGATCCGGGGGAGCGGCGTATTCGTGGCCGGGCACGGCGACTGGGCCGGAGCCGCCGACGGCGGCCTGGTCGACGTCGACGTGCTGCGGACGGGTCCCGTCGTCACCGACGGCGGCATCGGGCCGGGAACCCCCGACCTGATCAGCGGCGGCGTGTTCGTCATGTCGGGAGCGAGGGTCGCTGCGGTGATCAACGACGGGCCCGTCACGACCATGGGCGCCAACGACATGGTCCTGGACAACTGGGGCGAGGTCGGCGCCTGGACCGCCCGGGCTCCGGTCACCTCACACGGCCCGAGCGGGATCGGCTTCGTCAACTTCGGCACGCTGGACCGGCTCGACGTGCAAGCGTCGGTGACCACTCACGGGGCCGGCGCCCGCGGCTTCAACGTCTACGACGGCAACCTGGACAGTGCGCGGTTCCACAGCATCACCACCCACGCCGACGGGGCCGTCGGGATCCAGGTTAGCAAGGACCTGCCCGTCCTGGACATCGTCGACAGCGTGACGACGAACGGCGGCCGGGGCCCGAGCCTGGTCCGGGGCCAGCAGGTCCAGCTGAGCGCCATCGCCGTCAGCGTCCAGCCCACCGGGCGGATCGGCCGCCTCACCGTCGGAGGGTCGATCAGCACCAGCGGAGACGACGTTGTCACCCTCGATGTGGGAGGCGCCATCGGCGGCCTGAAGGTCCGGCAGGGGATCACGGCGTCTGGCGTGGGCTCGGACGCGGTCCGTCTCAGCGGCGACGTGGCCGGCCTCGACGAGGTGCCGGTGACCGCCGTCCACGGACGGCGCATCGTCACCCGGATACCGGAAGAAGGAGGGGAACGATGAGCCTGACGGCACGCACATGGGTCGCGGCCGACTTCGGCGGCCCCGAGGTCCTGCGCAACATCGAGGTCGACGTGCCCGATCCCGGACCGGGCCAGGTCACCATCGACGTGCGCGCCGCCGGGATGAACCCGGCCGACGCCAAGCACATCGCGCCGGGCCAGGACCCGAAGCTGCTGCCGTTGTCCGTCGGGTACGAGGTGGCGGGCGTGGTGACGGCGTTCGGGCCGGACACCGAGCTCGCCTCGGGCGGCGGGGCGGTCGGCGACGAGGTCGTCGCCTCCATGGTCAACGGCGGGTACACGACCGCGATCACGGTCCGCGCGTCCGACGTGTTCGCCAAGCCCGCCCCGCTGACGTTCGCGGAAGCGGCCAACCTCCTCCTGGTCGGGACCACCGCAGCCGATCTCCTGCACGCTTCGGGAGCGCGGGAAGGGGAGACCGTGCTGCTGCACGGAGCCGCCGGGGCCGTCGGCGTGAGCGTGCTGCAGCAGGCCCGGATCCTGGGCGTCCGGGTGGTGGGCACCGCTAGCGCGTCGAACTTTGACTTCGTCCGGCGCTTCGGCGGGATTCCCGTCGAATACGGGCCGGGCCTGCTCGACCGCGTGCGTGCGGCCGCCCCCGAGGGCGTCGCGACCGCGCTGGACACGGTCGGCAGCCAGGAGGCGGGCGATGTGTCGCTCGCCCTCGTCGCGGACCGGACGCGGGTGGTCACCATCGCCGCCGCGCCCCGCGCGAAGGCCGACGGGTACGTCTTCGTTGGCGCCTCGAACCCGGCCAGCGGCCCGTTCCGGGCCCGCGTCCGCAGCCGTATCCTGAAGCTCGCGCAGGACGGGGACCTGGTCGTGCCCATGGCCGAGACGTTCAAGTTCGAAGACGCCCCCGCCGCGTTCGCGGCCCTGACGGGTCCCCACCCGCCCGGCAAGCTCGCCCTGATCAACGAGGGCTGAGAGGGTCCCGCGAAAGCCCGCCAGCCTGCGGTCACCGCTGCGCTGGCCCCAATCCGGCCCAGCGCAGCGCCCGCAACGTGGCCGCGAGCTGCGTGATCTGAATGGCTGACAGCACCGGCTGCAACATGCGTTCGAGCTCTTGGTCCACGGATTGCCCGGCGACCGCGAGCTTCCGCTGGCCGGCCGGCGTGAGCTGGAGAAGGCAGGATCGTCTGTCCCGCGGATTCGGAAGGCGCCGGCAGTATCCCAGGGCGCAGAGCCGGTCGGCCAGCTTGCTCGCGCTGCCCGCC
>Ga0335081_10016471_pt1 | contig 11962 bp, 9 predicted proteins | sample Lox_Sample_35_FD_206713 | JGI IMG/M metagenome (GOLD analysis project Ga0335081, IMG submission 206713) | Soil microbial communities from Loxahatchee National Wildlife Refuge, Florida, United States - Lox_Sample_3.5 | ecosystem: Environmental > Terrestrial > Soil > Wetlands | place: USA: Florida... | reverse complement strand
TCCCGGCGAAGTGGGCTACGAAACCTGGCCCAAGGATGCCTACGAACATGTCGGCTCGCCCGCCAACTGGGGGCTCATCACGGTGGACAGCGAGCGCGGCCTGATCTTTGTCCCGTTCGGCCAGCCCGCACCGCAGTATTACGGCGGCGGGCGGCCCGGAAACAATTTGTTCTCGTCTTCCATCGTCGCGATCGAAGCCGCTACCGGAAAACTGCGCTGGTATTTCCAGATTACGCACCACGACATGTGGGATCTGGATGCCGAGGCCGCGCCGGCCCTGATTGACGTCGTGCAGAACGGCAAGAAAATTCCGGCGATTGTTGCGGTTTCCAAAGCCTCGCTGATGTTTTTCCTGGATCGGGAAACCGGCAAGTCGATTTATCCGGTAGAGGAACGGCCGGTGCCGCAGAGCGATGTTCCGGGCGAGCATTCTTCGCCCACCCAGCCCTTCCCGCTGAAGCCGCCTCCGCTCGCTCGCCTCGGCATGAAGCCCGACGAGGTTTTCACCGGCGAGCCGGCGCATGAAAAATACTGCCGCGACTTAGTTGAGAAAATCGGCGGCGTCCACAATCTGGGTCCGTACACGCCGTACAGCAGCAAGGAATATCGCGTGATTTTTTCCGGCCAGCAGGGCGGTGTAAACTACGGCGGCGTGTCGGTGGACCCCACGCTCAACTACGTCTTCGTGAACACCCGCGACGTCGCCGGCCTCGGCCGGCTCGATAAACAAGACGAAACCGATCTGGTTGCCTATCGCCGCTCGACGCCGCTGCCCGGCCGCGGAACATTCTATTCACGCTTCTGGGATCCAGACAATCAGATGCCCTGCCAGCAGCCGCCGTGGGCGCATTTACTCGCCGTGAATGCGAACACCGGCGAGATCGCCTGGACGGTCCCGCTCGGCACAAGCGATGAACTGGAAGCCAAGGGCATGCACAATACCGGCGCGTTCGGCCAGGGCGGCAGCATCGCGACGGCCGGCGGAGTGGTTTTCATCGCCGGTACCAACGATTCGCGATTCCGCGCCTTCGATTCGCGCACCGGCAAGCTGCTGTGGGAAACAAAACTCGATAGCGAGGGCCACACCAATCCGATGACGTATATGGGCAAGAACGGCAAACAATATGTCGTGATTGTGAGTTCAGGCGTGAACGCGTTTACGCTCGAATAAAGAAGGTCACGGAGCCGGAGGTTGTTTTATGAAGAGTCTGAACAGCGTGCTGCTTTCGTTCGCTGTTTCCGCGACGCTGCTTGCTCAGGCGCCCAAACCGAAACACATTAACCGCGCCATCGAGTTGCTCGAACAAGGCCAGCCGGTTTATTACACCGGTTCGCATTCCGGTACCGAAGGCAGTTTCGAGCAAGGCAAGAAAGACGCGCAGACCTACGCCGACTACATCAGCTACGACATGGAGCACGCTCCGTTCGACGTCAAAGGTCTGGCCGAGTACATGCGCGGGTTGGTTGCCGGTGGGCCGACCAAGAGCGGGCATCGCACTCCGGCCGTCATCGTGAACGTTCCCGTGAACGGCACCGATGAGGCCACCGTTCGCGCCAACGCCTGGATGTTTCAACAGGTGCTGGCCACCGGCGTCCACGGCGTTCTTCTGACGCATGCCGATACGCCCGGCGCGGTGCGCGCGTTCGTGGAAGCGATCCGGCTGCCCATCCACAAACAAGGCGTGGATCACGGAATCAGCGAAGGACGCCGCGGCGTGCATGGCGCGGCGACCGCGGCCCAGATCTGGGGCATTCCGGAACAGGAATATTGGGACAAGGCCGATGCCTGGCCGCTGAATCCTAATGGCGAACTGCTGCTGGGTTTGAAGCTGGAAGACAAATACGCGCTCGCTAATGCAGAAGAGAATTTGAAAGTGCCGGGGATCGCATTTGCCGAGTGGGGACCCGGCGACATGGCGTTGTCGCTGGGCGTTCGAGGGCCGGGTGCGGAGAAGGATCCGAGAATGCAGGCCGCGCGCGCCAAGGTTTTCGCGGCTTGCAAGGCGAATCACATTTTCTTTTTGAATACCATGACTCCGAGCGATGTGGTCGCCATGATCAAGGAAGGCGTCATGATCGGGCCGGCTAGTCCGGAGGCTGCTGATATCGGACGCAAGTTTACGAAGCGGCAGATGCCGTATTAGGTGTGAATCCGCAGCGGTTCGCTGCCGGTAAAGGCGACTTTCTCCACCCGTTCGTACATATCGTCGATGTTGTTGCGCACGCCGCGCTCCATCGCTACCGCGTTGGCCGCGATCGCATAGCCGTCCACGTGCAGCGACTTCAGCGATTCGGGCGTGATGGTCCGCTGCAGGTCCGCTACCGATTGACCGGCTTTCTTGCCAACGACCACGCGCTCGGTCAGTTCCTCGATGTAATTGCGCTGGCCGGTCATGTCTTTGCGGTCATGCTGCACGCGGCCGTGTCCGGGCAACATGGGTTCGAAATCGAGCTTCGCGATTGAGTCGATGGTCTTCGGCCAGGGTTGCGGATAGGCATCAATGAAAGTTGGGAAGCCGGGATGAATGGCGTCGCCGCTGGCGATCACGCGCTTCTGCGGGCAGTAGACCACAATGTCGCCCGCGGTGTGCGCCAGCCCGTGGAACTCAAGATGCAGGTCGTAGCCTTTTTCCTTGATGACGTGAGTCCTGTCGAAGGTGATGGTGGGAAGCGCGGGCTGGTAGTCCGCCATTTCAGCCACGAACGATTTGACCTGCTCGATGCGCTGCTGGAGTTGAGCTTTTTCCGCCGCGCTGGTGGACTTACTCGCGCGCCGCTCGAGATCTTCGATCTGATGTGCCAGTTGCTCGGCGCCGCGCGGGCCAGGACTTTTGGGATCGAGCGCGGCTTTCAAGCGCGGGACCAGCAGTTGCGCCATTAACGTCTTGGTGGTCTTGCTCGCGATGATGTCGACCTTGTTTCCAGTCTCCAGGTAAGCGCGATTGCCTTGGGTATGGTCGAAGTGAAAATGAGTGTCCACCAGGTAGCGGACTGGTTTAGGCGTGACTTCGGACTTGATTTGCGCGATGAGCGCCGCGGCCGCGGCGGGATGGGAATGGGCGTCCACAACCAGCACATCTTCGGAGTTCACGAAGATTCCAGCATTGGAATTGGGTAGAGCCCAGGGGTGCGCCAGCGCGAAGTAGACATCATCGGCGATTCTCTGAATTTCGAACAAGCCCGTGGCGGCAGTGGGAGCAAGCGACTGGGCCCAGGCGGCACGATAACGGGCGATCTCGAAAATGCCCGCGCCGGCCAGCGACGTATGCAGCAGATGAGAGAAGAAATCGCGACGCGAAGGATGCGTATGCGGATGCTTGTGGCTGTGCATGGGGCCTCCTGCTGCGCCGAACTTTATCATAACTTCCTACTTCAGAGGCGAGACCGTTACAGACCCCAGAGCATACAGCTTGCGATCCATCACGATCACGCGAATCTTCTCGGCGCCGCTGCTCACCTCGACATCCTGCGATGCGTCGACCCCGTCCTTCCGCGCTTGGCTCAATTGATCTGGTGTCAGACTAACATTGATATGAACGGGCGCCGCCGCTCGCTCCAGGAAGCCATGGGTGTAAAACGCGAACAGCAGCGCCAGTTGGCCCCGATAGCTTCCGTCTCGCTGTTCGAGCAAAATGTCCGCAGGATCGACGTGGATCGAGAGATGCGTCGCTGAGCCGGAGGGCGACGGCGACAGCGCGACGCGCAACCCGATCTCGCTGGCATCGAACGGACTGTGCGGCAGGCTGCTGAAAAGAGAGTGCTCCAATGCATCTGGATCAGGCGCGGCGATGTCAGGGAAGTAGCCTTCGCTGGTCAGAAGACGGACCCCCTTCCTTGACGACTCCAGCCGTATCTTGTGCTCCTTGCGGTCCTTCGGGCGCGTCGCCGAGTAATAGGCGAGCCGGTAGTTGCCGCGGCCGTCCGCGATGGCGGCGGACAGTGCCTCGGGCGTGTTGTCGGTCGGATACAAGCGGCCACCGGTCAGCGAAGAGAACATATCCAGGGTCTGCCGGAACACGCTGCCCATGTCTGCCACGCCCTCGACGGACTCGTCTACGGTGTAAAGTGCGATCTGCGACGCGTTGGCGGCCGCGCTGAACTGACGGATTTGGGGCTCAAAATCGATGATTTCCGGGAGCATCAGGGTCAGCGGGAAACCATGCGTAACCCAGATCAGGTTCTTGCGCCCGGCGATGGCGGCCATCTGCGATCCGAGCAGGTACAGAGCTCGGAAGGTGGTGTTGATACGCAGAAACGGATCTTGCACATCAACGTCGCGGAATCCGTTAAGCGTACGCACGGCATCGTCCAGCTTGGCGCGAAGCTCTACAGGCGTCGGCTCGGCCATCGCGCGCAGGTCCGCATCGGCGGATGGCAGCGGATGCACGGGAAACAAATCCCCGTGATTGGTGAGGAAATAGATGAAGATACCATCCACCGATTCGAGGTGTTGCAAGGCGGCGCCGAGGCTGTTCCACGCCGACAACGCCACTGTCATTCGTTCGTTCCAACGGTCGAACAGGATGAGCGTGGGAGTGACCGCAGGACGATTTGCGCTCTCACCTTCTACCAGCGGCATCATGGCGCGTTTTGGACCGGCGAAGTGAAAAAAGACTGCGGGATACACCTTTCCGTCCTCGCGAATCCGGAGTTCGGAGGCGCGCAGATCGGTGACCGGCTCACGTTTGGAATTGATGGCCGCGACATCGAGAAGAACGAGTCTCTGCGGCGGACCGGTGTCGCTCTTGGGCTGGGCAAAAGCGACTGCGACAACGGCAAACAAAAAGAACGCGCGTGGATGGATAGGGCCTCCTACGCCGAAGCGGTTTTAGCGCCGTCCACTGTGTGTAGGAACTCTATCATAAGGCGCGCTACTTCGGCGGGCGCTTCCTGCTCGGTCCAATGTCCTACTCCTGGCAGCAGAACTTTTTTCCAAAGGTTGGGGACGCTCTGTTCCAGGTTGTCGACCGCGGGGCGGGCGAACTCAACCACGGCATCCTCCGCACCAGCGACAAAGAGCGTGGGCTGCAGCAGCTTCCGGCCGATCAAGAAAGGCGTCTCCTGCCAGAAAATATCCTGGCAACGATACCAGTTCAAGCCGCCGCGAAAACCGGTGCGGGCGTACTCGCCGGCGTAGTAATCCAGGTCCTCTTCTTTGAGCCAGGAGGGAAGCTCTTTCGGATCGGTGCAGCCGTCGGACGCCTTTTCGTCCAGGCCGAAAACATAACGCCACTTGTGTTCTTTGGGAATCGAGCCCGAGAGCGAGTAGAGCAGCATGCGCAAGGTGCGTTTGGGATCGGCCTCGAATTCCTTTTCGGCGACTCCCGGGGTCTGGAAATAGGTTTGGTAGAACTGCTGTCCCGCGGGCGTCCGGCGGCGGATGGCTTCCGTAGGCTTCATGCCGCCTTCGCCGCGCACCACATAGGGAACGCTCAGCAGGATCACGGCGCGGAAGAGGTCCGGGCGCAAGTTGGCCGCGTTGTACGCCACTGGCGCGCCCCAATCGTGGCCTGCGATCACGGCTTGTTCGTAGCCCAGGGAACGCACCAGCCCGACCATGTCACCGACGGATTGCATTTGCGTGTAGTCGGCGATCTCGGCAGGCGCGTCGGTCTGGCCGTAGCCGCGCATATCGGGTGCAACCGCGTGATAGCCCGCGGCGGCGAGTGCGGGCAACACGTGGCGCCAGCTATACCAGAGTTCCGGAAAACCGTGCGCCAGGATGACCAGCGGGCCCTCGCCCTGTTCGGCGATGTGCATCCGGATGCCGTTGGTCTGAATAAAGCGATGCGTGATCGCGGAAGACGACAGGCTTGGTGACATAGCGTAACCGTATCACACACCACGCGTGGCGCTTGCTTCCAGGTGTTGGCCGGCGTTCTTAGCCTGCAAACTCTTGCGGTCGCTGCGGTATCGGCCGGGAGGCTGGCCAAATTCGCGCTTGAAGGCCCGATTGAAGGCCGCTTCCGACTCGTATCCGATGTCGGCGGCGATTTCGGCGACGCCTCGCGAGGTCTTTTCGAGCGATCGCGCCGCTAGTTGAAGCCTCCAGCGGGTCAAGTATGTCATCGGCGGTTCGGACAGATATTTGGTAAAGCGCTCCACCAGAGCGGAGCGCGAAATGCCCACCTCGTCGGCGAGACTCGCGATGGTCCACGGATGGGCAACGCGGCTATGCAGCAAGCCCAGGCTCTTTCCCACGATGGGATCGCGCGCACCGGTGAGCCATCCGGTTTGTTGTTCCGGCAAGCCGGCTACGTAGCGCCGCAAGGTGTCGACAAACAAGGCCTCCGAGAGTTTGGCAAGCATCGCGTCGCTGCCAACGTGTCCGGAAGCGGCTTCTTCCACCAGGTGCAGGATGGAACTTTCCAGCCAGTGTCCGGAGCGATCGGCGCGGATGTTGACCTTAAAGACGGGCGGCAATCCGCTCAGGATCGGGCGGCACAGGTAGGGGTCGCATGTCATGTACCCGCACACGAAGCGTGAAGTCTCACCGCCGCCGCCGGCGTGCAAAGGACTCAAGTCCTGCGCTTTGACCTTGGCGGCAATCCCGTAATTGGGAAATGGCGGTACGGCGCCTTTCCCGCTGCTCATGTGGTGAGCATTTCCATGCGGAAAGATGACGACATCTCCGGGCTGGAGCTCGATGGACGGTCCATCCGCTAACTCGACCACGGCCGCGCCTTCGATGACCAAATGGTAAAGCACCATGTGTGCCGGCTCCAGGCCAAGCTGGGCCGCCATCACATTAGAGGCGGACGAAGAAAAACCCCAGGGAGCCGAAAATTCCGCGCTGAAGAACACGGCGCCGGTCAGCTTGACTCCGCTCAGGATTTCGGAGAATGCATCCATTCGATCCTCTGGACTTCCTGCAAAGTATGCTGGCCGCTGGGCAAAGCAATCCGCATCCGCAAGCCGTTCGAGCAAATCATGGCGACGCTCGGGCATGGATGTTCCAGCAGTGGCATTGCACAATTATAATCCTGAAGCGATAGAATCATCACCAATCAGGAGACCACCATGACCCCCCAGATAGAGTTTGAGCGAATCAATCCCAACAAAGCCTTATGGGAAAAAGGCGACTTTACCGAGATTGCCGCCTTCATGCGTCAATCGGGAGAAGCAGTCGTTCAATCCCTTGGGATAAAGCCGCCGCTGCGTGTTCTGGACCTCGGCTCCGGAGACGGCACCACCGCGATTCCGCTGGCCCGAACGGGAGCGCAAGTCATCGGAATCGACATTGCCAGGAAGCTGGTGGAGGCCGGAAACAAGCGGGCCGCGGCGGCCGGGCTGAGGCATCTGAAGTTTCAAGAAGGAGACGCGTCCAATTTGCAAGGCGTCGCCGATCATTTGTTTGATCTGACCATTTCCGTGTTCGGCGCCATGTTTGCGCCCAAGCCCTTCGATGTCGCCAAGGAGATGGTCCGGGTCACAAAGCCGGGCGGCCGCATCGTGATGGGCAACTGGATCCCCAACGATCCGACCTTCATATCGCAGTTGCTCAAAGTCAGCTCGGCGTTCACGCCTCCGCCTCCGGAAGGCTTCGTCAGCCCCATGCTGTGGGGGGTGGAGAGTCACATCATCGAGCGCTTTGGCAAGGCAGGGGTGCCGAAGGAGAGAATCTCCATGGTCCAGGATGCGTACTACTTTACCTCGTCAGAAAAAAGTCCAACCCAGTTCATAGACCTCTTTGAGGCATTCTATGGGCCGACTATGAACGCCGTCGAGGCCGCCCGGAAAAACGGGAAGGCGGAGGAACTGCACAACCAGCTGGTGGAGCTGGCGAACGCTCAGAACAAGAGCAAGGACGGCACCTTTATACCGGCCACCTTCATGCGGGTGACTGTTTTACTCTAACTTCAAGGAGATTTCAAAATGTCAATGTGGCGCCCCGATCCCACGTTCTACCCTTCACCCAAGATGGCGATGCAAGCACCGGCGGAAAAGCTGGCGTTTGTCGCTATGCTCAACGGGAAAAATAACGGCCGGCACGACGCATTGGGCGTCGTGGACGTCGATCCCGCGTCATCCGGCTACGGCCATATCGTCGGCCAGGTGGACATGCCGAATGCGGGCGACGAGTTGCATCATTTCGGCTGGAACGCGTGCAGCGCCTGCCTGTGCCCGCACGCTCCGCATCCGCATGTCGAGCGCCGCTACCTGGTGGTGCCGGGCATCAATTCGTCGCGCATTCATATCGTCGACACCAAGCCCGATCCGCGCAAGCCGCAAATCGTGAAGGTGATCGAGCCAGAGACGCTGGCCGAGCGGACGGGATACGCATCCCCGCATACGATTCATTGCGGTCCCGATGGCATCTTTGTCAGCGCGCTGGGGGCTCCCGACGGCGGCGGGCCCGGCGGAATTTTCGTGATGGATCAGGAGAGCTTCGATGTGCTGGGGAAGTGGGAGCTGGATCGCGGCCCTCAGGAACTGGCTTATGATTTCTGGTGGCACTTGGGATTCGACACTGTCATCACCAGCGAATGGGGGACGCCCAGCATGGTGAACAAGGGAGTGAATCCGGAAATTCTGCTGAAAGGCGGCTATGGCCACAAGCTGCACGTATGGGATTTGGTGAAGAGGCGTCATCAGCAGGAAATCGATTTGGGCTCCGAGTATCAGATGGCGCTGGAACTGCGGCCGGCCCACGACCCCACGCGCGCTTACGGTTTTCTCGGGGTGGTGGTGTCGCTCAAAGATCTCTCGGCATCGATCTGGGTCTGGCATCGCGACAACGGCACATGGGGAATTAAGAAGGTGATCGATATTCCCGCCGAGCCCGCCGATCCGGCTGCGTTGCCGCCGCTGCTCCAAGGCTTCAAGGCCGTTCCGCCGCTGATCACCGACATCAATCTCTCTTTGGACGACCGGTTCCTGTACGTCTCCTGCTTCGGCACCGGCGAGTTTTTGCAGTACGACGTCTCCGATCCTTTCCATCCGCGAAAGACCGGATCGGTGCACCTGGGAGGAATCGTCCGCAAGGCTGCGCATCCCAAGCAGCCCAAGACCCCCTTGAATGGCGCGCCGCAAATGGTGGAGCTCAGCCGCGATGGCAAGCGCATCTACTTCACCAACTCTTTGTATGCTCCGTGGGACGCTCAGTTTTATCCGGAAGGCATTCAGAGCTGGATGGTGAAGCTGGACGCCAAACCGGAAGGCGGCATGGAAATCGATCCCAAGTTTCTCGTGGATTTCGGGGAGCTGAGGGGTCATCAGGTTCGTCTGGAAGGCGGCGACGCTTCTTCAGACTCGTACTGCTACTCGTGAGCGAAGGTTTATCATGAGCGAAGGTTTAGCAGTCTGGTCCACGCTCTTCTTGCTGGGGGCGTACCACGGCATCAATCCCGGAATGGGGTGGTTGTTCGCGGTGGCTCGCGGCATGCAGGAGCATCGCGCGCGAGCGGTGGCGTGGTCGCTGCCACCCATCGCGCTGGGGCACGCTCTATCCATTGGCGCCGTGGTGCTGGTCGCGGGTTTCGCGCAGATGGCGCTGCCGCTCGCATACATCCGCATCGGCGTGGCCGTTACGCTGGTGGGGCTGGGTGTTTACAAGCTGATTCGCAGCCGGCACTTTCGCTGGGGCGGCATGCAAGTAGGCTTTCGGGAGCTCACCATCTGGTCGTTTTTGATGGCGTCCGCGCACGGGGCCGGCCTGATGGTGCTACCCGTGGTGCTGGCAGGACCGCATGCGCATCATGTGGCCGCAGCCCACGGCGCCACGAGCGGCGCTTGGGCCACGCTAATCCATACGTTGGGGTACTTCACCGTGACGGCGGCGGTGGCATTGCTCGTGTATCAGAAATTCGGGCTGGCGATGCTACGCCGGTCGTGGTTCAATCTGGATCTGATCTGGGCGATCGCGCTGGTGGTGACCGGTTTCGTTGCGTTGCTCGTTTGAAATCGAATCAACAGTCACGCAGGGTCCCGGATATACTGGAACCACGGCATGATAGTTCGCAGACGTCACCGACGCACGGCTGGCCAAAGACTGCTGATGGCCCTGGTGGTGGTTTCTTTTGTTCGTCCCGCCGCAGCACAGTCGCATGGGCCCGCGACGGGCCGGCACCCCGATTTCGAGGGCATCTGGAACTCCGCGACTGCTACTCCGCTGGAGCGCCCGGCACAGCTTAAGGACAAAGAGTTCTTCACGCCGGAAGAAGCCGCGGCTTGGGAACGCCGGGCGGCAGCGCGAAGGCAAGATCCCAAGCCGGACGTAGCCGCGAAAACCTTCGCCAGTTACAACAACCTCTTTTACGAAACTGGTACAAAGTTACTGAAGAGTCTCCGGACGTCCATCATCACCGATCCTCCCGATGGAAGGATTCCGGCCCTAACGCCGGCCGCGGCTGCCGAGAAGAACCGGCGCATGGAATTGCTCCGTTATCCGCATACCTCGACAGATCTCGGTCTTCAGGACCAATGCATCGTCTTCCCGACTGCCGTGGCCCCGATGATTCCGTACATTTACAACAGCAATTATCAGATCGTCCAGACCGGCCACGAAGTGATGCTCAACGTCGAAATGATTCACGATACGAGAATCATCCGGCTGGACCGCCAGTCTCACCTTTCGCCCAGCGTGCGGCTCTGGCTGGGCGATTCCATCGGCCGCTGGGAAGGCAGCACACTCGTGGTGGACACCACAAACTTCAACGATGGCGGCGGCTTTTTCGGCGACGCCGGCGGTATGTTCGGCTCCGATAGAAACCTGCACGTGGTGGAGCGCTTCAGCCTGCTGGATGCGAATACGATGCAGTATAGATTCGAAGTGGACGATCCCACCGCTTTTACGCGGCCTTGGAAGGGCGAACTGACCTGGACACGATCGGAAGGCGCGATCTTCGAATACGCATGCCACGAGGGCAACTATGCACTCACTGACTTGTTGGACGGCGAGCGCGCCAGCGAAAATGCCAGGTCTGCGACGAAGAAACAATGACCGGACGTGAATCGCGACGTCGCGATCACAGTTTCCTCGCCGTAATTCTCAATCGCTCACGAGTCCTGATTGCCGAAGGGCCCTCCTGCGGGCTAGAGCGATCGCAGGAAGTTCAGGAGGTTCTGCTGATTGATAACGCTTTGATTTTTGAAATTAGCCACGACTTGATTGGCCTCTGATCCGCAGAACGTCCCTCCCGATGCCGGGAAGAAATTGGCCGTCTCGTTGTTGTCGAGCGGGAACGTGACGGTGAAAATCTGAGTGGCGGCCGTAACTACGCAACTAAATGGACTACCGGCGTGGTCCAGAATGGCCTGCTTGAGGTCGCTGGTGCGGCCATCATGCAGGAAGAACAGACGCTGACCCAGTCCCCAGAGAGGCGCCGTACGGAATTGGTCAGGACCAGCGAGGCCCTGCGTCACGCCGTCGGCCAAGGTGGCGCCCATGTGATGCAAGCCGAAATCCGAAAACGGCTGGAAAGTTCTGTTGCTCAATCCTTCCACATTCGATGGCTGCGTGGTGAAGCTTTGGGTGTGGCATACATTGCAACCGATGCTGTTGAAGACCTTCAGGCCGGCCAGGGCTGAGGCACTGAGGGGATTGCATAGCGCATTGCCACTTGCATCGACGCCGCTGGCGAAATCGCACTGTCCCGGCGCGCCGTTGATTCGCATAAACAGCGCGAAGTTTTCAATCGCGGACGAAACGAACGAGTCGACATCCTGCGGGTTCAGGCCGGTTTCAAACACCACCTTGGTATCGTCTTCCGGCAGCGGATTGGTCGCGCAGTTCGTCCCAGGCGCTTTTTCGTTCGGGAAAAGCTCATTTGTCAGACCGAGCTCCACATTGGCGGCTTCGCCGGCAAACAGAAGCAGCGATTTGTTCTGTGCTTTCCAACCGAAGCGTGCCACCGTTCCGTCGTTCCCGGATCGGTTGAGCACGGCGTTTTGAATCGTGGCGTTCAAGCCATGTTCGAGCGCGGCGTTTCTTACCAGGTCAGCATCCGCCACGCTTTCGACC
>Ga0335081_10016470_pt1 | contig 11963 bp, 11 predicted proteins | sample Lox_Sample_35_FD_206713 | JGI IMG/M metagenome (GOLD analysis project Ga0335081, IMG submission 206713) | Soil microbial communities from Loxahatchee National Wildlife Refuge, Florida, United States - Lox_Sample_3.5 | ecosystem: Environmental > Terrestrial > Soil > Wetlands | place: USA... | reverse complement strand
GACGGGGATACATCCGCACGACGTAGCCACCGCTCTCGATAGCGAGGGGGTGGCGGTTCGCGCCGGACATCACTGCGCGCAACCTTTGCATAAAGCGCTTGGCGTATCCGCTACGGTGCGCGCCAGCTATTACCTTTATAATGATGCGGACGACGTCGAGCGGCTGATAGCCGCGCTGCGGCATGCGCGTGAGTTCTTTAGCCGGCCCAGCGCGGGCGGTGGCACCGATCGTCCGCGAGCCGGGAAGAGTAATCCGGAGCGGCACTGACCGGGCTGGTCGATGCCCAAGTAATCCGTAACGGGAATGAGCATGAAATCGAGTTTAATTTATTCGTATCAGGTCGAGTACGGCGACGGTTATCGCACCTTTGCGGAATCGTTGGTGCAGATGGAGTTGGCCGAGAAGTGCGGCTTCGACATGGCGCTGATCAGTGAACATCACTTGGTCGAGAATGGCTACTTTCCGGCGCCGTTTGTTACGCTGGGAGCGGTCGCGGTCAGGACTCGGAAGCTGCGGCTCGCTCCGGGGATAATCATCCTTCCGCTCTACGACCCGCTGCATGTGGCTGAGCACGGAGCGGTGCTGGACGTGATATCCGGCGGCCGGTTTACGCTGGGGGTTGGCCAGGGATACCGCAAAGAAGAGTTCGACGCGTTTCACGTTCCGCTGCGCGACCGTGCGGGGCGGATGCGCGAGGAGGTCGAAGTGATCCGCGCGCTGTGGACCAAACCGACGGTGGATTACAGCGGGCAACGTTTCAATTACCGCAATGTGATGCTTCGGCCACAACCAAAACAGAAGCCCGCGCCTCCGATCTGGGTCGCGGCGAAGAAGAAATCAGCGGTCGAGCTGGCGGCGGAGGTGGGCGACGCCTGGTTCGCGGACCCTATCACGCCGCTGGAGGTGCTCAAGCAGCGGCTGGCGGATTACAACGCGGCCTTGAAACGGCACAGCAAGCCGACCAGCGGTGTGGAGTTTCCGCTGATGCGCGAAGTCTATTGCGCTGAGAGCGACGAGCAGGCGTGGGCCGAGGCGCGCGACCCGATGCTGTATGTTTATCAAGAGTACCTTGATTGGGGTCATATGCAGGATGAACAGGGTAACCCGGTATTGCCTGGCGACAAGGGCGCGCTGGAGATGCTGCGCAAGCGCTTTATCGTCGGCAGTCCCGAGACCTGCGTCCGGGAGTGCCGTAAATATCAGCACGAGTTCGGCGCCACTAACATGATAATGCGGATGAAGTTTCCCGGTTTGGCGCATGAGCGGGTACTAAATTCGATCAAGCTATGGTCGGAAAAAGTAATGCCACATATCCAGTGACATGCCATATGCAGACAGATACCAAGGACGGGTTGGAATCGTCATTATCCAGCGGGCCGCGCGCGGCGAAGACTTGAACTCCGCCTCGGCTAATGAGTGGGGAGCATGAGCGAAAACAACTCAGCGGCGATGCAAGCGTTCAGTTCGGTGGAGGCGGTGCAGGAAGCCTTCGCGCGCGAGAATTTCATCGCCGATCGGCCGCTGGCGCTGACCGTGATGCTCGCCGCGCGGCTGGAAAAGCCGATCCTATTGGAAGGCGAGGCCGGGGTGGGCAAGACCGAGGTCGCCAAGGTGGTCGCGCGAGTGCTCGATACCGAGCTGGTGCGCCTCCAGTGCTACGAAGGCCTCGACGCGCAGAGCACGATCTACGAATGGAACTACGCCAAGCAGATTCTTGCGATCCGGATGGCGGAGAGCGCCCCGCAGGAGCGAGCCGCACTCGAGCGCAGTATTTTCAGCGACGAGTTCCTGTTGCCGAGGCCGCTGCTGCGGGCGATCCGGGATCACGAAGGCCGGCCGGTGACGCTGCTGATCGATGAAATCGATCGCGCGGACGAGGAGTTCGAGGCGTTCCTGCTCGAAGTGCTATCCGATTACCAGGTTACGGTGCCAGAGATCGGAACGTTTACGGCCAAGCATCGCCCGTTCGTGGTGCTGACTTCGAATCGGACGCGCGAATTGAACGACGCGCTCAAGCGCCGATGTCTGTATCTGTGGATCGATTATCCCACCCACGCCAAGGAGCGCGAGATTGTGACGCGCAAGGTGCCCGGGATCGAGCAGGCGCTGGCGGATCAGATTGCCGGGCTGATGCACACGTTGCGTGAGGTCGACTTCTACAAACGCCCGGGCGTGGCCGAAACGCTGGATTGGGCGCGGGCGCTGGTGGGCCTCAAGATCTCGAGGGTAGATCCGATGACCTTGGAGGAAACGGCCGGCTGCATTCTCAAGTACAAGGACGATATCGAACGGCTGCGCTCGATCGGAACGGCGAAGATTCTCTCTGGCGACGCGGGCAGCAACGCCCGGCCCTGAGCGCATCACATGAAAGCGGAAGTGGCCAACACATCGGTGATAGGTGAGCGGCCCGGCGGCGGGAGCAACCCCAATCTGTTCGGCCGGGTGCTGGAATTCTCCCGCCTGCTGAAGAGCGCCGGGCTCAACGTCACGTCGGGGCGCATGGTCGACGTGTTCCGGGCCCTGAACTGGGTTGAGGTGGAGCGGCGCGAGGATTTTCGCGTCGCGTTGCGGGTCAATCTGGCCGCCAGCCGCGAGGAAGAGGAGATCTTCGAGCGCGTGTTTGCGGCATTCTGGGAGGGCGAGCGCGGGGGCGATTCGGCGCGGGTCGAGCTCAAGCTTGAGGACGGCGGCGACGATCAGACGCCGGAAGTTCCCGAAACTCCTCCCGACGTCCAGGGCAGCCCCAGGCAATACACGCGCGACGAAGCCTTGCGGGACAAAGACCTCGCCGCGCAGTGGCCCGGCGAATTGAGCGGGATGAAGGCGATCTTGCGCGAGTTGGCGCGCCGCCTGGCGACTCGTCCCAGCCGGCGCTTTCGAGCGGCGCGGCGCGGGCGGCGGATCGATCTGCGCCGCTCGATGCGCAAGAACGTACGCTACGGGATGGACGTGGTCGAACTGACGCGCTCGCGGCGCCGGATTCGCAAGACCCGACTGGCCCTGCTGTGCGACGTAAGCGGTTCGATGGATGTCTACAATCCGTTCCTGCTGCGGCTGATGCTGGGGCTGCAAAAGGGCTTCAAGAATTCCCGAACCGCGGTGTTCAGCACCAGGGTAACCGAAATCACGCGGGCGCTGCGCCGGCATTCGGTGCATGAAACGCTCGCCGAAGTGGCCGGCTTGGCGAAGCACTGGTCGGGCGGCACCGATATCGGAGCGGCGCTGGCGAACTTCAATCGCGGCGTACTGCGCGAGGGCTCGGCCAGTTCGACGGTGGGAATTATTTTGAGCGATGGCTACGATCAAGGGGACCCGGCGATAGTGCGGCGCGAGATGCAGGCGCTCAGTCGGCGCACGCGCGCGATCGTATGGATCAACCCGCTGCTTGGCACTGAAGGATACGCGCCGGTGGCGCAAGGGATGCGCAGCGCGCTGCCCTACGTCGATTATTTTCTTCCGGCGTATGACTTGCCGACGCTACGAGCGCTTTGCCGGACGCTGGGCGAGGTCTAGCGCGGGCGGCGGAGAAGGAGAGCACGATGAAATATATAGGCGAGGAAATTACCGGCTGGAGATCGCACGCCGCCAGGTTGCCGATGACGTAGATTCGTGGCAAGAAGTTCAACTAGCGCGGCAGAGGGACACCAAATGATATCGCAAGAATTTGAGTTCCATGCGCCCAAACAACTCTCCGAGGCGCTCAACCTTTTGCGGCGTTACGGCGACGACGCCAAGGTGCTGGCCGGGGGCATGAGCCTGGTGCCGCTGATGACCCTGGGGCTGCTGCAGCCCAAGGTGATCGTGAGTTTCAATCATATTCGCGAACTGGACTATGTGAACGAAGACAAGACCATGCTCAGGATCGGGGCGATGACCCGCCACGCCACGATTCGAAGCCACCCGCTGATCAGCAGGCACTGCCCGTTGCTTGCCGAGGCCGCGTCCTACGTCGGCGACGTCCAGGTTCGCAACCGTGGCACGATCGGGGGGAGCCTCGCGCACGCCGATCCGGCGGCCGACTATCCGCCGGTGATGCTGGCGACTGGCGCGCAGGTCAAGCTGCAAAGCGCGAAGGGCGAGCGCGTGGTCAAGATGCGGGACTTCTTAAAGGGGTTGATGCAAACCGACCTGCAAGCGGGTGAACTGCTGACCGAGATCCAGATTCCCAAGCTGGCGGACGGCTGCGGTTCGTCGTACCAACGGCTGCATCGGGTGGAAGGCAACTTCGCGATCGTCAACGCCGCGGCGGTGATCGAGAAAGGCTTCAAGACGGCGCGCCTGGCCTTGGGCGGCGTGGGCGAGACCGCGGTGCTGGTGGACTTGAGCAAGCGTTTGAGCAAGGGCGCCAGCGACGAAGCGCTGCGCGGCGTCTCAGACGACGCCTATGCCGCGTCGCACGACGCCTACGGCGATCTCAATGGTGACGCCGACTATCGCAAAGCGATGGCGCGGGTATACGCGCAACGGGTTGTAAAGGCAGCCGCCGGCAAAGTCGGTTGAGGCCGCGGCGAACCGAATCTTTAACCAGCCGCTGAGAGGACGACGATGAAGGTCCCAGTTAAGGTTACCGTCAACAAGAAAAGTTACAGCGTCGAAGTGGATACCCGAATGATCCTGGCCGACATGCTGCGCGACGAACTCAGGCTGACCGGGACGCATATCGGATGCGGCACCGGCAGTTGCGGAGCCTGCACCGTGATGCTCAACGGACTGACGGTCAAATCGTGCTGCATACTGGCCGCCGACGCGGACGGGCAGGAGATTACTACTATCGAGGGGCTCAGCACCGGCGCGCAGCAGTTGCATCCGATCCAGGAAGCGTTCGTCGAAAACCAGGGGCTTCAGTGCGGCTATTGCACCCCGGGGATGGTGCTGTCGACGCTGCAACTGCTGACTGAAAAACCCAATCCCAGCGAGGATGAGATCCGGCATGGGATCGCGGGCAATCTATGCCGCTGCACCGGCTATCAGTTCATCGTCAAATCGATCGAGGAAGCGGCCAAGTCGATGCAAAGCAAACCCGCCACCGGTTAGCTAACCGGGGATAGCATAATACAGCTCGCGCAGCCTGATGATCGGAGGGGCGGCCGCGCGGATGGCCGCCGATCAAATCCGCGAAAGATGTTCAGCGTGGCAGCCAAGGCTCTGGAAGTGCCTATTTTCGAATATATCTGTAGCCGGTGCGGCGCCGAAGTTAGCGCGCTGGTGCGCTCTCATGAGGCCGAACCGCGTCGCTGCGACTCGTGTGAGCGCGGCCGTCTGAAACGCGTGATTTCCCGGTTCAGTGTCGTGGGTAAAGCCGCCGACGCTTCCGCGTTGCGATCGAGCCCGCGCGAATGGCTGGAGCGGCCGGAACGCTTCGGTCGGGCGATGAAGGCGTTCGAAGAGCGCACCGGAACGCGGCTTAGCGGCGAACGCGTCGACGACGCGATGCACCGGCTTTCCGAGGCCAAGAAAGCGGCGTCTTAGTCACGCCAACGGCAGACGCCGAACGCTAGTCGGTTGCGTCGGCGGGGCGGCGAATCTTCAGGCGTTGCGTTCGGCTTCGCAACGTATTGGGATGCAAGCCAAGGATGCTCGCGGGTCCGCGGTCGCCGGAGATCCGCCAACCGGTGGCATTCAGCACCTCAATGCCATCTGCCGACTCGAGCCTCCCGATTGCGGCGGAAAAAGCGCCAGCAATGGCAAGTCCCTCGGCGCTTAGTCCAGCGTCTTGGCGCCGCACAATTCGTGCAGTATCGAAAGGACGATATTGGTGCCGCTTTCGTAGCTGCCACGCGCGATGCTTTCGTTAGGCTGGTGGGCTTGTTCGAGTTCGCCGGGACCGCAGATGAGCGAATCGATCCCTGCGGCGGCGAATTGAGGCCCGTCGGTCGCGAAGAGCGCGCCCCGCGCGCGGTTGGTATGCAACACGCTGAACAGCGCGCGTTCGAGCCGGCTGTCTGGAGCCGATAGCAGCGCCGGGACTACCTGCGGTTCGCCGAACTCGACCGTTGCCTGGTGTTCGGAAGAAGCGTAGTCATGCCGGTCCAGTTCTCGGACGCGAGCGACGATTTGATGGTAGGCCTCCAACGGGTCGGGACCCGGCAGCGGCCGGTAGCTGATATCGACTGAGCATTCTTCGGCGATTACGTTGCTCGCCGTGCCGCCCGAGATCGTACCGAAATTGAGCGTAGTGTAGGGGGACTCAGGAAACATGTCGGTAAAATCTCTCAGCGGATTGTCGCGGAGCTGTTTCTGACAGGCGCCGATCGTTTCGATTACTTTCGCCGCTACCGCGATCGCGTTGACGCCCTTGTCGGGTATGCCGCTGTGACCGCCGATGCCGCGCACCTTGATTATGAATCTGACCACGCCCTTGTGGGCGCGAAAGACCTGGTATGAGGTCGGCTCGCCGATCCATGCGAGGCGAGGTTGCGGCATCTCGTTCAAAATTCCGGCTAACGCGGGAGCAAGTTGGGCCGCCCCCGCCGAACCTATCTCCTCGTCCGCGGTGAAAACAAAAACGATCGGCCGATCGAGTGAACGCAGGTCCAATCTAGCCGCCGCATCGAGGCAATAAGCGAGGCACACCTTCATGTCGGAAGTGCCTCGGCCCCAAACGCGCGCATCCCCGACTTCGAGCAGTAGCGGGTCGCGCTCCCAGCCCGGCTGGCGTTCGAAGGGCACCGTATCCATATGCCCGCAAATGATCAGTCCGTCCGGGCACGGCGGTCCCGCCCAAGCGACCAGATTGGCCTTGGGAACTCCGGCGACCTCAAACCGCTGAAGCGCGACACGAAACCGGCTGCGCTCGAAACAATTGGCGGCGTATTCGATCGCAGCGACGTCACTCTTGCTGCTCACCGTGTCGAACGCGATCAACCGGCGCGCAACCTCATCGAGATACCGATTCATGGTCTGCCTCGCCGCGCGACGCGAAAATAGCGGCGCGCGGCACATGAGAGTTGCCCTAGATTATGACAGGCTCCGATCGCAAAGTCCGTCGGATGCTGCGCGAGCCGTTCATGCCGTAAGCTAGCGCGCGCCGGCTCTGATTCGGCTAACAGATCGTACCCGCCCCGGGCGTCCCGGCGCCGCGGTGGATTGCGTTTGGATGTATCGCTTCCCCCACTCGTGGCCGCTCTGACCGCCGTCCCATGACAAAAGGCGCGTGGGCTTGAGCTTTATATAAACGCGCTTCCAGCCCTTGGTCTTATCGATGTACGCGTAGCCTTCTTTCTTGCCGAGGTAGCGCTTGGCCATACGCCGGCCCATCGGCACCCGGTCCTTGTCGGTGTCTATGAGTGGGTTCCGCTTTGTCGGCATCGCCAGCTACGCAGGCTGTCGCTGTGCGTTCGCAACCACCTATGAATCCGCGCGGATTAAGTATGTGAGAAGCGACGGGAGCTTAAGGCAGACTAGCTATTCAACCCGAGCCATTGCGGATTGCGCAAGGTTCCATCGAAATCGTGGCTAGTCTTATAAAGCTCATAGCGGCCTGCTGAAGCTGCGCTCGACGTCTTGGCCATCAGGGCCGCCAATTGAGCTTCAGTCATTGGCTGGAAGCTACGCGCAGCGTCCAGCGCTTGATACAGGATTGGCATCGAATCGCAGCCAGTGATCACGACGCTAACCGGAAGATTCATCGCATAGTGGAGGCATTCAACGGGACTGGCCGTCTTGCTTTGGAGAATTCGTCCGCCGCCAATCGGCTTCATTGCAAGCACGCCGATATCGTCTGCGACGAGCACGGGAAGAACCAGCCGCTGAAAACTCTCGTAGTGAGCATCCATTACATTCAGCGGCATCTGCACAGCATCGAATCTGAAACTGTGTGAGCGGGCCGTTTCCAGCATCTTGAGATGAATATGTGGATCCTTATGGCCGGTGAAGCCAATATAACGGACTTTCCCGGCTTTTCTCGCTTCAATTGCCGCCTCAATCGCGCCATTGCCGGCGAATATCAGCTCAGGGTCGCTCATCCTGATGATCTCGTGGAACTGCAGCAGGTCGAGATGATCCGTTTGGAGTCGCTGCAGTGATTGGTCCAATTGCTGGCGCGCAGTCTTGGCGTCCCGGCCATCTATCTTGGTCATCAAGAATGCTTTACTCCGGTAGCCGTCGCGCAGCGCCTTGCCCATACGGAGTTCGCTGTTTCCGCCGTGATAGTCCCAGCAATTATCCATGAAGTTGACGCCGTGATCGATCGCCGTCCGCACTATCCGCACCGCCTCGGCGTCCGTCTTCGCCGATCCGAGGTGGAAGCCACCGATTCCGATCACCGATACACGCTCGCCGGTGCTTCCCAATTTCCGATACGGCATCTCTTTGGAGCGAGGTTCTGACAAATCGGCGACCGAAGGGAGCGCTATCGTCAGCGCCGTCAATGCTGTGCCCTTTATAAAATCTCTACGCCGCATAGTTTCAGTAACCAATTGATAGTCCAGAAGGCTTCCGGGCGACGATTCGTTTTTCGTGACGCCGCGGCTTCCAGTCTAGTTATAGAGGCCAACTCCTGTTCGACTATGCATATGCTGAAGTCCAACGCTTTTCCAGCTTGCCAGATTGTCAATCGCCTTCTGTGGTGTCTCACCACTTAGCGACATCCAACGGGATCGATAAAACGATGTAGCCCCGAGTTGCAGGCGAAGCTTTCCTTTGCGCGGGGGCCCGGCGATTCCCAACGCCTGCCACGGAATGGTGATCTGCAGCTTGATCCTCGCTCCGTCGCTGCCAAGGTCTGTGGCCACGGCAGAAGGAACTTTCGCGAATTTTTCACGATTGCTCTGGAACACTTCAATCCGCATTACGTAGGGCTTCACCTTTCGTCCAGAGCTTTTCGCGGGAAACACAAAGACAGCGAATTTACGTGCGCCCGCACCTGCGTCCAGTCCGAGGTCGATCCGAAAAGCATCTTCCAAAGGGAACTTGTCGCCGTAAGCGAGTAGAGAACGATCGCAGTAGTCCATGCTGACGGTTGCCAGGTGAAGCCCTTGCGCGCTCCAAGCCAGAAAAAAATCGCCGAAAACGGCATCGGACGGCGACGCCTTCAGCCCCTTCACCAAAGCCTGGTCCTTGGGCCATTGCGCCAGTTCGGCCTTAGTCGTAGCGACGTCAGCCTCCGGAATCTCTGTCTCAGCCGCGCCTAGCGACGTCGCCGAGGCTGCGCTGCCTCGATGAATCTCACTGAGACCGCGGTTCGCCTCGCCCAGCGCCGTGACCAGTTGCTCGTATGGCCGCCGGTTCGTGTCGAGGAGGCCGAAATCATAGTCCTCGCCGTCCGCCCACCTGCCGCCTTTTGGTTCATCATAGTACTGGAACCAGTGAAGTCCGACGATGTTGGGAACCCGTGCGAGGTGCCGCGCCGCGCTTGCGGCTCCCCGTGCCCGTTCATCCTGGCTCCGCACCGTCATTAGGTGACCGTTGTTCAGATTTCCAGAGCGGTTCTCTCGGGCACAAAAGTACCACTCGGAGATCAGAATCGGTTTGTTGCCGCTCAACACCCGGAGTCCGTCGAAATAATAATGCGCGATCCAGCCGTCTGAGCTGTCCACGTTGTAATTTGCCGCGATCGCATCCACGTACGGCGCCATCGCCCGAACCGCGTCCTGGTCGTAGTACGGCGGCAGGCGGTCACCGAATATCAATGCGTCGGGGTCGGCCCGGCGAAGCGCATCATGAACCAGCTTGTAGTAGCGGCCCGCGATGGTCCTCGTCCAGAGCCGGATAAGGCCCATGCCCTTCCCGCCCGGACGCATACGCACCGGCGCTCCGCTGCTTTCCAGCAGCTTTCGAAAATCCGAGATGCCTGCCGGCACCACGAAGTCGTCGGTGAACCGCCGCCAATCCTGTCCATAGTAGTCGCGGATCACATCGACCAGTTTTTGCTTTGTATAGTTGGTCGGGGGCTTAACGATGTAGAAACGAAAGAGCGCGCCGTTCCACCAGCCGACTTCGTTATCCGAGAAATACCCGATGCGCCCGCCTGCGCGTCTGTAAACGCTGACCGCGTCGCGCGCCGCAACGGTCATTTGCGCCTCGACCGACGGTTCTAACGGGTCCGCCCACAGGAAATGTGATTTCCAGCCCAGTTCCAGTTCGGGGATCACCGGCAGCGGCAGGTCGTCCGAGCTGAAGCTTCCCGCGGTATTAAAGCCCCACTGCCTGACCTGTTCGAAGGTTCGTTCGCTCCAGGAAGGCCCGTCATGAACTGATTGCTCCCACCCCGTTGCCGCATTCTCGGTCGACGGCACGTCCGGATTCTCCACGATGCCGTTGATTCCGACGGAAAAGAATTGATCACCGCACGGAGTTATCAGCCAGGACACGCCACCTAGCACATCGAGTCTCCAGCGGTTGTGCCCGACTGCCGGGCTACACCCGGCGTTCGCGAGGCTCCGGCAAAGCAGAGCCGCCACTATCGCGACGCCAAGCGCAACGCGTTTCGCCAGGAAAAAATAAGCTTGGCCGCGAGTTCCGCCGTGGCCCGGCCATCGCTCACAAATCCGAAATCGTTGCCGCTCGAGATATCGTCTGGTCGTGAAAATCCACGAGTGCAGGTCTAAGCCGATCCGCGATTTTGTGTCCCGAACCCTATTTCTCTTGTCCACAACTTGCTCGACTATTTTGTGCGGCGCCCAAGCCAAATCCAATGTCTGCTCATCCCGGTCTCTCTAGCAGGCGCGCCAGGCTGGTGCTCGCGCGCAATTCCCACGATCGCGATTCCTGCCGCCGCGCGATTTCGATCGCTTTGCGTAAGCACGACTCGGCTTCGCTACTGCTCGCGCCGCCATGCACATTCAGCGGTTCGCTTGTCACTCGATAGAGCCCGGCCTTGTCGAGCAGCTCACCAGAGCGCTCGATTCGCGCCCGCTGCTCATCGAGTATCGCGATCGCTTGGTCCATTCGCCCCAGTTTCTCGTAACTCTTCGCCAGCATCGCGGCCGTAAACGCCCGCCTCGGCGTGCCGCCGATAGGAACAAACCCGGCGATTCCCGCTTCCATCCAGGCAACGCCCCGCTCCCCTGTCTCCAAGCGGTAGTGTCCTTATCGGTCGACCATCGCGCCATCACGAACCGTGAGAGTCAGCCGCGAGGCGAGTTCCGCAGGCCGAGATGCTTGGACTTTTGTGGGTTTCTTAGGTGAGCGTCGCCCGCCCTGCCTCACCTCGAAAACGCGGCGCGAAGGGCCGCAGCGGATTCGGCGATGGCCTGTTTTCCCTTGTCGAGATAATCACTCATCGAGAAGAATCCATGGATCATCCCCTCGTAGCGCGTAACGGTCACCGGCACGCCAGCGGCGCGCAATTTCTCGCCGTAGGCCTCACCCTCGTCGCGCAGCGGATCGTATTCGGCGGTGATAATCAAAGCGGGAGGCAGGCGCGTGAAGCTGCGCGCGCGGATCGGCGAGATGCGCGAATCGCTGATGTCCGCTCCGGCGGGCAGATAATGGTCGACAAAATACTGGATGTCCTCCGGCAGTAGAAAGTGATTGGTAAAGGTCTTGTGCGAGGGGCTATCCCGTGAGAAATCGGTCCCGGGATACACCAGCAACTGAAAAATGATCTTCGGCCCGCCCGCATCGCGCGCGAGTTGCGTAATTACCGCGCTCAGGTTGCCGCCCGCGCTGTCCCCGCCTACCGCGAGCTTATTAGGATCGGCGTTCAGTTCCGCCGCGTGTTCTGAAACCCATTTGGTGGCCGCGTAGCAATCTTCGACTGCGGCGGGAAACTTGTGCTCTGGCGCCAGCCGGTAATCGACCGACACCGTCACGCATCGCGCCTGATTGGTCAGCGCGCGGCATGGGCCGTCGTGTGTATCGAGATCGCAGATCACGAATCCCCCGCCGTGAATGTAGACCAGCACCGGGAACGGCCCCGCTCCGGACGGAGTGTAAACCCGGATTGGAATCGCTCCGGCAGGACCGGGGATGCTTCGATTCTCGACTTTTGCCACCGGTTCGATTTTCTCCGGCGCGGTCC
>Ga0335081_10016469_pt1 | contig 11963 bp, 11 predicted proteins | sample Lox_Sample_35_FD_206713 | JGI IMG/M metagenome (GOLD analysis project Ga0335081, IMG submission 206713) | Soil microbial communities from Loxahatchee National Wildlife Refuge, Florida, United States - Lox_Sample_3.5 | ecosystem: Environmental > Terrestrial > Soil > Wetlands | place: USA... | reverse complement strand
GTAGCTAGGAGCTCCTCCATGTCGATCACACGCAGAGTCTTCCTGAAAAACGGCGCGCTGGCCGTGGTAGCGACCACGGCCATCCCGAGTTTTCTCACACGCACGGTCTGGGGCACGGAGACGACGGGTACACGCCGCCAGCGCCTGGTAGTGCTTTTTCAACGCGGGGCTGCCGATGGGCTCAACATCGTAGTGCCCCATGGCGAGTCTGCGTACTACGCGATGCGGCCAGCGATCGCCATCCCGCGCCCCAACCGCGGGCAGGAATCCGTGATCGATCTCGACGGCTTTTTCGGACTGCATCCCGCGCTGGCAACGTTCAAGCCGCTGTGGGACGAGAAGCGTCTGGCGATCGTTCACGCCGCCGGTTCGCCCGACAACACGCGCTCGCACTTCGACGCGCAGGACTACATGGAATCGGGCACGCCAGGCGTGAAGTCGACGGAAGACGGCTGGCTCAATCGCGCGGTGCGCCCGCCCGAGCCCGACGCCAGCCCGTTCCGCGCTATCGCCATGGGCGGAACTCTGCCGCGCGCGCTGGCGGGCACGGCGCCGGCGGTGGCCATCGGCAACATCAATGAGTTTGGCGTGGGCGGACGCGGTCCGGCCGGCGCTCCGCTCAGCAACACTTTTGAGGCTATGTACGCGCAGTCGGTGGATACGGTCCTGCATGGCACCGGCCAGGAGACCTTCGAAGCGGTGAAGATGCTGAAAGCCGCCGACCCGGCGCGCTACACGCCCGCACCCGGCGCGAACTATCCCAAGGGACGCTTCGGGGACAGCCTGCGGCAACTGGCGCAATTGATCAAAGCCAATCTCGGAGTGGAGGTCGCCTTCGCCGATATTGGCGGCTGGGACCACCACGTCAATGAAGGTGCTGTCCAAGGCCAGCTGGCCAACGTCCTGCGTGAGTTTTCGCAATCCATCGCCGCCTTCTGGACGGATCTCGGCGATCTCGGCGAAGACACGATGCTGGTGACCATGTCCGAATTCGGCCGCACGGCGCGCGAGAACGGTAATCGCGGCACCGACCACGGCCACGCCAACGTGATGTTCGTGCTGGGCGGGCCGGTGCGCGGCGGGCGCGTTTACGGGCAGTGGCCGGGCCTCGATCAATCCCAGCTCTACGAAGGCCGCGACCTGGCGCTGACCACGGATTTCCGTCGCGTGCTGGGTGAAGGCGTCAATCGCCATCTCGGCAACAAAGATCTGGCAACGATCTTCCCCGGGTTTGAGAACGATCCCCGGCGTTTCCTGAGATTGTTGGGCTGAGCAACGGCACCCACCCAGTATTTGTCATCCTGAGCGAGGGAGGGCTCCCGCGCGTCTTCTCCAGCGCGGGAATCCCGAGCGAAGGATCCGGGTTTTCTGTTCACCCGTCGCAGCGTATCCTAGCCCCTACCCAGGAGGCACCTCGATGAAAACACTATTGCTGGCGGCGCTGTCCGCATTGGCATGGCTGGGGGTTGCGATGGCTCAAGACCGCATGCCGGAGATTCCGGCCGACAAGATGACCGAAGCCCAGAAAAAAGCTGCGGCAGAATTTGCCTCCGAGCGCAAAACGCCCGTTTTCGGGCCGTTCGTTCCCCTGCTGCGCAGCCCGGAGGTGATGCTGCGCGTGCGGGCGATGGGCGACTACCTGCGCTTCAGGAATGTGCTGCCGGCGAAGCTGAGCGAGTTTGTCATCCTCATTACCGCGCGTCAGTGGACGCAGCAGTACGAGTGGGACTACCACTACCCCATCGCACTCAAGGCCGGCCTGAGTGAAGAGATCGCCAAGGCGCTGCGCGAGGGACGGCGTCCGCAGAACATGCCCGCTGACGAGGAGATGGTCTACGACTTCCTCACCGAGCTTCACGACACCAAAAGCGTGAGCGATGCCACTTACGCGCGCGGCGTGGCCCGCTTCGGCGAGCAGGGTGTGATCGACCTGATCAGTGTCAATGGCTACTACACGTTTCTGGCCATGGTGATGAACACGGCCCGCACCGCCCTGCCCGCGGAACACAAGCCGGCGCTGCCCGGGTTTCCGCATTAGGCCGCGGTGGAGCGCAGCCCCGCGCCCATGGGAGACGTCTGACCACGCCGGGACGGGAATTCACCATACTGAAATCCAGTCATTGCCATGCTCTGGTACTCTGAGCGCCGCGACTGGTCCCGCGCAAAAGCGCGATGTCTTGGGGCTTTACTACAGTTAATTCACAATCATGTATATTAGTTAATATCCGGGCGCCGGCATGCTGAAGATGAAATCACATCGCAGTGGCAAGGCCATATCCGCGCTCCTGATGTGCGTGGCGGTCGCGCTCTCGCTGGCGGTTCGCGCTGCCGGGCAGGCGCCCGATACCGGTACTGAGCCGGATTCCGACGATCCGGTTCAGTCCATGGTGCCTCACTTCAGCAATACCCGCTACTGGCTCTCGGGGCAGGCGAACTTCATTTTCCAGACGCACCCGCCGTTCCCGGCCCTCTACAGCGGTCCTCATAGCCTGCAGCCCGGCTACGAAAAGGCCATCTCCCGGGTGTTGACCCTTTACACCGGAGTGCGGCTCAACAACTCGACCGAGATCCTGGTTGATATTGAGGAAGCGGGCGGCGACGCGCTCAGCGCAGGTTTTGGCCTCGCCGGGAACACCGACCTGGACATCGTGCGCAATCCGCTCTTGAGCAAAGCGCCGTATCTCGGGCGCGGCATGATCCACAAAGTGTTCGCGCTGAGCAAGGACAAGGTTGAGAACGAGCGAAGTTTTCTATCGCTGTTCGACGAACTGCCGCGCCGCCGGCTGGAAATTCGCCTTGGCAAGTTCAGCATGCCGGATTTTTTCGACGCGAATGCGGTGGGCTCGGATACGCATCTGCAGTTCACCAACTGGACCACCGACAACAACGGCGCTTGGGACTACCCGGCGGACACGCGCGGCTACACCGTGGGCCTGGTGGCGGACTTTGAGGACCGTAACTGGGGTATTCGCTTTGCCGAGGCATTGATGCCGAAGGTGGCGAACGGAATTGATCTGGTCTGGCGGCCGTGGCAGGTGCATGCCGAAAACTGGGAGTTCGAATGGCGTCGCGGCGTATTGCCGAAGAAATCGGGCGTCATCCGTCTGCTGGCTTACACGAACTACGCCAATATGGGCATTTACCGCCAGGCTGTAGCCCAGTTCCAGGAAGGACTTGTTCCCGTTCCCGAGATCACGAACCATCCCTGGCACATCACGCGCAAATATGGATTCGGCGTTAACCTGGAGCAGAACCTCACGCACTATCTGACAGCCTTCGGTCGCTTTGGCTGGGACAACGGCAAAACGGAATCGTTTGCCTACACCGAAGTCGACCAGACGTTCGCAGGCGGAATCGGCGCCAGGGGGTCCTGGTGGCATCGCAAATACGACCGCGCCGGCCTGGCGCTGGTGAGCAACGCGATCTGCAGAGACCACCAGCGATATCTCGCCGATGGCGGATCAGGCTTCCTGCTGGGCGATGGAAGGCTGAACTACGGGCGGGAGAATATCGTCGAAACCTATTACACGGCGCACGTTTGGCGCGGCGTCTATGCCGCGCCCGGGCTGCAGCATATCGTCAACCCCGGATACAATCGCGATCGCGGGCCGGTACTGGTGCCCACTTTCCGGATGCATGTGGAGTTCTAAGAGACTCGCTTTTCCCAATTACTCCAAGAAGAGATCCGTCCGAAGCTTTGCGCCGGGCGTCACCGCATAAGCTGACAGATCGGCTACCCCTGCCGCGGCGAGTACGTCTTCATCGATGAAAAAATTGCCGGTGGTGGTTCGGCTGCCGGCGGTGAGGATGTGCCACGCGGCATCGGCGACGATTTCGGGCCTGCGCCCGCGCTCGGCTTCGATGCCGGGGATCACCTGCAGCGCGGCGGTGGCGATGATGGTGCGCGGCCAGAGCGCGTTCACCGCGATCCCATCTGGGCGAAATTCCCCGGCCATGCCCAGCACGCACAGGCTCATGCCGTACTTGGCGATCGAGTACGCGACGTGCGGCGCGAACCAGCGCGGGTTCATATTGAGGGGCGGGGCCAGCATGAGGATATGGGGGTTCGCCGCCTTCTTCAGGTGCGGCAGGCAAGCCTGCGAGCACAGAAACGTCCCGCGGACATTGACGCCCATCATCAGGTCGAAGCGCTTCATCGGCGTTTCGGGCGTGCCGGTGAGGCTGATGGCGCTGGCGTTGTTGACGAGGATGTCGATGCCTCCGAAGCGATCGACGGCCTGTCCGACCGCGGCGTATACCTGCTCGTCGGAGCGGATATCGGTGACGATGGCCAGGGCCTTGCCGCCCGCAGCTTCGATCTCCGCCGCGGCGGTGTGGATGGTTCCCGGCAGCTTGGGATGCGGGCGGTCGGTCTTGGCGGCGACGACGATGTTGGCGCCATCACGCGCTGCGCGCAATGCAATCGCCAGGCCGATACCGCGGCTCGCGCCGCTAATGAAGAGCGTCTTGCCGGAAAGTGAGGGCATAATTTTCGTCATGGGTCGACGCCGATACTATCCTGGCTTCTTCGGCGGCGCTGGTTTCTTGCCGGGCGCCGTTGTTCTGGCCGGTTTGGAAGTATCTTTTTTCACCTGGTCGGCGATCTTGTCCGCCTCTTTTTCGAAGCCGGCCATGACTGCGTTGACGCCGAACTGGCCGGCATCGGCTGCCAGCGGCGTCTGTTTCAGCTCCGGCACGGGCTTGCCCACGCGGTAGAGCGTAACGGCCAGCAGCGCCTGGTATTTGTCTTTGCTCAGCTGAACTCCGCGCAGAGCCGCGGGCAGAGGAATGCTCGAACCCGGCTCGGCCACCTGGCTGGCCTCGGTGTAGAGAATGTAATCGCACTGCTTGTCGGCGGCTTCGGCGGCGATCGCCGCCTGGCCAGCGGCATCGAGGGGAACCGCTTCCATTTGCCGCGCCGTGACCTCGCTCATGAGATTCACGCGGAGGTTGTCGAGCGGCAGGTTTGTGCCGGTGGCGTCGTTGATCCTCACGACGCCGACACGGATAACGCCCTCGCCTTTCGGAGCCACAACCGCGGCGGCAGGAGCGGGCGGAGCTGCGGCTGCTGGCGGCGCGGCGGGCTGGGCGGAAGCTTCCGGCGCGGGCGGCGCTGCCGCTTCCGGCGCCGGCGCAGGCTGGCCGCCTCGCGCAACCCCGCCCGGCATGCCGCCCATGCCCAGCAGTTCCTGGTAGCTGCCGACCACCTGGCATCCCGCCGGCATCTCGAACATCGCCGCGTCCAGCGGGTTGCTGGTGAGCTCAACCACCTCCGATTCCGTGGTGAAGCTGCGCCCCTGCACCTGCATGGTAGTGGTCTGCTTCAAGGGATACCCGGGATGGCCGGCGCCTGTGTGCTTGTAACGCAAGGTGTCCTGGCAGCCGGCTCGGCCGGGGCGCGCGGGCGGAGGCGTCATTCCTGTCCAGCAGGCGAGACCGGGAGCGATGTCGGCGTACCAGCCATCGGATTCACTATGCAAGCTGGTTTTGGAGCAGGCATCTGCGCTTGACTCGGCGTTCATCGTGCTCTTCATGTGGCGCGCGTTGAGGCCGAACATCTTCTGCCGCTCGCCGGTATCGAGCGTGTCGACGGTGAAGGTGATCGTCCCGCCCTTGCGGCTGGCGCCGGCCGCCGCGGCCGGGGCGGCATCCGCTCCGCCATCGCCGCCCAGCGGCGCGATCATGCAGGTATTGTTCTGCGGGTTGAGGGTGATCATCCGCTTCTGGTCGCACTGCATGATGGTGACGAAACTCGGCCCCTGTCCCATGCCGGCGCTCTCGCTGCGCTGGCGCGAGCCCTTGATGTACACCGTGCTCTCGCTGCTGTGTCCCATGGCCGTGTTGCGCGTCTTGATGGTGGAGTCGGCCGCAGCCGCGAGGGGAAGCAGGATCATGAAAGTGAAGATGCCGGTCAGTCCTTTGCGCATGGGTCCTCCCTGGACAGACTACGATTCAGCAATTGCGGAGGAATTCTAAACAAGAAGAGCGGGGTCAGTCAGAGATTCCTGTGCCGCGGAACGCTCAGATCTGCACCAAGACGTCGTCGCCCTCGAGCTTGATGGGATATACGGCAATGCGAACGCCGGAATTATGGCCCGCCTCCCCGGTTTTGGGATCCCACATCCAGCCGTGCCACGGGCAAACGAGCTTCTCGTCGGCGATGACGCCTTGCCCGAGCGGGCCCCCGCGGTGCAGGCAGACGTTGTCCATGGCGGAGACGGTCCCGCCCACGTTGGCGACGCAGATCACCTTGTCGCCCAGCGGGATCTCTTTGGCCTCGCCATCTTCGGGGAGGTCAGCCTTGCTGCAGAGTCGTGTGAAGTCGGGCATTTCTGAGTACCGAGTACTGAGTACCGAGTACTGGATTATTTCGGCTGCAATGTCTGCGCGATCATCACCTGGCGCTTGAAGTTCTCGACCATGCTCTCGTCAAGCCGGACTTCCGTGGGGCGCTTGGCGATGGACATCTGGTCGATCTTGTCCTGCAGCTTGAGCAGCGCATAAAAAAGGTTTTCCGGACGCGGCGGACAGCCGATCACATAGACATCGGTGGGCACGATGCGGTCCACGCCCTGAAGCACCGCATAGGTGTTGAACGGCCCGCCCACGGACGAGCACGCCCCCATCGAGATGACCCACTTGGGCTCGGGCATCTGGTCGTAGATGCGCTTCACCACCGGCGCCATCTTCAGGGTGACGGTGCCGGAGACGATCATCAGGTCGCTCTGCCGCGGCGACGGGCGAAAGACTTCGGCGCCGAAGCGGGCGATATCAAAGCGCGCCGTCGAGGAGGCGATCATCTCGATGGCGCAGCACGCCAGGCCAAAGGTCATCGGCCAGAGCGCCGACTTGCGCGCCCAGTTGAAGACGTAATCGACCGTAGTGATGAGGAAATTCTTCTCGAACTTGTTCTGCAGCCAGCCCATTACAGGCCTCATTTCAGGGGATACGCGACTTTTCAGTCTAGGGGCGCGATGGCCGGGTGTCAACCAAACGAAGGGAATGGTAGTGTCCTGGAATTCCGGGGAAGGGCGTTGGAGCGAGACGTTGCAAGCAACGTCTCTACAAGTTGAATTGATGTAGCGACTGGCTGCGACTTCTTTCGCAGAGGCGGGACTCCCGCAAACGGTAAGCCGGGCCGCGAAAAAAAAGGACGGGGCCAAAGCCCCGTCCTTCAACGAGGGACAGATTCGTCAGACTTAGATCGGCGTCGTGCTGCTTCCGCAGGTGGTGATGGCGGCCGAGGCGTTGAACTGAATCACGCCCGAGCTGTCGCTGCAGAAATAGCGCTGGCCGGTGGTGCCGGGGGTTACCGGCGCCGCCAGTGTCTGATAGCTGTTGGCCGGGGTTCCCGAGCAGGTGTTCAACGTGAAGCTGTAGCCGCTCTTGGTGCCGCTGGCCAGGTTGGCGTCGATCAGACCCGCCGCGGTCGAGGAGGGCGAAGTGCCGCTGGAAGGCGGCGCCATCGCGCCCAGGCTGCAGGCGAACCCGACGTTGGGATAGGTGGTGTTGTAGGTGATCTCAGCTGTGTTCAGCGTGCGCAGCGAACCCACGGCGGAAGCTTCGTTGGCCGCGATGCGTGAGCGCAGCAGGTTGGGAATGGCGATAGCCGCGATGATCAGGATGATCGCCACCACGATCAACAGCTCGATCAGCGAGAATCCTTTCTTTCGGTTGTGTTTCTTGGACGATTGGTGTTTCTTCATTAGCCCGTGCCTCTTCAGGAATGGATTTGGCCTTCGATGGATTTACCGCACTTTATCCCCCAAAAACAGCGGTCGGGGTACCGTTGGTAAGCGATCCGCAGGCTATTGTATACATGGCGCTTATGCGCGGAGCCCGATTCCGGAGGGCGGGAATTGCTGGAATTAACCTCGAGAATTGACAGAAAACGCCATTGCCGCAGTCAAATTGTGTCATTGAGGATCGGAGTGGGTGAGGTGGGTCGCCGCGGCCGCACCAGACTGGTTGGTCTGGTGCGGCCTTTGCCCGGCTAGTTGATGTAGCTCTTGTTGGCGGTGGTGAACAGGTTCGAGTGCCACAGGTTGCTGCTGGAGGTGGCATTTCCGTCGTACACATCGTCGATGGTATTGCTGAAGAACTGATTGTCCATCAGCGCGTTTCCCGTGCTGCCGTTCTCCACTACCAGCCCATAGCTTTCGGCGACAGTGGTGTAAGACAGGACGCCGAAGACGAAGTTGCTGTCGCTGGCGTTCCCGCTCCCGTTGCACGCGGTCCCTGTGGGACCGGTCGCCGAGCAGCCAAGGTAGATACCGGCAACTCCGTTGTCCCACACTCCGGAGTAGTCGATCTGATTGCCGGAACCACCGGCGATCCAGATTCCGTAGACCGTGTTGTCAAAGGAACCCAGGCAACCGAAGCTGTTGCTCACGGCGGCGTTGAGAAAAAGGCCAGTGGAGTTGTTCTCGTAATAGAAGCCCTCGGAAACCACTGACTGGGCCTGGCTCTCCACGCCATACTGCCAGCCGCTGATGGTCGTATATGTGGACTGGGGCCCGGCCGCGGACAGCACAATGGTCTTCTTGCCCGAGAGCAGGTGAATGCCGATACCGGTTCCATGCCCGGTTATGTTGTAACCATTAGTCAACAGCTTGACGTTACTGGCGCTTACGTCGATGCAAGCACCGTCCGACAACAGGCCCTGGCTGGCCGTCAGATTGGCATTCACGGTGTAAGTGCCGGCGGACTTGATGGCGCATCCGCAAGCTGTAATCGATGTGCTGCAGGTCTGGGCATTCGCCGCTACGCCGACCAGCAGGACTAGTAGTGCCAGAACCGCAAAGCGGTATGCGCCGGCCTTGCTCTGGTTGGTGCGTGTTGATGGATCATGACGGGAACTCACAAATCACCTCTTCTCAAATCTCAATTTTTGCTAGCTAACCGTTAATAAGCACCCACTGTTCCAATTTGGAATCGGCACAACTGCCTGAAAACAGGTGCAAAGTGCAAAGAAGGTTTGCTGCGGCTGAGACAACGTGTCTTATTTGCGGGGCCGAGTTGTCCCAAGCGGACATGTACTTTCGTGTGGAAGCTTCTGGCGGGATGGCACAGAAGTAATTGCTCAGGTGTGACGAAGCTCACCGCATCGCGAGGTCAACATAGAGGAACATGTCCATGACCGGGGGAATCGGGTGTGCCGTGCTCGGCAACGACGCTGGAGTCCCATTCGCCCGATAATGCAGTCAGCAAGGAAGGAATCGTGGAGCCGCTCCGCGAGTTACGAATTCCGATGCAGCTCGAAATACGGCTGTGGGGCATGGACTGCACCGGCAAACCTTTCTCGCAAACCGCGCGCACCATCGATATCAGCGGCCGGGGAGCGCGGCTGGCAGGTGTTGTTGGGCCTAAGCAAGCGGGGGACATCATCGGAGTCCAGTACGGCGATCAGAAGGCGCGCTTCCAGGTGGTTTGGGTGGGAGCGAGCGGCACGCCGTCGGAGGGACAGATCGGAATTACCTGCATGGATGCGGGCCGCTGCATCTGGGCGACAGCTTTGGAGGGCACTCCCGGGCAGTTTGGACAGGGACCCGAGATCCTGCGCCCGGGGACGAAAGTCGCCGAGCCAACCGCGGCGGCCGCAGGCGGGCCGGCCCTGGAACGGCGCCGCTATCCGCGATACTCGTGCAGCGGCGGAGTGGAACTGCGGAAAGAAAGCACAGACCCGCCCACGTGGGCCAAGCTGACCGACATCGGATTGGGAGGATGCTACGTAGAGCTGATGTCTACGCTCCCGTTGCAGACCCAGGTAGAGTTCGTGATGCAGGCCGAGGACCTGGAGGTCCGAGGCCGCGGCGTGGTGCGGACCACACATCCAGGGGTTGGTAACGGCATAGCCTTTACCCAGATGAAGACGGATGACTGGCGGCGCCTGAATGAACTTATCGCGCGCCTGGCCAAGCCTCAGCAGGGCGAGCTTGCCGCTGAGATGGAAGCGGATGTCCCGCAACCACTGCAGGCTCTTTTGGAACTGCTGGAGAACAAGGGTGTGCTTACGCGCAGTGAGTTCGCCAGCGAACTAAGGCGAATCAAGTCGCATGCAGCGCAGACCGGGCCGCATGCCGCGGCTCAGGCCAAGAGCCGATCTTCGGGCAGCGTGCAATAGTGTAAGCAGGGGGCGCGCTCAGGCCGGCCAACCTGCTTTTTTCAAGCCATCCGCCGCCGCCAGTTTGTAGGCCTCGGCGATGCTCGGATAGTTAAAGACCGCATCCCGGAAATACTCGATCGTGCCTCCGAAACGCAGCACTGCCTGCCCGAGGTGGATCACTTCCGCCGCCCGCACTCCCATGATGTGCACTCCCAGCAGCTTCAGGGAATCAGGATCGAACAGCAGCTTCAGAAACCCCTGTTCATCTGAAATCTGCGCCTGCACAAGCTCTTCATAACGGGCGACTCCGGTCTGGTATTCGATCTTGTTGCGCTGGAGCGTCTGCTCGGTCTCGCCCACCATCGCGATTTCCGGGATGGAGTAAATCGCATAGGGAAATACCTCGGGGCTGGCTCCGGCAGGAAGCCCGTACATGTTGCAGACCGCGAGCCGCGCCTGCTCCATGGAAATGCTGGCGTAGTACAGGCCTTCGACGGCAAACCCGATGACGTCACCGGCGGCGTAAATGCCAGGCACAGCGGTCTGGAAACGATCGTTGACCTCGATGCGGCCGTCACCGGCGCTGCGCACGCCCACCGCAGCCAGGTTCAGCTGGTCCGTGTTGCCTTGCCGTCCGGCTGCGTACAGCAGCGAGTTGCCCCCAATGGTCTCGCCGGTTGAAAGCTGGAGCGTCACGCGATCCCTGGCGGCATCGCTGGTGCAGTCCATGACCTTTGCGCCCAGCCGAAAACGAACGCCAAGCTCGGTAAGATGCGAGCGGAGAGCTTCAACGATCTGGGAGTCGAGGAAGCCCAGCAGCGAAGGCCGCTCGTCCACCAGTGTAACCTCGGCGCCGAGCCGCACCAGCATGGAAGCATATTCGACGCCGATCAGGCCCGCGCCCACGATAATCAGGTGCCGCGGGATTTGCCGCATCGAGAGCAACTGATCGGAGTTGAAGATACGCAGGCCGTCAACCACGATGTGTTCGCTTGCGGCCGGCCGCGTGCCCACGGCGATGAGGAACTTCTCGGCCAGGATGCGGGCCGGTTCGTGGTCGGTCTGTACCTCGACGGTGTGCGAGTCCACGAAGCGGGCTTCACCGGCGATGGTTTCTACCTCGGCGCCCCGCAATTGCGATTTCAAAATGGCAGCGTGGCTGTTGACGATGGCTGGCAGGCGCGCCGCCAGTTCCGCCATTTCGATGCGCGGCTGACTGGGATTACTTCCCGGGAAAAGCCTGCGCGCCCGCAGTGACAGGACGGCTTCCCGCAGCAGCCGGCTGGAAATCGTTCCTGCCTGCGCCGACGGCCCGGGGCCCGACCACTTGCGTTCGATAACCGCGACTTTCTTGCCCAGCTTGGCCGCCGCCAGCGCGCCCTTTTGCCCGGCCGGGCCGCCTCCGATCACTGCCAGGTCATAGTTGCAGGTACTCACTGTATTAGTCCTCGCATGGAGATAAACCGGGTAGCTTATAACGCGCTCTGGCCCTGTCCAAAGGGAATCTGCGGCGCGACGCTTAGTAGATCGAGTACGGGGGCGCGGGCGAGCGGAAGTTGGGCTTGCTGCCCATCACCAGAAGCGCGCCGATGCGCTTGAATTGGCGCAAGTCCTCGGCGCTGTTGAAAGACTGGCCCGCGTAGTCGTGCGGTGTGGGCGTGGGATCGGGAATGCGGCGCGCCTCCACCTCTTCAAAGGCATGGGCCTTGAGCAGCTCAATGTACTCGGCCTCGGAGCGCACCTGCACGGGAACTTTCAGTTTATCCACCCACTGCAGCGAGTAAGGATTGTCTTTGTACAGGTTGATCAGAATGAACAGCCTGCCGCGTGGCGCCATTACGCGAAACAGCTCGTGGAG
>Ga0335081_10016468_pt1 | contig 11963 bp, 10 predicted proteins | sample Lox_Sample_35_FD_206713 | JGI IMG/M metagenome (GOLD analysis project Ga0335081, IMG submission 206713) | Soil microbial communities from Loxahatchee National Wildlife Refuge, Florida, United States - Lox_Sample_3.5 | ecosystem: Environmental > Terrestrial > Soil > Wetlands | place: USA... | reverse complement strand
GTGCACCCCGTGGGATGGTAGGCCACACAAGTGTCCAAGGCCCCCTGAAGGAATGGCGTGTCGTCTATGCCGTTCGGGGGATTCAGATAAAGGGTATAGTTGCCGCCAGCCCAAGCGCGCACGGCAACCGCCAGGACCAACCAGACGAGCGTCTCAACAATCCGTAGTTGCTTCATAAGCGGTAAACCTCCTTCCAAACAAACTTGCCGCCACGGCAGGCTTTTTCTGCCTCCCGCAGGCACGCTTCCTCTTAACGTCGAGTCACCGCGCGCCATTTGTGCGAGCGAGCGATTCGATATCCTCCGACACAACACCGTCATGGCGCGGGCTGATTGATCGCCACGTTGTCGTAAAAAGCCTCCACCTGCGCAAATGTTTTGGCGCTGGTGCAATTCAAGCTCCCTACCGCGGCTTCGAGGGCTTTCCAGGGATACGCGGGCGGCGTTGTATCGGAAACAGCGTAAGGTACTGCGAGCACCTCGCCCGATCCAGGCTCGCCCTTGACCTTCACAGCAGCGACAAACTGGTGCTTCGCCTTGTCCCATGCAAAGGTCACGGTCAGAGGAGTTCCTATCGGATAAGAATCAACGAACTCCATGTCGCCTTGGCTGACGTTGACGTTATACACACTCATGGTCTTTGGGTCGCTGGTGTCGATCCAAATCATCAACAAGGCGAGCACGTCGTCGGCATGGTCGCCACTCCCCGTGTTGAAGAAATATCCGCCGATCTGCACCTGCGCATGCGTCATCTCGGTATGGTTGCTTGAACATCCGACGCCGCTAAAGCTGTGCACCGTTACGTCGGCGGTGATGCTGTTAACGCCGTTCGGATCGACAAAAGACAGGCCGGGATGGCCCGTCTGCGAGCCCCAGTCTGAGTCGGTGGCCCCGAAGCTTCGGAGCGCCAGCCGTAAGCGCCCGTTCTGAATTTCGCGGACGCATTCCAGCGTGAACCAGCAATTTGGATCGGTGGCCAACCATTTCGTGGGATCGAGCCACCCCTCGTTGAACGTGTCGTAGTAGACTGACTTGCTGTGCTTGGGAGCGTCCTTGCCCGCTGTCTGCTGCGCCCAGCCCGCAGACACGAAGCACCCAATCAGAATCACGAAAATACCAACACGTTTCATGACACACCTCCTGTGCGTAATTGCGAAGCGCATCTTCATGCGCTCCGCGTCAGTGCGTTGCTTCATTGCGCCGGTTGACGTCTTCGCCGGGCAAGACTCCGCAGGAATGCGAAGCTCATCCCCTGGCTGAAGCTACTTCTTGGCGATCGAGCGCTGGCGGTACCGGTCGTGCATCGCTTTCAAGGGAGCGATGTTGGGCACTGCCGGTGTCGTTGCGTGCACCAGGCGATTACCCAGGGTATGGGCGGCTTTGCAGCGCACTCCTGAGCCCGGATTGCCATATGAGTCGGAAATCATGGTGGACGTGGAGTCGCAGGTGATCACGCCCTCGTTGCCGCTAAAGGTCATGCCGGCAAAATCCGCACTCGAATTCACCAGAGTCAGGATCGCCGGGCCTTCGTTCTGGGACAGGTTGACCCCGCGCAGCAGCGCTTCCGAGTTGCCGTCTACGCGAATGCCGGCGCTCAGCGGGTCGGCCGAGTTCCCGTTACTCTGGATCTGAGTTGCAGTCAAGCCGGGAATTTGGCTTGTGCCGTAAAGCTGGCTGTGAGCATAAATATCGACTCCCGGACCCTTGTGGCCTGTGATGAGAACTCCCGCCAGCGTCACTTGGCTCCCGAAGCCAGCCTCGATGCCAAAGGGCCCGTTGTTGCTGATGGTGTTCGCGTTGATCCCTCCCGCTATGGTCCAGAACGAGATCTCGGAGGTCTCTTGAAGAGAGACCCCGCCGTAGGGATTGTTCTCGATCACATTCGGTCCATAGCATGAGCCAAACTGCGCCTTACCTGCGCCTCGCATGTCGATGGCCACCGCGGAGCCGCTGTCCGCAATGTGGGTGTTCCCACAAGTGCTGAAATTCGCCTGGTCCCGCAGCGCCGACACGTGGTTGTCGCTGATTTCTGTGGTACCTCCCCATGAGTTGAGCGACACATTTGAATTACCATCGACCCACATCCCGTATCCCGCGTTGTGGCTGAAAGCACCGATCGCGTTGATGGCAATATCAGAGGTTTGCCCTGCAGTCAGGCCGTTGCCAGCATTGCCGTTGCTCGTGCAGGTGTCCAGGATGACGCTGCGGCTGCTAGAGACGTCGATTCCGTCACCGCTCGCGTTTGTAACGGCCAAACCGTACAGATAAACAAGCTGGGAATTGGAGATGGTCAGGTTCCCACTGATCGCCGCCGTTTGTCCGTAGAAGGCGCCCAGAGTGAGGTTGGTGAAGCCATACAGAAGGACATTCTCCGTGCAGGTTCCGGTGACCTGGATGAAGGCTCCCGGCCCGGCGAAGGGAAGCGCGGCATTGATGCTGGGATAGGCGGACGGGGTTGTGCCGGAGCAATCCACGAGCAAATACTGCGCCCGAGCGCTCATCGAAAGCAGGACCATGGCCGTGGCCAGCAGGCTTTTACAGAAAGGGAAACGTAATCCTGGAGTTGGCATGGGTTTCTCCTCGTGTAATTGCGAAGCTCATCTTCATGCGCTTGCGCATCAGTGCGTTGCTTCGTTGCGCCGGTTGACGTTCGTCGGGCAAGACTCCGCAGGAATGCGAAGCTCATCCGGAACTCGAGTTGATGCTCGGCCGCACAAGCTACTTCTGGGAGGGCTTTCATCGCCCTCCCGTTCGATTCGAGTTGTGGGAGCCCGCCGCAAGGGGCTCCCCTACCCAACACCTCCGGATAAAGACGGGGCTGGTTGGTAGCGCAGAGTTCGGGTTTTTCGAACTCTGCGGTTCGTTCGTCAAGAAAAGCCGCCGGGGTCAAAAACCCAACTCCGCGCTAGCCCGTGCGATACCCCCTGGTTCTATTGCGCGTTTACGTACACATTGTCAAAATAGGCGTCCATCATTGCCTCGGGGCGCGGCGTGCTTGTACAGTTTGGAAGCACTCTCGTCAGTGCAATTGAGCGCCACGCGCCGTAGTAAGGTGGATTCTGGTCTGAAACGGCATACGGAGATATGAACTCTGGGTCATGGTTCAGCTGAAAGATGAATCGATGGTTCGGTTGATCCCACTTCGCGCGCAGTTTGGCCGGCTGGCCGGGATAGACGTAACCCAGCTCCTTAAAATCAAGAGTTGTCCGAGCACCACACGAGTCATCGTCACACCTCGTGTAGAAGGCAGAGACCAGTAGCGCAGGTCCGGTGTCGGTCGAGTATCGATTGACTCCTATCTCTCCTTCAATGTCGCCCAACTCGCTTGTTGGCGAACTCTCAGTGTTGAAAAAGCGGCCGCGAAACTCCGCCACTGCCACATCTTGTGAGGGATTCGTTTCACATCCGACGGCCTTAGCTGCTCTGACGGTCACGGTGAACGATGTCTCTGTTATTGACGCGGGAGTTGAAAAGTTGAGGCCAAAGCCGCCACCTATACCCCCGTAGTCACTGAAGGTGGGAGCGTAGGAATCAAGAGAAAGACGCAGGTATCTGTTGTTGCCCTCACCTTGGAGGGTTGGCACGAGTTCGCGGACGGTCTCAAGCAAGTCGGACGTGTCTCCCCATGTCCCGACCCACTTCGCGGGATCGATCCGCGGGCCATTGAAGTTGTCGTAGAGCACGAGGGGCTTGGCCACTGTCACATTCGGCTTGGTGGCCGACTGCGTCTGCTGCGCCCAGGCCGCAGAAGCGAAGCACCCCAGTAGGATCACGAGAACACCAACACGTTTCATGACACACCTCCTGTGTGTGGTTGCGCAGTGCATTTTCCATGCGCTTGCGCGTCAGTGCGTTGCTTCGTTGCGCCGGTTGACGTTCGTCGGGCAAGACTCCGCAGGAATGCGAAGCTCATCCGAGACTCGGAGAGATGCTCAGCGTGCGGGTGAAGCCAACCCTTAAACCCAGTAGCCCAGAGGTCGGCTTTCTCGAGCTCTGCGGTTCGTTCCTCAGAAAAGAGCCGCCGGCGGCCCTCATTGTCCCGGTCTGACCCCCTGTCATTTGCGAAGCGCGACGAAGCCATGGCCGTACCAATTTGCCTCCCACCATATCCCACAGTAGTCGCCACGATCGTTCAAGCCAAAGGCCTCTGCTGCAAAGGCGTCTGGTGGGTCAGGTAAGGGGGTGAACACACCGTTGCGCCAGAGACCGTTCACAAACCTGAAGCCCTCTTCCGGACCGAGAACCCCGAACAGCAGGACTTCTCCGGAGCTGTTGATATCCTTACCCTTGGTGAAGATAGCGCCCGGCACGTCAATGACGGTCAGGCCCGAGTGAGAAAGCAGGTAGGCGTGTGAGACACTGTTTTTGTCTTCAAGTGTGCCTACCTCGTCTCCTCGATCGTTGATTCCATAAGTCCCCTCCCAGTAGTTGTTCGTTGTATAGTCCTCGAACGTCGTGAACGAATAGGCTTTTCCGTCCCAAGTCCAGGCGACGCAGTTCCCAGTGATGCCGGTACTGGAGTCGTACTCACAGGCATTGCCCACCGCGATTCCGTGATCGTTCATTTCCCAACCGGCATTGATGGGTTTGCCCGGGATGTCGGGGAGTAGAGTCCAGGTTTTAGTCCCCAAGTGCAGTACGCCGGCTTGTTGAAGATCGACTGTGCCAAAGCTTCCGAACATGAGACCCTGATTGTTGACACTGCTCACCTGAGTAATCGAGGCTCCGGGGTAGTCCCTTATATTCGTCAACTGCCCCTTCCACCAAAAGAAGCTGTGACCGTTACCCTCAGCGTCGGCGTAAAATCCGACGGCCAGACGGCTGTCGTTGATTCGGTACACCAGGCCGCCCAGCGAGTCCTCATCAATTGTTAGGAACGTATAGTTCTCTCGCGCCTTGGCCGCTTGCTCGGTCTGCCTGTGCGGCCAGGGGGGGATTCCTCTGGGCCCTCGGTTGCGGAGACCTTGGGGTGGCGCCCCACTAAGCAAGGGTGCGAACAGGAGAGCGGCAATAATGGCCGCGCCCAACCTGGCTATGACTGCGATCGCGTTCTTCATGTCAGTTTGCTCCCTTCGGGGCTCTCGCGTCGTTGGCAGGGCAGAGTCCCGGATCTTGTCGAATTATGCGGTTTCGTTCTTCAGAAAAGAGCCGCCGGTGGCCCTCATTGCCCCGTAACCATCAGGTCGATGTGCTCCGCAAGGAAATAGTCCAGACGAGGACCGCCTTTGCCTTTGGACATCAGGACGCCGGTCTGGGTCACTTGAGCCCGGCCCGGCGTGCCATCCGCAACCCCGAGATTGTCCCTGAGGGTGCCTTGGCGGTTGCTGCAAACCGTTCTAGTCCAGAGCCATCACTTCTTGCCCTCACCCTTTAATGCGAAAATCGAGCCCGAAAACTCAAACGCTGCTCGGAAATATTTCCACCTTGCCCCAGGGCGAGGCCTCTTGAGCCACAGAGACACAGCACGGCTTGACGGCTGCAACCAAGAGTGTCCACGAGTGGCAAGAACTTCGGCATTGAAGATGCCTGACATATGTGATACCGTGCGGTTGTCGGTAAGGTAAGCGTACGGTTCGAAGGGGGGCGCATGACGCAACCCTCACCTCACGATGTTACCGTGTTGCTCCAGGCCTGGAGCAACGGCGACCAAGCAGCCCTTGATAGGTTAATCCCGCTGGTCTACAACGAATTACACCAACTGGCGCAGCACTACACGGCCCGCGAACGGCCCGGCCATATCTTGCAGACGACCGCGCTAGTGAATGAGGCTTACCTGAGGCTCATTGATGCCAGCCGGGTCAGTTGGCAGAGCCGAGCCCATTTCTTTGCCATCGCAGCCCAGGTGATGCGTCGGATTCTGGTGGAGTTTGCCCGTGCCCGTCGGGGGCAGAAACGCGGAGGCGGCGCCCCGCCGGTGACCCTGGATGAAGCATTGCTGGTGTTCGACGAGAGCACTGATCTGGTGGCCCTCGACGGTGCCTTGAACGCCTTGGCGGGCATCGACGCGCGCAAGAGCCAGGTGGTGGAGCTGCGTTTTTTTGGCGGGCTGACTGTCGAGGAAACGGCCGAGGTAGTGAAGGTCTCACCGGGGACGGTGATGCGCGACTGGAAACTGGCCAAGACCTGGCTGTGGCACGAGATGCGGGCGGAGAAAAACCGTGAAGCCCGACCGCTGGCAGCAAATTGAGAAGCTGTACCATTCTGCTTTGGAGCAGGAAGAGAGAGCGCGTCCAGAGTTTCTGCGCCAAGCTTGTGCCGGAGACGCCGAACTGCTCCACCAGATGGAATCCCTGCTCGCCTGCGAGAAACCCGCCGAAAAGTTCATTGAAGCCCCCGCCCTGGCTCTGATGGCAAGGGCCCTGGCCCAGGACGAAGCCCGCCACGCGGACGAACCTGAGCCCGGGCAGAGCGTGTCTCACTATCGGGTTTTGGAGAAGCTGGGTGGGGGCGGGATGGGTGTGGTTTACAAGGCCGAGGATACCAAGCTGGGCCGCTTGGTGGCCCTGAAATTCCTCGCCCCTGTCGCGCCCGGCATCAGCCCGGCTACGCCCGGTTCCCCTGCCGCCCTGAAAGGCGGCGCTACACGCGAGGCGCTGGAACGCTTCAAGCGCGAAGCTCGCGCTGCTTCGGCTCTGAATCACCCCAACATCTGCACCATCCACGACATCGACGAACACCAAGGACGGCCCTTCATTGTTATGGAGCTTTTGAAGGGACAGACGCTGCGGGAGCGGATTGCAAGACCCCTCACCCCCTGCCCCTCTCCCCGTGGGAGAGGGTGGCCCGCAGGGCCGGGTGAGGGGGAAAGTAGCGTGCCCCTGGCAACCGACATGGTGCTCGAACTGGCCATCCAGATTGCGGATGCCCTGGAGGCGGCGCACGCCGCCGGGATCGTCCACCGCGACATCAAGCCGGCGAATATCTTCCTCACCGAGCGTGGGCAACCCAAGCTGCTGGACTTCGGCCTGGCGAAACTGGCGACTCCCCGGCGGGCGGCAATTGCGATTGCGGAGCCGGCCTCGCAAGGGGCGGTGACGGCCTCTGTCGAGCCCGATGAACTTACTACGCCGGGCGCTGCGATGGGGACGGTAGCATATATGTCGCCAGAGCAGGCGCGGGGCGAAGCCGTCGACTCGCGGACCGACCTGTTCAGCCTAGGGGCGGTACTGTACGAGATGACGACGGGCAAGCAGGCGTTTCCGGGGGCGACCACCGCAGTCATCTTCGACGCCGTTTTGAATCGAACTCCCACCGCGCCGGTAAGCCTGAACCCCCAATGTCCTGCGGACTTGGAACGAATCATCAATCGCCTTCTGGAGAAAGACCCGGACCTCCGCTACCAGAGCGCGGCGGACCTGCGCAGCGAGCTCAAGCGCCTGAAGCGCGACACGGAATCGGGTCGTGCAGCGGTCAAGGCAGAGGTGGTGGCCGAAGCAGCACCGCCAGCGACACTTAAGATTGAGCCTCGCGCGCACTGGCGATGGTGGCCGGGGATTGCTGTCATGGTCTTCGTGAGTGCCGTTCTCACATATTGGCTGGCGCAGCCGACTCCGGTACCGAGCGTGAGCCACATCGTCCAGCTGACGCACGACCACCTTGACAAGGGGATGGGGATCATGGCCACGGACGGCATCAGGGTCTACTTTTCCGCCCTTTCAACAGCAGGGGCCTGGACACCGGCCATGGTCTCGGTGAAGGGCGGAGAGACGGCCCCGATTCATAGTCCGCTCGAACAGGCGATGCTGTTGGACGTCTCTGGCGACGGGTCGGAGCTTTTGGTTCGGGAGGTTCACGCCCAAGAGCCGGAAGGAAAGCTCTGGGCACTGCCGAGCGTCGGCGGTTCTCCTCGGGCGCTGGGTAGCCTCGTTGTGCAGGAGGCAAGGTGGTCTCCCAATGGCCAGAAGATACTATTCATCCACGACAATGACTTGTTGGTTGCCAGAGGCGACGGGACAGAACCGCGCAAGCTCCCGACCCCGCCCGGCCCTCGCTATTTCATCAACTGGTCGCCCGATGGAAAGCGAATCAGCTTCAGCTTGGCCGACCAGTCCAACTTGGGCCATCTATGGGAACTCACGGCTGACGGAACCAATGCACATCCAGTCCTGCCAAAGTGGGACTTCACCAGCGGTTCCTGCAGCGGCCACTGGACGCCTGACCGTAAGTATTTGCTTATCGATTCGATTTGGGATGGCCTCGACGAGATTTGGGAGATTCGGGAGCGAAAAGGGTTCGTTGGAAAGGGTAAGGGCGAACCCGTACAGCTAACCCATGGCCCGACGAACTTCATGCGACCCACGCCCAGCAAAGACGGAAAAAGGATCTTTGTGGAGGGTTATAAGGTCGAACTCGATGGATTGGCGTGCTACGACTCAAGGATCCACCAATTTGTCCCCTATCAGTCCGGCATTTTTGGGGAGGGGCTTGACTTCACCCGTGACGGCGAGTGGGTTGTTTATTCCGCGCCACCCGAGAACACCCTGTGGAGAAGCAGGGCAGATGGCAGCGAGCGGGTTCAACTCACGTTTCCCCCCATGCAAGCGGCTCTGCCTCGTTGGTCGCCCGACGGGAAACAGATTGCTTTCATGGGCACTCTCTCAGGCGCATCGTGGAGGATTTACGTCCTCTCAGCACAGGGTGGAGTGGCTGAACGAGCGACACCATCTGAGCTCGTGGCTGCGGACCCCACCTGGTCGCCTGATGGGCGGCGACTTGTGTTTGGTCGCCTGCTCGGAAGTAGCGCTCTTCCCATCTGCTTTCTCGACGTACAGACCCGGCAGATCTCGAAGGTGCCCGGGTCCGACGGACTTCGGTCTCCCCGGTGGTCGCCCGACGGTCGGTACATCGTAGCCTCGGCAGATGATTCACAGAGACTCTTGCTGTTTGATCTTACGACGCAGAAGTGGAGCGAGTTAGCCAAAGCCAGCATCGGTTATCCAAATTGGTCGCGCGATGGGAAATACGTGTACTTCAGCACCAGTGGAGGGGAGCCTGCCGTCTTCAGAGTGCGAATTAGCGACCGCAAGGTAGAACGCGTAGCAGACCTGAAGGGTGTGTCCCGACTCCAGGGGTATTATGTCGGTGGATGGCTCGGTCTCGCCCCGGATGATTCGCCGTTGATCCTGCGCGGCACGTCGAGTGATGAAATCTACGCCCTTGATTGGGAAGCGCCGTGAGGCGCATGTGGCCTCTAGAGTAGGCATTCGCTGGGCGCCCGGCCGACACACTAAAGCTCATGCCATGGTTTAAGCTGGCGCCTCGAATATCTGGCTCCAACCAATCAACGGCGGCCCGCCCAGGCAGTTGACTCATTTCACCTCGGATGCGATCTTCGACTTCTCCTGGTCTCGCGATGGCAAGCACCTCACTCTAAGCCGTGGTGTGACGGCCAGCGACGCGGTGCTGATCCGCGGCCTCAAGGGCACAGCAGCCAACGAGTGATTCTCGCCCAAGTAAATCCTGGGGCGTTAGGGAGGACCCATGGCCGGCTGCCTGCGGAAAGGGCTACGCGGCAGCCGACTTGGCCCGCAGAGCGCGGTGGCACGATTGAGAATGATCTGTTAACGGGAATACGGTTTGAAGGGCTGGGCGGAACCGTTACCGGTGGCGGAACAGAGGCCAAATTCTCTGCCAACATCCGCAGGTGGCAGCGAATGTCGTTACCGAGACGCTCGGCAGTTGCACACCCACATGTCGCGACCCGCCTCACCTCCGAATCAGATCGTTGTTGAGGAGCCGCCGGGCGGCGTAATGAGCTTCCTCTGGTGAAAGACCGCGCGCGATCTCCTCCCGCTCCCGCAACTCGCGGCGCAGGCCCATTTCCTCGTTCAGGTCAGAATCGAACTTATTTCGACGAAGCAGAACTAGGAACCGTCTGCCTGGTTCTCGCAACTTGTTAACCACAGCGATTCCGACGTCCGCGCTCGGTTGCTTGCCGGCGCGCGTCTATTCGTAACGGAGCGCCACCATGGGATCGACCTTCATCGCCCGGCGCGCGGGGATGAAGGTCGCCGCCAGCGCCACCGCGGTCAGCAGTAGTGACACGAGAAGATATGTAACCGGATCAGTCGGCGGCACGCCGTACAGCATGCGGGATAAGAAATGCGTCAAGCCCAGCACCCCGAAGGTTCCCATCCCTAGACCCGCCAGCGTCAACATCATTTCCTGGCCCACGACCAGGCGCAATACATCGCGCCCCTGTGCGCCCAGTGCCATGCGGACGCCGATCTCGTGAGTTCGTTGGCTCACAGAGTAGGCAAGAACGCCGTAAAGGCCGATGCAAGCCAACAACAGCGCAACCAGTGCAAAGGCCGTAAGCGTGGCGGCGGTCACCTGCTGCGGCACCAGCGAGTCGCCGATGAGGCGCTGCATGCTGATCAGATTCTCCACTGGGACGCCTCGATCGCGTGCCAAGACGAGCTTGCGAACGGTCTGAGTAATCGACTCGGGCTCCTGATCGGTCCGGATCGCCAACCGCAGGGTCATCTGCGGGAACTGGTAGTATGACCAGTACATCGTCATGGGGGCGTCAGCGCCGACCGAGTCGAGGCGTGCGTTCCCCACCACGCCCACCACCTCGAAGGTAGTCGGCTGCGGGCGCCCCAGGTCCACGGACACCCGCTGCCCAAGCGGGTTGCGATTCGCGAACAGCGTGCGCGCCATCACCTCATTGATCACCGTGGTGAGCGGAGCGTTCTCGCGATCCCCCTTCCCGAAGTCGCGCCCAGACAGCAGCGGGATTCGCACGGCATCGAAGTAGCCGGGCAGCACGATGTGCCGATGCGCCATATGCCAGTCGGCCAAGCCTACCGGTGGGTGATCTGTGTCCCAAGCGTGATAGTTGCCCAGAGGATTGCGAATCGGCAGCTGGGAGATGAGCCCGACGGCCTTTACGCCGGGGGATAGCGGCGAGGTCGTCGCGCAGGCCGTCGAAAAACTGAATGCGCTGATTTCGGTCCGGATACTGAGGCTCAAGCAACTGGATTTCGCCGGTCAGCAGGTGTTGGACGGCGAAACCTGGGTCGATCCTGGCCAAGTGCGCGAAGCTGCGGATCAGGAGACCGGCGCCGACCAGCAACACCAGCGACACAGCCATTTGGCCCACCACCAAGGCGCCCCGCAACGACGTGCCCACCTTCGCACCGGTGGTGCGCGCGCCTGGCGCCAGGTCCTGGGCCAGGGACAGGGATGAGGCGCGCAGGGCGGGCACGACCCCGAATAGGACGCCGGTCAGGAGCGAGATCGCCAGCGCGAACAGCAACACCGGCCACGCCAGCCCTTTGGGCGCGCTCCCAGGATCGCTCAGACCGGTCACCAGCGGTAACAGCCGGTTGAGCCAGAACGCGAGCCCCACGCCCAGTACGCCCGAGAGCAGCGCCAGGGTCACGCTCTCCACCAGCAACTGACCCGCGATCCGCTGGCGGGAGGCGCCCAGCGCCGCTCGGACGGCCAACTCCTGGCGGCGCACCGAGCCCCGCGCCAGCAGTAAGCCGGCCACGTTGGCGCAGGCGATGAGGAGAACCAGGCTGACCGCGGCCATCAGCACCAAGAGCCGCGGCATCTGTGGCCCTACAAGCGCGACCTGAAGCGGGTACAGCGCGAGCCCCTTGCTGGTGTTCGAAGCTGGATACTGCTGTTCCAGGTACCTGGCGACGACGTCTACCTGACGCTGCGCGGTCTCCCGGGGGACACCGGGTTTCAGACGCCCAACAATCAGCCAGTTGTGGAACTGCCTAGCTGCCGCCGCCACCGCCTCGCCACGGCGCATCGGCGCCCAAACATCGACGTCGTCAAGGAAACGAAAGGTGGCAGGCATGACGCCAGCCACCGTGTAGGGTTTCCCGTCAACCCCCAAGGAAACTCCCACCGCGTTGCCAGAGGCGCCGAACCGCCGGTGGACGAGTTCGAGTGCTACTTGCGCCACCAGCGCGTGCTGGCTCGTGCGACCATCGTCCATTATGTCCC
>Ga0335081_10016467_pt1 | contig 11963 bp, 9 predicted proteins | sample Lox_Sample_35_FD_206713 | JGI IMG/M metagenome (GOLD analysis project Ga0335081, IMG submission 206713) | Soil microbial communities from Loxahatchee National Wildlife Refuge, Florida, United States - Lox_Sample_3.5 | ecosystem: Environmental > Terrestrial > Soil > Wetlands | place: USA: Florida... | reverse complement strand
CGCGTACAGAGCCAGCTCGCCCGTAAGCAGGCGGAACGCGCCGTCGCGCACTATGTCGAGAAGCTTGAGAACACCAACAAGCAGCTCGAATACGAGATCGCCGAGCGCAAGCAGTCGGAAGCGCGCGTGCGCTACATGGCGCACCACGATCCGCTCACCGGGCTCGGCAATCGTGTTCACTTTCGCGACCAGCTCGTGCGCGCGCTCGGGCGCGTGGACCAGGACGGCGGCAATCTGGCCCTGCTCTTCGTGGACCTTGATCAGTTCAAATTGATAAACGATACGCTCGGGCACCGGGTCGGCGATCTGTTGCTGGCCGCCATCGGTGACCGCCTCAAAAGCGCAATCAATGATGGCGACACGGTCGCCCGGTTGGGCGGCGACGAATTCGCCATCATCCAGATGACCAAGGAGCGCCCCGAAGAGGCGGCTCTGCTCGCGGACAGGATCCTCGATGCCATCGCCATTCCTTATGACATCGAAGGCCATCAGCTGGTGATCAGCTGCAGCATCGGTATTGCTCTGGCGCCCGACGACGCCAATGATCCCGATCTCCTCCTCAGCAACGCGGATTTGGCGCTCTACCGGGCGAAGGCGGAAGGTCGCGGCAACTGCCGCTTCTTCGAGGCGGAGATGAACGTGCGCGCCCAGGCCCGCCGGCTGCTCGAGCTCGAACTGCGCAGGGGACTCCATTGCGGGCAGTTCGAGCTTCACTATCAGCCGCTGCTCAGCTTGAGCACCGGGCGGGTCACGGGCCTCGAAGCGCTGTTGCGCTGGAATCATCCGCAACGCGGCCTGGTCACGCCGCTTGAGTTCGTTTCCATGGCTGAGGACGTCGGTCTGATCGTTCCGCTCGGCGAGTGGGCGCTGCGGGAAGCGTGCAACGAAGCCAAGCATTGGCCTGAGCACATCAAGGTTGCGGTCAATCTTTCTCCCGTCCAGTTCCGTAACGGAACGCTGGCGCAGGACGTCATGCGCATTCTCGCGGCTTCGGATCTGCGTCCCGGCCGCCTCGAGCTGGAAATTACCGAAACCGCTCTCCTGGACGACAACAAAAAGACGATTCAGGCCCTTCACACGCTTCGCGGCATGGGCGTCCGCATCAGCATGGACGATTTCGGGATCGGCTATTCGAGCCTGAGCTACCTGCGCATGTTCCCGTTTGACAAGATCAAGGTCGACCGGTCCTTCGTGCGCGATCTCCCGGCGAAGACCGACAGCACGGCCATCGTGCGGGCGATTATCGGCTTGGCAAGCAGCATCGGCATGGCCACGACCGCCGAGGGCGTCGAAACCGAAGAACAGCTTTCATGTCTGCGGGCCGAGGGATGCACCGAGGTGCAGGGCTATCTCATCAGCCGCCCCCTCCCCGGCAAGGATGTGCGCACGCTGCTCAAGGAATTGGGCGGCGATGCGCGCAAGGTAGCCTGACGCCGCGCACTCGCGCCCGCGCGATCCCGCCGGCGCCGGCGCCTTCAATGCAGGATTTGCTGCAGGAACAGCCGCGTGCGCTCGTGCTGCGGCCGCCCGAAAAAACTCTTCGGCTCATTGACTTCGACGATCTGCCCGTCGTCCATGAAGATGACGCGGTCGGCGACCTGCCGCGCGAAGCCCATCTCATGGGATACGACGAGCATCGTGATGCCGTCGGTTGCCAGCTCGACCATGGTGTCGAGGACCTCCTTCACCATTTCCGGATCGAGCGCGGACGTCGGCTCGTCGAACAGCATGATGTTCGGATTCATGCAGAGCGCGCGGGCGATGGCGACGCGCTGCTGCTGGCCGCCGGAGAGCCGGGCGGGATATTTGTTCGCCTGATCCTGTATTTTCACCCGGGCAAGGTATGTCATGGCGACTTCCTCCGCCTCGCGTCTCGGCATGTGCCGCACCCAGACCGGCGCCAGCGTGCAGTTCTCCAGCACGGTGAGATGCGGAAACAGGTTGAAGTGCTGGAATACCATGCCGACATCGCGCCGCACCGCGAGGATGCGGCGAGGATCCTCGGTCAGTTCGATGCCGTCAACGATGACGCGGCCGCGCTGCCAGTCCTCCAGCCGATTGATGCATCGCAGCAGCGTCGACTTGCCGCCGCCCGAAGGACCGCAGATGACGATGCGCTCGCCGCGAGAGACTTTCAGGTTGATATCGCGGAGAACGTGAAAATCGCCGTACCACTTGTGTAAGCCGATGACTTCGACCGCGACGTCGGCCGGCGGGATGCCAGCGCCCGGCTCGTTGGCCCGCTCCTCCATTGCCGCTCCGCTTCACCGCCGGCTGGCGCGGGCCAGCCGCGCTTCGACGTTCCTGGCGTACCGCGACATGCCATAGCAGCAGATGAAGTAAAAGACCGCGGCGAACGCATAGCCGGTGACGCCGGTATTCGGGGCGGCCCAGTTCGGATCGTTGCGCGCCGCCTCGATCGTACGGAGAAAATCGAAGATGCCGACGACGAAAACCAGCGTCGTGTCCTTGAACAACCCGATGAAGGTATTGACAATGTTCGGCAGCGTGACGCGCAGCGCCTGCGGCAGAACGATAAGCCAGATCATGCGCCCATGCGTCAGCCCGAGCGCGCGGGCCGCCTCGTACTGACCGCGCGGCACCGCGGCAAGCCCGCCGCGCACCACTTCCGCCATATAGGCCGACGCGAACAACGCCACGCCGACCAGCGCGCGCACGAGCTTGTCGGGCGCCAGGTATTCGGGAACGAAGAGCGGCAGCATCACGCTCGCCATGAACAGGACCGTGATCAGCGGCACGCCGCGCACGAATTCGATGAAGAGGACCGCAAAGAGCCGCACGACCGGCATGGCGGAGCGGCGTGCCAGCGCGAGGAGAATGCCGAGCGGCAGGGAGAACACCATGCCGATTGCCGCCACGACGATGGTCACCAGAATGCCGCCCCAGAGCGTCGTCGGCACAACAGCAAGCCCAATCCATGGCGCACCGTGCAGCAGGAAGAACGAGAGTGCCGGCAGCAGGACGAAGAAATACCAAGCGGCAAGATCGCGGCGCGGCGCCGACAACCAGAACAACCAGGTGAGGCCGAAGGCAAATGCGAGAAGGAACAGATCGACCCGCCAGCGCTCGCCTGCGGGGTAGAACCCATAGACGAAATAGGAGAACCAGGCGCGCACGAACGGCCAGCACGCCCCCGGTTCCGGATATGCCGTCGAGGCGGCACAGGCTCTTCCGTCGGCTCCGGACCAGATCGCGTCGACGAGGAAAAAGCGGATGAGTGGCGGCACCGCCCAGGCAATGAACAGCGCGCAGATGACCGTAAGCACGACGTTGCCTGGACTGGAAAAGAGATTGGCCCGCAGCCATCCAAAGGCGCCGGCTGAATCCGCCGGTGCCGGCAGCCGTTGCGCGGGCGTCTCGCGCACGTAGGAAAGCTCGTGGACCACGGTCATCGCCCCTCACCGCTCAACGATCGCAGTTGAGCGCGCGTATAGGTTCATCAGAAGCGATGTGAGCAAGCTGATGGCGAGGTAGACCGCCATGGTGATAGCGACCACCTCGACCGCCTGCCCGGTTATGTTGAGCACCGTGCCGGTGAAGACCTGCACCAAATCGGGATAGCCGATGGCGACCGCAAGCGAGGAATTCTTGATCAGGTTGAGGTACTGGCTGGTGAGCGGCGGCACGATCACGCGCATCGCCTGGGGAACAACCACAAGCCGCAGCGTTGCGGCGGAGCGCAGGCCAAGCGCATGTGCCGCTTCACTCTGGCCCGAGGAAACGGAGAGAACGCCCGCGCGCACCACTTCGGCGATGAAGGCGGCCGTATAGACAGTAAGCGCCAGAACGAGCGCGGCGAATTCCGGCAGGATTTCGAGGCCGCCGCGGACGTTGAATCGGCCCATTTCGGGGACGCTGAAGGTGAGCGGTTGACCCGCCAGCACGTAAGCGGCGAGCGGCAAGCCGCAGACAAGGCCGAGCGTGGGCCAGAGCACTGGGCTTTCCTCGCCGGTGCGCTCCTGGCGGCGGCGCGCCAACCGGTGAAGCACAATTGCAGCGACGATGCCGGTCAGCGAGGCGGCGATGACAGCGGTGAATGCGGGCGCCAATTCCGGCCGCGGCAGGAACAGGCCGCGACTGTTGAGAAAGCCGCCGCCCGGGACGGCGATGCTTTCGCGCACGTCGGGTAGCGACTTGAGGACGGCGTTGTACCAGAACAGAAGCTGCAGCAGGAGCGGCACATTGCGGATCAGCTCGACGTAGCCGCCGGCGATCCGGGCCAGCAACCAATTGTGGGACAGCCGCGCGATGCCGACGAGGAAACCAAGCCCAGTCGCGAGGACGATGCCGATGGCAGCAACGAGAAGCGTGTTGAGGAGGCCGACCCAAAAGGCGCGCCCGAAGCTCGAAGAACTCGCCGAATAGGAAATCAGCGTCTGGCTGATGTCGAAGCCCGCGGTGTTTTGCCAGAAGCCGAAGCCGGTGGCGACGTGGGCGCGGGCCAAATTCTGCGCCGCGTTGACGATTGCGCCATACGCGAGTCCGCCGATGAGGAGGAGGAGCGCAACCTGCACCGCAATGCCGCCAAGGCGGCGGCTGCGATGCGCAGCATGCCCTACGCTGTGGGCTTCATCCGTCATCAGCCGGCCCGCAGCAGCGACGGCAGGCGGGACGGCAGCTCAGCGAATCGGCGGCGCGTATTGCAGCCCGCCCTTGGTCCACAGAGCGTTGAGGCCGCGCACGATCTTAAGCGGCGAGCCCTGGCCGACATTGCGTTCGAAGACCTCGCCGTAATTGCCGACCAGCTTGATGATGCGATAGCCCCAATCGTTGCTGAGGCCAAGAGCTTCGCCGTATTGACCCTCGACGCCGAGCAAGCGGCGGATCTCCGGATTGTCCGACTTCAATTTTTCATCGACATTGGTCTTGCTGACGCCCAGCTCTTCGGCGTTGAGCATCACGAAGTGGGTCCAGCGCACGATGTCGGTCCACTGGTTGTCGCCGTGGCGAACCGCCGGACTGAGCGGCTCCTTGGAAATGATCTCGGGAAGCACGAGGTGGTCGGTCGGCTGCGCAAGCTTCAACCGCTCGCCAAAGAGGCCCGAAGAATCCGTGGTGTAGGCGTCGCAACGGCTGCTCTCATAGGCCTTGAGCGCTTCCTCGCCGGTCGCAAACGTCACCGTCTTGAGCCCCATGTGATTGGTGCGGAAATAGTCGGCGAGGTTGAGTTCCGTCGTGGTGCCTTGCTGCACGCAGACCGCGGCGTCGTTGAGCTCCAACGCCGAGCTTACCTTGAGTGCCTTGCGCACCATGAAACCTTGCCCGTCATAGAAAGTCACCGCCACGAAGTCGAGGCCGAGCGAGGTGTCGCGCGACAATGTCCAGGTCGTGTTTCGCGCCAGCACGTCGACCTCGCCCGATTGCAGTGCGGTAAAACGGTCCTTCGCGGTCAGCGGCACGAACTTGACCTTGGTCGGATCGTTGAAAATCGCCGCCGCTATGGCGCGGCAAAAATCCACGTCGAACCCGGTCCAATTGCCCTGCGGATCGGGTATGCCGAAGCCGGCGAGCGTACCGTTGGCCCCGCAGATGAGCTCGCCACGATCCTTGACCGCTTTCAGCGTCTGCGACCCTGCCGCCGACGTCGCCAATGCAAGCACCACTGCACAGGAAAGAGCCGTAACGAGGCGTTTCATGGTCAGGCCTTTTTTCCGAGTGGAGTGTCGCGCCGAACCCCGTGCTCCGGCGCGTGCGCGGCTATCGTGCGCGCGCCGCATAGGAGAACGGTCGCGCTGCTAGGTCAAGGGGTTGACGAGGCCGCGCGACGCCGAAGTAATGGCGAAATTGGAGCGCTTTAGGGCCTGCATCAGGCGCCCAGAGGCAGCAGCATGAACGACAGCGGCAAGAACGATCGCCCGCCGCCACGGCGCCCGGCAACCCGAGTGGTCACCGCCGGGCGCGACCCCGCTTCCTACTACGGCTTTGTCAATCCGCCGGTCTACCACGCCTCGACCGTGCTCTATCCGAGCGCCGAAGACTTCGTCGCCCACCGTTCGCGCTACCAGTATGGGCGGCGCGGCACTCCGACGACTGAAGCGCTCGAGCTTGCGCTGCAAGAACTCGAGGGCCCCAATTGCGCCGGTGTCGCGCTGTTGCCGTCCGGGCTCGCCGCGATCTCGACCGCCCTGCTCTCGGTCATGCACGCCGGCGACCATCTCCTTGTCACCGACAGCGTCTACGGGCCGACGCGCAATTTCTGCGACCGGATTCTAACGCGGCTCGGCGTCACGGTGGCCTACTACGATCCGCTGATTGGTGGTGCAATCGGCGGACTCATGCAGCCGAACACGCGCGCCGTGTTCCTCGAATCGCCCGGCTCGCTGAGCTTCGAAATGCAGGACGTCGCCGCCATCGCGGCGGCGGCACATGAGAAAGGCGCGCTCGTGCTCATGGATAACACCTGGGCGAGCCCGCTCTATTTTCGCGCGCTCGGCCATGGCGTCGATCTGTCGATCCAGGCCGGCACGAAATATATCGGCGGCCATTCGGACGTCATGCTGGGCACTGTCGCGGCGAACAGCGCGACTGCGGCATCCCTGAAAAATACGGTCGGCGCCTCGGGGCTGTGTGTCGGGCCCGACGACGTCTATCTCGGATTGCGCGGCCTGCGCACGCTCGCGGTTCGGCTCGAGCGCCATTACGAATCGGGCCTAGCCGTCGCGCGCTGGCTTGAGCGGCGTCCGGAAGTCCTGCGCCTGATCCACCCGGCACTGGAAAGCCATCCCGGCCACGCTCTGTGGACACGCGACTTCACCGGCGCGTCGGGTCTGTTCAGCTTTGTGCTCAAGCCGGTCCCGCAGAAGGCCGTGTACGCGTTCCTCGACGCACTCGAACTTTTCGGCATCGGGGCGTCGTGGGGCGGCTACGAGAGCCTTGCCATTCCCTTCGACTGCACGCCGGTGCGCAGCGCCACGCGCTGGGATCCGGGCGGACCGACGGTACGGTTTCATATCGGGCTCGAAGATGTCGAGGATCTGATCGCCGATATCGAGCGAGGCTTCGCCGCGCTCGCGGTGGCCGCGCGCGCGTGAGGGGTTACCAGTATTGCCTGTTCGCCGAAACGCAAGATTGCCGGGCGCGTTTGATCCTTTGTGGAATTGCGGCCAGCTGCAGCGGCGCGCACCACCTCCCTCATGGCGTTCGCACCTCGGCGGTCGATGCAGCGGCGTTGCGATCACGCATTACGAAATAGAGGTTGCGCAGATAGACGAAGACACCGAAAGCCTGGCCGGCGATGAACACCGCGTCCTTACGATAGAGCGCATAGACGAGCAGCAGCAGTCCGCCGCCGATGGAGAAGAGCCAGAATGCCATCGGAATGACGCTGTGGCCGGCGCGCTCGGAGGCGATCCATTGGACCAGGAACCGCATGGTGAACATCGCCTGGGCGATGAAGCCGAGCGCCACCCACCAATCGAGGCGGGTAACGAACACGTCCTGGAGATAGGCGCCGACGGCTTGCGACAGATCAACGAGCAAGGGTGACCTCCTTGGAGACGGAAACGCGCTTCTTGCGCCTGATCAACCACCACACACCCGCCAAGTCGAGAATGCCGACCCACAGGCGATCCCACAGGCCGTAATTCGAGGTTCCCGCGCGGCGGGGCCGATCGACGACATCGACATAGCCGACTTCGAAGCCCTCGCGTCGCACCAGTGCCGGCATGAACCGGTGCAGGCCGTCGAAATACGGCAGCGCAAGAAAAAGGTCGCGGCGGAAGGCCTTGAGCCCGCAGCCGGTATCGCGCGTGCCGTCCTTGAGCACCGCGGAGCGCACGCCGTTGGCGATGCGTGATTGCAGTCTCTTGAAAGCCGTCGCCTTGCGCCCGACACGCTGGCCGGCGATGAGACCGACGCGCGGCGAGCCCGCTTCGAGCGCCGCGATCAAGCCCGGAAGGAACGCCGGATCGTTCTGGCCGTCGCCGTCAAGCGTGACGACAACGGGCGCGCGCGCCGCGACAACGCCGGTACGCACCGCCGCCGATTGCCCGCAAGACTGTTCGTGCCGGATCTGGCGCAGCCACGGGTGCTCGGCCATGAGGTCGCCCAGTTCCTCCTCGGTTGCATCCGTGGAGCCGTCATTGACGTAGACGACCTCGAAGGCGCAGCTCGCCAAAGCCGTGGCGATCTCGGCCACGAGCGGCGTGATATTGCCAGCCTCGTTGCGCACCGGCACGACCACGGATACCGCGGGAAGCGGGTCGCTCTCGTTACTCTGCGACATGCGGCAAGCTTCTAGACCATCGTGGGGGCTGGTTGAATGGAGTCGTCCAGGCCCGAGCCGGACGGAAGCGCCGTCAGCGGCGGCCGGCAATATTCCGCGCGGCTTCCTTGAGTCGACGCCATGACGGGCCGGGGAAGGGGCGCAGGTCGACGGGCGAAAAGCCGAGACGCCGCGCCGCGAAAAAGCGCTGGACCAGCCACGCGCCGACGCCGCCGACGATCGCGCCTCCAAGCACATCGCTCGGGTGATGCGCGAGGATGGCAATGCGGCTGAACATGATGATCAACGCATAGAGCCACATGGCGACGCGCGAGCGCGGCCATATCGCGCCGATCGCAATGGCCGCTGCGACGGCGGTCGTGGAGTGACCTGACGGCATGCTGGCGTAAGCCGGTTTCCAGATGAACGGCATATACGAGAATGGATCATCCTGCGGGCCGCTGCCGACAAAGGGCCGCGCGCGGCCGATCATCCGCTTCACGAGCGTGGTGAACAGACCCGGAAGCCCAATCGCGATAAACAGGAATCCGCAGCGGCGGGTCAGCACGGCGAGCACCGCGAGCGTGAACCGCGGCAACGCCAGCGAGGAAAGTGCCGCGAGACAGAGAAGGGCAAACCCCGACGGATAGAGAAACCAGCCGGAGAGGCCGAAATTGGTGACGCGTTCAAAGATGGTGGTGAACCAGCCCGGCAAATCCCGCGCCCAATCGCTTGCAGCGCTGTCGACGAGGAACATCAGGGCAATGACTGCCGCGACCAGTACGCAGACGGCGACCATGGCGGCGGCGCGCGGCCGAGGCGGCCGCACCAGCGGCGGGCGCACGAGAGCGTCCCAGCCGCGCTTCACGTTGAGCGCGAGGCGCCGTGCAAACGCCGCCACACCGGCGCGATCGGCCCGGCTCTCGGTCACGGTCAGGGCGCGCGCGCCGCTTGGAACACGGCGATACTGAGCGGCTGCCCGCGGCTGATGTTGAACCCTTGCACGCGTCCAACGCGCTCGTAGCGTAATCCGATCGCTTCGGCACGCTGCGCGAAATCGGGCTCCAGGTCGGTCTCGACGAACGCGTAGCGACACCCGCCCTCTTTGAGAAAATCGGCGGCGCCGGCCGCATCTGTGAGCCGGGTGGCGGTGCCGGCGAGGAACACGAGGCTCGGCTCTTGGTATCCAGCGCTGGCGACGACGGGATGCTCGCAATCGGCACCGCGCACCACGGCGGCGAGCGCCGCGCTCGGAAATAACGGGCCGAGGGCCGGCACGATCACCGCGTAAAACGCCATCCCGGTCAGAACCGCAGCGGCGACAGCGCGCGTGAGCGCGCGCTCGGCGCCGTCGTCATTGTAGAGCCGCCAGGCCAGCAGACCGCAGAGAACGGCGGCGACGAGGAACGGCCAGGCAGGAAGGGCGAGGTCGTGGGCGATCACCACTGTCGCGGAAACCGCAACCGCCCCCAGGATCGCCGGCACGAGCGGCCACCAGATCAATCCGAGCTTGAGCCACCGCTGCCGCGACAACGCCTTGGCTTCGATCGCGGCGGCAACGAGGATGGCCACGGCCGGATAGAGCGGCAGAACATAATGCGGCAGTTTGGTCGCAACGACTTCGAAGACGACCCACGACGGAACAAGCCACGCGAGCAGAAACCGAATGGCCGGCTCGCTTCGCTTGGCCCACGCCGCCGGTGCCGCCAATCCCGCGATGATCGAGCCTGGAAAGAAGGTCGCGAAGAACAGCACGAAGTAGAAGCCGGGCGGCGCCCAGTGCGACTCCTGCCCGCTCGCGACCTTCGCGAGCATGTCGTGCCCCACCGAATCGGCGAGGAACGCCGTTCCGGCTCGGGCGAAAATCGCAATGAACCAGGGCAAGACCAACACCAGGAGCAAAGCCGTTCCGCTCAGCGGACGAAGCGAAAGCAGCCATCGCGCGGAGCGGTCCATGATCGCGAGCGCCGCCGCCGCGAGCCCAACAATCATGAGGATCAGCGGCCCTTTGAGCAGAATTCCAGCCCCGAGCGCGGTCCAGAAGACCGCCGGCAGCGCCCATCCGGACACGACCCTGTCACGCGGCGCGAGGTAAACGCGTGCCAAAGCTCCCATGGCGGCAACGACGGTCAGCAGCAGCATTGCGTCGGTCTTGGCAAGCCGCGCTTCGGCACCGAGCAAGACCGACCCCGCCATCATGAGCGCGGCAAGGCATGCGGCGCGCCCCCCGACAAACGCGAGCGCACACCAATATGTCGCCAGCACTCCGCCGACGGCTCCGACAAGCGAGGGCACACGATAGAGCCAGATGGTGGTGCGCGCCCCTCGCACGCCCAGCGCCTCGGCCACGTTCACGACGGCCGCTTGCAGCCAGTAAATTCCGACCGGCTTCTTGTAGCGCACCGTATCCTGGAAGCGAATGTCGACATAGTCGCCGGTCTCGACCATTTGCTTGGTGGCCTGCGCGAAGCGCGCCTCGTCGCGGTCGACCGGCGGCATCTGGAAAAAGCCGGGCAGGAAGGCGACGAGCGAAACGAGCACGAGCACGGCCACGGCCCGCCGGTGCGTGCTCGCGGCAAAATCGAAAAGCGCCGTAAGGCCGCTCACAGGCCATAAGGGCCGCGACGCCACACTACTATCCGTGCCCGTGCTCATGCTCCTCCGGGGCTAAAGGCCCGCTGACAATAGTGCAAAGGGCGTCGGGTGCGAAAGGATGGGAATTATCGGCGCCGGCATGCGCCGGCACGGCAGGTCGTGTCGGCCGCGCGCAAGACCGGCACGGCTGATGCGCCGTCTTCAAAGCGCACGACGACGCTGTCGGCGGCGCCGGAGGCATCGACCACAGTGACGCGGGCGAAGCCCGGACCGTCAGGGCGGAAAAAGGGATTTCCCCGCGATTGGGTCGCAACCGGGACACCGTTTACGAGAACCGTAAACGGAGCGACGGCGCCGGCGATCTTGAGGGGAATGGGATCGGGCTTGCCGTCGTTGGTGGCCAGTTCAAGCCGCGCGCCGTCCGGGGGAAAGAGAATGTGCACCCTGGCCTGGGCATCCTCGCCCGCAAGACGCCCTGGTGCGAAATGCCGAAGCGGCGGCGGCAGCTTGGCGCTCGAACTCAGCAGGACGCCCTCCGGAGCGCGCTGCAACGGTGCCGGCGGTGTCGGCAGCCGGGCAAAGGCGTCGAAGAGGACGGGCGCGGCGGCGACGCGTCCGACAAGACCGGGCACGGGCGCCCCATCCGGCCGCCCAACCCAAACGCCGATCGTGTGCTTACCGTCGAAGCCGACCGACCAGGCATCGCGGTAGCCGTAGCTTGTGCCGGTCTTGAAGGCGATACGGCCGGGAACGCCGTTTTCCGGCGGCGGCGTGCCGAGGAGCACGTTGGCGACGTACCAAGCCGCCACCGGCTCCAGCAAGCGAGCCCCCGCCCTGCGTCCAGCGGATGGGGGTCGAGAGGCGTCAGACACGGACCTGGCTTGTTCAGCGGCCTCCCGACCACCCTCCCCCGCTGGCCTCGATGCGCGCTCGTTCAACGGCACGACCGTACCGAGGCGCGCGATCCCGACGTAAAGCATCACGAGATCGGAGAGCTTGATGCCGACGCCGCCCAGACCGACGGCGAGACCCGGCGCGTCGCCTTCGGGGAGAACGAGGCTGGCGCCGGCTTGCGTGATACGCGCGAAGAGGCGGCTGGCGCCGACTTGGTCGAGAACGGCCAAAGCCGGCACATTGAGCGAGA
>Ga0335081_10016466_pt1 | contig 11964 bp, 11 predicted proteins | sample Lox_Sample_35_FD_206713 | JGI IMG/M metagenome (GOLD analysis project Ga0335081, IMG submission 206713) | Soil microbial communities from Loxahatchee National Wildlife Refuge, Florida, United States - Lox_Sample_3.5 | ecosystem: Environmental > Terrestrial > Soil > Wetlands | place: USA... | reverse complement strand
CGGCGAGAGCCTCCGCCTCCGCGGCTTCGGCCTCGGCTTCCTCCGCCATGGCGAGCGCCTCCGCCGCGCCGTCCGCGGCGGCGCCGTCGACCGACGCGTCCTTCGTAGCCGTGCTGTTCCGCCGGGGGGCCCCGTTAGTCTTGTTCTCAGCCATCAGGCCCTCAACATCCGATGCCGGATGGAATCAACGTGACCACCACCTCGACCGCCGCAGAGATACCGACGCAGCCTATACCTCGTCGGCGTCCGCGCCGCGCAACCTCCGACGGCATTACCACTCCTCTGCACAGGCTCTTGGCGAATGAGAATGACGTTATCATCTTCGAGTATGGCGCCAACATATCGGCCCGGTAACGAATCCTGGATCTCCCACCTGACGTGCGGAAATGACGTTTCCGGCTAGTGCGGCGGGCGGGGCTGGCCGACCCGCGATGCGCCTGGTGAGCCTGACCGATCCGCCGGATTGTGTCACCGACATCCCCGCCGGCGTCGTCATCGCCACAGGTTCGGATCTGTCGACGGCCCGGGCCGGGTACTGGCTGGACCGCGCCACGTTCACGCTCACCGACCACGACGCCGACGATCGCCGCGTCGTCACGGTCGAATCGGTCGCCGCCGCGGTGGCCGACCTGGCCGGAAGGCTGAAGCGCTGGCCGCAGGGGGCGGCCGTCTGCGACGACGTGCTGCGGTCGGTCGATCCAACTGCACCCGTCCTGACCGGTGTGATCACCGAATCGCTGGCGTACTCGACGCTGCAGTCGGGGCCGGAGTTCGCGCGCTGGCTGGCCGAACGCGGGCCTGCCACCGTGCCGGGCAGCGCGGCGCCGGTGCAGTCGCAGCGCGACGGCGACACCCTGCACATCCGGTTGAATCGGCCGCGGCGCTACAACGCGTTCAGCACCGAGATGCGGGCCGCGCTTCTGGAGGCCCTCACCGTGGCGCGGCTGGACCCGTCCATCGACGAGGTGGTGTTGACCGGAAACGGTCCGTCCTTCTGCAGCGGCGGCGATCTGGCCGAGTTCGGGACGTTCACCGACCCGCCGTCGGCACACCTGGCGCGGACCCGGTACAGCCCGGCATTGTCGCTCGACGAGCTGACCGGTCGGCTCGGCCGACGCTGCCGCGCCGAGGTACATGGCCAGGTGCTCGGCAGCGGCCTGGAGATGGCGGCGTACTGCGGCTGGGTGCGCGCCCATCCGGACGCCGTGGTCGGGCTGCCGGAGCTGAGCATCGGCCTGCTTCCCGGTGCCGGTGGCACCGTCAGCGTCACGCGCCGGATCGGCCGATGGCGCACCGCGTACCTGGTGCTGTCGGGACGCACGATCGACGCCGCCACCGCGCTGCGCTGGGGCCTCGTCGACGAAGTCGACGAAGTGAACGAAGCCCACGAAGTCGACGAATCGACCGAAGCCGACGAAGCCGACAAACCGAACGAAGCCGACGAAGTGGGCGCGTGGTGAGCACTCTCCCGTCAAGATGGGGTGCCAGCGGGTTGGCCTGGCTGACCGGAAGGCCCGACGGCCCGCCCGACTTCAGCCGCGCCGCCGTGCTGACCCTGGCCCAAGCGGTCGCCGACCGGCTACTGGCCGCGACCGGCGTCTCCGTCGATGTGCCCACGATGCTCAGCGGACGCGCCGCGCTGCTCGGCCTGACCCGCGGCGGACGGGTCTCCGCCGGACGGGCGTCGCGGCTGCTGGCCACCGTCGACGGATGGTGCGCGATCACGCTGTCCCGCGCGGACGACATCGACGCGGTTGCGGCGTTGCTCGAAACCGAGACGGTCCCCGCCGACCCGTGGCCCGCCGTCGAATCCTGGGCGACCCGAAAATCCGCCGCCGAGGCGACCGCCCGGGCCCGGCTGCTCGACATCCCCGCGGCGACCCTCGGCGAAACGGCCGCCGCGCCACCGCTCATCCGCGGCGCCGGCGTTCGGTCCGGGCCCCGAGCCGTGCGAGACATGCTCGTCGCCGACCTGAGCCCGATGTGGGCCGGCCCGCTGTGCGGGCGACTGCTGGCCGACGGCGGCGCCAGAGTCATCAAGGTGGAAAGCGCCCGCCGCCCCGACGGCACCCGCCGGGGTCCGAGGTCGTTCTTCGACTGGGTGAACTCCGGAAAGCTCTCGTACGCCGTCGACTTCGACCACGACTTCGGCGCGCTGAGCGACCTTCTGGCCGCCGCCGATGTGGTGATCGAGGGTTCCCGTCCCGCCGCGCTGGACCGCCGCGCCCTGGGTCCCCACGACATCCCTGCGCGCCCGGGCCGGGTGTGGCTGCGGATCACCGGCCACGGCGCCGACCCGCAGCACGCGAACCTGGTGGCGTTCGGCGACGACGCCGCGGTATCCGGTGGCCTGGTCGGCGGCACGAAAAGCGACCCGGTATTCTGCGGTGACGCGATCGCCGACCCGCTGACCGGCCTGGAATCAGCGGCGGCGGTGGCGGATTCACTGTCCCGGGGCGGCGCTGAGCTGGTCGAGTTTTCGATGGCCGCGGTGGCGGCGACCTACGCGGCGCTGCCGACGAGGCCGCACGACTCACGCTGCGACGCGCTACCCCCGCGGCCCCCGGCCGGTTCCCCACCCGGCCCGGACCTGGGCGCCGACAACACGGTTGTCGACAGCATCGTCGCCGAAAGGCTTGCCGCCCGATGCTGATTCAGCGGGCCACCCTGCTCGATGGTACGGTCGTCGACGTCAGGCTGAACCGGTTCGTCACCGACGTCACCGGCGAACTGCCGCAAAGAAAAGGTGAGGATGTCCTCGACGCCGCCCACGGCACGGTCATCCCCGGACTGCACGACCACCACGTCCATCTGCGCGCGGCGGCCGCGGCGCTGGAGTCGGTCCAGGTCGGGCCGCCCCATGCCCGGTGCCGCGACGACCTCGCCCGGGCGCTGCAGCACGCCGAACCCGACGGCGACGGCTGGATCCGCGCGGTCGGCTACCACGAGTCGGTCGCCGGCCCGCTCGACCGGACACTGCTGGACGCGATGTCGCCGGCCACTCCGGTGCGTGTGCAGCACCGCAGCGGCGCGCTGTGGATACTCAACTCCGCCGCGCTGAAACAGATCGGCCTGGCCGATCACCCGGACGGGCGGCTGTTCCGCACCGGCCCGCAGTGGACCCGCCTACCGGCGCGGCGGCGGAGCGGACCGGCGCTGCACCGTCTCTCGGCGAAACTACTGAGGTTCGGTGTCACCGGTGTCACCGACGCCACCCCGGGCCAGGGCCGCAAGGACGTTGAATCTCTCGCGGCGGCCTGCCGAGACGGCGAGCTGCGGCAGCGGCTGCACTGCATGGCCGACCCGGAGGTCACCGACGTAGCCGGTATCACGATCGGGCCGCACAAGATCATCCTCGACGACGATTCGCTGGACCTCGACCGGCTGGAAAACACTGCCCGCCAATGCCATTCACAAAACCGGCCGGTCGCGCTGCACTGCGTCACCGTCAGCCAGCTCGCGGTCACGATCGCGGCGCTTGAAGCCGTGGGGCCACACCCGGGTGACCGCATCGAGCATGCCGCGGTGGTTCCCGCCGGCTCGCTGGACGTTCTCGCCGCCTTGGGCCTGACGGTGGTGACCCAACCCAACTTCGTGGCCGAGCGCGGCGACGAGTATCTGTCCGAGATCCCCGCCGCCGGGCACCATGAGCTGTGGCGGTTGAGGTCGCTGCTGAACCACCACATCGACGTGGCGGCCTCCACCGACATGCCGTTCGGCGACGGCGACCCGTGGGCGGCAATGCGGGCCGCCGTGCACCGGACGACGCCGAAAGGGGCGACGCTCGGTGCCGACGAACGCGTAGAACCGCTCACCGCGTTGACGATGTTTCTGGGACGCCCGGACCGGCCCGGGCAGCCGCGAACGATCGCAGCCGGACAACCCGGCGACCTGTGCCTGCTGACGGCGCCCCCGCGGGAGGTGCTGGCCGAGCTCGACTCCGGCATGGTGACGGCGACGATAATCGCCGGCGAGATCGCCTAGCTCTCAGCGAAGCCGGTCTTTCATCACCTTGCCGGTGGCATTGAGCGGCAGCACGTCGACGAACTCGACGAAGCGCGGAACTTTGAAGCCGGCCATGCGGTTTCGGCACCAGTCGACCAGCCCCTCGGCGCTGACCACCCCCTTGGGGACCACGAACGCCTTGCCGACCTGCCCGAGCCGGTCGTCGGGCACCCCGATCACCGCGACCTGCGCGACCGCCGGATGCTCGAGCAAAAAATCCTCGATCTCGGCGGGGTAGGCGTTGAAACCGCCGACGATGAACATGTCCTTCTTGCGCCCGACGATCCGCAGCCGCCCGCTGTCGTCTAACGTGCCGAGGTCGCCGGTGTGCAGCCATCCGTCGAAGTCGATCGCCTCGGCGGTGGCGGCCGGATCGTCGAAGTAACCCTTCATCACGTTGTAGCCGCGCACCAGCACTTCGCTGTCGTGGCCGATGCGCACCTCGATGCCGTCACAGGGCAGGCCGGCGGTTGTCGCGATGTCCTCGAACGAATCCCCGGGCCGCGACAACGTGACCGTGCCGGCCTCGGTGAGGCCGTATCCCGTCATGATCGTCGAGAACGGAAGCTCGCTGTGCGCGCGGCGGATGAGTTCGACCGGGATGTCCGCGGCCCCGGTGACCCCGGCACGCAGCGACGCCAGCTTCGACTTGTCGCGCACCGACAGCAGCGAGTGATACAGCGTCGGCGGTCCCGGCAGCATCGTCACCCGTTCGCGGGCAATCAGTTCCACCACTCGGTCCACGTCGAACACCGCCACCGGCAGCATGGTCGCGCCGCGGATCAGCGACGCGATGGCGCCCGCCTTGTACCCGAACGTGTGGAAGAACGGGTTGACGATCAGATACCGGTCGCCCTCGCGCAAGTCGGCCAGGTCGCACCACTCCGCGTACAGCCGGAGCGTCTGCAGGTGATCCATCATCACGCCCTTGGGGCGCCCGGTGGTGCCGGAGGTGTAGATGATGTCGGCGACGTCGGTGCCGCTCAGCTCGGCCTCGAACGGCTCGCCGCGCTCCAGGAAGTCCGACTTCAGGTCAATGGCACGAACATCGGCGGGAACCGTGAAATCGCTTCCGAGGAAGCCCTTTTCGACGAGCACGGCCTTCGCCCCGCTGCGCTGGATGATCTCGGCGGCCTCCCGCGTCCGCAGCCGCGTGTTGACCGGCACGAGCACACCCCCGGCGGTCACCAGACCGAACGCGGCGATGATCCAGTCGGCCGAGTTGGGCGCCCAGATCGCCACCCGGTCGCCCTTGCGGATCCCGGAAGAAGCGAAAGCGCCCGCGGCGCGCCGCACCCGGTCGGTCAACTCCCTGAACGAGAGCCGCCGCCCCCCGTCGACGACCGCCTCGGCGTCGCCGAAGCGCTCGCCGGCGGACAGGACCATCTCCGGGATGGTCTGCCAGCTCACACCGAAACTAGCCGGGACAGGTTGCCGCCCATGATCTTCGCTTGATCCTCGACGCTGAGATGCTGCAGCGCATCGGCGAAGTGGGTGGGCTGCGCCAGCCCCTCGGGGTGCGGATAGTCGGAGCCGTACAGCACCCGGTCCACGCCGATCAGGTCGATGAGGTCGCTCACTCCCTCTTCGTAGAACGGGCTGATGTGGATGCGGTTCTTGATCTCGGCCACCGGGTCACCCGGGAAGCTCTCCGGCGTCTTCTTATACACGTCGGTCAGGCCGACCAAAAGCGGCGCCAGCCAAGCGGAGCCGTTCTCGATCACCGCGACCTTCAACTGCGGGAAGCGGAACAACGCGCCGTGAATCACCCACGACGCCAACGCGTCCTGCACCGGCCGCCACTCGTTGAGCATGGCGAACGCATTGGTCTGGAACGGCAGCATCTCCCGGTCCTCGCCGTCCCATTCGGCGGTGTAGCGGGCGTAGCCGCTGTCCGACGAGTGCATCGCGACGAGCACGTCGTGCTCGAGGACGCGCTGCCAGAACGGATCGAACTCCGGCAGCGCGAACGAGCGCGGCCCGCGGTATCCGGGCACCGGGGCGGGCCGAACCAGAATCGCGCGCGCACCGCGCCCCACGACCCAGTCCAACTCCTCGATCGCCTTCTCGACGATCGGCAGGCTGACCACCGGGACGGTGAAGATGCGGCCCCGATAGTTGAAGCCCCACACCTCGTCCAGCCACTGGTTCAGCGCGTGCACCACGATGTGGATGAGCGCCGGGTCGTCGCGCATGCGCTCCTCGACCAGGCTGGCCAGCGTCGGAAACATCAGCGAGCGGTCGACGCCCAACTCGTTCATCAGCTCCAGACGCGGACCCGGTTCGCGGAACGCGGGGATCGCGCGCATGGGTTCGCCGAAGATCTCGCGCCGGCTCTTGCCCCCCGGGTTGCCGTTTTTGAAGTACTCCTCCATCGCCCCCGGCTGGGCCACCACGTCGAAGGTCGGGTTGGGGATGTAGTTGCTGATGTGCCCCCGGATCGCGATCTTCGTCCTGCCGTTGACCTGTACGTACTGGATGACGTCCCGGTACGCCTTGGGCAGGAACTTGGTCAGCGAATCCTGCGTCTCGTAAAGGTGGTTGTCCGCGTCGAACAGCGGATACGGCAACTGGCGCGTCGGCATGGGATCCTCCGTTTGCTATTTATGAGAACGATATTCTCCATCTCGGCATATTGCAATGTCCCGCCTCAGGCCCTCACGGACCAGCTGCTTCTGCACCTTGCCGCTCGCCGTTCGCGGATAGTCGTCGACTTCGTGCAGCTCCTCGGGCCATTTCTGCCTGGCCACACCCATCCGCTCGAAGTGGTCCCCCACCTCCGCAAGCGTGGGCATCGTATGACCCACCCTGACCCGCACCACCGCCGCGGCGTGCTCGCCCAGACGGGCGTCGGAAGCCGCCACCACCACCGCCTCCGCGACGGCCGGCAACCCCAGCAGCACCTCTTCCACCTCCAGCGCGCTGATGTTCTCGCCGCCGCGGATGATGATGTCGGCCTTGCGGTCGGTGATCGTCAGGTAGCCGTCGTCGTCGATCACCCCGACATCGCCGGTGCGGTACCAGCCGTCGTCATCGAATGCGCGCCGGGTCATGGCCGCGTCGGTGTAACCCAGGCACAGATCCGGCCCGCGGCTGAAGATCTCGCCGTCGTCCGCCAGCCGGATCTCCACGCCGGGACGCGGGATCCCGTCGGTGAACAGCCGCTTTTCGGCGGGTCCGTCCTGCGGCGTCGCCGTGATCGACGGGTGCTCGGTGCTGCCGTAGGAGCGGAAGACGTGAATGCCGAGCTCGTCGAGCCGGCGCGTGACCGCGGCGGGGACCGTGGAACCGCCCAGGCCGGCGGTCTTCATGTGCCCCAGATGCTCGACGGTGAAGTCGGGGTGGTCGAGCAGGCTGGTGAAGAAGTACGGCGGGCCGCCGCCGATGACCAGCCCGTCGGCTTTCATCAGCGCCAACACTTCAGCAGGGTCCCAGTTGTCGCAGAGGTCGATGGACGCGCCCTCGATTACCGGGATCAAGAACGCACCCAACATGCCGATGAAGTGCCCGACCGGGGCCGCGGTCAGCTGCCTGCCGCGGTTGGGGGGATATCCGGCGAGCAGCTGGCGGGACTCGCAGCACAGCGTTTGATGACTGTGGATGACACCTTTCGGGTCGCTGGTCGTGCCGGAGGTGAACGCGATCAGCGCCGGATTGCGCGGGTCGGCGGCGATCGTGCCCGACATCGGCTCGCCGGCGAGCAAGTCGTCGAAATCGCGCCCCACCAGGCCGACGATCGGCACGTCGGCGCAGAGATCCTCCTGGTAGGACATCCGCCCGAACCGCTCGGCGGTGATGAAGACGCGGGGCCGCGCGGTGGCCATGACGTGGCCGATCTCCTTGCGGCCGTAGAAATGCACGATCGGCACGATCACCGCGCCCAGGAAGGCCGACGCCCAGAACGTGGCGGCGGCTTCCATCCAGTTGGGCAACTGGAACGCCACCACGTCACCCGGTCCGACCCCGCGGGCCCGCAGGCCCGCCGCCAGCCGCCGCGCCACCGACTCGACATCCCGAAACGTCCCCGACCACGGCCGCACCGTGGAGTGCACCCGGAACGTCACGTCGCGAGCCGCCGCGAGACCCCGGGCCAGCAGTTCGCCGACCGTCTCCCGGGTCCACCGGCCTTCCCGCTCGTACCGCCTGGCCAGCTCGACCGGAACGGGTCGCACCGAAAGAGCCCGACGACCAGATCCCATGACGGTGGTGATGTTATTTTCCGAATGCGAGAATGCCAATATCTACACCGGAGAACGCTTCGTGGTCGACCTGGAGTTCGAGCAGGGCTTGGCCGTGCTCACCATTGATCGCCCGCACGCCCGCAACGCGATCGGGCTCGAGACCATGGCGGAACTGGACAAGGCACTCGACGCCGCGGACGGCGCCCGGGCCCTGGTGATCAAGGGCGCGGGTGACCGCGCGTTCGTCTCGGGCGGCGACCTGAAAGAACTGAGCGCGATCAGGACCACCGAGGAAGCGTCCACGATGGCGTGGCGCATGCGGTCCATCTGCGACCGGCTGGCGGAATTTCCGGCGCCGGTCATCGCCGCGCTGAACGGGCATGCGTTCGGCGGTGGTGCCGAGGTGGCGGTCGCCGCCGACATCAGGGTGGCCGCCCACGACATCAAGATCGCCTTCAATCAGGTGGCCCTGCAGATCATGCCGGCCTGGGGCGGCGCCGAACGCCTGGCCAAGCTGGTAGGCAAAAGCAAGGCACTGCTTCTGGCGGGCTCCGGAACGGTGCTCGACGCCGCCGAGGCCGAGCGCATCGGCCTCATCGATCGCGTCTTCCCACGAGAATCCTTCGACGCGGGGTGGCGCTCGATCGCCAGGTCGCTCGCCAACCACCCCGCGGCCGAGATCAAACGCGTGATCGCCGGAGTTTCCCCCGACGAAGCGGTGCAATCCTTTGCGCGGCTGTGGGTCGCGGACGCACACTGGGAAGCCGCCGACAAAACGAGGCCCCGAAAATGACCAAGCCGAAAAGCGCCCTCGCCAGCACAATTTTGGTGCTGGCAGCCGCCACCATCACCGCCGCCCCGTCCCGCGCGGACAACGTCATGCACAGTGTCCGGTACACCATCACCGCCGACAACCCGATCTACGCGGACATCTACTACCTGGACGCGGAGCCGGCGAACTTCGGTGTCTACAGCCACAACCCGTACCAGTTCGTGCCCAACGTCCAGGCCGATGTCGGCCCGGGCCAACCGTGGACCTACGACCTCACGCTGGCGAACCCCTACCAATGGGCGCTGGTCACCGCCACCACCGGCACCGAACCCGGCACGCCGAATCTCCACTGCCAACTCACGGTGGACGGGGCGGTCGTCGCGACCAACGACGGACCCAAGGGCGTGCTCTGCTCGCTACGTACCTGGTGAGATCGCCGGCTCGCCCTCCAGCTGACGCAGGTAACGCTCGACGATTTCCACCGTCTCCCCATGCCCCGAAGACATCCCGAGTGTATTCTCGATCACCAGCAGCTGCGCCACCCCCATCACCAGAACGATCGCGACGACGGGCGGCAGTTCGTGCACACCCGTCCCGTACCGTTCCAGCGCACGGGCCACGACCTTGCTCTGCTCGTCGCGGAACCGTTCGGCGTAGTAGGCGATCTCCGCCCGCAGCTCCTTACGATGGTTGGCCAGCGCGGTGAACTCCATCGTGAGCGCGGTGTCGGGTGACTCGGTGTGAAACTTCCACAGCGCCCAAAGCGGTTGCGGCGACTTGAGGATTTCGGCTTGGTATCGCAGTCCTTGTTCGGCGCGGCGCCGGAACACCGCCATGAACAGGTCGTCCATCGTGCGGAAGTAGTAGTGCACCAGTTGCGGCTTGAGACCCGCCTTCTGCGCGACGCGGCGGGAAGTGACTGCGGCATAGCCTTCTTCCAGCATCAGCTGCTCGGCGGCGTCGAGCAGGACGCCGCGGTTCTTGGCGTCCGGCGCTCCGATCCTCCGGGCCGATGCCATGCCATCACTCCGCACTCTCGATGTTCACCCGCCCGACTCGCCCGATGGTAGCGGGGCGTCCTTGACCACGTTCTACCACCATGCTAAGCAGGTGCACAGCATCTGACTCGCGATTCAGGGAGCCATCCATGAGCAACTTCGACTCGGTCGACTACTTCACCGATCCGTCGCTCATCTCCGACCCGTATCCCTACTTCGACTACCTGCGCAGCCGGTGCCCGGTGATGACGGAGCCGCACCACGGGGTGGTGGCCGTGACCGGCTGGGACGAGGCGAACGCGGTCTATAAGGACACCGAGTCGTTCTCGTCCTGCGTCGCGGTCGCCGGCCCGTTCACGCCGATTCCGTTCGTGCCGGAGGGCGACGACATCTGCGCGGACCTCGCGGCGCACCGCACCGAGATCCCGATGTACGAGCACATGGTGACGATGGATCCGCCCGATCACACCCGCGCGCGCTCGCTGCTCAGCAAGCTGCTGACCCCGAAACGGCTGAAGGAGAACGAGGACTTCATGTGGCGGCTGGCCGATCGCCACATCGACGAGTTCATCGCCGACGGGCAGTGCGAGTTCCTGGCCGCATACGCGCGGCCGTTCTCCCTGCTGGTGGTCGCCGACCTGCTGGGTGTCCCCGAGGACGACCACGAGGAGTTCCGGGGAGCCTTCGGGGCCATGCGGCCGGGCACCCGGATCGGCGCGCTCGACCACGAGCCGATCGCCACCAACCCGTTGGAGTGGGCCGACGAGAAGTTCAGCTTCTACATCGAAGACCGCAGGCGCGAACCGCGCGACGACGTGCTGACCGCGCTCGCCACCGCGAAGTACCCGGACGGGTCGACCCCCGAGGTGTTCGAAGTGGTGCGGACCGCGACGTTCCTGTTCGGCGCCGGCCAGGAGACCACCGCCAAGCTGCTGAGCGCGGCGCTGCGGATCCTCGGTGACCGCCCCGATCTGCAGCAGACGCTGCGCAAGGACCGCAGCCGAATCCCGACGTTCATCGAGGAATGCCTGCGGATGGAGAGCCCGGTGAAAAGTGTGTTCCGGCTGGCGCGCAAAACCACGAAAGTCGGCGACGTCGACGCACCCGCGGGCACCACGGTGATGGTCAGTCCCGGCGCGGTCAACCGCGACCCCCGCCGGTTCGACAACCCGCACGAGTTCTCACTGGACCGCCGCAACGTCCGGGAGCACATCGCGTTCAGCCGGGGCATCCACTCCTGCCCCGGCGCGCCGCTCGCCCGGGTGGAGGGTCGGGTGTCGCTGGAGCGGCTATTGGACCGGCTGGGCGAGATCACGGTCGACGGGGACAGGCACGGGCCCGCCGACGACCGCCGCTACGCCTACGAACCGACCTTCATCCTGCGCGGACTCACCAACCTGCACATCAGGTTCACGCCGGTCGGCTGACTTTTACGTGTCCCCGCGCACCCACAGGGTCTGCCCGTTTGCTGCCAGGCAAGTCAAGAACAGTCCGTCCGGCGCCTGCGCCACGTAGTTCTCGTATCCCTTGCAGTCCGAGTTCTCCTCCTTGACGCCTTGCATCGGGGGCGACCGGAACCATCGGGGGTCGTATCGACGCGGCGAGCCGCAGAACACCAGCCGTCCCCACGACGTCACCCCGAACACGTAGTAGGTGGTGCTGTCGCACCCCGCGCCGAGGACCACGCCCGGGACGATCCCCGGTGTGCAACTGGGGTAGTCGCACACGGTCGGCCCGGCGGCGGCGGGCGGCGCGCAAAGGACCCCGGCGGTGTACAGGGCAGCAGCAACTACCGTGGGGAGTCGCACCCTGATACCTTGACACAGCCGAGAACGAAATTCTCCCTTTTGAGAATGTACCGAGTGAGAATGTAACGGGAGGTGGTCATGCCGTCGCGGAACCCTCCTGTTGCCGTGCACGACTCGTTGGATGACGCCGAGGCGGAGGTAGCCCGGGCGGAGGCCGCCGCGGCGGCGGCGCGGGCTCGCGCGGTCGAACTCCGCCGGCA
>Ga0335081_10016465_pt1 | contig 11965 bp, 11 predicted proteins | sample Lox_Sample_35_FD_206713 | JGI IMG/M metagenome (GOLD analysis project Ga0335081, IMG submission 206713) | Soil microbial communities from Loxahatchee National Wildlife Refuge, Florida, United States - Lox_Sample_3.5 | ecosystem: Environmental > Terrestrial > Soil > Wetlands | place: USA... | reverse complement strand
TGGACGTGATCACGGTACCGGCGCGATTGGTGCTGGGTCTCTTTCTGATAGCCGACAACCTGCTGCCGTTCCTGCTCACGCGCGCGATGGATGGCGGCGGGGTTGCGTACGGTGCGCACATCGGCGGATTTCTCGCCGGCCTCGCGATTGCGTGGTGGATGGACCGGCGGGAAATTCGCGGGCAACCAAACCAGTTTCGGCGGGTCGATGCGGAGGCACCAACGACTCCGACCGCATCAATTCAGCACGCGATCCGCGGCGGTCGCTTCGGTGATGCGGCGGCCGCTTACTTCGGGCTCGATCCCCAATCGACGCGCGGCGTACTAACCGCGAGTGACGCGCGCGCCCTTGCCGAGTGGCTGCGGCGCAACGGTCACAGCGAAGCGGCGCTCACAACCTATCGCCGCTCTTTGCGCGACTATCCCCGCGGGCAAGACGCCGCCGCGGCGCATCTCGGCGCCGGCCTCGTGCAGCTCGAAGACCTCGACCAGCCGGCGCCGGCCTACCAACACTTCCTCGACGCGCTCGATTGCGATCCATCGTCGGAGATCGCCGCGCAAGCCCGGGCGGCGTTGAAAGCCATTGCCGGGCGGCAGAAGTTGCAAGTTGGACGACCGCGTGGCCGCGCGTGGTGAGGGCGCACGGCCGTGCGCCCCTACGATGCATCAAGAATCGCACCCAGCGAACGCAATCGCCGCTGCAGCGCCGCGACGTCGATTTGTTTGAGCGTTGCGCCCGTCGATGCCGCCAGCGCCGCGGCCGTGCCTGCGGCTTCACCGGTCGCCATGCAGGCCGGGATCTCCTTGGTCGCGTGATGGGTGCGGTGATCGACCGAGATGCAGCGACCCGCGGCCATCAAGTTGATGTATTCCTTCGCCAGCAGCGAGCGGTACGGGATCCAGTAGAGCGCACGGTACTTGGTCCAGTGGCCGGTGATGGCGATGGTGTCGGGCAGGGGCTTGTCCATGTCTTCACGTGTGAGGATATATTCGCCGATCATGCGGCGGCTTTCAGTGATGCCGAGCTGCGTCGCGATGTCGCACAGGTGCGCGTCTTTGAATTGCGGGACGTCGCGCCGCAACTGATCGACGGCTTCCATCACCTTCTTGCGACACTCGATCTCGGCGAGTGTGAGATCGCGCGGATCGGTGGCGTCGATCTTGCGGATCACACGATCGGTGGCCCCCCACGGCAACAGAACCTGATCGCCGCCGATCGTCTTGAAGAACCAGCCGCCCTCGGCGATTGCGGTGTCGACATCTTTCACCCCGCCCATGCGGAACCACAGCCACGGCAGCACCTTCTCCAACTCGAACGGCACGCCCGCCGCGGCGATGATGTCGCCATCGCCGGTGGTGTCGATGACGATGTCGGCGAGGATCGCGAACCGACCCGATTTGCTCTGGAACGTCACGCCGCGGATCCGCTCGCCGTCGCGCAGCGCTTCGCACGCCCACGAGTGAAACTGCAGACGCACCTTGCTGGACTCGCACAGCTGATTGAGCGCGAAGCGAAACTCTTCGGGGTCGTAGGCGACCGAATAGCGTACACGGTGCGGACCCGAGCCCCACACCAGTCCCCAGCGCCGTGCGTCTTCGACCAATCGCTCATCGGCCGAACCCCAGGTGTCCTTGGCGGGGAAGAAGGCGGCCCGGCGCGCGCTGAGTCGGTCGACGACCTCTTGGCACAACCCGCCGATCACCTGATGGCCGTCGCCATCGTCAAGGGTGAGCAGCAGAATGATCAGCCCGCTGGTGGCGAGACCGCCGAGCGATCCGCTGCGTTCGACCAGCATCACGTCGGCGCCGTTGCGCGCCGCGGCGATGGCTGCCGCCGCGCCCGCCGATCCGCCGCCGACCACGAGGACCTGCGTTTCGGCCAACACCGGCGTGCGACGCGCCGGTTCGTCGACGAAGTCGATCACCCTAGTGGCTGGCAATGCTGAAGCGAGAATCGACAGTCGAGGTTCGCGAGTCGCCGGGCCGCCAGTGCGGCGACCAGTCGGCGTCCTTCAGCAGCTGCAAGTGAATCGAGGCGCATTTTCCGACCACCGGGCAGGTGGTGCTCTCGCGATACGCGGCGTGTGCCACGAAGGCGACGAACAGCAGCGCCGCGGTCAGCATCATCGATCGTATGGTCATCGCTCGCCTCCTACGCAACGCACTCCGCGCGCAGCGCCGGGATGACTTCGCGCGCGAACAACTCTTGGCTCTTGCTCGCCTTGTCGTGCGGCATGTCGCCGATGCGTCCGCCGCCGATGAACAGGCCGAAGCCGAGATCCTTCCAATGCTCCTTCAACCGATCGCGCACCGTGGCGGCACTCCCGAGCAGCACGTAGCCGGCGCGCTCGAGCTCGTCGAAACTGAGATCGTTGGGTGGCTTCATGTCGGCGGCGAGGAACTTGCGGAGCGATGCTTCGGTCACGTAACCCGGCGGCAGGAGCCAGTTCGGGGGAATCTTCAGGCCGCGCTGGAACAGCCACATGACATGGGCCTTGGCTTCGTCGCGCGCGCGGGCGTCGGTTTCGGCGACGTAGACCGGCAGCGCGAAGCCGATTTGCTCGGGCGGCGCAACGTAGCCGGCGCGCTCGGCTTCGGCTTTGTACTCTTCGAGCAGGCGCTTGGTGTGCGCATACGCGGTGAACACGGTGACGAACGGATAGCGATGCTGCACCGCGAAGCGAATGGTTTCGGTGCTGCCTTGCGACGGCAACCAGATCGGCGGATGCGGCTGTTGCAGCGGCCGCGGCCACGGATTCGCGTAGCGCACGCGGTAGTGCTTGCCTTCGAAAGTGAACGGCCCCGGCTCCGTCCACGCGCGCACGATCAGGTCGTGCGCTTCGTAAAAGCGCTCGCGTGAATAGGTTGGATTGACACCCAGCGACAGATACTCGCAGCCGATGCCGCGGACGAAGCCGGAAATGATGCGGCCGCCCGACATGACGTCGAGCATTGCGACTTCTTCGGCGATCCGCAGCGGATGATCGTGCAGCGCGATGCCGTTGCCGAGAATCGCAATCTTCGCCTTGCTCGTCCGCCGGACCAGCGCGGCCGCCATTAGGTTCGGCGCGGGCATGGTGCCGTAGGCATTTTGATGGTGCTCGTTGACCCCGAGCCCGTCGAAGCCGAGCGCTTCGGCGCGTTCCAACTCGTCGAGGTACTGGTTGTAAAGGTGCTGCCCGCGCTGCGGATCGTAGATGCGGTTGGGCAGCGTCACCCACGACGATTGATAGCGGCGATCGAAGTCGGCCGGCAGATCCGGCCACGGCATCAGATGAAAATAGAAGAACTGCATGGGTGAATTGGCTGATGGCTATCGCATATCGCTTATGGTCGGCGGATGAATTCGCTGACGTGGCCGACGAACTCGTCGGTTTGCTCGAACGGCACCAGGTGGCCGCAATTGGGAACCGTTTGCAGCCGCGCGGCGGGGATTGCGCGGGCGTAGGCTTCGCCGTAGGCCAGCGGCAGAAAGCCGTCTTGCTCGCCCCACACGACCAACGTTGGTGCGGTGATTCGCGCGAGGCGACGCTCGAGCTTGGGGTTGTACAGGTACGGATTCCACGCCAACCGCGCGAGCGTGGTCGATTCGCGATAGGCGCGCACGACGACCTCGGGACCATATTCCGTCGGCAGCAACTGCGCTGCGCGTGTTTCGTCGTGAAAGAGGTGAGGCAAGATGTCCTCGATTGGGTTGAGGAAGAGGTCGTAACGCGGCACGCCGTCGATCTTGAGGCCGGCGGCGCCGACCAAGATCAATTGGCGCACGCGCTCCGGATGCGCCACCGCAAACTCGGCGGCAATCCAGCCGCCCACCGAGACGCCGATGATCGCCGTCGCGCGAATCTCCAGCGCGTCGAGCAGGTCGACGTAGTGAAAGACGAGATCGTCGATGCCATCGAGCCACTCGGGACGCTCGCTCTCGCCGAAGCCGAGATGATCGGGTGCGAGCACGCGAAATTGCGCCGACAAGCGATCCAGATATGGATGCCACACACCGCTGCCGAACTCAGCCGTTAAAACCAGCAGCGGCTCTCCTCGTCCGCCGTGCAGCAGATGGGTGCGAACGCCGCGCACGGACAGAAACTCGGAGCGATGCGCCATGGTGCTCGGTGCTTACACCCCAAGGCCGAGGGCGGCAAGGTTGCCGGAAGCGAAAGCGCGAAACGTGAAGCGTGAGCCTGGGAGCAGTTGCGCTACACCTTGGGTCTCGCCGCTACGCGCTGCTCGTCCGTTCGAGGAATCGCGTTACCACCGCCGCAAACTCGGCCGGTCGATCGAGCATCACGTGATGGTGTGCGCCTTCGATAGTGGCGACTTCGAGCCGCGGGGCGGCGGCGCGCAGCGCCGCGATCGCCTTTTCGGACATTAGCGGACTGGCCCCGCCGCGGACGGCCAAGATGAGACAATCCAACTGCGCGAGGGCCGATGCGACGTCGTGCGCACGAATCGCCGCCAGCGCGGCGCGATCGAACTTGAACGTCCAGTGGGTTTCGTCCGTACTGGGTCTGAGCGCGTGGGCCGCAATCGCCGCGAGCATGTCCGCCGGCGCCGAGCTGTCGCCCGGCAGCAGGCGATAGTGCGCGATGCCCTGCTCGCGCGTGCGGTATCGCGGATGCGGCATTTGAGCGAGACGTTGCATGAACCGCAACCCGTCCGGACTGGCCTTGGTGCGTGAGTCGACGATCACCAGCGCTGCCAGCCGATCGGCGATTTGGACTGCGACAGTCGCCGCAATCGTGCCGCCGAGCGAGTGGCCAATCAGACGTAGCCGATGCAGGTCGAAGTGCGCGATGAAGGCGACGACGTCGCGTGCGTAGTCGTCGATCTCGTACGCCGGCGGTTCGGCCCAAGCGCTGTCGCCGTGGCCGCGCAAGTCGAGCGCCATGACGTGGAAGCGATCGGCGACTTTGGGCGCGAACCAGTCCCACCAATGCGCGTGCGCGGAGCCGCCGTGCAGCAACAGCAGCGGCGGTCGGCTCGGGTCGCCCCAGGCAAGGTAGTGCAAGCGTCTGCCGTCGAGTTCGATGAAATGGTCGGCCGGCGCGCGTGCCGCGGTTCGGGGCGTGGGTTGGCTCACTCCGGAACCTCATTCATGAAGGTCTCAATGACGGTGGCTAACGCGGCGGGGTTGTCGAGCATGACGTGATGATAGGTGTCCGAGACTTCCACGAAGCGGCCGTGCGGGCACGCCGCGGCCATCCGCTCGGCGACCTCACGCGGCAGGACGAAACTGTTCGCGGCCCGCACGATGAGTACGGGACATTCGATCTCAGCGAGCCGCGACCACGCGTTGACCGGCGAGCGTCGCAATGTGCGGCGGTCGAGTTTGCCGCTCCAAGTCCCGCGCTGAGCGCGACGAAAGCTCTCTCGGGCCAACGCACGCAACCGCTCGGGCGGGGCGAAGGTTTCGCGCGGCAGCAGGCGAAACTGCTCCACCGCTTCGTCGAGCGAGTTGAACTCGCGCCCAGGCTTGTCGGCAAGTCGACTCAGGAACTGGATCACCGCCGGGCTGTATTCCGGCTCAATGTCGATCACGACGACCGCGCGCAGCGCCGTGGGGTGACTGGCTGCGAACACCAGCGCATTGTGGCCGCCCATTGAATGACCCACGAGCACCGGCGGCGGCAAAGCGAGCACCTGCATCAGGGCGGCGAGATCGTCGACGTAGTCGGTCGTCGCATAGGCCGGCGGTTCGGCCCACGCGCTGTCGCCGTGGCCGCGCCAATCGGGCGCGACGAGCCGGAATTTCGGTGCGAGCAGGGGCGCCAGCCAGTCCCACCAGTGTGCGTGCGCGGAGCCGCCGTGCAGCAACAGCAGCGGCGGTGCGCCACCGCCCCACTCGAGTAGGTGCAGACGCAGCCCGTTGGCGACGACCTGTCGTTCCATCTGCCGTGACATACGGGCTCGCCGGTGGTGGCGCAACTCATCGGCACTGGCATCGCGGCGACGATTTCGGCTACAGAACAGCTGCGAGGAGGTTGGAGCACATGCTCACCGACGTAGAAGCCAAAGAGCAGATCATTCAAATCACCAACGAACTGTTCGCGATGGGATTGCTGACCGCGACCGGCGGCAACATCAGCGCGCGCTCGGGTGACGGCGAGACCTTCTGGATCACGCCCAGTCGTATGTACAAAGGCGGACTGACCGAACCCGATCTTGTCCACGTCAAGCCGGACGGCACCGTCCTCGAAGGCACGCGAGCGCCGTCGGTCGAGTATCAAATGCACGCCGAGTCCTACCGCGTCCGGCCCGCGGCCATGGGTGCCGTACACACCCACGCGCCCGTCGCCACCGCTTTCGGCATTTGCAATCAGACCTTTCCGCCGATCAACACCGATGCGGTGTTCCTGCGCGACACGGTAACGGTGCCGTGGTTCATGCCGGGCTCGCGCGAACTCGCCGACGCCGTCGGTGAGGCCCTGAAGAAGAGCCGCGGCGCGATCTTGCAGAATCACGGTCTTATGACCGTCGGGAAGGACCTGCGCGATGCCTCCACCCGGGCGATGATGCTCGAAGAGACCGCCAAGATCGTTCTGTACGTCAAACAGTTCGGCGGCACCGTGAGCGTGCTGCCGCCGGCGTGGGTCGACCAGCTCGCGAGTCTCGCGGAATTCATCTGACGAGCAGACCGGCTCGTTGCCGCTCGTCGAGCGAATGACTGAAGGCGTGCGTCGCTCGATCGCTGCCGGTTGAGTCACGGCTCCGCGGACTCGCTGGGGGAGAGGCCGGGGGCGGGTCGGATCGGGAGCGATACGGTAAAGCAGGAGCCGTGGCCGATTCGGCTGGTCACACTGACGCTGCCGCCGAGAACCTCAAGCAATCGGCGCACGATGTAGAGGCCGAGGCCGACGCCGCTGCTCTCGAGCCGCCGCAACGTGCCGTTGACCTGTTGGAACATCTCGAAAATTTTCGGCAGGTCGGTCTCGGGGATGCCGGGACCAGTGTCGCGGACCGAGAACTCGATCGCGCCGATGACCGGTTGCGCGGCGACGCCGACCGCCACGACGCCGTGCTCGGTGTATTTCAAGGCATTGTGCACCAGGTTGCGCACGACCATCTCGACCTTGCCGCGATCGCTGCGCAAGACGAGATGATCGTGGCTGGAATCCCATTCCAACTGCACCGCCGCACGTCGCCACGTCGCGGGAATATTCGTTCGCACGCTTTGCAGCAGCTCGCCGACCGAGAAGTCTTCGATCGTCAACGGGATGCGCCCGCTTTCGAGCCGGTTGAGATCGAGCGTTTCTTGGATCAGGTCGAGCAGATGCATCGAGCGTGTGCGCAGCCGCGTCAGCGCGTCGCTCTGCTCCATGGAAAGCGCGCCGAGTGCTTCTTCCAGGAGTAGGTCGGTATATCCGAGAATCACGTTCAGCGGCGTGCGCAGCTCGTGCGAGACGGTGGCGACGAATTCCGACTTGATGCGGTTGGCTTCGCGTGCGGTTTCCATCAACCGGGCATTCTCCAAGGCGACCGCGGCGTGCTGGGCGATGCCTTGGAGGAGCCGCCGCTGCATGGCGCTGAAGGGCCCCGGTCGGTTGCTGTAGCCACCAACGAGGACGCCGACCACATGGGTGCCTCGGGCGATGCTGCAGGCGAGCATCGACCGGGCGTGCCAGCGCGCCAACAGATCGGGCGGGATCACGTCTTGAGTTTGGCGATCTACGATTTCGAAGACCCCCTCATGTTGCAGCAACTCATAGATCCGCCAGGAGCCCTTGGGGATCTCGACGGCGCGAATCTCGTCGAACAGTTCCGCTTTCGGCCCGGCGACGGCGATGGCCCGGAACACCTGTCGAGCTTCATCGAGCAGGTAGGTCGTGCACCAATCGAACCCCAACGTCGTGCGCGCGTGCTCGTTCAGTTGCTCCGCGGTGGCACGCGGGTCGCTGAGCGTCTCGTTCAACACTTCGGTGAGGTTCAACAGCGCGTTGGATACTTCGGTCTCTTGCCGCTGGCGGTCGTGCGCGCGCCGCAATTCGGCGGCGTGGCTGAACGCCACCCAACGATGCTGGTCGAACAGGTGGGCGCCGAGGGTTGTGATAAGCCCCGCCGTGACGAGCGTGAAAACTCCGTACACCCCCGGAATCGCCGGGTCGAGTCCGCCGGCCATCGCGAGAGTGTAGGCGATCAATCCGCCGGCGCTGGCGACTGCTTGACCTCGGGCGCGCCAAGGAAACACAACGACGGTTCCAGTGAGGAACAGCGTCAGCCCGATAGCCAACATCTCGGCGCTGCCGCGTGACACGGCGAAGTAGCAGCTCATGCAGACCATCAGAGCGGTGCACGCCGACGCCGCAGCGGGCCAGGCCCATTCTGGGCGTCGCCGAACGACCGCTACGTGCACGATGCAGACGATCGTCTCGATCGTGCAGACCGCTATCAGCGCTCGCAACCGTTCGGGGAAGAACCAGGCTTCCAGCAGACTGCCATTGCCGATGAAGAACAGGAACAGTATGGCGATCAGCGGCGCCCGCTGTGCGATCAAACGGGACGTCGCCTCACGGTAGGCGTCGGCAAGCGGATCGCCCGCGCTCGCCGCCGGCATTTCCCCTGCGGTGGCGAACAGCTGGCGCCATGGGCTGACACCCTCTTGCGCCATTCGGCTGCGGCTTCTAGCACCGACACTGTTGGATTCAAAACCGGTCGATGTTGCTCCCCGACAGCATGTCACTCGTTGCCGGGTGTGCAGCGAACGCTCTATTGCACAGCATAGGAGCGGCGAAGCGTGACGAGTCACCTTGCCCTTTGCCGTGAGCTTGGGTACGCCACGCGGCCGTGGGTCGAGTTGCCACAACACGGAAGGCATCGCGGTTGCCCGCCGAACAGGTCAAGACGTTTCAGCGTCGGCTCATCGGGTGGTATCGGCGGCACGGTCGCGACTTGCCCTGGCGGCACACGCGCGATCCGTATCGGATTCTGGTGTCGGAAGTCATGCTGCAACAGACCCAGGTCGACCGCGTGCGCGATTTCTATCATCGCTTCGTGAGCCGGTATCCTACCATCGAAGACCTCGCCGAGGCCGGCGCGGGCGAAGTACGCGAAGCCTGGGAGGGATTGGGGTACTACGCCAGAGCGCGCAATCTGCACGCGACGGCGAAGCGAGTCGTCAGCGAGCACGACGGACGGCTGCCCGACGACGCCGATACGATCCGCCGGCTGCCCGGCGTCGGGCGCTATACCGCCGGCGCGGTCCTCAGCATTGCCTATGGCCGCGACGCGGCGATCCTCGATACCAACGCCGCGCGGGTGCTCGCGCGCGTGTTCAGGGTTTCCGCCCGCGGATCGAAGAGCCGTGCACAACGCCGCTTGTGGGCGGTCGCCGAGGCGGTGACACCCGCCGGCCGCGCCGACGTGTTCAATCAGGCCATTATGGATCTCGGCGCCACCGTGTGCCGCGCGCGCCGGCCGGAGTGTCCGCGGTGTCCGGTTCGAGGCGTGTGTCGGGTTGGGCAGGCGGCAAGCGGGGACTAACCGGCGTGCTCCTGCCGGCGCTGATAGAGCGGATGGCGCTCCCATTCGCGCCGGCGAATCGAATAGCGGTAACGATCGATCGGCCAGCCGTTCTCGAAACGGGCGCGATAGATGATCATTTCGCGGATCATGCCGAGCTTTTCCATCGTGCGATACGAGCGGCGGTTGGCGACGTCGCAGATGGCTTGAATGCGCCGCAATCCCAACTCGGCGAAGCCGTAGTCGATGGCAAGCATGCCGGCTTCGACGTTGTAGCCCTGGCCCCAATAGGGGCGCGCGATGGTGTAGCCGATCTCACCGAGACGCCACAGGCGGCTGACGATGCGTAAGTCGATCGCCCCGATCACCCGCTGTTCGATCAGGTGCTCGACTGCGAAGGTCTGCAAATCCGGATGGTCCTCGAGACAACGCTCGATGTAACGCGCACTGTCCGCCGGAGTTCGGTGCGGATACCATTCGACGTATCGAGTGATTTCGGGATCCGAGGCGTAGGCGAACACCGCTTGGACGTCGCCGTGTTCGAACGGTCGCAGGCGCACGCGCGGACCGAGCAACTGCAGCGTGATGGCATGGGCCAGCATCGGTCGGCCGGTTCTCTACTTCGGTTGCGACTAGATGTACCCGCCCGAGGCCAGTTGCTCGGCCACCAGCACCGCGCCCTTGGCGGCGCCCATCTTGGTGTTGTGCGACACCAGCACGAACTTCAATCCGTTGTCGAGCGCATGATCGGCGCGCACGCGCCCGACGCTAGTCGCCATGCCGCCGTCTACGTCACGGTCGAGCCGCGGCTGCGGCCGAAACGGATCGTCGTGCACGATGATCATCTGGCGCGGCGCCGACGGCAGCGCGAGCTTCGCAAATTCGCGACCAAACTCGCGCATTGCTTGCTTGGCCTCGTCGACCGTGCACGGCCGTTGGGTCGAGATCGCGACCGATTCGGTGTGGCCTTCGATCACTGCCGCGCGCGTGCAGGTCGCGCTCACCGGGAACGGCGCCGGGGCGATGCCGCCTTCCACCAGCCGGCCAAGGATCTTGCCGGTCTCCTTGGCGACTTTGTCCTCCTCGCCGTGAATGTACGGAATGACGTTGTCGACGATGTCGAGCGCGACCACGCCGGGCGAGCGCCCGGCGCCGGAGACGCCTTGCATCGACGTCATCAAGCAACGCTGGATGCCGAAGGCGTCGTAAAGCGGCTTGAGCGCGATCACCATGCCGATGGTGGTGCAATTCGGCAGCGGCGTGATGAACCCACGCCAGCCGCGGCGGCGGCGCTGGAGGTCCAGCAAACCGCTGTGAGCCAGGTTCACTCCCGGCACCAGGATCGGCACATCGTCTTCGTACCGAAACGCCGAAGCGTTGCTGATCACCGGCGTCGTCGCCGCGTACTTCGGCTCGAGTTCGCGCGCGACGTCGGATTCGACCGCGCTGAAGATCAAATCAATCCCGCGGAGATCCATCTGCGCCGCGTTCTGCACCGGCAGGTCGAGCATCGCTGCGGGCGGCTCTTCGTTGCACCACCACCGTCGCGCGCCGGTCTTCGCGTCGCGGATCGCCTCGGCGTACGTTTTGCCCGCCGAGCGCGCCGACGCCGCCAGCGCCGCGACTTCGAACCAGGGATGACGCTCCAAGGCCACCAGGAACTGCTGGCCGGCAATGCCGGTGGCGCCCACTACGGCTACTCGCTTCTTCACGATCGATACTCCTCTCCCCGCCATAAACGCCAGCAACGCGGGCCTTGTCAACGGCTGCTCCACGGACATGGGCGTTGACTCGCCCCCGGCCTCGCCGTAAGAGCGCGACGACATGCCGATCTTGGCGGGACGGGTGGCGGTGATCACGGGCGCGGCATCCGGCATCGGACGCGCTACCGCGCAGCGGTTCGCTAACGAAGGTGCCACGGTTGTCATCGGCGACGTGCACGACGCAGAGGAGACCGTGAACGCCATCTGCGCGCGCGGCGGTGCGGCGGAGTTCGTGGGGACCGACGTCGCGCGCGCCGAAGACGTGCGCCAGCTGATCGACACGGCCGAAAGCCGTCACGGTCATCTGGATGTCCTGGTTGCCGCCGCGGGAATCGGCGGCGGCAGCGGGCACACCGCCGACTACGGCATCGCTGAGTTCGATCGAGTCATCGCCGTCAATTTGAAGGGGGTCTTCCTTGCCATGAAGTATGCGTTGCCGGCGCTGGAACGCAACGGCGGCGGAGCGATCGTCACCATCGCCTCGGTGCTCGGGCTCGTCGGCTTGCCGTCCACTCCTGGCTATTCGGCGGCCAAGGGCGGAGTGGTGCAGCTGACCAAAGTCGCCGCGCTCGAGTACGCCGGCAAGCGCATCCGGGTGAATTGCATCTGTCCCGGAATGACCGACACGCCGATGGCGCGCGGTGCCGGCGCGCAGGCGCAGCAGCACTTCGCCGGTCTGCAACCGTTGGGCCGGCTCGGACGACCTGACGAGATCGCGGAGACCGCGCTGTTTCTCGCCAGCGAGCG
>Ga0335081_10016464_pt1 | contig 11965 bp, 8 predicted proteins | sample Lox_Sample_35_FD_206713 | JGI IMG/M metagenome (GOLD analysis project Ga0335081, IMG submission 206713) | Soil microbial communities from Loxahatchee National Wildlife Refuge, Florida, United States - Lox_Sample_3.5 | ecosystem: Environmental > Terrestrial > Soil > Wetlands | place: USA: Florida... | reverse complement strand
GCCATCGAGAGCTATATTCGCGAGAACAACAAAAACCCCAAGCCCTTCGTCTGGACGGCTACCGCGAAATCAATCCTGAGAAAGCTCAAGAAATATAAAGAGATTTTAGATACGGCACACTAGGAGTCGGAAGAAATCTGCACCAGCGGATTGAACTCATGCACGGGGCGGACTTTTTCGTTCAGCATGGCGAGCGCTTCGTCGTCTTTGCATTGCGTCGAGAACGTTGCGCGCACGGTCGCGAGGAATCCCCGCAACGAGCTGAAGGTGTCATTCACGGCGGAGGCTTCGTAGCCGCTGTGCACCATGCAATTGGCGCACTTGGGATTGCCCGACTCGGTTCCGTACTTGTGCCACTCGGTCTCGCGCATCAGCTCTTCGAAGGTGTCGGCGTAGCCGTCCTGTAGCAGGTAGCAGGGCTTCTGCCAGCCGAAGAGGTTGAAGGTGGGCATGCCCCACGCCGTGCAGGGATAGTCGCGCTTGCCCATCAGGAATTCCAAAAACAGCGGCGACTGATTGAAGACCCAGTTCTTTTTGCGATTCGCCAGGATGGCGCGGAACAGCCGGCGGGTGCGGGCGCGTCCCAGGAAATGCTTTTGGTCGGGCGCTTTGTCGTAGGAGTAGCCGGGCGAGAGCATCATGCCCTCGACACCGAGTTCCATCATCTGGTCGAAAAACGCGCGGACGCTATTGGGGTCGGCGCCGTCGAAGAGCGTCGTGTTTGTCGTGACGCGAAAGCCGCGCCGCAGCGCTTCCTTCATGCCCTCGAGCGCAGCGTCGAATCCACCTTCGCGGCAGACGGAGAAATCGTGGTGCTCGCGCTCGCCATCCATGTGCACTGAAAATGTCAGGTACTTGCTGGGCGTGAAGAGATCGATCTTTTCCTTCAGCAGCAGCGCGTTGGTGCAGAGATAAATGTACTTCTTGCGCGCGACCAGACCGTCGACGATCTTGTCGATCTCAGGATGCATCAGCGGCTCGCCGCCGGGGATGGAGACCATGGGCGCGCCGCACTCCTCCACCGCGCGGAAGCACTCCTCGGGCGAGAGGTTCTGCTTGAGCACGTGCGCGGGATATTGGATTTTGCCGCAGCCGGCGCAGGCCAGGTTGCAGCGGAAGAGCGGCTCCAGCATCAGCACGAGCGGGTAGCGCTTGCGCCCCTGGATACGCTGCTTGAGGACGTACGTCGCGACCGTCCACATCTGGGAGATAGGGACTGCCATAGTTCAGCAACTAGCAATCAGCAACTAGCCATTAGCGAACCCCACATACCAACGCCATCGCTTTGGGATGGGCCAAGGTGAATGCCAATTCCCTTTATCTTACTGGTTTTGAGCGCATCGCGGGAACCCCGGTTGCCCACAACCGCGCCATGTGAGCGCGGCCGCGCAACCTACGGCTTGGCCGGCTGAGCCTTGTCATTCTTCTCGATGGACAGCAGTTCCACTTCAAAGACGAGGGTTGCGTTGGGGCCGATATCGGCGCCCGCGCCACGCTCGCCATAACCAAGGTCCGGGGGAAGAACCAGCTCCCACTTCGAGCCCACTGGCATTAACTGAAGCGCCTCGGTCCAGCCCTTGATGACCCCGGTGACGGGAAATTTCGCCGGCTCGCCGTGCTTGTAGGAGCTGTCGAACTCCTTGCCATCGGTAAGAGTGCCGCGATAATTGCACACCACCGTGTCGGCGGCGGTCGGCTTGGGGCCGGTGCCCTCTTTCAGCACCTTGTATTGCAGGCCGCTGGGCAGCGCGACCACGCCCGGCTTCGCCTTGTTGGCCGCCAGAAAGGCGTCGCCGTCCTTCTTGTTCGTCTCCGCGTCCTGCTTCCTCTTCGCCTCCATGCGCTCGCGCACCTGGTTTTGCAGCTCCATCATGGTGCTCTGTGCCTGCTCGTCGGTCATGAGTGTCTGGCCGCCGGCCAGGCCATCCTTCAAGCCTTGCAGGATCAGGTTGGGGTCGACATCGATCGATTCGCGGTGCAGTCCTTTGCCGATATTCAGTCCGATGGCGTAACTGGCCTTGTCTTTCTGCGTGGTCAGCGGGGAATTCGAGCCTGCTTGCGAGGCTGTTGGTTGCGATTTGGCATCCGCGGCAGGGGTTGTCGTTTGCGCCTGCGGTTTGTTGGTGGCGTTCTGTGCGCCCGCGCCGGTTGCGAGCAATGCCGTGCACAGGACAGTAGCTAAGGTGGTGATGAAAAATTTGCGCATTCCTGCATTGTCACATGCCGCGCACACTTCGCAAAATGCAACCTCCCATTAGTCTCGGGCCTTTGTAGCGGGCCCCTGTCAGAATACCTGGCCAGGTTAGAGCATCTGAGCGGGCCGCCTCCTAAGCCGGCCATGATTTCATATCTCCAATCCACCGGCTGGCCAGCAAGGACAACGGTCCGCTTTCCTCATATCAGCATAGCCGTCGTAACTTAGGCTTGCGATTCGCTCACCGCCGGCTCCATAGCGTGGCGATATTGAGCCTTCGCCCTCTCCGTAGAGCACCTCTGCTGGTGATTCTTCTCTTGAGCGCCGAAACCGAGCTTGGCGGTCCAGAGCGCGGCCACCGCGGTCCAATACACCGGATCCGCCTTGCCGTTAGCGCCGCAGTATTCGAGAATGCCTCCTATGGTCATCACCATAGCGCAGAACACAGCGGCCAGGCCGCTCACCAGGTAAATAAGGCGGGTTGAGGATGCTCGCCCTTCTGAGGCTGAAATTAACTTGTAGAAAAGGCTTTTCATATGCACCTCCGTCGTTCTGCGGCCCTGTTTCTGGTGTTTGGAATACTATCGCTGGGCATAGTGAATGCAACCGGCGTGCCACACCATAGCCTTGGCCAACTCAGCTTACGGACGCGCCCTAACTGCCTGATTCGATTTAATCGACGCGACTCTGATCGTCCATGGAGGCACCAACTAGGGAAGCTGGAGGTTGTGTTTTGCAATCCGAAAAATTAGTCGCGCACCTTTCTGCTATCCAAAACGATTGGCGGCATGCGGGCGGGTCCCGTCTTGGGCAGTTCTGGGTTATCTCGACAGACTAACCCTTACGTTGTCGCACGGCGCTGTTCCCCGACGTCCGAGCGAAGCGCTCAACAGTACCGGCATCGCGATGCTATCCTTGACTGCAACCTGCCGGAACGAGGCTGTAACGCATCCATGTCCAACCCATCTCAACCTGACAACGAAACTAGCGAATCCTTCGGCGACATCCTCTCACAGTATGAACGCAGCCATTCCCATAAATCGGATGCCGGCGGCCAGCAACTCGAAGGCACGGTGGTTGCCATTACCGCCGACTCTGTGCTGCTCGACATCGGCTACAAGAGCGAGGGCATCCTGCCGCTGGCCATCTTTGAAAGCGCCGGCGAAAGCGTCCACGTGGGCGACAAGCTCCCCGTCACCGTGAAGGGGCGCGATCCCGAAGGCTACTACGAGCTCACCCGCTTCAAGGTCGCACGGCCTGCCGACTGGCCCGCGCTGGAGAGGGCTTTCGCCGAGAAAGCCACGATCGTCGGAACCGTGACGGCCATGGTGAAAGGCGGCTTCAGCGTGGACGTGGGGGTGCGTGCCTTCATGCCCGCATCACGCAGCGGCGTGCGCGAAGCCGCAGAGATGCAGGACCTCGTTGGCCAGGAGATTCGCTGCCGCATCACCAAACTCGACACTACGGAGGAAGACGTCATCGTCGATCGCCGCGTGATCGCGGAAGAGGAAGAGCGCTCGGCAAAAGAACAGCGCTATTCCGAAATTCGCGAGGGCGACATCGTGACCGGCACGGTGCGCAATCTCGCCGATTACGGGGCATTCGTCGACGTGGGTGGCGTCGATGGCCTGCTGCACGTCTCTGACATCTCCTGGAGCCGCGTCAACAAGCCCGCCGACGTGCTGTCCGTGGGCCAGGAAATTGAAGCCAGAGTGCTCAAGATCGATCCCGGCAAGCAGCGCATTTCGCTGGGCATGAAGCAGCTCCAGCCGCACCCGTGGGACTCGGTCGCGGAAAAATACAAGAGCGGCGAGCGGGCGCGTGGCACCGTGTCGCGCCTGGCCGACTTCGGCGCTTTCGTCGAGCTGGAGCCGGGAGTCGAGGGGCTCATCCACATCTCGGAGATGTCATGGGCGAAGAAGGTGCGCACGCCCGGCGACGTGGTCAAGCCCGGCGATACCGTCGAGGTCGTCATCCTCGGCGTGAACGTCGGCGAGCAGCGGCTGTCGCTCGGGCTGAAGCAGGCGTTGGGCGATCCCTGGGCTGACGTGCCGCAGCGATTTCCCGCCGGATCGGCGATCGCAGGTCCCATCACCAGCATTACCAAATTCGGCGCGTTCGTGCAGGTGATGGAAGGCGTCGAGGGCATGGTGCATGTCAGCGAGATCAGCGCCGAGAAGCGCATCAATCATCCGCAGGACGTGCTGAAGCCGGGGCAGGTGGTGAAGGCGCAGGTGCTCTCCATTGACCCCGAGCGGCGGCTGATGCGGCTCAGCATGAAGCAACTGGTGCCCACCAGCCTCGACGAGTACATTGCCGAGCACAACACCGGCGATGTGGTGACCGGGCGAGTCAGCGAAGAGTCGAGCGGCGTCGCGCGCGTAGAGTTGGGCCAAGGTGTGCAGGGCACATGCCGGGTCAGTACCGAAACGGCTGCCGCGGAGGAGCCCAACTCCACAGCGGCGGATTTGCCGTCGCTGAGTTCGATGCTGCAAGCCCGCTGGAAGGGCGGCGGGTCTCCGGCAGCAACGAAGAAGCAGCAAGCCGTTTACGCCGGACAGGTCCGCAGCTTCCGCATCGCCAGGCTGGACCGCGAGGCGAAGACCATCGAGTTAGAGCTGGTGTAATTTCCGGCCTAAGTTTGCCGGGGGTTGACAACCTGGATTCTCCGTAGCAGAATCTCGTGTAGGCGAACAAAAAGCGAAAGTAGATCCTGCCCTGTCTGTTTCGCCCGCCCTGAGGTTCTCATGTCTTCCGTTGCCGTCAACCCCGCTATTCATACAGCTTTTGTCAGAAATTCCGCTGATCTTCGCGCCCGCGTCGAGTCCTCGCTGGGCGAGCAGCTTTCTTCCACGCTGCTGTTGCGTGAACGCGCTGCTCCGCTGACCGTGCCGTTCGGCATTGCTGCTCTGGACCAATTGACCGGCGGCCTGCCGCGCGGCGCCCTTAGCGAGATCACCGGGCCGGCTTCTTCGGGCCGCACCGGAGTGACGCTGGCGGCCCTCGCCGGGGCTACGCGCCGCCAGGAGATCTGCGCGCTGGTGGACGCCAGCGACAGCTTCGACCCCGCATCGGCGGCAGCCGCAGGCGTCGCTCTGGAGCGGCTGTTGTGGGTGCGTTGCAATTCAGTTCAGCCGCGGAAGAATACGGCGCAACGCGGCTTTTCCAACTCGCGAAGCGCTGGTTTCGCTCATAGCGGCGCGTTGGAGCAGGTGCTGAAGGTCACTGACTTACTGCTGCAAGCCGGCGGCTTCGGCATGGTTGTTCTTGATCTGGGTGACATTCCGGCGGAGAGCGCGCGCCGTGTGCCGCTTACTTCCTGGTTTCGCTTCCGCCGCGCCGTCGAGCCCACGGCAACCGTGCTGCTGCTGATCGAACAAGGGCCTTGCGCTAAGACCTGCGCGTCGCTGGTGTTGCGGTTGCAAGCGGAAGCGGTTTGCGCGTCGGATTCATCTGGCATTGCGGTTGCAGCTTCGTGCGAAAAGGTTGAGTCCGACGACAGCCCGTCGATTCCGCGGAAAACTGTGGTCAGCCATGCAGCCTTATTCCGTGGCATGCGCTTCCGCGCCGAAGTGGTGCGCTCCTGGACGCAGCGCAAGCCGCCACAATCGGTCGGCGCACACGTTGAGCTGCGAACTGCCTTGTGAGTCTATGCCGCCATGTTTGCCTGCATCTACATTCCCGACTTTCCCGTGGAAGCCATTGCTCGCGCCGAACCCTTACTGCGCGATGGGGCAATCGCCGTTCTGGAAGGCAAACCTCCGCTGAGCCGCGTGGTCGCTCTCAATGAAAAAGCCCGTCTGCTGGGAATGGAAGCCGGTATGACAAAGTTGCAAGCCGCAATTTTTTCTGAAGCCGACCAGGGCCCCAACAAAGTCCCACATTCAGGTACTACAAACAGGGATATGGGGGGCGTGCGGCAGCGCTCGCCGGAGCAGGAGAGCTCATCTCACGCCGCGCTACTCGATGCTGCTCATGCTTTTTCGCCGCGGGTGGAAGATGCCGCTCCCGACACCCTGTTGCTCGATCTCGCAGGCCTCGAGCGACTCTACGGCGCGCCCACAAAAATGGGCAGCGCTCTTAAAGCGCGCGTAACCGCAGTCGGTATTGAAGCCAACATCGCCGTGGCTGTAAATCCGGACGCAGCCATGCACGCCGCGCGCGGATTTGAGGGGATTACGGTCATCTCGCCCGGCAACGAGGCCCAGCGATTGGGCGTTTTGCCAATACAGATTTTGCTGGATGCTTTCGAGATTTCTTCTGCGCTACTAAAAGCCGACGCGAGATCATCCGAGCGCGAGCGCGAAAAGTTGCGCGAGCAGATGCTCGACACCCTGGAGCGCTGGGGAGTGCGTGACTTTCGCACTCTGGCACTGTTGCCGGAGCACGCCTTGGCCTCGCGTCTGGGCCAAACAGGCGCGCAGTTGCGGCGGCTGGCCCGCGGCGAAGGCATGCGTACGCTGGCCCTTTGCGAGCCGCCTTCACAGTTTGAAGAAGCGATGGAGCTGGAATGTCCGGTGGAAACGGTCGAGTCTCTCTCGTTCGTCCTAAACAGGCTGTTGGAACAATTGTGCGCGCGTCTGGAGACCCGAGCGCTCGCCGCGCAAGAATTGCGCCTGCGCTTACAGCTTGAGCGGCGGGTCGCGGAGGAACAGACCACGTTACAGGAGCTGAATGGCTTGACGGCTGGCTCCTACAATGTAGTACGCCAGCCTTTATTCGAACGACACTTGCAGTTGCCGGTCCCCATGCGCGATTGCAAAGTATTTTTGAAATTGCTGCAACTGGACTTGGCGGCCCATCCGCCGGTGGCCCCGGTTAAGAAGCTATGGATCGCCGCCCATCCGGCGCCGCCCCGCTCCGTCCAGCGAGGGTTATTCCTCCCGATCAGTCCTGAGCCTGAGAAGCTGGAAATTACGCTGGCGCGCATCAATGCTGTTGTCGGCGAACGGCGGGCAGGCATTGCGCGTTTGCTCGATGGCCATCGCCAGGACAGTTTTTGCGTGGAGCGCTTCGGAACCGTCACAAATGCAGTGGCTGACGGCTTATCTGTCACATTGTCAGATAGCGATGGGTCGCCTCTCGCGATGCGCCTCATTCGCCCTGCGTCTCAGCTCACAATTGATTTATCGGAGGGTCGCCCCGCATACCTGACCGCCGAAAGCAAGCAGCCAAACCGGGAACATCTTGAGGGAAAAGTGGTGTGGTCGGCGGGGCCATGGCGCTCGTCGGGCGACTGGTGGACGGCGAACACCGCCGGGGAACAACCCGGCCCCTGGGACCGCGAAGAGTGGGACATTGCCCTGGCGATCACCGGCGATGGCGCCAATGGAGAGGAGAAGAATGTGGCCCTGTATCGCATTTATCGCGATGTGGCGACGGGGCAGTGGTTCGCGGATGCGAGCTACGACTAAGCCGCCACTGACTACTGGCTACTGCCTACTGATGTACATCGAGCTTCACGCCCGTTCCGCTTTCAGCTTTCTCGAAGGGGCTTCGGTTCCCGAGGAGTTCGCCGAAGTTTGCGCGCAGCATGAAATGCCGGCGATGGCCTTGCTCGATCGCGACGGAGTCTATGGCGCGCCACGCTTTTATCTGGCGGCGAGAAAGCTGAATGTCAAAGCGCATATTGGCGCCGAGATCACGTCGCTGTTCCCCGGCAGAGATTCGGCACCCTCCGCTGAGCTTCCGCGTTTACCATTGCTGTGCGCCTCGCGCGAGGGTTACCAGAACCTTTGCCGATTGATCACATGCACCAAGCTGCGCGCGCCAAAATTTCCGGTGTCTATACCCCAACGTAAGACTCGACTTGTACCACACAGTAAGACCAACGGCGACTTGCTTGTGCAATGCCAGGCGACAGCGTCGTTTGCCGATCTGGCGAAGCATGCTGCCGGGCTGATTTGCCTCACCGGGGGAGATGGAGGGCCGCTGGCGCATGCGCTCACGCATGGCGACATGAGCGCAGCCCACAAGCTGCTGGAGCAGCTCATCGCCATCTACGGAGGCGAAAATGTCTATGTCGAGTTGCAGCGCCACTACAATCGCGCGCAAGAGGCGCGCAACCAGGCCGCAATCGAACTAGCGCGCAGCTTGCAGCTCCCGCTGCTGGCGACCCAGGGCGCGCAGTACGCCAAGCCGGAAGAGCGCCAGATTCTGGACGTCTTCACCTGCATTCGCAATCACCGTACGCTCGACTCCGCTGGACGCCTGCTGGCACGCAACAGCGAGCGTTACATCAAATCTCCGCAGGAGATGCTGCAACTGTTCCCCGACTTGCCGGAAGCGACAGCGAACACGTTGGAGCTATCGGCGCGCCTGGAATTCACGCTCCATGATCTGGGCTATGAATTTCCGCGGTACCCGGTCCCGGAGGGCGAGACGATGGACACATTTCTGCGGGCGCACACGATGGAAGGCGCCCGCGACCGTTATCTGCGTTCCGGGCAGAGCGAACTGTGGCGGCGCGCCCAGCGGCAGATCGAGCGCGAACTCGCGCTCATCGAGAAGCTCAAGCTGGCGGGCTACTTCCTCATCGTGTGGGACATCGTTCGCCACTGCCGCGAACACGGCATCCTGGTGCAGGGGCGCGGCTCGGCGGCCAATAGCGCGGTCTGTTATTCGCTCGGCATCACCGCCGTCGATCCTGTCGGCATGGACCTGCTCTTCGAGCGCTTTTTATCCGAGGAGCGCGGCGAGTGGCCCGACATCGATCTCGACCTCCCCAGCGGCGATCAGCGCGAGCGCGCTATTCAGTACGTCTACGAACGCTACGGCAAGCTGGGCGCGGCCATGACGGCCAATGTCATTACCTATCGCGGACGTTCGGCGGCGCGCGAGGTGGGCAAGGCGCTCAGCTTTGATGGCGAGACGCTCGACCGCCTGGCCGGCCTGGTCAGCTCGTGGGAGTACAAGGACCCCGGCGACACGCTGGAGCGGCAGTTTCGCGATGCGGGATTCGATTTACGGCATCCGCGCATCCGCAAGTTTTTTGAACTTTGCCTGGCGGTGCAGGACCTGCCGCGGCATCTGGGGCAGCACTCCGGCGGAATGGTCATCTGCCAGGGACAACTGGATTCCATTGTGCCGCTGGAGCCGGCGACGATGCCCGGCCGCGTGGTGGTGCAGTGGGACAAGGAAGACTGCGCCGACATGGGCATCGTCAAAGTCGACCTGCTCGGGCTGGGCATGATGGCGGTGCTGGAGGAGTCCATTGCCCTCATTCGTAACCACTACCAGGAAGAGGTCGATCTGGCGAAGCTGCCTGCCGACGATCCCACAGTGTATGACACCTTGCAGAAAGCCGACACCATAGGCATGTTCCAGATCGAAAGCCGCGCGCAGATGTCCTGCCTGCCGCGACTGCATCCCACGCACTTCTACGACATTGTGGTACAAGTGGCCATCATTCGCCCCGGGCCAATTGTGGGGCAGATGGTGAATCCCTATTTGATGCGCAGGCAAGGCAGGCAAGCGGTTGTTTATCCACATTCCTCGCTGGAACCGGTGCTGGAGCGCACGTTAGGCGTACCGCTTTTCCAGGAGCAACTGCTGCGCATGGCGATGATTACCGCCGGATTCAGCGGCGGCGAGGCCGAAGAGCTACGGCGGGCGTTCGGCTTCAAGCGCAGTGAGCGGCGAATGCGCGACATTGAAGTCAAACTGCGCGAGGGCATGCAGCGCAATGGCATCTCGCCCGAAGCGCAGGAGCAGATCATTCAATCGATCACTTCGTTTGCGCTGTATGGATTCCCAGAATCCCATGCCGCCAGCTTTGCACTGATCGCCTATGCCAGCGCCTATCTCAAGTGCCATTACCTGGCGGCGTTCACCGCCGCGCTGCTCAACAATCAGCCGATGGGCTTTTATCATCCGTCGACCATTGTGAAAGATGCGCAGCGGCATGGGTTGCGGGTGAAGCCGGTGGACATCACGTGTTCGGAGTGGCTGTGTACGCTGGAGCCGATTGCCGATGCCTTCGCCCTTCGCATGGGTTTTCGATATGCCAAGGGACTGCGCGAAGAAACAGCGTGCGCGATCCTGCGCGAGCGCAGCAAGCGGCCGTTTGAATCGATTGCCGATCTGGCGTATCGCGTCCCGGAATTGCGGCGCAATGAATTGGTGCTCCTGGCGTCGATTGGGGCGCTGAATTCGATTGGATGCCACACCACGGAACAGCAGATCCCTCGCGGGCTAAAGCCCGCTCGTGATGACAAAAAGAAAGTAAGTCCTCACGGCGCACCCTTCGGCAAGCTCAGGGCAGGCTCTAAAGGCGCGCCCCTTCAAAACCGCCTGCATCGCCGCGATGCGCTGTGGCAGGTGGAGCGGGCCGCGCGCTTTGCGGGGCCGTTGCTGGAGAGCATTCCGGAAAGCGATAGCGCATCGCCGCTGGCGCCAATGACGCCGGAGGAGCGACTGGTCGCCGACTTCCACGGCACCGGGCTTACGGTCGGCCCGCATCCCATGGCATATCGGCGAGCGGAATTGCGGCGAGCGCGAATACTGTCGGCTGAGGAATTGAGGCACGCGGTCCACGGCCGCCATGTGCGCACCGCAGGCTGCGTGATCGCGCGGCAGCGGCCGGGCACCGCGAAGGGCTTCGTCTTCCTCAGCCTGGAAGACGAGACCGGCATCAGCAATGCCATCATCGCGCCCGATATTCTGGAGCAAAACCGGGTCTTGCTGTTGTCGGAGAAATTTCTGCTGTTAGAGGGCGTCTTGCAGAAGCAGGAAGGAGTGATTTCCGTCAAAGTGGAGCGGGTCGCACCCATGCGCGAGGCCTATGATGCCGATAAAGTCGATGTTACCGACGCGGATGTGCGCTCGCACGATTTTCATTAGCTCGCCGCCACGCCCGCGTCTACAAAGAAACCACTAAACCGTTTGCGTCACGTGTCGTGTTTTTTCTCTCTGATCGGAAATCAAACGGTAGACGTCGTCGACACCGTCGATATCGCGAAACTCCGGAGCATCGCCGATGGACATGCTATCCCATACGCCCCAGCCACGATTGCGTGACCACACGGGCAGTGGCTGCGCAAACAGAAGAGAACCCATGCCGCGGCGTGCATTTTCTTTGATCAGCACTGGCAAAGTATCGATGAATGCGGATGCCACTTTGCGCGTGAAGCCGTTTTGTACCACGATTACACGCCGGTTTGTCACAGCGTAATAGGTGCGGCGTTTCTTCCATGCCATGACCAGGAACCTGCCCCAAATGAAATACTGGCCAACAACAACAAACGGAATTCCCCACATCATCCCGAAGATCCACTGCTTCCCCGAATGGCCCCAAGGTCCAAACCCTGAGACACCAAGCTCCCAAAATATCGCGAAGCCGCCCCACAAAAGACTAAAGGGGATCAGAAACGTATCTTCTTTGTGGAACAGGATCGATGGATTGGGTTGACCCGCCCAGAGAACGGTTTCACCCGGCGTCAGCTCGGGCTGGACGGCGGCGTAGGATGGCTGATCAATCTGCATTCTGCGTCAAAATGGAGCTACTGCTTGACTTCCGAGCGTCCCGGTGCCTGCCCCGGGTATTCGTACACGCCGCGCCCGGACTTGCGGCCCAGACGCCCGGCCTTCACGTACTGCACCAGCAGCGGCGCGGGACGGAACTTTTCGCCCAGCGTTTTGTGCAGATATTCGAGGATGTGCAGGCGCGTGTCGAGGCCGACGAGGTCGATCATCTCGAACGGGCCCATCGGATGATTGAGACCGAGCTTGAGAGCCTTGTCGATGTCCTGGGGTGAGGCGACGCCTTCCTGC
>Ga0335081_10016463_pt1 | contig 11965 bp, 7 predicted proteins | sample Lox_Sample_35_FD_206713 | JGI IMG/M metagenome (GOLD analysis project Ga0335081, IMG submission 206713) | Soil microbial communities from Loxahatchee National Wildlife Refuge, Florida, United States - Lox_Sample_3.5 | ecosystem: Environmental > Terrestrial > Soil > Wetlands | place: USA: Florida... | reverse complement strand
TCGGCCGGCAAACCGGAAGTTGACCCTCTGCGCCTCCACGGCGGCAGGAGATTGCACCCCAACAAATCACCAGCAGCAGCGTCGCGCGCACGAGGCTTGTCATGATGACAGCCTTCATATAAGCTGTCTCAATATGGACTTTCTTCAAGGGACGGTCGAAATGCTGGCGCTGCGGACGCTGGTGTTCGCGCCGCTGCACGGCTACGGCATCTCCAAAGCCCTTCGCGCCAACTCGAGGGACGTGCTGGACATCGAGTTCGGATCGCTATACCCGGCGTTGAAGCGGTTGGAGGCAAAGGGGTTGGTCTCGGCGAAGTGGGAGGTGTCGGAGAACAATCGTAAGGCGAAGTATTACCGGCTGACGGCGGCCGGCCGAAAACAGCTTCAACGGGAACATTCGAAATGGGATGAGTTTGTTTCGGCGGTGGCGCAGGTGATGGGTCCGGTGGCCGCGGGAGGCGGGAGATGAAGGAACCAGGAGTCTTCGGCGGGGCCAGGTTCTTCTAACTTGTTCTTTATCACTCATTTGCTAACTTGCCCGAGCCGGAGTTAACCGGCATTCCGCGACGAGTGAGCCATAGTCTGCGCGCGCGCTTCAATTGAATTCGTCACCCCTTCAATCAGAGATTTTACGAGTTTTCAAAATATTTTCTGTTGGCCACCAATCACTTACTGAGAGCAGCCGGAGGGTGGCGGATTCCAGCCGGATAGCATCGGTGTGGGTCGATATGAAACCACAACGATCGAAACGGATAGCGGCGGTTGTGCTGGCGTGCGCCGCCTGGCGGGCCAGCGGACAAACGTCGATTGATCTCACCAGGCAAGGCAAATTAGCGGCCGGAACGACGCTTCCGGCCCAGTGTGCGGTTGGGCAGATATTCTTCAAGACCAATGCGCCGGCCGGCGCCAACCTGCAGGTGTGCACGGCGGCGAATGTGTGGACCGGAGTTGCGGGCATTCAGTCGGGCGCCGCAGCCAGCCGTCCGACCGGTTGCGTGCTCGGACAGACGTGGCTGGCCACCGATACCGGCGCCATGACCTTCTGCTCCGCCACCGGCACCCCCGGGACGTGGAGCGCGACGCTGCCCGGCCCGACAGGGCCTCAAGGGCCGGCCGGGCCTACCGGGGCGGCTGGCGTTGCCGGTCCGCAGGGCCCTGCGGGTTCACAAGGCCCCGCGGGTCCGGCCGGGCCGATTGGCGGAGCGCCCGGACAACTGGTTTACAACAATGCGGGTGCGGCGGGGGGCAGCAACCTGGCGCAGAACAGCGACGGATCACTCACAGCGGCAAAAGGCCTGAACCTGCCGCTTTGTACCGTGGCGCTTTCGTCCAACCCGGTCTTTGACGCTTCGCAGTGCAATGCGTTCAGCCTGGCGCTGGGCAGCACTGCGGTGACGGGCTCGGCGCTTTCCAACGCGAAGGCCGGCCAGTTCCTGACGTTCACGATCACGCAGGATGCAACCGGCGGGCGCGGCTTTGTGTGGCCGGCCAACGTGCTGCGCGCGTGCGCGCCCACGGCGACGGCGGGCGCTTCGACGGTGGTAACCGCGGTCTTCGACGGCGCCAACGCCAATGCCACCACCTGCACCACGAGCGACACTCCGACGCTGATCGCCGGGCCGACGCGAAGCGCGCCCGGGGCGCCGGCGTCAGGACTCACGTGTTGGTTCGACTCCAGCGGGAATACCTGGAAGTGCAAAGACTCGAACGGGAATACTTACGCCGCTGTGTTGACAACTTCCGGCCCGACGAGCCACCAGGTGGTCTCGTACATCGACGGAAACGGCGTGGCGCACACGGTGCAGCTGGCGTCTTCCGATTTGTCGGACGCCTCCAGCCTGCCGAAGCTGAACGGCGCGAATGTCTTCACGGGTTACAACAACTTCGTTGGCGGGACGGTCCGCTTTCCCGAATCCACCGTGGGCGGTTTGCCCGCGGCCGCCGCGAATACCGGGAGCATATTCGCCGTGACGGACGCGGCGTCGGCTGGATCCTGCACATCCGGCGGCGGCAGCGGGCAGGCTCTGTGCAGGTCCAACGGCGCCTCGTGGGCGGCGCTGGACGGCGGATCGGGCGGGGGCGGCGGCATTGCGTCCGGCGCCTCGCTACCGGCCACATGCAACACGGGCGATCTTTACGCGCTCACGGCTCAGTACAAGAGCGCTGGCGTGTACAACTACTATCCCGGCCTGCAATCCTGTTTATGCCCGAACACGTGGGGGCAGCAGCCGGACTTCGCCTGCACGGCCGGCGTGGGTTCGTGGTGGCCCGGCTCAGGAGCCGACTACGCACAGAGCGGATCGAGCACCGTTTTTTGGGGCGGCGGAACGACCACGATGTTCGTCTACGCGCCGCTGCGCGCCACCATCACCGCGGCGAAATGGCACGCCTTGGTGATGACCGGCGACAGCGGGAAGTATGCCGGCGTGAACATCTACGACACGAACTGCAACCTGGTTGGGCCGACCACGACAGCGGCGCTGGCGCTGCCTTCGGGAGTCCAGTATGTTTCGGCAGCTCTGCCAGGACTCACGCTGGGTCCGGGAAATTACTACCTGGCGGTTTGGAGCAATTCGAGCGTGGCGGCGTTCGCCTCGGCCTGGTACGGCGGGAACGATTACGCGGGCGGCATCATGAACAACACGGACACCGCCCAGACCATCTTCACGGGCAATGCCGCAACGCTGGCGGGGACGACGATTACATGGCCGGCATCGTGCGGCGCGAGAGCCGGGATCGCCCGGCCGCCTTTCGTGATTCAGATCACCAACAACTGAGAGACGGAGATGAGATTTCTTCTGAGTTTACTTTTTGCCGCGGGCTTGTCTGCCCAAACCACGGTCTATTTGCGTTCGAGCGGACCGGCGGGGACTCTTGTGGTGGCGCCTGGCTGCACTAACACGACCCCGATGGTGTGTACGCTGAATAGCACGGCAGGACTCAATCCCGGGGACATTATCTCCGTTGCCGGGGTCTGCGCCAGCGACGGGCTGGACGGCATCTCGGCGGCGAACGGCATCCGAAAGATCGGAGCGGTGGTTGGCTCGACTGTCTCTCTGAGGGATTTGAACGGGAACGATATAGCCGGCAATGGAGCCTGGTGCGACGGCGGCAATGCTACTTACGGTATTGCTGCGGGCACTCAGTACGTGGGAAAGCTGAACCCTTTTCAGCTTGTTGCGGGCGCGCGCGGGTGGTTCGATGGCAGCAACGGATCGCTGATGCGCAAGCTCTCGCTAGGCACGCAGAACGGGCTGTCGGCGTCGGGGGGCTTGGTGGTCTCGGGCAACGTGGCGACGGTCACCACGGCGTATCACCACGGCGTCAGCGCCGGCGACCATATAACGGTGTGGAACACCACCAGCGCGGCCCTCAACAACGGGGGAAACGATTACACGGTTCTGTCGAGCCCCGCGCCGACGGCGACCACCTTCTCCTTCGCGACTTCGGGCGTATCGAACGGGGATTACACGACCAACGCGGTTTGCGGCCCTGGCTCATCTCCCAACGGAACGATTCACGGCACGGATAACTGCGTCCGCATTTCGCAGGTAGCAGTTTCGACAAACCCGTACTGGGCCAAAATGAAGACCTATACGGCCGGTTGGTTATCCGGCAACAGTTACCGGTATTGGGCCGATGGCGGCACTTCCGGCAGCGGCTTCGCGGATGCCGAGCACTATGCGCAGTTTGCGGTGCTGTTCCTCGTGGACCAGGCCAACCAGGCGTACCTGACCGCGCTGCTTTACGCCCTCAATCGGGTAGAACGGCTCGGCGGCGTGAACTTCATGGCCAACGAAGCTGTGGCCAATGGCGGCAATCGAGACTCGGGCGGCGACTTCGCCAGTTACATTTTCCTGAATATGGCGGTTGTGTACACCGCCGGCAGCCCTTATCTGACCGCCGCACAGAAGACGACGTTTCTCAACAAGATGTTGAACGATCTGGGCGACTCGACGCCTTGTACCAAGAGTTATCCTCTGCAAACCATACTGGCGGCGGGCACCGCTCAGGCTGGAGACGCTACAAGCATCACCCTGGCGGCGAATGAAGCGCACGGGAACGGGTACTATGTCAACAACGTCATCGTCGCGACGGTAGGTGCGTCGCAGACCATCGGCCTCGTGACCGGGTATACTTCCGCTACGCGGATTGCCGCCGTCGCTTCGTGGAGCAACGGGGCTCCGAACGCCGGCTCACGCTACATGATCTACGCGACGATCTCGCGCAGCGGGACGACCGTGACGGGTTACAATACCGCGTTCACCTCGACGGTCAGTGTGGGCGACATGGTTTACGGCGAGAACACCTGGTCAACCATGACCCCCGAGAACTCCGGGAGCTATGTGACCGCGGTGAACAGCGACACGTCCCTTACGGTAGTCAACGGCCCGTTTGTGACGGCGGGCGGCACTCCTTCCGTTTTGTGGCTGGGCAAGCAGTGGCAGGCAGGCGACTGCGGCTTAAAGCGTCTACAGAAATACTGGCCGGGATATTGGAGCTCCCAGCCGGCATCTTACGCGCCGCAGGGCGGCTACATGACCGGGAACGGAATCTACGGCGCTTATTCCGGCGCCAACAACCACTATACCTGGGCCCAGGGCCATATGCTGTTTGACTTCGCTACGGCTGACGACGAGCCGCGGGCTGTTTCCGATCTGGCACAGGTGCAAACGGCATTTTTCGACTATTTGCTGCGGGTTTCGCTGAACTATGCGACGGGGTTCTCGCAGAGCGGAGACAACTACCAGTGGGACCGAACCACGTACGATGGTCCGGCCGGTATCTGGGCTGTCAGTCACTCGGTGGCCGGATACCCATCGATGGATACGGCGGGACCGATGATGTACGGCCTATCTTTGTTGAAGATGTTCGCGACCATGCCTGACACGCCATACGTCTCGGGCACGGGCGGGCACACGCAGTTCACGGCGCATTGGGGCGACTCGACCGGCGCGGCCTGGTTGTTTCCCAACAACAGCCAGTCCGTGGACTACTGGGCTTTGGACCACGGAACAGCCTTCAATCCAGGTGCTATGACCTCACAGTACTTAAAGAACTTCATTGGTGCTAAGAACCTCAATGTCTACGTCGACAGCCTGGCTCTTGCGGAGACAGCCGTCAAGATCGATCCACGAGTTCTTTCGTCGGACTACACCGCGCAGCCTCATCAATATCTCTTTTCGGCGACCAGCCAGGCCACGTGTGCGGCGCTGACGGGGTGGCCCTGTCCGTCGACCTTTCGCGCCGATGGCTGGATCAGCCGGACAGGTTGGAGCAGCCCCACCGACACGTTTCTGTTCTATCAGGCCCGCGACTTTCTTGGGGACCACGACGTGCCGCAGCCGGGACAGATCCAGCTCTACAAGGCCGGCTTTCTTCTGGCGACGGACAGCTTGTATCCAGGGCAAGGTGTGGACAAGAACGCAGCGAACCTGGATTTCAGCACCGGCGGTTCGACCATCGAGTTCAGCGGCGCGAATACTTTCAACCGCGGCGAATATTACAACGAGATTTCGACCGGCGGTATTGTGCGCTGGGCGTCGGCTAGTCATGGCGCCTGGGCGACGGCTTACGGCGACCAGAATTCCAACTACGCCTATTCGCTCGCGGACCTGACCGGTGACTATCAGACCAGATACAACCGTGTGCAACGGCACCTGGCGCACCTCAAGAAGCCCGGCACTGAGGAGGTCATTGTCCAGTTCGACGATGTAGACGCGGGGAATTCTCCAACCGCGATTCGCAGCCAGCTTCACTACCCGCAGAACGGCGAGACGACTGCGGCGAATTATCAGGTGGTCTACAACGAAGGCACGACGACATGCCCCGGCCCTCACGGGTGCGCGGGGCTGAATCTCGACCGCCTGGTGCTGGAGCAGGAGGACGGTAACTCGACCAACGGCGACCCCGTGCGGCAGTACAACCTGATTTCGAAGTACTTCAGCCCAGCCGGAGCCGCTAGCGTGTTCGTTCGATGGGACGGCAGCACCTACGCAGGGGCAAATGGCCACGCGAATCGGGTTTCTTTTTGCGCCGATCCGGGCGGCACGGGGGCCTGTGGTGCGACTGCCAGCCGTCTGGAGATGGTTACAGTGCACAAAGTCGCCACTCAGCCGGATACGACACTGACAGCCACCGCTCTGAATCCTGACGCCAACTGGACGGGCGTGCAGACCGCGGACAAGGTGGTGCTGTTTGCCCGCAATGGCGGCACGCCGGGCACTGTGACCACATTCACAACCACACACGGCGGAACGGCTCAATATCTGATTGCGGGCCTGGCTCCCGGAACTTACAGCGTGAGCGTGGGCAGTACCACTGTCGTGCCGTTGGCCACGGTGAGTTCCGGCGACAATACGTTGTATTTTGAATCAACGGCGGGATCAGTCTCAATCACACCGGCCAGTTCATCCGCCGGAGTTGCTATCAGCGCCGGCATCCTGGTATCCAGCGGGCTCTCCGGTCACTAAGGAGAGATACCACGCTGCCGCGCCGGGTATGATGAGCGGATAGACAGGGATCACATAGCGAATCTCGGGCACGAACGCTAAGTGCACGAAGAAGAAGGCGCCGAAACTGGCCAGGAGTAAGTAAACTACCCCGCGATGGCGGCGGCGGGCGCGCGAGAGTTGCCAGATGCCAGGGGGAACCACCAGGAAGGAGCAGATTCCCACGAGGACCTGCTTCCAAGGCGGGGCATTCTCGGCGCCATAGAACATGCGCAGGCACTTGTACACCAGGAATGGCGCCACCGACAGAGGCCGCGCGCTCAAGCGCCGGCGGTACACCCAAAAACCAACGCGGCCCATCCAGGCATCAATGGCTGATTCGTGATCGCCAGGCGGTTTCTCCAGCCCGGCGCCGCGGGCTGATTCGAAAACACCCGGATACAGCGCCAGCTTCCCCGGCCCTGAAAAGAAACCCGCGTCCGAGCCCTGCAGCACCGCCGCACCGCTTCCCACCGAGACCGGAATCCAGTCGTGAAGCACGACCCAGTTTCGCAGCGTCCAAGGCAAGATGACGAGCGCCATGGCAGCCGTTGCGATCAGCCACAAGCGCATCCTACGGACCCGCCAGAAGACCGGCAGAAAAAAGGCGGGCAGGCACAGCGAGGTGGGGCGGAACAGCGTGGCCATTCCGAGCAACAGTCCCGCAGCAAGGGCTCTTCGTGGGTTATCCGCCTCCAGGGCATAAGCGGCTGCAGTTACCCCGAGCGCCAGCAGTAAAGTGAAGAACGTCTCCGATGTGATATAGGTGGAAATCACATCCGCGGGCGGGAATAGCAGCCAGATCAAGCCGGCGAGAGAGGCGGCGGCGCGAGTAGCGATCCGGCTGCCGAGGCCGTAGATGATGACCAGCGCGGTCATGCCGTCGGCTATCATCTGAAGCACTATCACTAAAAGGGCGGCGTGTTTCCGGGTCAGCAGCAGGGTGGCGGCAATGACTGCCGGATATCCCGGAGGAACCTTGCTGTCGGGGCGGCTGTCAGGCCCGTTGAACCGGCCTTCGCTCACGATTCGAGCAGCAACCGGCAGATAGTGTTCCACCGCATTACCGCCTTCGAACAGTTTCACAGCGCCGCGAATATCGAGGGCTAAGAATACAGCGATCTTCACAGCGGTCACAAGGGCAAATGTGACTACGACCCGGCGCCGGCCCTCCATCGTGAACGTCATGGTATCACGGACGGACGGCCTATGAGCTTTCAACGAGCTGCCAGGACGCGGCGGCAGACAGCAAGCGTCTCATCCGCAGCGTCCTGCCATTTGCGGCGGGAAGCAGCGGCGATGGATTCACGGTCCCACGTCTTCGAAAGGGCTTCGTCCAGAGCGCGGCGGAGACGCTCGGTGTCGCGCGGGGGCACCAAAATACCGGAACGCTCATTACAGAGCTCCGGGATACCGCCGACGTTCGTGGCTACGACGGGGCAGCCACAGGCCAGCGCCTCGACGATCACGTTGGGGCATCCCTCGGAGTAACTGGGCAGACAGAAGACGTCGGCCGCGCAGATCCAGGAAGCCACCTGCCGGGACGCGATCTTTCCGGGAAAGAGGATGCGGTCGAGAACTCCAGCCGCGGCGGCGCGCTGTTCCATAGCGCCCCGGAAGCGGCCTTCGCCGACCAGCGCCAAGCGGGCCTCGGGGATCGACCGGGCCAGCGCAGCAAATGCATCCACCAACTCAGACAAGCCTTTGGCCGCGAGGAGAGAACCGACATAAAGGATCAATCGCCAGCTCTCGTCGCAACCTGTTTCCCGGCGAGCCTCGCTACGGCCGAAAAAGCGGAAGATCGAGGTGTCACACCCGTTCACAATGGTTGTCACTTTGTCCGGCGCTGCACCCAGGTCGATGGCCCTCCGGCGTAGCTCCTCACTAACTGTAACTACCGCGTCGGCTGCGCGCACGGTTTTCGTGACATAGTGGCGTGTGAAGGGGTCGGTGATGCGACGCAAGTCCGATCCGATCGACCCAACGATGGCCGGGACCCCGAGTATCTTGCCGGCCCGGACAGCGGCGTAGCCGTCGGGGTAGAGCCAATAGTTAAAGATGACATCCGGGGAGGTGGCGCGCAGATGGGGAAGGAGGGCGCGGAGACTGGAGAACCCATTTACAGGGCGTGTCAGATACGGCAAGGCGAAATATCTGACGTAGGTTGTTTCGATGCCGGCAGGCTGGAAGCCGGGTTCGAAGCCGGCAGCCGCGGGAACAAGACGCCGGACGAGCTTCGGATAGGAAGCCAGGGGGACCAGGGCAGTGACTTCGGCCGCCGACGACAGCAGACGGAAGATATGCAGGGCGGAATGCCCCCGGTAAGAACCGGCGAAGGTTGGAAAGTAAGAACTAACCAACGTTATTCTCATCCAAGAGCCCCCGTCTTGCTCTTTGGCTTATAGCAGCAGCTTAGCATAGAGCGCGGCATAATTTCCGCACATCCCGGCGATCCCGAATTGCGCAGCCGCCAGCCGCCTCGCTTCGCGCCCCATGTCCGCCAGGGCAGTGCTCCCGGACGCCGCCAGCATGGCTTTCGCGAGATCGGCGGAGTCGCCCGGCTCGCAAAACCAGGCGACGGAATTCTCCGGCGCCACCTCGGGCACACCGCCGACCCGGGTGGCGACGATCGGCAGCCCGGCCGCCATGGCTTCGAGGATTACGAGCGGCAGACCTTCGGACAGCGACGAGAGAACGAAGACATCCAGGGACTGGAGTGTTTTAGCCGCATCCGCTGTGGGGCCTTCCAGGTGAACGCGGTCCGGCAAGCCGAGCCGCCGGACCTGGGCCTCGAGATCGCCCTGCAAAGCGCCGTAACCATAGATGTGAAGCTCTGCCTGCGGTATCCGCGGGGCAACGGTCGCAAAAGCCTCGATGAGAACCGACTGACCTTTGGCCGGCACGAACCGCCCGATGGTGCCGAATCGCAGGCGCGGCCGGGCTTCGCCGGGAGATGCCGGGTGTTGCAGAAAACGCTCGGTGGCGATGCCGTTGAGTATCACGGAGCACCGGGATGCGGGATATCGAACCTGGGGTCCTAAGAGCTGGCGGACGTAGTCGCACACGAAAACTACGTGTTCCGTGAACGGACGGACGAGGCGGAAGTAACGCTCCTGGTAAGGACGACCTTGCGAGCTGACAGCGCCGTGGCGGGTGTTGACGCATACGGGCACGCGAGCTATGGCTTTGGCGAGGGCTGCGGCGTGGTGAACACCGGGATTGTGGCCGTGCAGAATGTGAACGTGGTCGCGCCTCAGTTGCCGGGCCATGGACCAAACCAGCGCGGCGTTTCTATGGCGGTCCTTGTGAAACTCGGTAACCGGTATCCCGGCGGCGTCGAGTTCGCGGCGCAGAGGGCCGGCGCTGAAAAAGCAATAGACCCCCACCCAGTGTCCGGCGGCGCGCAGAGCGAGCGCCAGGTCGACGGCTACGCGCTCGAGCCCGCCGACCTCCAAGGTTTCGACTAGTTGAACGATCCGCATCAGCGAGAAAGACGCCGTCCTCGCGGCGAGTCAGGCAGCGCGGGTGGCAGCTGCATCCACGGCCTGCCGCATCTCCCAGGTGGACACGTAGTGTAACTCGTGTCCGTACCGCCGGCAGGATTGCTCCATCAGCTCGAACAGCCGCGCGAGGCCGCCTCCGAACAAGGCCTGGTAGTTGACCTCCTTTGCTCCGTGCGTGTAGAGCTTGATGAAGATGTTGTTTCCGATGCGAGGGGCCAACTCCAGCCAGCGCCGCACACGGTAGGGCGTGGGAAGATCCTGGTGCGCGAGCTCGCCGGTTTCCATCCGCGGAACCAGCCGCTCAGTCCAACGGATGCCGAACGGCCCGGTGATCATCAACAGGTCGCCAGCCGCCGCCACGCCGGGCCGTACGGGGACGCCGCGGTCGTAAGAACGGGGCCGAAGGGGATCGTCGGTCACCCAATAAATCGAGTTCACCATGCGAGATTGCGAGGGAGAGTTACCGGACGGCATGGTGAAATCGGCATAACACCCAAGGTCGCGAAGGAGGGTGATCTCATCGTTCAAGCCGCACCAATGCCCGCCGGGCAGGGAATTGGCGAGCGCCCAGTTACCGTGGATGAACCCGAACACGGTCCGGCCGCTAGCCTGGCGCAGCAAGCCGTGGCGAACGCTGAGAGTTTCAATAAATGAGCTCATGCGATCGATGAAGTTCTGACGGCCTTCGCGGTCGTGGTGGATGTGGACCTCCACATCGGCAACGCGCCGCCGTGTCAGATCCGCGAGCATATCCAGAATGTCAGGCCGATACTCCTCCTGCGGGTAATAGAAAGTGTATTGAGGCGGCTTGCCGGCGGAGTCGCAGAATCGCGATGCGATTTCGGGCCAGGTTTTGTGCCAAGCCTCGGCGCGCTCGCGGGCAACGTCATCGGAGGGCCGGTTCCAGTATGGCTCCCAGTGGTCGGCGATGGCGACCCACACGCGGCTGGGGTGAGGCCGGGCCCAGTTTGCGATCCTGTTGCGAACGTATCCAGGCAGCCACAGTTCGGCGTGACGAGGCAGGGAGATCACGTTCAGGCATAGGATAACATCGGCATTGCACGGCCGGCTGAGAGGAATGGCTGCCTGCCGCGAACCGCCTCGCCCGATGATAGAATTGGCCTGTTCCACGGTTCAAAGTATGACTGCGAGGCTCGAATGAGAGCGATCCTGTTGTGCTCTTTGTTCGCGTACCGCGCATTTGCTCAAGCTACGATCGCGGGCTGCCCATCGTTTCCGGCGAACAACATCTGGAACACCGCGGTGGATGGACTGGTGGTAGTGGCGGAGTCCGCCGCCTTTATCGCTAAAATTGGTCCCGCCGCGGGTCTTCGACTGGACGACGCGATGCCGATCAACATGGTGCCGCGAACCCAGCCGAGGGTGGCGGTAGGCGGGCTTGCCACGCCGGAGAGCGACTCCGGCGCGTACGCGCTGCCGGCAAACGCTCAACTGGAAGCCGGATCCGACGCTCACGCTATCGTGGTCGAGCGGGATAGCTGCATTCTCTACGAGCTATACGCAGCGAAACTGTCGGCGGGGAATTGGACGGCAGCAAGCGGGGCGAAGTGGGACCTGAACTCGAATGCCTTGCGGCCGGACACATGGACGTCGGCGGATGCCGCCGGGCTGCCGATCATGCCGGGAATCGCGCGGTACGAGGAAGTCGCGGCGGGGCATGTCAACCACGCTCTCCGCTTCTCGGCCCCGTACACGCGGGGCGGCGTGTATCAATGGCCCGCGCGGCACTTCGCATCTCACCACCCGGACGGCCCGCCCATGGGGCTGCGGGTGCGGCTTAAGGCCGGTTTTGATATCTCGGGCTACTCCGAACCGCTCCAGGTTATTCTGCGCGGGCTCAAGAAATATGGAGCGATACTGGGCGACAACGGCATGCCTTGGGGAATGCAGCATGACGCGGACCCGCGCTGGAATGCCGCGGAATTGACGGCGCTGCACCGCGTGCTCGGG
>Ga0335081_10016462_pt1 | contig 11965 bp, 12 predicted proteins | sample Lox_Sample_35_FD_206713 | JGI IMG/M metagenome (GOLD analysis project Ga0335081, IMG submission 206713) | Soil microbial communities from Loxahatchee National Wildlife Refuge, Florida, United States - Lox_Sample_3.5 | ecosystem: Environmental > Terrestrial > Soil > Wetlands | place: USA... | reverse complement strand
CTCACCTATTTGAGCAAGGATAAGACCCAGCCGCTGTGGTACCTGGTGGCGTTCAATCCGAACACGCCCAGCCCGCTGCAGCGAAAATTGCGCGACCGGTTGAAGAAACTGGGCGACGCGCAGCCGATACGATAGCCCGCTAAACTTCTTTGCCAGGCCCGCCTTTCGAGGCGGGCCTTTTTGTTTGCGCTGCCGCCGCGGCGGATGTCCGCGCCTGTAGGGTGCGGTGCATTGTTACAATGGTGGGCATGGCTTTTGAGACCGCCGGAGAACTCCCCAACAATTCGCTGCGCAAGAAACAGGAAGCCGGAATCGGATTGCTGGTTTCGCTGGCGATTCTGATTCCTTGTTTCTGGCACCGCCACATTCAGGCGGGGGACCTCGCCAGCCACGTCTATAACGCCTGGCTGTCGCAACTGGTGGAGCAAGGAAGGGCGCCGGGAGTCTACCTGGTCTGGCAGTGGAAAAATGTGCTGTTTGATCTGATATTGCTGTACCTCGCTAAAATCTTTGGATTTGGGGCGGCGGAGCGGATTGCCGTCAGCCTGTGCGTGCTGGTGTTTTTCTGGGGCGTTTTTGCCTTGGCGAGCGTAGCCGCGCGCCGCCGGCCCTGGTTCCTGCTGCCCGGCCTGGCGATGCTGAGCTACGGCTACGTTTTCCATATGGGCTTCATGAACTACTACCTGTCCGTAGGATTGGCCTCGTTTGGCTTGGCGGCGCTTTGGAATGGCAGCAGACGCGGCGTCGGCGTCGCCATTCTTCTCGCTCCGGTTACCTTGCTGGCGCATCCCCTCGGATTCTTGTGGCTGCTGGCGGCGGGCGCGTATCGCTTGCTTTGGCCGCGGATGCGGGGCTGGATGGAATGGCTCCCGCCGGCGGGCGCCATCGCCATTGGCCTGATTGTCCGGGGCGTCCTGCTTCGGCATCCGGAGTGGTACGCGGATTGGCCGGATGGGCCGTTCCTGCAATGGAACGGGGCGGACCAGTTCTGGATCTTCCGTCCCCAGACACGGTATGTGGAGATGGCCATGGTGGCCTTTGCGATTCTGGCCAGCGCCCTCGATTTCCTGCCAAGGCGAAAAGAGCCAATCGCCTGGAAAGAACGCCGGCTGTTCCCCGAATTCTACGCGGTGGCCATCCTTCTCACCTCGCTGCTGCCGGAAAATCTGCGGCCCGATCCGAATGCCGGATGGATCGGCCTGTTGGTATCACGATTGACGTTGATCAGCGCCATTTTTGCCTTCGCGTGGTTGGCAACGCTGCGGCCGCGGGCGTGGCACCTTGCCTTCCTGGCGGCCTGCGCGGCTGTCTTTTTCACACTCGTCTATCGGGACACCGCCATTGCGGAACGAATGGAGGAGAACGCGGAGCGCATCACGCGCGAGTTGCCTTTCGGAACCCGCGTGCTCTCGAGCCTTCACGAGCCCGATGGTTTTCGTGTGGGAACCTTTCACGTGGTGGACCGCGCTTGCATCGGACGCTGCTTTTTGTTTTCGAATTATGAGCCCGCCACCCGGCAGTTCCGCGTGCGCGTGCGGGAAGGGAGCCCGGTCGTCGTGGCCTCCGATGACGACAGCGAGGACATGCAGTTTGGTTCCTACGAAGTGCTGGAAGACGATTTGCCCTTGCAACAGATCTATCAATGCGATCCGGCGGATTGGACGAAGTTGTGCATCCGCGATTTGCAGGCTGGCGAGAAAAACGGCGACGGCGCCAGCTGGCCGAAGTAACCCTGTGGTTTGCGGCGGCCCGGCCCCCGGCGCCCGGATGGTCGGCAGACAAATTGGCTCTTTCTTTAGGCCAATGTTTGGTAGAATTGACGGGAGGTGAGAGACAATGCTGCCACTACACCTTCAACCCGAAAGCCACATTCCCCTCTACATTCAGTTGCGCGACCAGTTGCGCTCCCTGGTACATGCCGGCGATCTGCGCCCCGGGGACCGCATCCCGGCCAGCCGCGAATTGGCCCACTTGTTGGGAGTCCACCGGACGACGGTGGCCAACGCTTACGCCGAGTTGGAGGCGGAAGGATTGATTCAGGGACACGTGGGGCGGGGCACGTTTATCCGCAATAATGGCGACGGCCTGAAAATCACGCCGCCGGCTCCTGCCGGCTTGTCGAATGGCGACGGGCTGCGTTGGGAACTGCTGTTCGCCGATGAACGCAGCGAGGAAATTTTGAGCCGTTTGACGGCGACGGCGCCCCTGAATGCGCTGTCGTTTGTTATGGCGCGGCCCGATGAAGAATTCTTTCCCGTGGAAGAGCTGCAGACCTGCGCCCATGCGGCGCTGCGGCGCGAGGGCCAGGAGATTCTGAACCTCGGCGCTTCCGATGGCTACGGGCCATTCAAAGAGGCGCTGCTCGAGATGCTGCGACACGACGGCATCCCGGCCAAGGACGAAACGCTGCTGGTCACCGACGGTTGCCAGCAAGCGCTCGATCTGATCGCCAAGGCATTTGTCCGGCCGGGCGACACCGTGGTTTTGGAAAATCCCACCTATCCCGGCGCGTCCGCCGTATTTCACGGGGTTCGTGCGCGGTGCCTCGGAGTGCCGGTGCGGACGCACCCGGAGCCGGGCAGGGCGTTGGGCATGGACCTCGAAGCGCTCGAGGCAACTCTGGCCGCGAATCGCGTAAAGCTGTTGGTGTTGACACCCGATTTTCACAATCCCACCGGCACTTCGATGCCGTTGGCTTCGCGCCGCCGCTTGCTGGAATTGGCCGCTCGCTATCAGGTGCCGGTGGTCGAAGACCACATTTACGCGCGGCTGAACGCGCGCGAAGAGCGTGTGCCTTCGCTGAAGCAGCTGGACCGCAACAATTTGGTGATCCACATCGATAGCTTCGCGAAAGTGGCGTTCCCCGGCTTGCGCGTAGGTTGGATTGTGGCGCCCGCGGCGGCGATTGAACGTTTGCGCCTGGTAAAGCAGATGACCGATTTGCACACGGACCAATTGGCCCAGGCGACGCTGGCAGAATTCCTGAAGCGAGGGCTGTTCCAGAAACATCTGACGAAGATGCGGAAGCTGTATGCGGAGCGACTGCGCGTGTTGGATGAAGCGCTGCGCCGGCAGATGCCGGAAGGCGTACGCTGGAGCAAACCGGAAGGCGGCATGTGCTTGTGGTTGGAATTGCCGCCGGGCTTTGACGCCAGCGAGTTGATGATCCATGCGCGAGAGCGTGGCGTGCTGTTCGCTCCGGGACGGTATTTCTACGTGCAATCCCCGATGCCGAACACGTTGCGGTTGGGCTTCGCGAGCCTGAACGAGAAGGAATTGGTGCGCGGCGTCACCGTGCTTGCCGATCTCTTGAAGTGCGAAATGCGCAAGCGGCAGCGCGGCACGCGGCGGGCCGAGCGCGCGCACGTGGCACTGGTCTGATGGTCGTGGCGGCTCAGCCACTTCTGGCTGTGCCACATTGAAAGGGACGAACCGATTCGATGGGGAAGATCCTCAAACTCGAGACGCAGGCAGCGAACCGGTGCTTTGGTTGCGGCGGCGACAATCCCGCCGGGATGCGGCTGGTGTTTGACCTGGATTTCGATGCGGAGCGTACCCGCGGCCGCTTCGTGCTCGGTCCAAATTATGCGGGCGGCGCCGGCTTCGCGCATGGCGGCATCATTGCTGTGGTGCTCGACGAGGCGATGGGGAAGCTCTCGAAGCTCACGGATGAAAAGGCGGTGACCGGAGAGCTGAGCATCGAATACCGCAAGCCGGTCCCCGTGGATCAGGAAATCGTCGTCGAGGGCTGGCAGGTGCAGGCGGTGGGGCGTTACCGGTTTCGCGCCGGCGAGATTCGGGATACCCGGGGGAATTTGCTGGCGCGCGGCAAAGCGCGCTTCGTGGCGATTGACGAACGGCATTTCGAACGCGTGCGCGCGGGGCAATAAACGGTTTTGGAAGCGCAAAATTTTCGGAGGAGAAGGAACATGCAATCGAAGAAGACGAACGGAAGCGGTAACGGGCACGGCGGCAAGGTGAAGGGCTCGAACGAATGGCGTGTGAAGGTCGGGCTGGCGGAAATGCTCAAGGGCGGCGTGATCATGGACGTGACCACCGCCGAGCAAGCGCGCATCGCCGAAAAGGCGGGCGCGTGCGCGGTGATGGCGCTGGAACGCGTGCCTTCCGACATCCGCAAGGAAGGCGGCGTGGCGCGGATGGCGGCGATCAAGGTGATCCGCGAAATCATGAACACGGTGACGATTCCGGTGATGGCCAAGGTCCGCATCGGGCATTTTTCGGAAGCGGAAGTGCTCCAGGCGCTGGAAGTGGACTTCATTGACGAAAGCGAAGTGCTGACGCCGGCCGACGAAGAGAATCACATCTGGAAGCACGGCTTCCGCGTGCCGTTTGTTTGCGGCGCTCGCAATCTCGGCGAAGCGGTGCGGCGTATCGCCGAAGGCGCGGCGATGATTCGCACCAAAGGCGAGGCCGGCTCCGGAAACGTGGTGGAAGCGGTGCGCCACATGCGCACGATCGTTTCGGAAATGAAGCGCCTGACCACACTTCGCGACGACGAAATCATGCGCTTTGCAAAAGAGATGGGCGCGCCCCTGGACTTGATGCGTGAAATTGCGAAGGCTGGAAAGCTGCCGGTGCCGAATTTTTCGGCGGGCGGCATCGCCACTCCGGCGGATGCGGCGCTGGTGCGGAAGCTCGGCGCCGAGGCAGTGTTTGTCGGCTCCGGCATTTTCAAGAGCAGCGACCCGGAAGTGCGCGCGAAGGCCATTGTGAAGGCCACGACGCATTTCGAGGATCCCAAGGCCATTCTGGAAGCCTGCGAAGAGCTTGGCGAGGCGATGCCGGGTATTGACGTACGGCAGCTCGAGGAGAAAGAGCTCCTCTCCACGCGCGGTTGGTAAGGCGAGGGTTCGAAGAGCGGCGTGAAGAAAAGTCCGAAGAATCGGAAGAACAAAACGGCCGGGCGGGGTGCGGCGGCGTCCGCGCAGGCCCGGCCAAGTCGTTTGATTGTCGCAAAAAAGAAGAAAGGGCCGATGCGGATCGGGATTGTGGCCGTACAAGGAGATTTCGCCGCACACGCGGCGGTGTTGCGGCGGTTGGGCGCGGAAACCGTGGAAGTGCGCACGGTGGAAGACCTGAGGGGTTGCGACGGGATTGTGCTTCCGGGCGGCGAGTCGACGACGCAGCTCCAGTTTCTCAAGGAAGAAGGGCTGTTTGACGCCATCCGCAAATTTGCGCGGTCCGGCGGCGCGGTGTTTGGGACGTGCGCCGGGGCAATTCTGCTGGCGACACGGGTGCAGAATCCCGAGCAGGAATCGCTGGGCCTGCTGGACATGACCGTGTTGCGCAACGGCTACGGCCGCCAGCTGGCGAGCGACGTGTTTTGGGGCGAGACGGCGCTGAAGAATGAGCCGGTGGAGATGGTGTTCATCCGCGGCCCGATCATCGAAGAGATTGGAAAGGGAATTTCCGTGCTGGCGGAACACGAGGGGAAGCCGGCGCTGGTCGAGAAGGGCAATGTGCTGGCCGCGACCTTCCATCCCGAGCTGACCGATGACCCCACGATCCATGAGCATTTCCTGGCAATGGCCGTAAGGCATGCGGCGCCGGGCGCAGCGGCCCGTTGATTTGCACCCCGAAAGAATTCTCTATAAATTGAATTCGTGACGCGGCAAGCGAAAACTCGCGTCCTGTTCGTGTGCATTGGCAATGCCTGCCGGAGTCCCATGGCGGAGGCCATCGCGCGAAAGGAAGCCGGAGACGTGATGGAGCCCTCCAGCGCGGGTTTGTATCCGCTCGGGATGATTGCCGATTCCACGCGCGTCGTGCTCGAAGTGAACGAATATCCGATGGAGGGCCTCGCTTCCAAGGGATTGCATGAATTTCGTCCGCACGAGGTAGACTTGGTCGTCAATATGAGCGGCCTGGTGGGGCCGCTCGCCGAGGCAGGCTATTCGTCCGTGGAACATTGGGACGTCGAGGATCCCTATGGCGCAAGCGATGCCACCTATCAGAGAATTCTGGAAGACATTCAGGGACGCGTAAGAAGTCTGGCTGACCGGTTGCGGCAAGAGCAGCCGGCCAACGACGAACGGGAATAGAGGAGACGAAGTGCGACGCGGGCAGACCAGTGTTTCACAAGAGGATTACCTCAAGGCCATCTGGGAGATGCTGGAAGAGGACCAGGTGCCCATCAGCGCCCGGCTGGCGGAAGAGCTGGACGTTACCCCGCCGGCGGTCACCGCCGCCTTGAAGCGCATGACCCGCGACGGCCACGTGAAAGTGGAGCGCGGCGGGCAAATTCATCTCACCGCCAAGGGTCGCAAGACCGCCCAGCACCTGATGGTGCGGCATCAACTCGCGGAAATGTTGCTCACCGAAGTCATCGGCTTGTCCTGGTCAAAAGCGCACGCCGAGGCGGAGCGCATGGAGCATGCCATTTCGCCCGAAGTCGAAGCACTGCTGCTGAAAAAGTTTGCGGCGCGCGCGACTTGCCCGCACGGTGTGCCCATGAACGGCGGGATCGCCGAGTTGCGCAAGCAGGGAGCCCTGCTGCTTTCGGAATTGCGTCCCAAAGAAAATGCGGAAATCCTGTGCGTCTACGAAAAGGATGAAGGCTTTCTGGAGTTTCTCGAGGGTTTGCGGCTGTTGCCCGCCACCAAAGTGGAAGTGCTGAAGCGCGAGTATGATGAGACGATGACCTTGCGGGCGGGTGGGCACACGATGCACTTGGGAAAACCGGCAACGACGCGTATTTGGGTGCGGCGGCTGGCCGCTTGATTTATTTCCATTTGCGATTCCCGCTTGAAAACTTTTGCGAAACTGACTACCTTACTGCCACCCCAGCCTGCGTGGCATGATGGAAGTGTTGCCACTTGCAAAAAATGGAGAGGTGAAGATGCCGGCGAGACCCGATTCGTCCCCGAAGTCCGTACAGCACGGTCATCAGTGGATGGTGTACGTGCTGTTGGCGTTTCTCGGCGCTTTGCTGACGTTCGCCGGAGCGCGCGCGCAGCAGAAGGCCACCGACGACGCGACGTTTCGCAAGCTGATTGACGGCTACTGCGCGGCGTGGAGCACAAAGGATCCCGGCAACGCCGCGAAGTACTACGCGAAAGAGGAAGGGCTGGTGTTCTACGACGTCGCGCCGTTTTCCTATGGAAGCTGGAAAGAGTACGACGCCGGTGTTCGAAAGAATTTTCTCGATGAAGCCAACAGCGTTTCCCTCACCGCCGGGAAGGATCTGCGGGTGACCCGGCACGGGAACATTGCCTGGTCCACGGTTCCGATGCATCTGACTGCCCAGATGAAAGACGGCAAGACGATCGACACGGCGATTCGCTACACGGGAATTTGGGAGAAGAAGGGAAAGACGTGGTTGTTGGTGCATGAACATCTGTCCGCACCGCTTGGCGGATAGGGCTTGGGAAGGTACGACCGATGTGGAAGACGCTCGAACTTTACTGGATTGCCGCGCGCGGCTACCGCTTGCGGCCGTGGAAAAGTCCCTATCTGAAATGGCGCTTTGAGACCTTTCTTGGCAAGGAAGCCGCCAACCTCGATGCCGGGAAGTTTTTTCGCCTGAGCTGGAAGTATCGCGGCCAGTTGCAGCGCTTCGCCGACTGGTCCGCGGAACGCCGCCGCGTGCAGCGGCGCCACGCCTGAAAATATCCCCTGTAAAGCTTCGATAAGAGCGCCCCGCGCGTCACAGCAAGGGTGTCCCGCCAGGAGTATGATGGTGACAGGAGGGGGATCATGAGCGAATTGACGGTCCTCCAAAAGACGGAAGCGCTGCACGAGGCGCGCTGGTGGGAACCGGAAGCGAACGGGCGCGTGCACTGCTATCTCTGCCCCAGGCATTGCCACATCCATCCGGGCCAATCGGGCTTTTGCTTTATTCGCGTGAACGAGGGCGGAAAGCTTTATAGCCTAGGTTACGGTGCTCCTGCCGCGTTGCAAGTGGATCCCATCGAGAAAAAGCCGCTGAACCATTTTTTGCCGGGAACGCGCGTGTTCAGCTTGGGGACGGCGGGCTGCAACATGGGGTGTTTCTTCTGCCAGAACTGGGACATTTCGAAATCGCACCAGGATCAGGTGCACGCCAAGCATCTGCCGCCCGAGGATGTGCCGCTGCTTGCGCTGCGCTACGGTTGCGACTCGATCGCCTTTACCTACAACGAGCCGACCATTTGGGGCGAGTACGTCGTGGATATCTGCAAGGCTGCGAAGGGGTACGGCCTGAAAACGGTAATGGTGACCAACGGTTACACCACCTATGAAGCCTTTCACGATATTTACGATCACGTAGACGCGGCAAACGTGGATCTAAAGGCTTTCACCGAAGCGTTCTATGGAAAGATTACTCTGACGCATCTCGAGCCGGTTCTGAAAACCCTGGAATGGCTGAAGAACGAAACCAAGGTGTGGTTTGAGATTACCAACCTGATGATTCCCACATTGAATGACGATCCGGACGAGACGCAACGCCTTGCGGAGTGGATCGTTAGCCACCTGGGTCCCGATGTGCCACTGCACTTCACGGCCTTTCATCCCGACTTCAAGCTTCGCGACAAATCCGCCACGCCTCCGGAAACGCTCCACCGCGCGCGGCAGATCGCGCTCAAGTCAGGCGTGCATTTTGTATACGAAGGGAATATCTTCAGCGAAGCCGCAAATACCTACTGCCCCAAGTGTGGGGCGCTCCTGATCCGGCGCTCGTGGCACGATGTGCTGGACGACCGACTGAAGAATGGCGCGTGCTCCAAGTGCGGGCTTAAAATTCCCGGTGTCTGGGAAGTGGCGGAGCACAAACCGTCTATGTTCCGGTAGGGCGGCAGCCTCGTTACAAGCGGCGGAGTTGTGCGACGAAGTGCATCCCGCGTCCAAACAACAGCGAAAACGGAAACGGATATAGCGGCAACGCCGTGGAGAGTTGCTCAGCCTGCAGGTGGCAGGTGGCGAAGTGCCTTCGCCAATCCGTGAGGCTCTGGTAGTTGTACGTGAGAACGACTCCGTGGGGGCGGTTGCTGAGCCAGTCCATGGCACGCAGGATGCCATGATCGACGGTGCTTTCGCAAAGATGGTCCTTCAGCAAAACACAGGAACGCGCCACGCGCGCGGCTTCGCCGAGGAGCTGCGTCACATCGGAGGTGTGGTGCAGCACGTCCACGAACAGGCAGACATCGAACGAGCCGTCCGGAAAAGGCAGGCGCTCGCCATCGAAGGGCCGGCAGGGAATCGTGCAGCCCGGGCGCGGAGCGACCTCGACGCCCTCGACGGCGATGTCCGGGCGACGCCCGGCGAGCAAGGTAGCCACCACGCCGTCGCCGCAGCCCACGTCCAGAACGCTGGCATTGCGCGGGACGAGCGGAGCCAGCGCTTCCGCAATAACGCGGGTGCGGCGGCCGGAGACGAAGGCCTGGTGGCTTCGAGCGATCCAGGAAAGCGGCCAGGATTGAGGAGAGGTGGGCATCGGATGCGCGGAATACGACACGCGCGGCCGAGAAGTAGAAAATCTGCACGCACGAACGAAAGTGTTTGCAGGAATTTGCGGCGCGCCGCTTCCCGTGTAAAACTTTAGCACAGCCGATTTCCGGAGAGTACCCGGCCGACGCTTAAGGTTAAGAAACAGGCTTCCATGCAACAGATGACCCTGCCTGCGCGCTATTACACCGATCCTGTGATCTTCCAGCAGGAAATGGAGAGTTTTTTCTTCGGCATGTGGGTGTGCGCCGGCCGGGCCGAGCAGCTTGAGAACGCGGGCGACTACTTTCTGGCGGAGATCGGCGGCGAGAGCATCATCGTCACTCGCGATGCCGGCGGGAAGTTGCAGGCAATGTACAACGTTTGCCGGCACCGAGGCACGCGGATGTGCCGCGAGGCCCACGGCAGATTCGCCGGCCGCATTCAGTGCCCGTATCACGGCTGGACCTATGCACTCGACGGGCGCTTGCTGGGCGCGCCGCACATGGAAGAAAATGGCTTCCGTCGCGAGGACTATCCGCTCCATGGCGTTGGCGTGGACGACTGGGACGGCCACATTTTTCTCAATCTGGGTAAGGGCCCAACGCCGCTCCGGGAGCAACTCGGCGATCTGCCGGAAAAATTTGCAGCGTGGAAGATGCGCGAACTCCGGCTACACAAACGAATCGAGTATGAGGTAAAAGCCAACTGGAAACTCATCGTCCTGAACTATAACGAATGCCTGCACTGCCCGGTGTTGCATCCGCTGCTCAGCAAAATTACGGATTATATGAGCGGCGAAAACGACCCGCCGCATCCCGGCTACATCGGAGGCTCGATGGAGTTCCGCGGCCCGGCCGAAACCATGAGCGTGGATGGGCATCGGCGGCGCGAACTGCTTCCGGGCTTGACCGGTAATCAATGCAAAGAGATTCTCTATTACGCGATTTACCCCAATCTCTTCCTCAGCCTGCATCCCGACTACGTGATGGTGCACCGCCTATGGCCGCTCGGTGTGGACCGCACCCGCTTGGTCACCGAATGGCTGTTTCATCCACAGGAAATGGCGAAATCTGGTTTTCAGGCCGAAGACGTCATCGAATTCTGGGACACCACCAATCAAGAGGATTGGGCGATTTCCGAGCTCTCGCAGAAGGGAATTTCTTCGCGGGCGTATGTGCCGGGCCCGTACTCGCCCCGGGAAGGGCTGCCGCAGGCCTTTGATCGCATGGTGCTGGAGCGGGAGAAGCAGAAAAAGCGCTGAATGTCGAGAACGTGTTCTAACGTCAGCGGCTCGGGCTGCGTTCCATTCGATTCAAAATCCTATTAACGGCCGGAAGCGCCGGTCAAGCTGATCTGCGGGAATAGCGTATCGGGAGAGACGGGACTGAGCGGTAAGCCGTCCTCGAAATCGTCGTCTTGCCCATGGTGGTGACGGCGCAACCGGTGAATACCCAGGCAGGCCACAAAATAGCCGCTATAGATCAAGTTTCCCCGGACGACATCGCTCCGGTAGGCGAGCACCTGCGTGCGCAGATAGCGCACCAATCGCGAGCGCGGATGTATCGGAATCAGCGGCTTGGCATGTGCGGAGTCAACGCCTTCGCGGTGGCAGTCCCGCAATTGGACGACGGTCAGCGCACCGTCGGTGGACATCGCGTCTCCGGTGGCGTTCTGAACCGTGCCGCTGACGTCGGGACGATCGAAGAGCTGCACGGATTTCACGCAACCCGCCAGCGTCAAGTCGCGCACCAGCATGTTGACGCCGTCGTCGAGATTCCGGTCGATATGGTGAATGAATTTGTGACTCGTGATGGATAGAACCGCGCTGGTCTCGCGGGTATAGGCGCCCAGCCAAGCCTGCTGGCCAAGCACGGGCTCCGGCTCTTCCCAGAAGCGCACATGATCGCGCTTGCTAGGGCTGTTGAAGCTCTTTTGCCAGGTTACGTCCTGGCGATGGCCTTCCAGAAATTGCGTGGTGACCGGCTCGCCCTGGTAGTTGGAGGCCGTCAGGAACGCCAGAAACTCGTGGTAGACGGTACTCGCGGAAACTTTTCCGCCGCTCGTCCAATTCGCGGCCTCGAATGCGTTTTGCATCTGATCGTGGGAGCCGACGAAGAGCAGGTTGACCACGTCCGCGGGTTTCCCGTGGCTGGTGTACGTGCGCGAGGTATTCTGCTGCATCAGCATTTCCACGTCGCCGCGCTCCAATTCATCCATCTGGAACGAAACCGCGGGAAGCTCCGGCTGATCCCCGACATACAGCGGCACATTCAAACGCAGGCGCAGGTCGGTGCCCGGGGGAAGATAGATTTCCGGCTCCGGCAGCACGGTGAGCAAGCGGTAGACAATCAGGCTGGGCGCGCTGTAGGGATTGTAGGAAGGCAGATGGCCCAAACCGTCGGTGATGCGGCCCTGGGGCGTGTAGGTCGCAAGGATTCCGCGGATTTTGCCCTTGCGGACCGATTCGCGGGCGTTGTCAATTTCGACGAGCTGCGAGGCGATCGGCAGGACCGTACCGTCAGCGGTGACGATGCGGTCA
>Ga0335081_10016461_pt1 | contig 11965 bp, 10 predicted proteins | sample Lox_Sample_35_FD_206713 | JGI IMG/M metagenome (GOLD analysis project Ga0335081, IMG submission 206713) | Soil microbial communities from Loxahatchee National Wildlife Refuge, Florida, United States - Lox_Sample_3.5 | ecosystem: Environmental > Terrestrial > Soil > Wetlands | place: USA... | reverse complement strand
AGGGGAAGGTTGAGGTCATACTTGCCGTTGATGATATCGACGGCAAGCTCTGCCCCCCGTTTGCAATCCAGACCCGTTGAGGCGATGTTACCCGTCAAAGGGTAGACGGCCCCAATTTTGATGGTCTGAGACGGCTGAGCAAAAAGTGAAGCTGACAAAACAAAAACCATTCCTAAAGATAAACAGACGACCACCAGTCCTTTTGCCTTCATCTTAACCTCCCCTGAATTGGATTTTTGACTCTCCCGCTTCTTTCCTTTCCTTTCCTCTCCTGGAGGCGCCCGACATGCTTCTTCCAGGACTCGATAACTTCCGTAATATGCTGGGTCATGAACCGGGCCGCCAAATCCGAATCCCCCCTTTGGATGGCGTCCAAGATCTCTCGGTGGCGTACCGACGAACTCTGCAGGATACCCGGAAGACTATTGATCGTCGACTGCTGATACCGAAGAAGGCCCTCGATGTTTTCCAGGACCTTAAGTAAAATACGGTTTCCGGCCGCCTTTCCGATGGCGAGGTGAAACTGATAGTCCATCTCGCTGAAAGAATCGATATCCCCCTTGTTGATATCTCCCTGCATCTCCGCCAGCAGGGCTTCAATATTCTTCAGACCGTCCGGATCGATATTCCGTGCCGCCCTCATGGCATTGTGGGATTCGATGATCTTCCGCGCCTCGAGCAACTCCTCAAAGACCGGAGCCCCTTCGGTCATAAAGATGCCCCTGCCGTGACTGATCTCAACGAGACCGACCGACGCCAGATTCTGAACAGCCTCTCTCGCCGAAATGACGCTCGTCCCGATCTTCCTGGCGAGATTTTCGGTCGAGGGCAGCTTGTCTCCAGGTTTGATTTCCCCCTTGATGATCAGGTCTAATACGAACTCAATCACCACGTCGCTTGATCTTACAATCTTCATATGATATTAGCTTATATGATATACGGAATTTACGTGTCAAGCTTTTTTTAGTCGGTCCGAAGGGGCAAACTTGCCGAGATGTAGGGTAGGCATCCCTTCTTCTACCAGGTCGATCCGGAGATCGTTTCGAACGGAAAACAGGGTTCTTCCGGCGGAGGGCGGGTTGCAAGGGGTCCATCGGCAGTAAAACAGAAGAAGGCCTGGAGGACGAGGCTTGATCGATACAGGAGGATACCATGCAAGGAATTGGATTTGTCGGTCTAGGAATCATGGGGAAACCGATGGCGGGCCACCTGACGAAAGCAGGGTACGTGCTCCATGTCTACAGCAGAACAGACCGGTCCGTGGCGGAGCTTGCTGCATTGGGTGCGATTCCATGCAAAGATTCAAGAGAAGTGGCAGAGAGATCTGAAATTGTCTTCCTGATGCTTCCCGACACCCCGGATGTAGAAGAAGTGCTGTTCGGCACGAACGGCATTTCCAGCGGTATCAAACCCGGTTCGACGGTGATTGACATGAGTTCCATCTCTCCAATAGAAACGAGGAAATTTGCCGAACGACTGAGAAACCAAGGGGTCGAGATGCTCGACGCCCCGGTCTCGGGTGGTCAGATCGGCGCACAGAACGCTACACTTTCGATTATGGTGGGCGGAAAGGCGGAGGTCTGCGAACGTATCCGGCCTCTGTTTGAAAAGATGGGTAAGAGTATCGTCTACATCGGCGGCCACGGGGACGGACAGACATGCAAGATAGCCAATCAAATCGTCGTGGCCCTCACCATTGAGGCGATCGGGGAAGCGCTTCTTCTCGCGTCAAAAGCCGGCGCAAACGTGGGGAAGGTGCGAGAGGCGCTTTTGGGCGGTTTTGCGCAAAGCCGTATTCTCGACGTCCACGGAGAACGGATGATCCGGCGAGCCTTTGAGCCGGGATTTCGCATCAGACTGCACCAGAAGGACCTTCGACTGGCTCTCCAGGCCGGCAAAGACCTCGGAGTCAGTCTCCCCAATACCGCAACGGCTCAGGAACTTTTCACCGCCGTGGCGGCCTCGGGCGGTGCGGAACTGGACCACTCCGCAATGGTCCAGGCCCTCGAGAAACTGGCCAGTTTCAGTATCGGAGAAAAACAGAAAAAATAAATCCGCAAGAGTTGACAGTCGTGAAGCCTAGGCTGGAGCACGACGGTAGGGGAAAACAAGTCTTGCTCAAGCCTTACTTGATTTCAGATTGAAATCTCGACGGTATTTCGGTTGACATAGAAGGTCTTTTTTTATATTTTAAACTTGTGGGGAAGCGAATTCTTTTCAGTGGCCATCATCAAGTTGAAATCCAGACATGTTATGGGATGCTGCTCCCTTTGAAACAGAACGCGATTGGTCTCGATTTGAGACGGGTTTTGCATGAGGAGGGTTGCTTATGAAAGAAAAAAGATTGATTTGCATTGGGGCCGTTATTGTAGCATTCCTCGCCCTCGCGCAGTTCGCCGTAGCTCAACCGGTACAGTCCGTAGACCAAAGAACTGGGAGGTTTATACTTGGGGGTGGTTTGGGCCTTCAAGCCAACACACCTGACGGCACAGCCTTTTCCTTTGGCTTTGGCGGCGATTACTACTTGACCCAAGGGTTCTCAATCGGCCCGTTGTTTCAATTTGGATTCACCGGAGACCTCTTCCAATTCAGTTTCAGCGGCCAGGCGAAATACACGTTTGATCTGAAACAAATCCCAGCACTTAAACCCCACGTCGAGGCGGGCGTTGGGGTTATCTATGCGGATCTAGACCGGGGGCGATGGAGAAGTAGGGATGATACCAGCTTCGTTTTTCCCCTCGGGATAGGAGCAGAATATCGACTTACGAATTCCATATCGCTGGATAACACGTTCCTCTTTAATTTTACTGATCTTGACGTTCGGGATACGCATTTCTTTTTCACCTGGCTCGTCGGGCTGAGGTATCGGTTTTAGTCATTGGGTAACCTTGTTTCGGAAAAGGAGGAGGGTTCTGCCCGGAGAAAACCGAAGCATATCCTTCTTCTTTGATCCTGCTAGCCCCGAAGACTCCTTCCTCTTTTTTGAGAGCTACGCCTTCATACAACATTATAATGGTAATAAACTGACGCGAACTTAAAATAGATCTGTATCATCGTCACGTTCAACTTTAAGATTCTACATCAGTCGTCATTTCGGGAACATACCGTTTCAGCCAACCGGCATTCGATACCTTTGCCCGAAGTGCTTTCAGGCTCTTTGGATTCAAACCTTCGTAGGCCGAAGACACTGATCTCAATCCTTGAAAAAGAAGAGCCAGATAATTAGCTTTAAGGTAGAGTGCGAATTGTTCCGTAGTGTCAATATATTACCTTGTTTTTTCCGACAGCGGCTCACGGGCAATTCGGATTAAAGAAGAAGCTGAGTTCTCTTAAAACCTTATGAAGGAGGTATAAAAAATGCAGAAAAGGGAAGATAGCCCTTCCTCTTTCGTTCTCTTGCCGACTCCTTCCCGAAGGAAACGTTGACACGTTCCTTCCAAAGGTATAGGTTCCTAATGCTAATCAACAGGAGTCGCGTTCGTTAGTAAAGTTGAATTTTTCAAAACACGGAATGAAGGTGCTACAATGTTTTTAACGGATTGGGATCCGGTAGTGATACCGATTGTTTTGATTGTCCTTTATCTTTTTGGCTATTTTCTCTGTTTGGGATTAAGAAGATTAATTAAACGCTTAGTTAAACAGAAAACGCCAGAAGTAAAGGCGCAATAATAGCTGTCTGAACATTTCTACCCTTACCGATAGCAGCCACGCAATGAGGGGAAGACAGCGCAGAGTATGTGACGGCTGGATTTCAGTCCAGCGAAAGGAGAAAATGCCATGAAAAACTCAGTCTTGAACGGAATGGGAGTGCTTCGTATCGCGGTCTGCATTTTTTCTATCCTCGGATTCGCTGTGGGACAGGCGTTGGTACAAACTCCTGCCGCAGCGCAGACGCAGTCCCCGAGTCCCGAGCTTGTGGGTAAGCTTACGAAAGAGCTTAAGGTTACCCGTGAGCAGGCGACGGGCGGGGCTGGGGCGCTCTTCGGGCTCGCCAAGAGCCGGTTGAAACCAGAAGAGTTCAGCCAAGTTTCCAAGGCGGTACCGGGAATGAACGGGTTTCTGAAAGCCGCACCGAAACAGGACTCCGGATCCCCATTGGGGTCCCTGAGCTCTGCGCTTCCATCCGAGGCAGGAGGTCTCACCTCGGTCGCAGGATCCTTCAACAAGCTGGGACTCTCTCCGAACATGGTGTCGAAGTTCGTTCCGGTGCTGACGGAATTCGTCAAGTCCAAGGGCGGGGCAAAGGCTGGATCGCTACTTGTGGGGGCACTTAAGTAAGCGGGCTTCGCTGTTCCAGAACGGCATCTTGTCACGTGCAACATTTGGTCTAAAAGATAAGAAAGCCCTTTCCACAGAATGAGGCAGGGTCAGTAATGGCCCTCCTCTTACAGCTACTTTCATTGACACCCTGTTCCTGATACACTCCCATTGAAACTGAAGCCATCCATTATTAACTTTAAATGAGAGGGTTTGTTAGACAGGAGATGAACAAAGATTTGTCAATGGAATAGAACTTCTTGAAATGGATTCGTTCTCATGAAGGAGATCATGACACCGCATGAGGCGGCAGAATACCTAAAGCTTAATGTCCGGACGATCTACCGTTTAGTGAAAAACGGAAACCTCCCAGGACGTAAGGTTGGCAGAAGTTGGAGGTTCAGTAAAGATGCTTTGGATAATTGGCTTTCAGTGAGAGAAACCCCATCATTTAAAGACCAATAAGATCCGTCATAGACGACAAATTATTTCCGCTCATTATTTTCTTTCTGAATTTCAATTTAAAGGCGGATTGAGGGAAAAAGCTACGCCCCCTTTTGAATTGTGTCGGTTGCCAAGGCAGGTTGAATTTGTCCTAAAACTGTGATGAGAGGTACCCCTCAGATAACTGCCTGTTCACCTGCTCTGTCCCATAGGGTTAGCGGCTAATGCCCAGTTCCTCGTCCTTTTGACAAAGTCTTTAACTTGCTCGTCGGTTCTGAAGACTTTTTCGCCACAATAGTTAAAGTGAACCATTTCCTCTTTTTCTCTTAAGAACTTCGGCTTGGGTATCATATCAGCATAGCCCAACACCATCATGTCATACGTCTCCAACTCATTAGGAATCCCCAACAGGTTCTTCAAGAAACAATTTACCTGGGGCATCTGAACCGCCGTGACCCATTGTGTACCTAAACCCAAGGTATTGGCTGCCAGATGCATATACATAAAGGTATTGGCAAGACTCGAATTAAAGATGGATTCCCTCTTATGGTTGGTATACCGCACCGCCATTGGAAGTCCCAACTTCGTCCTGGTATCACCAAGGACCAAAATAAATACTGGAGCATTTCTGTAATCTCCATTGTCCTTAGCGCCTCTCTTCCACCGAAGCCCTTGCCACGATTCCCTGAACGTCTCCATATTATCGAATTGGCTTGTCTTATACTCATCGATTACCTGCACAATCTTATCTTTCAATTCCGTATCCGTTATCACAACAAATTCCCAAGGCTGGGTATTGAAACCCGATGGTGCGAAACGGGCAGCCTCAATGATCTTATCCACATACTCATCAGGGACTGGATCCGCCTTGAACTTTCGAATGCTCCTCCTGTTCTTGAAGAGCTCCATTAGGTCATCATGCTTCATCGTGTCCTCCTTTAAGTTTATCATCCGATTCGATGCGTTCACCGCAGAATAATATCCTTGAAAAGGATTTTCAATAAGGAAGTTTGGGTGCACGCCAATCTGAATTTGAGGAAGAGATCTGGAACTTTTATGACAAAAATTGGAACTACGACACTTTATAAAAATAAATGCCTCTTTAGAATTGTCTCAAAATATCAGCTAATTAAATTAGTTGACAACATCTGGCAATAAGATTGCAGAACTAAACCTAACAACCCAAGCTTTAACCCGCAGAAAAGTGGGAAACGGGAAATTCCAGAAGGCGCCAATACGAAGCCTCTAGTGAGAGGGTTGTCTTCCCCATGAGAGAGAAGGAAACGGACATTTTGAGAGAGGAGGAGGGAAAGTGAAGCTTTTTAACATTCATGTGATTACGTGTAATTCGGTCGGTGACTTTCAGTCGAAATTCAAAAAAAGGATGATACTCCACACCATTTTGGAATCCGTTAAAATCGTCTTCCTCATAGCCGTCACTGCTTTTTTCGTGCTGGAATATATTGCCCCTCTGACCCAAAAGAGCCTCCGGGCCTGCTTTCCAGCCGGGATGGAGGAGTTTCTTTCCGTAACGAAATCCTCCGACTCCAGTGTGAAAGAAGTTCTGCATCTGGCGAATGTGATCCGGTTCATAACCGGAAATCAGCTTTCCGACGCTAAAATGTTGAGGTATGCCGGTTTGATCTCTCATGCTTGCAGGAAAAATGGGGTGAATCCCCTTGAAATCATTGCGATCATCATGGCCGAAAGCAATTTCAAAGAGGATTCCATCAACAAAGAAACGGGCGACTACGGTCTTGGTCAGATCAATTGGGAACACTGGGGCAAGGACTTTGGATTGATGCCGCACCAGCTATTGGACCCATCGGTTAACATCTTCTTGACCTGTCATGTCTATAAGTTCTTTGGAAAGGATTTTGGCAAATACCATCGGGGCAATGGGATTCAATCCAAGGTCTACCTTGTAAATGTAAAAAGCATCCTTTCGACACTGAGCGCTTTTGTCGAAGAGAACAAGGAGAATATTTCTTGAAAACTACCTCGGGGAAATGGGCACATTGAACTATTTCCCCGGAGCCTTCGTTCATGTTTGCAAGTTTACCAAATAAGTGTTTCTTCCTCTTCTGTGGATGGACAAGGATTCAAGGCAACGACCAACATAAAACAGGAAAGATAGGCGAGGGAGGTGGCCGCCCATGACCTTCAACCCTACCGTTTTCTTTCTCTCCCGCTGCCGAACCCCAACCAGTTGGGCCAACGAAGCCTCTTCAGAGATGCATTCCCGCCGCTAACGAAAATTGACCCGATTCTCCCGTCGACTGGGACTTCCCCTCAACATCCGATCACAGCTGTATTCTAAAGGCTCGATAACCCGCCTCTCCAGCTCCAATAACGATTCCGTCTATAGAAAAACTGGGAGCGGGCACCATTGACAAACATCCCATTCGTGATAGGATATAGCCAAAAACTGGCATGGACAGGAGGTCAGGATGGCCGCCAACATTTACGAGAGACTGGCTCAGCACCTGGATGACTTGCCGGGAGGATTCCCGCGTTCTGAAGGCGGTGCGGAATTTCGCATCTTACGCCGCCTCTTCACCCCTGAGCATGCAGAGCTCGCCCTCCACCTGACCCTCATCTCGGAAGAGCCCCGGGTGATTGCCCGTCGTGCCAAGATTCCGGTCAAGGAGGCTGCTCGACAGTTGAAAGAGATGTCCAAGAAAGGCCTCATTCTTGGCATCCTTCAAGAGGGCAAACCGCCTCAGTATATGGCCCTGCAGTTCCTCGTCGGCTTCTGGGAGTCCCAGGTGAACAAACTGGACCGAGAGCTTATCCAGGACTTTGAGGAATACCTGCCTTTTTACAGCGACCGGAGCCTCGAGTGGAAAGCGCCCCAACTGCGTACGATCCCCGTCGGAAAGAGCATCAGCACTCAGGCAGAGGTGATGATCTACGAGCGGGCCGAGGAGCTGGTCCGCGATCATAAGACTTTTGCCGTCTCCAACTGTATCTGCCGGCAAGAGATGCGCGTCCTCGGGAAAGGGTGCGATAAGCCCGAGGAGAGCTGCTTGACCTTCGGCATGGCTGCCAGCATCGTCGTCGACGGCAATCGGGGCCGCGCCATCAGCCGGGAGGAAACCCTGGCCATCCTCCAGCAAGCAGAGGAGGCTGGGCTGGTCCTCCAGCCGGCCAATGCCAAGAAGGCCGCCTTTTTCTGCACCTGCTGCGGCTGCTGCTGCGGCATTCTTCGAAATCTCAAACGCTACCCCAAGCCGGCCAGCCTGGTTTCCAGCGCTTTTGTGGCCTGCCTCGAAACCGACACATGCAAGGGCTGCGGCGCTTGCGGGAAGCGATGCCAGATGGAAGCCTTCTCTCTCGTCGAGAAACGGGCGGTCCTGAATCCGAACCGATGCATCGGATGCGGGCTATGCGTCCGTACCTGCCCGACTCATTCCCTTTCCCTCGTGCGCAAGCCACGGGCAGAGCAGCCCTTCGTGCCCAAGGACATCATGGACACCCACATCAAGCTAGGGAAGGCCCGAGGCAAACTAGGCATTCGGAAGATGGTGAGCATGCAGGTCAAATCGAAGGTCGACCGTCTTTTAGCTTCCAGGTAAACCCGGTCTCCTGCCTCTTAATGTCCCTCTCTCTGAAAGGGCAGGCCAAGACCGGCAGGCGCGCCTGCCCGCTTACGAACTGTTTTCCATCGCGTGATTACCACGAGAATCCCGATCGTGAAAAGGTAAGGAAGCATTCTCAAAATGTAGGAGGGAAGCAGGGTGAACTGCCGGGCCTCGAAGTAAAACTGGAGGGCATTGATCCCACCGAAGAGCAGTGCCCCAAGAACGGCTCTCCAGGGATTCCACAGAGCAAAGATGACCATAGCGATGGCGATCCATCCCTGACCTGACGTCATATTCTCTTTCCACCCTGGAGTGTACGACAGAGAGAGATAGGCTCCACCAAGCCCCGCCAGCATGCCGCCGAAAATTGTCCAGAGGTAGCGGATTGAAATGACGGAGATCCCTGCCGTATCCGCCGCCGCCGGATTTTCACCCACGGACCTAAGGTTAAGGCCGGGACGGCTGTGAAACAGCAGGAACCAGGCCGAGGGAACCAGGACATAGCTCAGGTAGATCAGAAGGTTTTGGTTGAAGAGGACCGGACCGAGGACAGGAATATCTTGAAGCAGAGGGATTGGACATTGGACAAACCTTTCGGTTACCCGTCCGATGATCGGCCGTCCGAGGAAGCTGGAGAGTCCGATGCCGAAAATCGCCAGGGCAAGCCCGCAAACAACTTGATTTGCCCGAAGCGTGACTACAAAGAAACTATGGATCAGGGCCAAAGTTCCTCCTACTATCAAGGAGGCCAGAACCCCGAGAAGAAGGCTATGGGAATAAAAAGTGACAGCAAACCCACTCAGGGCCCCCATCAACATCATTCCCTCCACCCCAAGGTTGAGCACGCCGCTTCGCTCCGAAAAGATCTCTCCGAGGGTGGCAAAAAGAACTGCCGTACTCGACCGAATCGTAATCGAAAGAATGAAGATCAAAGGTCCTGAGTCCATATCGTGTTTCAGATTTCAAATCTCAGGTTGCATTGTGCATATGTTTCAGAAAATCTCCCCTCGCCCCTCTTTGCCAAAGACCGGTAATTCCTCCTCTTAACAGAGGGAGACGCAGAGATTTATTCTTCAGTGTCCATGCAAATCTCCATGCTCTTTGCTCGATACTTTCTCCTCCAGGCTTCGTGGCTCCTTGCTCAACCTGATCCGGTACCGGGTTAACGAGTCACTTCCGAGCACGAAAAAAAGGAGCGTTCCTTCAAGAACCAAGCCTACCGCAGAGGGAAGATGCATCACGGATTGAAGCTGATCTCCACCGACGAGCAGACTGGCCAGAAAGATAGCCACCCCAATAATGGCCGTGGGATTGAGCCTTGACAGCCAGGCAACGATGATGCCCACATACCCATACCCTACCGTCAGCCCCTGCTGCAAGCGGTAGTGAATCCCGGCGGCTTCAGTCATCCCGGCAAGTCCAGCTAGCCCTCCACTCAAGAACATGACCCAGAGGATGTGATGGGTGATATTGATCCCGGCATACCTGGCCGCTTTCGGATTCTCTCCGATCACGCGGATTTCATAACCCCACCGGGTCCGGTAGAAGGCCCACTGGAGGAACAGGGCGGCGATGATACCGAAGACCAGGCCAAGATGGATCCGCGTCCCGGGAAGCCTGGGAAGCCATGCCGACTCAGGGAAGATGGCCGTTCCCGGAAAACCCGTGCCCGTGGGGTCCCGCCACGGGCCGAAGTAGAGATTCTCCATCCAGTAGATGGCAACATAATTCAACATCAGTGTCGTGAGGATTTCATTAACCCCCATTCTTGCTTTCAAAAAGCCTGCCGCAGAGGCCCAGAGACCTCCCGCCAAAAAACCGGCAGCCACCATGGAAGGGAGAACGAGGAAGGAAGGGAGGAAGGGACTTAAGAAAAGAGCGACCGCAGCAGAACCGATTCCTCCGACGGCCAGTTGACCTTCTCCGCCGATGTTCCAGACAAGGATCTTTGCCGGAATGGCAATGGATAAACCGCAAAGGATAAGAGGAATGGCCTTCACCAGCACTTCTGAAATGTTATAGAAGTCCCCGAAGGCCCCGAGAAACATCACCGCATAGGCCTTGAATGGATTTGCCCCCGCCGATAGAAAGACGACGCCGCCCATGGCGAGGGCGAGGAGGATCGAGAACCCAACTCCTCCCCAAGACGCAAGCCGTGACGGGACGAGCCTTCGCTCCAGGATCAGTTTCATTGCTTCCGTTCCTGCCTGACTCCGGCCATCAATGGCCCGATCTCCTCAATCCCATCCTCATCTTCCGTTGAGAAGACATCCATCAACCGGCCGCGGAAAATGACTCCGATCCGATCGCTGAGGGAAAGGGCTTCTCTCAGGTCTCCCGAGACGAGGAGAATACCGGCTGTCTCCCGTTGCTTGAGAAGTTCGAGCCAGACTTCCTCTGTGGCTCCGATGTCAAGTCCATGCGTAGGCTGCTCTACGATGAGGAGTTTCGGTCCCTTGGAGAGCTCCCGGGCCAGGATCAGTTTCTGAAGATTCCCGCCCGAGAGTTGACGGGCAAGGGCATGGACGCCTGGAGCAGTAATATGAAATTTGGGAAGAAACGCCTCCACCCCTCTCGCTGCCGCGTCCTTTCGGAAGAAGCCTTTTTTGCAGAACTGAGGATAGGAGGTCAGGATGAGATTGTCCACCAAGTCGAGATTGGGAAGGGAGCCCATGCCAATCCGGTCCTCGGGAACATACCCGACTGATTTCATGAGTGCAGAGGCCCCTCTCCGAAGCGGTTTTCCCAGGACAAAGAGTTCGCCGCTGCTCATGGATCTCAAACCCATGATGGACGCTACCAGTTCGGACTGCCCATTTCCGGCCACGCCCACGATTGCAAAAACCTCTCCTCTCCGGACTGCAAAGGTGATCCGTTGAAAGGCCTGATGTCCTCTCTCATCGAAACCCGAGCAGTCCCGCAATTCAAGGACCACCTCCCCGAGCGAAACCGGCTCTTTTTCCACCTTGAGGACGACCTCTCGCCCGACCATCAGCCGGGCCAACTCCCTTCGGCTCTCCACTTCTTCGGGGGTCAGATGGGCGATCACCCGTCCCCTCTGGAGAATGGTGATTCGATCGGCAATCTCCATCACCTCTTCCAGCTTGTGGGTGATAAAGATCACGGATTTTCCCTGTTTGGCGATATTTCGAAGAGTGGGGAAAAGTTCTCCAATCTCAGAGGGAGTGAGCACAGCCGTGGGCTCGTCGAGGATGAGGGTTTCTACGTTTCGGTAAAGGAGCTTCAGGATCTCGACCTTTTGTTGTTGCCCGAGGGAGAGTTCGTTGATGATCGCTTTGGGATCAACCAGGAGACCGTAGGCTTTCGATAGCTCCTCCACCTCCTTCTCGATTCTCGCCCGGTGGAGAAAAAAATGCGGGGAATGAAGTCCCAGGATGATATTCTCGGCCGCCGTTTGATTGGCAACGAGCATGAAGTGCTGATGGACCATCCCGATCCCGGATTCAAGGGCATCCTTCGGAGAGCTGAATCTTACCGGCTTTTGACCCACGAGGATGTCACCCTCATCCGGCCTGTAACGGCCGGAAAGGATATTCATCAGCGTGGTCTTCCCGGCGCCGTTCTCTCCCAGGAGGGCATGAATCTTTCCGGGCTCGATCTCCAGATCGATGCGGTCGTTGGCAAGGACACCCGGAAACCTTTTCGTGATCCTCTCCAAT
>Ga0335081_10016460_pt1 | contig 11966 bp, 6 predicted proteins | sample Lox_Sample_35_FD_206713 | JGI IMG/M metagenome (GOLD analysis project Ga0335081, IMG submission 206713) | Soil microbial communities from Loxahatchee National Wildlife Refuge, Florida, United States - Lox_Sample_3.5 | ecosystem: Environmental > Terrestrial > Soil > Wetlands | place: USA: Florida... | reverse complement strand
CGCGACACAATGAGGCGTTTGTCTGTGAACTCTTCTTGACAAAATGTTAAGCTGCGTCGTGAACGCTAGGCCGCCGTCGAATACTGCGTCATCGCCACAGATTTGCACCTGGGGCATCTCGCCGCCCCCTGCGGCAGTTTTGATCCGCAGTTCTTGCAAACCGATATGGTCCTGTCGACTTTGAAGTAGGGTAACTTGGGAGTGGCGTTGAGTATCAGGTTGTATATTCCCCTGACCTCCTCCGCAGAGCCGTCGAGTGTAATCGAGAGGCCTCCGTGTAGGCCGATCGAGAGCTTCGAGATGTAGTCCATCTTCTCGTGGTTCTCCAGGTCAGCGAGCACCAGTCGTGGCGCTTGGGTGTATGCTCCCTTGAGGAGTGGCTGCAGGTTGGCCTTCCCATACTTCTCGGAGTCCAGGGTCGCCAGCCTCAAAGCCCCGTCCAGGTCCAGCATAGCCACGCCGAGCTTATCGATCTTCGTCGACTTGTCGTCAGCGACCTGAGTCGCGGTCCCCACGATCTTGTCTGCCAGGGCATAGCGCGACGCAGTGGTCGGGTCTCTGATCAAACTGGCCAGGGTCTCATCAAGTCCTACCATGTTCATGATGAGAGGCATGGTGTCCGACGTGACCGCGTCGGAACCGGAAGCCAGGGACGGGAGCAGCCCCCTCTTCAGTGTCCTCTCAATCAGTCTCCGCCTCGTCGAGAGAGCGTCGGCAGCGACGCTTATGAGCAGTGCCAGCTTCGCCCTGAAGTAAGTCTCGTCCTGGTTCGAGTCGTAGGCGAGCCTGGGAAGGTTCAGGCTCAACCCGTGCAGCATGCTGATGTTGTCTGCCTGTGACTCCTGGGAAAGGACGTTGGCGTTCAGCCCCAAGAAACTCCTCCTCTGGTCGGCGGAGAAGAAAGCGATTCTCCCTCCGTTGAAGATGATGGACGCCGCGTCCTTGAGGACTTTCGTATCATCCACCCTAGCGGGCTTTGCAAGCAAGAGCCTGACATCTGGCCTCGGCGTCTCCCCGACGTAGCTTCGATAGGCCCCGAGCGCAGCGTCCAGAGTCTTGTCCATTACATCTCTTCCAACTTCGTCATGCCTGTACGGATTCAAGTCGAGGCTTATTGCCGGCCCGGCAGCGCCTGCCACAGGGGAGCCGATGGTCTCGAGGAACCGGAGGAGGAGGGCTTCCAGCTCTTTCTTCCCCCTTGACTTGCAGTATGGTCCGAGGTATTGTAAGAAATTCCTGAAGGTCACTTCGTCCGATGTTTCACGGGTGAGCATCGACGCCATGTTGAGAACGATGTTCAGCGCCCGCTCGGCGTTCTCTGGACTGGGTATCATCGACGTGTTTAGGATCTTCCCCTTGGGGTTGATTCCGGAGTTCCTGATCGAAAGGAGGTCGACGAAAATGGTGTCAGGAGTGAGCCCCCAGGAGCCCGCGTTCGTGATATGAATGTCCCCCGAAAGATGTGCGTCGGCCACATCCCTTGGGAGCTGCTCCAGCAGGAGGTATTCAGAGAACACCTGCTTCCCTGTCTGATGTATGAGAGACTCGACGTTCCCCCCGTCGTCCCCTGCCTTTCCGAGCAGCTGTGTAACGTCATAGATGGGCATGCCGAGCCTGGTCAGCTTGTGCCTGTATTCCTCCATGCTATGCTCGACCAGGAGGGCGTTGACTATCTCTCGTATGAGGGGGGCCGTAAGGTACTGTGTCTGGAACTTGTAGAGCCTCGACTCCGTCTCGCTCGTTATCTTCTGGGCGAGCTCCACAGGCATCCCAGCCTCCTTGACGAGAGACTGTAGGATTTTGTTGGCGTTGAACTCCTCCATCGTCTGGTGTGAAGTCCTCACATACAGCTTCCCGCTCTCAACCAAAGACTGCTCTTCGATTTGTCGGGTGAGGTTCAGGACAAGGCGGCCAAGGTTGGTAACGGTGTATTTTCTCTCCTGCCTGTTCAGCTGAATGAGAAGTTGTTTGACGAGCTTTCGGAGATGGTAGGCGAACTTTCCCGACTCCTTCTTCGACTTGAAACCTGCAAGCGTCTTCAGCGCGCTGTAGGTCAGAGGTCCTTTGATGTTCAGAATCCTGAGGATCTCAAGACGTTGAGGGGAGGCGATGACACTGTAGATTGTTTTTACCCGTCGAGGAGCTGCCTGCAATGCGGCGCACACCTCGCCGCCAAAACTATATCAATGTATACAGAGTTTTAGTCAAAACAAGTTCGCTTCGGCGCGGCGCAAGCCGGGAGGGGAAAACGCCTAATCTGGATTTTCACCTGGGATTCAAATGCTGACCCGTTGGTTCAGTGAGGAAGACCGTGCTCTCCTAGCTCTTTGTCAGCGCCCAACCACTTGGTAGCTCGGGTTTCTCACGTATGTCTGGCAGGTGCAGCCCTCGATGGTGCACCGCCCTCTCTTTACTGCGTAGATCGTCTGGAAGAGTATCTCATGCGCCTCGGCCAAATGACGGCAGTTGCACACTCCTGTCCCGGCCTTCTCGCGGATTCTGCCCAAGGATGTCGGAGAGCGTGGCGGTGTACCTCTTATGAAACCTTGCCCGTCGGATTCCCCGTTCGGACTCTCCCGGAGGTTGCCTCCTCCATTTAGTCATGAAACCTATGGATAAGATGACCCTGGTTTGGTGGGTCAACGGCGGGGATCCAAGCCTATAGTGGGGGCGGTGCTCCATCTCGACGGAGGGGCGGAGAACCCCACTCACGGGGACAGGGTTCCACATCTTTCATGAGGGATGGGCGAAGAAGGATAACAAATGAGAAAATTGTACATGTTCATGTCACTTAGCCTCGACGGCTACGGCATTCGTCTCTCTGTGGTTCTTCACAGGAATTGACTCGAAGCTCGAAGAGGGTGAAGAGAAGAAGAGGCTCATTGCAGTCTTCGCTCGCCATTCACTGAAGGGAGAAATCGGTGCAGCACAGTTCGAAAGGCTGAAGCTAGCGGTCGAGGACTAAGGAGATGCCAATAGATCTCTTGAGAGACCCGACCATACTCTCGACGGTCGACTGGCTGAGGGGAGGGGGGTTGGGGAAGGAATGGAAGGGAGCGCCACAGATCTGCCCGCAGTGCGGCTCAGAAGCCTTCAGCATACTTGCAGGGGATAAGACCCTGCTCGTCTGTCCGCGATGGAGCGAGAGGCATCCCGGGCGAAGCAAGGCCCAATCATTCTAGCTGCACTCTGAACCTTACCTTCACATTATAAGCGGCAAATTCCCTTCGCAACATGCAAGTCCCCACCGACGTCGAGGACGTGGCGTTCCACTCCCTTTTCATTGGCTCGACCGGCGCAGGCACGCGCCCCCATCACCCTTGCGCCCCCCAGTGGCAATCATAAGGCGAACCTTGGGAGGCATCCGGGTCCTCATGACCAGGTAGGAGATGGTCAGAAGGGCAGTAAAGGCCACGGCCGCCAAGAACTGGTAGGGGAACTCAGGTATGCCGCCGCCACCTCCGCTGGATGACGATGAGGATGAAGAGGTCGAGGTTGTGTGTGGAACCGTGGTGGAAGTTGCCGATGTGGACGTGGTCGTAGACGTAGATGTGCTCGAGGAATCAAAGAACACGTCAATACCCGTTGAAGTGGTCCCGAGAATCTCCCCCCTGCCAGAGTCGTAGATTATGTTTCCGATTCCGGCTGGAAGTTGCGCAACTACCATGTTCGTGTTGTCTGAGACTACTGCCCCGGCGAATATCTCGCCCTTGCCCGAATCGTACGCTATGCTGGTGGAACCCCCCGTTATTCCGTTTATCGTGGCGACTACTTGATTAGTACTATCGGATATGACCGAAATGGCGTTGCCGTTGTAGGCGAACACTTCCCCTTTGGTTGGGTCGTCGGCCAAACTAGTCGCAGATACGCTTATGTTGGCAACGACTTTGTTCGTGCTGTCCGATATGACAGAGACCTGGTTGAAGTTCGCGACGAAGACTTCGCTCTTTGCTGAATCGTAAGCCATTTCTCCGGCGGAAGCTTCAACGCCTATTGTTGCAACGAAAGCATAGCTGCTATCAGACATGACGTAGACAGTACCTGATGAAGAGTCCGACACGAATATCTCGCCCTTGCCAGAGTCATAAACCATCCCGGTGGGTTGATTCGGCCAGTTGTATTGGGAGTTTCCTGGTGTGTTCCAGCTTATCGTCTTGCCGGTGTTGTTGCTGTCCAATATGACAGAGATTAGTGGAGTAGAACCATAACCCTGTAGAGCGGCATGTTCATTGCCATAGGCGGCAAATACCAAGCCCTTCCCAGAATCGTAAACAACGTCTCCAATGTAGCCCGCAGCGGTCCCTTCTGTTATGTTTGCGACTACCTTGCCGGTGCTATCTGATACGACCTGGACGACCCCATTGCCAGTAATAGAGCTGTACTGTGTAAATATCTCGCCTTTCCCCGAATCATACGCCATCGTGGCTGGGACCATGACCGAAGATATCGTAGAGGTGGGCGCAAGGGTTGAAGTTGCATTCACTAATTTTGCCGGAGAGAGGAAGAGAAGCACGATCAACAATAGGCACAGAATCCTCGAAGCCTTTCCCTTCACGTCAAGCTGGCGCGACGTATACTGACTAATTAATTGCTGATACGATTCTCAATTCTGACAGTGCACTATCAGAGAGACATGCATGTCTCGTCATCCTAATCTTCGTGGTGCGGCCTGGGATCCTCACGAGCGAGAGTGGAAACTTTCCGATCACAATGAATGACTGAGATTCCAGATTCACCCAGTGCCCATTTCGTTTATGTTTTCGCGTTCGACCTTGGCGAGACGTGAGGGAGTCGAAAAAAATGGGGGCGGATGTACCGCAGGTAGAGCACTCCCAATAGTCCGCCCTACCCTGCCAAAATCGCTGGTTCAAATCCGGCTTACCCCGCATGCGCAACGATGCTCAGCTAAGCGCAGCTCCGCGCAACTGCTCTGCTTGCTTGCTCGTCCCGCACGCTGGGCCGAATTGCAAAACACGGTTTACCGTGCAAATCCATCCGACAGTCCAAAACGTTGTTGGGACCCGGAGGGGCTCAACCAGTTTACTGTTCGAACCATTCTCGAGGTTAGGTTCCAATTCGAGCCTGGCGGAATGCGCTTTGAACGCCCCATTCAGAGTTGAGCGTCCTTTGCCTGATACTGGATACCAAACCGTTTTATTATCTCAAGGCCATCCAGCTCCCTAAGCGCTTGGCTCAAGAGGAGCGGAGGCTTGCTGCAATAATGTTCACCGACCTGGTCGGGTACACCGCCATCACCCAAGCCAATGAAGCCGCCGCGCTGACGTTGCTCCAAGAACACGCCAAGATGCTCCGTCCGATCTTTGCCAAGCACAACGGGAGAGAAGTGAAGATGATCGGCGACTCGTTCCTTGTCGAGTTCTCTAGCGCGCTTAATGCCGTCCTATGCGCCATCGAGGTCCAACGGGCGCTCTACGAGCACAAGGTAGCGAACCCGAACTCGAAAATCGAGCTCAGGATCGGGATTCATGTGGGGGATGTCGTGTCGAAGGGGACCGACGTGTTCGGAGATGCCGTGAACATTGCGTCCCGCATCGAGACACTTGCGGGCCCCGGCTCCATCTGCATCTCCCAGCAGGTGTACGATCAGGTCTGGAACAAACTCCAGCATCCACTGGTGGGCTTCGGCAAGCACGAGCTGAAGAACGTCCAACTCCCCATGCAAGTCTTCAGAGTGGTTCTCCCTTGGGAGAACGAAGCGATAAGCGGTGAAGCCAGGAAGGTCCTACCGCTCGTGGACAGGATCGAGGAACTCGGAAAGCTCCGGGCTGCCCTCGAAAAGACCATCCAGGGAGAGGGGAACCTGATCTTCATCGCGGGGGAGGCCGGGGTGGGGAAGACCCGCATCGCCGACGAACTTTCAGCCCTGGCGAGGGAGAAGCACGCGACCGTCCTCTACGGAAGGTGCTCCCGGCGAGAAGGGAAGATCCCCTACGCCCCCTGGATAGAGCAGATACGCGAGTATGTCCGCACCAACCCTCCCCAATTGCTCTTCAAGGTCGTGGGGAACTTCGGAGGGGAGGTGGCCAAGTTGGTCCCTGATGTGACGGCAGCCATCGGTCCGGTCGTCGCCGCAAGCAGTGGCTCTGTCGACCAAGACAGGCTGAGGTTTATCGATGCAATCACACAGTTGGCTGTGAACGCTTCGAAGGAAACGCCTCTGGTAATGATCATGGACGACGCGAACTGGGCTGATTCGGGCTCCCTCGACCTCCTCCTCTCCGCGGCCCGGCAAGTGGCCAAACGGCGGATACTGCTGGTGGGGATATACCGTGACGTCGAAGTCGAGGAGGACTCTGACCTATTCGAGTTCCTCTATGACGTCAGGAGGGAGAAGCTCGGGGAGACGCTCCAGCTGAGGGGATTCGGCCCAGAGGACTCGGGACTGCTGATCGGTGAAATCCTGAACCAGAAGGAGGTCGATGTCGAGTTCAGGGAACTAATCTTCCGCAAGACCGCAGGGAACCCGTTCTTCATCGAGGAGCTCGTCAGGTCCCTCGTCGAGCAGGGAGTCCTTTTCAGGACGGCGAGGGGATGGGACAGGAAACCAATCTCCGAAATTGAGGTACCGAGCGGAGTTAGGACGGTCATCAAGCAACGGCTCAGTAATCTCGACGAACAGAGCCTTTCCGTACTCTCGGTAGCATCCGTGACCAGCGCAGAGTCCAAGGAGTTCTCTTTCGCGTTGCTGAAGGCGGTCACCGGGATGGATGAGAACCAACTCGTCGACATCATAGAGCGTATTCTGAAGACCAGGCTCATACGCGAGACGAGGATGCTCAGCGGGCGGCCAGGGTTCACCTTTACCGACTCGCGGATCAGGGACGCCATTTACGAGGAGATGACCCTCATAAGAAGGAGCAGGTACCACCTGAAGGCGGCGCAGGGGATTGAGGAGATTTACAGGGACAGGCTTGACGACGTCTACGGGGTCCTTGTCTTCCACTACCTCAGGGGAAACGACCAGGCGAAGGCCGCCCAATATTCCTTGAAGGCGGCCGACCGGGCCTCCAGCGTCTATGCCCACGGAGAGGCGATAAACTACCTCAACATCGCGCTTGAGGCCCAAGAAGACTCACCAGACAAGGCAGCCAAGAGCGCAATCCTCCAGAAACTCGGCGAGTCGGAGCGGTACGCGGGACGCTCGGAGTACCAGAAGCACCTTTCCGAAGCCGCGAAGCTTGCAGTGCAGGTGGGGGACACCCAGGGGGCGGCACGCATCTACAGCAACCTCGGCTTCTGGGTCTTTGATGACAATAGGGAAAACCACACCGTCCCGAACGAGTATTTCGAGAACGCCCAGCGACTACTGGCTGGAAAGGAGGATACCGAGGACGCCGCCAAGCTGTACAACAATGTCGCCCGGTTCTACTTCCTGATGGGTCGGCTTAGAGAATCCAATGAGCTGGCGAGCAAGGCGCTGGTGCTGGCGGAGAGGCTTGGACTCCCTGAGGTTCAGGCCCATTCCCTTCTGACGCTGGCTATTCTCGCCCCTTCCTCAGAGAAGGAGGCGAAGCTCGCGAACATGCAGAAGGCGCTCAAGATAGGCTATGAGCACAACTACTACGATGTCATCATTAGGGCATCCAACAACCTGCAGGTTGACGTTGAGGACCCCGCGGCTGGGATAAAGATCGCTCGCGACGCCGTTTCATATTTCAAGAAGGTGGGGTACACCCCTTATGTCGACTGGGCCAACCTCATTCTTGCCTCGGCGAGCTTTTCCACCGGGGAACTTGAACAGACAGCTTCCATTGCCAAGGAGTTCCTTTCCAGGTCGACCCTCAATTCATCGGCCAGAAGAGAGTCCACCGCGGACTTGGGGGAAGTGGCGTTGTGGCAGGGACGGTTCGACGAAGCAGAGCACTACCTAAGAGAGTATCAGAGCTTGCTGGAGGGAAGTCAAGACTTTCAAGAGTTCCTGCGTCTCTATCTTGACCTTGGGCTTCTGTATACTGAACGCGGCGAACTGGCCAAGGGGAAGGAGTGGCTTGAAAAGATGATCGCCCTGGCGAAGGAGAAAGAACTCGACCAGACCGTCACCTACACTCCCTACCTTTCTTGGGGTCTCTCTGGTCTCGTGGATGCCCTGCTCAAGCTGGAGGACATGGCGGGAGCGGAGTCTTACGCTAGACTGCAGGGGGAGATAGCAGAGAGGGAGAAGGGGGATGCTGTGCAGGGTTTTTCCGCTGCGATAAAGGGGAAGCTGTTGGCATCGAGGAAGAATTACAGCGAGGCGGAGACCTCATACGAGAAGGCTACTGGGCTGCTGAGGAGGGGGGTTTTCCTATTCAACCTGGCCGGAACATTGAGGGAGTTGGGGGAGGTCAGCCTCAAGAACGGGAACAAAGTCGGGTCGAAGAAGGCGTTCGCCGAGGCTGCGGAGATTTACACCCGGATGGGGGCAAAGACCTACCTGGAAAAAGTGGCCCGGGCGGATGCTAGCTGACAGAATAGGCTAGAATCAAGCCCCGTTAGCCAAACAGAGTTCAGTTCAACCTGTATTGAGCTCGGGTCGCCCGGATTCGATGGGTTTACTGTGTAAATCCGCCTCAGGAGCCCCGAGAAGTTTCGGCCGAGGGGGGCCCAACCAGTTTAGTGTGTCTTGCAATTCGGCGGAGCGTGCGGGACGAGCAAGCAAGCGTAGCAGTTGCGCGGAGCTGCTCTCAGCTGAGTACAGTTACGCATGCGGGTCAGCCGCATTTGAACCAGCGATTCTGGTGGGGTTGGATGACGCTCACTTCCGATATGTTATCGTTGAAGACATCTCCTTCCACCGGCGTTCACATCCAGCAGAACAAAGGCTGCTGCCAACCGGCTATTCGCCTCAGGCAGGGTTATATATGTAACCGTCGTTACATACGAGAGCTTAGGACAAAGCGAATGCGTGATGAAAGTGACCGTCTTCAGGGATGGCAGGAACAGGGCCAAGTATCACCTGCACCCCGAGGGTTCCGGGTGCGGCTGGAGTCCGTCGAGCGAAAGCAGAATCGGGGATGCGGAGATGCCCGAGGTCGTCTTCAAGGCGCTCGAGGATAGACTCTCTTCACGGGGCTACACAGTCGTCCCCGACGACATCGCCAACAATGAATTGGCGAGCGACTGGTGGTCAGTCGTCTCCATGATAATGAGGTAAGCGAGCACGGACCAGCACACTTTCGAGAGCATCCTCTTTCTGAGCCCGGTAGACGGGGCAGAGGTTGACGGGCGTGGACCGCTACCTCACTTTAGAGATTTGAATCTGAATCAGGTTCTCAAGGCGTTGACGGATGGCCGTGAAGAGTACGACCTGGGCCCGTTCTTCTGTTACCAGTTGAAAGATATCGAATCGATTTCCTACCGCCATGAGGTGATGAGGGATCTCGAAGAGCAGTCACTGCGTGAACACGTAGAGTCGTTCGCAGATAGCATGCGTGGGATGCGCCGACATCTGGCTCAGGCAGACGAGCTCAGTTTTGAGTACCAGAAGATGAGCTGGTTCCTGGACGCCGTCGAGATTTATTCAGACGCCGTGAGGAACCTCAGTGCCGGGCTGTCTCGAGCAAACCCCCGCTCTCGTGGCTTGCAGGGCCTCGGCAAATTTCTTGAGGGGTACGTCAGCTCCGACAGTTTTCTTGCACTGTCTGCCGAGGCAAAGAGACTGAAAGGGAAACTGTCGGAAATCACTTACCGGATTCACATTCAGGGTCTCCGCGTAAGCGTTGGCAAGTATGGAGGGGAGCCTGACTATAGCGCGGACGTGGAGGACACTTTCCGAAAGTTCCGGGAAAAGGAAGCCGCCGGGTTCTCGATGAAAGGCCGGGCGCTCCACGACACTCCGTTCATGGACAGCGTCGAAGAACGAATCATGGAACTCTTGGTCAAGCTGTACCCTGACATCTTCAGCGAGCTTTCTGCGTTCTGCGCCCGCCACTCCGGCTACATGGATCCGACCGTTCGCAGATTCGACAGAGAGGTCCAGTTCTATCTGGCGTATTTGCAGCTGATGCAGTCCCTGGAGGCTGAGAATCTCGAATTCTGCTATCCCCAGGTTAGCGCCCAATCAAAGGCGGTCAGCGCGAGAGAGACGTTCGACCTCGCGCTGGCGATGATGCTGGCTCGAGAACACAAGAAGGTCGTCTGCAACGACTTCTATCTCCAGGGGAACGAGCGAATATTCGTCGTTTCCGGCCCGAACCAGGGAGGCAAGACGACCTTCGCCCGCATGTTCGGGCAGCTCCACTACCTGGCTCGCCTGGGGTACCCGGTCCCCGGGAAGGAGGCACACCTCTTCCTGCCGGACGATATCTTCACGCACTTCGAGCGTGAAGAGCACATAGAGACTCTCCGGGGCAAACTTCAGGACGAGCTGGTCAGGATGCACGACATTCTGCTTCGAGCCACTGGCGACAGCATTGTAATAGTGAACGAGGGGTTTGCATCGACAACAGTCAGCGACGCTATCTTCCTAGGAAAACAGATTCTGCAGCAAGTTGTCGACCGCGGCTGTCTCGTCGTGTATGTGACCTTCATTGATGAGCTTTCGAGGCTTGGAGACGCAACCGTCAGCATGACGAGTACCGTCGTGCCTGAGAATCCAACCGAGCGGACGTTCAAGATAGTGAGGAGGCCCGCCGACGGGCGAGCCTATGCCATGGCCATTGCTGAGAAGTACGGGCTGACCGGGCAGTCCATCAGGAGGCGTCTTGCCGGATGAAAGTCTTGCTCATGTACCGTAACAAGGACTTCGACCCAAAGGCAGCCCCTCCGCCGAACACGGACACACTGGTCCAGGACCTCGAGCTAGACACCCTCTGCAAGGTCATGGCCCAGGGGGACCCGTTCCTCCTCGACATAGCCAAGAAAGCTATCCTTCTCGGCCTTGCCAGTCCGGAAGCGATAACCTACAGGCAGCACGCCCTGAAGGATTCCATAGAGCAGGCTGCTGTGGTCAGGAGGACCTATGGCCTCGCCGTGGAGGCCATCGAAGGAAGGAAGAAGATATGGGGCTGGGGACTCGACTACGTCGACTCTGTCCTTCGCAACTCCGTGGAGACACTCGAGCTCTTCTTCGACATCCTGAAGAGGCTGAGAAGAATCGCGGACGCCCACCGCGGGCAGTTCAGGTCAGAGGCATTCGTCCGCTTCTTCGGCATGATTGAGAATGAGCTCGACGACGCCTACCTCCTGAAGATCCAGGAGCACCTGCAGGAGCTCAAGTTCCCTGAAGGGGAGCGGATGAGCGCTTTGCTCGGAAAGGGATTCAGAGGAGACAATTATTTGCTCCGGCGGTTTCCAATCGGGAAGCAGACCTGGACCCAGAGACTCCTCCGTAGGAAGCCCAAGTTCACCTTCGAAATAGCGCCGCAGGACGAGAGCGGGCACAGGGCCCTTGAAAACATACGCGACAACGGAATAAGGACGGTGGCGAAGGCACTCAGAGAGTCAACAGACCATATACTGAGCTTCTTCACAGCCTTGCGGACTGAGCTCGCGTTCTACATCGGATGCTTGAACCTGAGGAACGTGCTCCTCAAAAAGGGGGAGCCGATCTGCATCCCGGTCCCTTCTGGTCCTGAAAGTCTGACTCTTTCGGGCCGAGGGCTGTATGATGTGACTCTCAGCCTGAAGCTCGAGCAGAGGGTAGTCGGCAACGACCTGGCAGCTGACGGCAGAAGGCTGCTCGTCATCACCGGAGCCAACCAAGGAGGGAAGTCAACGTTCTTGCGTAGTCTTGGCTTGGCCTACGTCATGACCCAGGCCGGCATGTTTGCTCCCGCAGAAGAGTTCTCTCTGGGAATCTCAGAAGGGGTATTCACCCACTATAAGCGGGAAGAAGACGTTGGGATGAAGAGCGGAAAGCTCGACGAAGAGCTTGCCAGGATGAGCCACATTCTGGACGGTATACGTCCCCGGTGCGTCCTTCTGCTCAACGAATCCTTTGCGTCTACCAACGAGCGGGAAGGCTC
>Ga0335081_10016459_pt1 | contig 11966 bp, 9 predicted proteins | sample Lox_Sample_35_FD_206713 | JGI IMG/M metagenome (GOLD analysis project Ga0335081, IMG submission 206713) | Soil microbial communities from Loxahatchee National Wildlife Refuge, Florida, United States - Lox_Sample_3.5 | ecosystem: Environmental > Terrestrial > Soil > Wetlands | place: USA: Florida... | reverse complement strand
ATTGCCTTGGTGGCGGCCCTGGTGTATCTGGGCTGCGTGGTTTCGCCTCCCTCCTTGATGGACGATGTGGACGCGGTGCAGGCCCAGATCGCCCGCAACATGCTCGTCTCGGGCGATTGGGTCACGGCGCGTCTGGACGGTGTCGCCTTTCTGGAGAAACCCCCGCTCGTCTACTGGGCGATGGCGGTGTCTTACAAGATCTTCGGCGTGCATGACTGGGCAGCGCGGATTCCTGAAGCTCTTGCCGCCATCGCTCTGTGCGGTCTGACGGCCGCGTTTGGCATCTGGGCCTTCGGCAGGCGGGCGGGGTTCTACGCCGGCTTGTGCATGGCCACGTGCGTGGGATTATTCCTGTTCACCCGTATCCTGCTCCCCGACGTCATGCTCACCCTCAGCATGGCTTTGGGGATGTGGGCATTCCTGCGGGCTCTGGATGATGAGGAACCACACCCGCGCCTCTGGGCATTGATGTTCGCCGCCAGCCTGGGAATCGGGCTGCTGCTCAAGAGTCTCATCGCGGTAGTCTTGCCGCTGGCTGGGTGCGTGACCTATCTGGCGCTTACGCGCCGCTTGTTCTCCCCCGGAAGCTGGAAACGACTGCATCCCCTCAGCGGGTTGCTGGTCATGTTGTTGATCGCCGTCCCGTGGCACGTGCTGGCGACGCTGCGCAACCCGCCGTATTTTGCCTGGACCCTGCACAGCGGGCGCGGCGAATATCACGGATTTCTCTGGTTCTTCTTTATCAACGAGCAGCTCTTGCGGTTCCTGAACATGCGGTATCCGCGAGACTACAATACCGTCCCCCGGGTATGGTTCTGGCTGTTGCACCTGGTGTGGTTGTTTCCGTGGAGCGTGTATCTGCCGGCTGTGGCAAAGCTTTCCTTTAAACCGGTGGACCGCGCCGGACGCGCGCGGCTGCTCTCCCTGTGCTGGACCGGCGCGGTGCTGGTGTTTTTCACCTTCTCCACCACCCAGGAGTACTATTCCATGCCGATTTATCCGGCGCTGGCTCTGCTGCTGGGCGCGGCCATGGCGGCAGGCGGCGACTGGGTGCGCCGCGGCACGCGGGTGCTTGGGGTGATTTGTGGAGTCCTGGCGGTAGGGTTATTCGGGCTCTGGCTCTATACCCGCGGCATGTCCGCACCAGGCGACATTTCCCAGGCCCTCACCCGCCATCCCAAGGCGTACACGCTCGCCCTGGGACACATGCAGGACCTCACGCTCGACTCGTTTGCGTATCTACGGGCGCCTGTCCTGCTGGCTGCACTGGCGTTCCTGATCGGCGGGCTGGGAACGTGGTTCAGCAGCTACCGGCGCGCTTTCCTGGCGGTTGCGGTGATGATGGTGATACTGTTCCACGCCAGTCGTTTGGCGATGGTGTCCTTTGATCCCTACCTGTCCTCACGCCCGCTGGCCAAGACCCTGATGCGTATGCCGGAAGGCCAACTGATCGTGGATCACCACTATTACACCTTTGCTTCGGTATTCTTCTATACCGGGCGTAATGCTTTGCTTCTGAATGGCCGGTTCAACAGCATGGAATATGCTTCCTATGCTCCCGAGGCACCTCAGGTGTACATTGATGATGCGCAGGTCCGCAGCCTATGGCTCCAGCCGGGACGACGGTACCTCCTGACGAAACAATCGGAATTGCCGCGGTTTGAGGGACTGGTCGGACGCAAACAGCTCAGCTTGGTTGCCGAGAGCGGGGGAAAAGTCATACTCACAAATCATCCGCTTGATCGCAGCGCCAGGACGCAGCCTCGTCCTGCAGGCCTGCAGTCTGGTTTATCCCGCACGCAGTCTCACGGACGGGTCGAGTCGAAGGATTCCGCGTTTCCGCCTTTGACGCTCTCGGCTATGGTTTCCACGGAGTCGGTCAGCTCAGGAGCCTGGCGTATCGGCACCGAGTAAACCAGCACACATTCAGCAGCTCGAGGAGGGCGCATGAGGATTGCCGTTTTGGGAGGGGATGGTTATTGCGGATGGGCGACGGCGCTGTATCTTTCCCGAAAAGGCCACACGGTTGCCATCGTCGACAACTTCTCGCGCCGGCAGTGGGACCATGAGCTGGGGGCGCAGACCTTGACTCCCATCCGTCCCTTGTCGGACCGCTTGACCACCTGGCGGGACCTCACCGGCAACTTCATCGATTCCTTTGTCGGCGACGTGACTGACTACGATTTCATCGCTGCCACCATGCGGGAGTTTGAACCGGAAGCTCTGGTGCATTTTGCCGAACAACGCTCGGCGCCCTACTCCATGATTGACCGCAGACACGCGGTCTTCACCCAGGTCAACAACGTGGTCGGCACCTTGAACCTGCTGTTCGCGCTGCGCGAATTCTATCCCGACTGCCACCTGATCAAGCTGGGGACCATGGGCGAATATGGCACCCCCAACATCGACATTGAAGAAGGCTATATCACCATCGAGCACAACGGGCGCAAGGACGTGCTTCCCTTCCCCAAGCAGGCTGGCTCCTTTTATCACCTGTCGAAGGTTCATGATAGCCATAACATGATGTTCGCTTGCAAGGCCTGGGGACTGCGCGCCACCGACCTCAACCAGGGCGTGGTGTATGGAACGATGACCGAGGAAACCGCGCGCGACGAGGCCTTGATCAACCGCTTCGACTACGATGAAGTCTTCGGCACGGTGCTCAACCGCTTCTGCGCCCAGGCCGCCATCGGCCACCCGCTCACCGTCTATGGCAAGGGCGGACAGACGCGCGGCTTCCTCGATATCCGCGACACCGTGCGCTGCGTGGAGCTCGCCTGTCTGAATCCTCCCGGCCGCGGGGAATGCCGCGTCTTCAACCAGTTCACCGAACAGTTCTCGGTTCTGGAGCTGGCGGAAATGGTGCAGGCAGCGGGCAGCAAGCTGGGGCTGGTAGTGGAGATCAATCGCCTGCCCGATCCCCGGGTGGAAGCCGAACAGCATTACTACAACGCCAAACACTCCAAGCTGATCGAACTGGGGCTGCAGCCGCACTACTTGTCGGAGTCGCTGCTGGATTCGTTGATGAACATCGCCGTTCAATACCAGGAGCGCATCGACAGCTCGCTGATCCTGCCCCGGGTCAACTGGCGGTGCCCCAACAACGATCGCCGCACGCGGCCAAGCTCCTCGGTCGCGACGCTGCCGCTTGAGGGTCCCGCGCTGGCGCGCAAGGAATCCGCCTAGTTCGCCGGGCTTCGCCTCCTTGCGCCGCCCTTGCGGCACCCAACCGCCGGAACACAAAGAAGGCAGGTGGCCCACTTCTATGTCCAGAATGTGCTGCTTGGCCTATCACCCGGCTCCATATTGCAATTAGATATTTGTTACCAAAGACTGTTAGCAAATTACTTGACGCGCTTGTTGCTCCACGCTATGATGTACACAAATTCGCTGGCAATTTGCTAAGTCTTTTATTCCTGAGTCGGCGAGGACTCGCCCTCCCAGAATCAGGGAAGCGTGGGGGCACGCTCGAAGGTTTATGCCGACTGAAAATGTTACCTATAAGGGCAACACATGCGGAACTCAGTTCTTTGACGAAAGCGGTAGGAAGCGACTGTAAGTCCTTTGGGTGAGCGGTGTTGCGGGTAAGTCATTTAGATAGCTGTATTTGGCTTTGATGTTGATTATGAACGACTTAAAGTCTTTTAGATGACTGTATTTAGCGATACCACAGATTTAAAGGACTTAAAGTCGTTTGTTTGACTGTATTTACGGTCTGTATTTTGTAACTAGCTTATTTGCAGTCACTTGCATATCCAACCGGGAAGGGGGCGGGGCGGATTATCGCAGGAGTAAACATCCCCGCGGGACCGGAAGCTCACCTCATCCTTCGGCGGCTGTTGGGGTCGCCGGAACCAGCCGCCCGTCGCGGATAAAGTATTCCTGATCGCGCCAGCGGATGCTCTTGCGTCCGAAGCTGATCAGCCAGATGCAGAATGCCAACGCGTCCCAAATCGGCAGCAGCGGCAGCTTCTGCCAAAGCCCTCGCTGTTTCAGGCCGCGGATGCCGATGAGCCAGACCATGGCGATGCGCAAGGCCAAGTAGCTGCCGAAGTAGCTGAGCGCCAGTGCCACCGAAGCGTGGGTCGCCACTGCCGCCAGCGACCAGGCCAGGCCATGGGTGAAGATCAGACCCAGGTGGCCCCAGGGGCGCATATGCCGCATCACGACGATCCAGCGCAAGCGTTTGTGGAAGAGGTCGCGTAGAGAGTGATAGTCGGGCACGGTCAAGATCGAATAGGGCAACAGTTTCACCTCGTAGCCCTGCTCTGCAATCAAACGCCCGACCAGAAGGTCGTCCGCCGGACCGTTCTCGAGCGCCGCGTAGCCGCCGAAACCCGCCAGGCGCGCGCGGGAGGTGGCAATCGTCGGCCCCAGTGCGAACTTCACCCCATCCAACTGCCGGGCCACCAGGATGCCGGCGTAAAAATCCGAAACCATGCCAATCGACTGCAAGCTGTGAGCCAGCGTGCGATCGTCGGCCGGCACATAGAAGCAGGTCACCGCGCCCACCTTGGGGTCGGTGAGCGGGGCCACGACGGTACGGAGGTAGTCGGGCTGCACGCGTACATCGCTGTCACTGATGACCAGCAGTTCGTGCCGGGCTTCACTCACCAGACGCGCCAGCTTGGCGACTTTGTCGTTGGGCGCGTTGCGTCCGGAGCCGAACAGAACCCGGATGCTGCGCTGCGGGAAGTCGCGGCACAACTTCTCGATCACCGGAAGCGCGGGATCGTTGTCACCATCGACGCAGAACAGGATTTCATAGTCGGGATAATCCTGCCGGCAGAAGCTGGCAAAGTTTTCGTAGGCATCCGGATCCAGTCCGCGGATGGGCTTGAGGTTGCTGATTGGACGCGTGCCGTCGAACCCCGCCGGTTTGGGAGTCGCTGCCTCGCGAAAGTATCGCCAGGAACTGTAAAGAGCGATCACATAATAAAGGAAGGGGATGGCAGCGGCACCGAGGAACAGATAGTCAGCCAGTTTCCAAGTCATCAGCGGTTCTTCGTCGTGAGGTCCGGAAAGCTCGCGCCCGGAATACCGGAATATAGGAGCATAGCAAAAATCGCCGTTGCAGGCCCGATTCTTCGGATCGGATCAGAAAAATACACGCCGCGACGATGGCCGTGACGCAAGAAGCAGGAGCGTATACTCGGGCGATGCTTGGAAGCCACCGGGCAAGTAACCGGATATTCTCCTGCCTTGCTGTGTTGTCGTTTGCCTTGCTGTGCAGCGGGTCTCGGCTGACAGCGCAGATTCTTGAGCCACGGCAGAAACTTCCTCCGCAGCCGGCTCCGGACGGCATTGCTGCCCGCAGACTGTCCCACCTTCGTCACGGTGTAAACCTTAGCGGATGGTTTGCGCAGGTTGCGGACCCGAGGGGCTACACCAAGGACCACTTCAGTTCGTACATCACCGGCCAGGACATTGCCCTGATTAGGCACATGGGCTTCGACCACGTGCGACTTAGCATCAACCCACAACCCATGTTTCGGGAAGGAGAGGCAGACCTGATTTCAGAGGAACATCTCGGCTATTTGGACGAGGCCGTGCGAACCGTCCTCGCCAATGGTCTGGCAATAATACTGGACATACACCCTGGACATGAGTTCAAGAGCAGGCTTGCGAAGGACGATGGCTTCGTCGAGCAATTCCAAGATTTCTGGCGTGCCTTTGCGAAGCACTATGCGACCTTGGACCCGAATTTCGTTTTCTTCGAGATACTCAACGAACCCGAGTTGCAAGACCGCTACCGCTGGGCCGGGATACAGACCAAACTCGCCGCGGCCATCCGCCAGGGAGCACCCCAGAACACGATCATCGCGACCGGCGCGCGTTGGTCAGCCGATGACGACCTGCTTTTCCTGGAACCGCTCCGGGACGCGAACGTAATCTACAGCTTTCACTACTACGAGCCCCATGTCTTTACCCATCAGGGAGCCAATTGGGGGGTGGATTTCTGGCATTTCGCACACGGGCTGGCCTATCCATCGACACCGGAATCCGCCGAGAAAGCCGCCTCCGAAGTGCCGGAAGCGGCCGAACGGCTTTACGTGATCCGCTACGGATTCGAGCGCTGGAACCACGCACGAATTGAGGCTGAAATCTCTCAAGTCGCGGACTGGGCCACACGACATGGAGTCCCGGTCATCTGCGACGAGTTTGGGGTGTACCGCAAGTACGCGGATGCCAACTCCCGTACGGCTTGGCTGGCCGACGTACGCGATTCGTTGCAGCGGCATAGCATAGGATGGACGCTTTGGGACTATTCCGGATCGTTCGGAATCGTTACAAAAACGGACCACGGCACCGTTCAAGACGAAGCCGCAGTACGAGCATTAGACTTGAAAACGCCTTAAGTCTCCCCGATCGCGCTTAGATTTCCCATGACGCTGGAAAGATTAGATTGGCATGGCGGAGAGAGTGGGATTCGAATCCGCCAGTTTACTGGAAACAAAAGAACTTCGCGGCGGGTCTTGTCCTCGTAAGGTACTGATTGGAAACAACCGGAATCCTCAGTGCCCTTTTATTGCCCTTTGGAGCTTTGCCTTTTCTTCACCCGTCAAATAGCACATTCCGCAGTTCGCGTGTACACGGTTATGTACACGGAGCCCTCGCCCTCCGTGAGCCAGTTCAGTTTTGCTGGAAGGCCGACTAGTAAGCAAAAAGACGCGTGAGCTCGTCCGGGTGCGGGATCGCGGTCACTGCGTGAGTTGAAATCTGGTTCGGAACGAGGAGGCCGGGAGTTCGATTCCCCCTTCCGGCACCAATTGTGCGTATCAAGCTGTAACCGGCGTTTCCAGCGGTTGTCGTTGGGAACGCCGGTGAGATACCGGCCGTCCAAATCACCGGCGGCCCCGAAGTGTTCAGGAACATCTCGACGCGGCGGTGATAATCGGACATCAGTCCCCAGGGGTACCTTCCACCCAACTAGCTTGCCCTGGCGAGCGCAAGCCGGCTCGACAGATCGCCGTCAGAATCTGAACACCTTCGGGTTCCGTTCCTCTGTCGAAAGGTTCACCTTCGTGGTTGGTCGCGTTGCTGACGTGGGCAACGACCGCAATCTGTGCCTTGCGGACCTGGGCCAGCGCGAACAGCGATGCAGCTTGCATTTCGACCGCTAGCACGCCTTCTTCGGCGTACTTGTCCAACTGCTGTTGAGTCTCGCGATAGGGTGCATCGGTGGTCCACACCGTTCCTTGATAAACCGGTAGTCCCACCCGCTCCAGTTCACTCCTTAACGGCGCCACGAGGCTGGGCGGCGCTGCCACTGATCTTGATGGTGGCAGGTAGTGGAACGACGTGCCCTCGTCTCGAATGGCGGCAGTTGCAATCACGAGGCTGGGAATTCGCAAGGTTTGCCTAACACGACCCGCCGAGGTAAGGCCAACGACCATCCGCGCTCCCGACGCAAGCAATTGCTCAGCCACCAATACGGCGTAGGATCCACCGATGGCGCGTGGGACAATGCCACAGGGCTTGCCGTCCACCTCAAGAGCGAACATCGGCGTGTGGAAGCATGCCCAATTCCGCCAGGTGGAAACGGCCTTGTTGTGCACAAGGTGGTCGGTGAGATCACCGTCGAATTCCAGAATACAAACCTCCGGCACGGCCACCGAGACTAGGCCTCTTTTCGTGCGTACGGCTTCGATGAGAACTTGCGGCGTAAACTCGCTTTGTAAATGAAGCGGGTGGCCTAGCAGCGGGAGATCATTGTTACGATCATCGATGAGTTTCATTTGAGAGTCGGCTCGTTCAGAGTAGTGACTTGATTTCCCGCTCGATCAGGGAGATGTCCGCTTCACCTACGTGTTTGGCATAGATCCGGCCATCGCGACCAATCAGAAAGCTAACGGGCAGGCCGAGAACCCCACCGTATTGCTCCGCAAGCTTCGCATCCCCGATAGCGACGGGATAGTTCATTCTTAATTGCTGATCGAACGCATGCACCGGCCTCGGGTCATCATCGAGAGAAATGCCGACGATCTGCAAGCCTTCTCTGCCGTACTTATTCTGCAAGTCCACCAAGCGCGGGATCTCGATGCGGCAGGGTGCACACCAAGTCGCCCAGAAGTTGAGGAGCACCACCTTGCCACCATAACGCGAAAGCTGGAGCGTCTGCCCGCTTAAGTCGTGGATGGAGAAATCAGGTGCGTACGGATGCGTCGCAGCGTTGCCGCTTCGCATGGGCTCGGCTGGCCTCCTCCAGTGGCGAGTTGCGATAACGGCGATAACGGTCAGAATGGCCACCGCCGTAAGGACTTTTGTTTTCACAGCCTCCCCTCAGACCGATTCGGGTTTCAAGCGAGTACCGACGCTATTCTCCCTTGGCCACGGGATAACCCTTGTCAACCCAGTCTTTGCCGAAGTTGTCCGCAATGTAGAGCAGCCTCACATTGCTGAATCCCAGGTTGCGCAGTTCCTTATATGCGGGAGGAATGTTTGGACACTTACCCCAGGGGCAGCACCCGCAGTAAACAACGATGGATTGCGTGTGCGGAAGACCTTGAATCCGCTGGCGAAGACGTTGAATGCCTTCCGGCTCAGACGCAGGGCCGATGTACTCCGAATACGGGATGTGCGCCTGCAGATAGAGAATGCGATAGCCAACATTGAAGATGAGCGGCCTGCCGCGTTTAGTAGACCGAACGATTTCGGCTAGCTCCGCCGGCTGCATGAGTTGCGGCGCGGCGCTCGCAGATTCGACAGCCCTTGCCTGCGATTTCGACGAGCTTGTCTGGGTGAACGCTTGAGGGCTCGCTAGGACGATGAACACAGCCAGCGCGTATATCGGAATTTCCTTAAACATCGCGTGGCAAAACAATGTGCCCATGCTGGACTGATTCATTTAACGTTTTCCTCTCCCCGGAGTTTACAGGCGCGCTGCTGAAGTCGGAGAGCTTTCCGGTTTGTGCTTTACACCTACATGCGTCTCACGCATCCTGAATGCTACCTGCAGTCCGGAAAGCAGCGTCAGGACAGCGACCACCTGAATCGCCGCCCGCATCCCGAGCAGATCGGCGATGACTCCGGAGATCAGTGCGCCGAGCGCATAGCCCAGATCACGCCAGAAGCGATAAGCCCCCATCGCGGTCGCGCGCCACTCCGGGTGGGCAACGTCGCTGACTGCCGCCAGTAGCGTGGGATAAACCATGGCAGTTCCGATCCCCTGTAGCAGGGCAGCGATCATCCACGCCTTATAGACGGGTACTTGGACTGTGAGCCAGATGCCGCCGGCCTGCACCATCATTCCGCCCGCAATGAGCCACTTTCGTCCCCAACGGTCGCTTAAGGGCCCGGTGACCAGTTGCAAGATGCCCCAGGCGGCGGGATATACCGCTTTGATTGTGCCAATCGCGGCGACGCCCAGCCCTAGGCTAGCAAAAAACAGCGGGTAAATGCCCCAGGACATGCCGTCGTTGAGGTTGTTTACCAGTCCCGCTTGGCTGCAGGAAAACAGGTTGCGGTCTCTCCAGGATGTCAGCGCGAAAATCTCGCGCATAGAGCGCTGCTTCGGAGCCTTCTCTTCCGCCGCAGTGTCTCTGGCGCGCGGGTTGTGGTGGAGTGTTGCCTCTAGTTTGGTGTAGTGCCGCGTCTCTCGCGTGAACACTGCTGAGAGCAACAGCCCGGCAAAGGCTACGCCGATGCCCAGGTAAAACGGCTGTGGACGCAGGGCGTAAATGGAAGCAATGTATCCCGTAATCCATGCGGTGAACCCCACCGCGACGTAGCCGGCAAATTCGTTCAGTCCCAATGCGAACCCGCGCCGCTTGGGGCCAACCAAATCCACCATCATGACCACCGTCATCGACCAGCACAGCGCCTGGTTGACCCCGAGCAGGACGTTGGCTACATCAAAAAGATACCAGTGCTGGGCGGAGATGATGATGAAGGGAACTGGCAGGCCAACCAGCCAACCGGTTACGAGAACCCGCTTGCGCCCGGATTCCGAGACGCGCGCCGCAAATAGGTTGCATACGGCCTTGGTGACGCCGAAGCTGACGATGAAGGATACGATTGCGGTCTTGGAGACCAGCCCGAACTCCCTCTCTCCGATTAGAGGCACGACGACGCGCTCCAGCCCGACCATCATCCCGACAAAGACGTTGATCAGCACCAGCAGCAAGAATTGGCCCAGGTTCTCGTGAAGGCCCAACCGAATTGTGTCGGCGTTCGCATCCATAGCGCTTAAGGCTGCGCAGGTTCAAGACCGAGGTTGACTGCGCGAATCCTGGCGGCTTCCGCTGGCGGCGCCGGTATGTTCTCCAGCATGTGGCGCACGAATGCTGCTTCATCACCAATCTGAAACGCGCGGTTGAAACGGCGCTCAAAGCCGATCGTTGAGCTGGGTTTACCGCTCAGGGAGCGTCCGCATACCGACCCGGAAAATGCGCCCGGCAGCACTTCGAGGTAGTCGGGAAGGCTCTTGAGTTTCTGTACGCTCCGAAAGAGAGAGCGGGCGCCTTCTTCAGCGCTGGAGGTCAGTTCCGTCCTGCCAAGATCACCAACCATGAGTGTGTGGCCGCTCAGCAGGAACCACGGCTCAGGGCCACGAGTCCTATCCGTAACCAGCAGTGCAACGTGCTCAGGCGTGTGCCCGGGGGTGTGCAGTACACGGATGTGGACGTTGCCCAGTTCGAGTTCATCGTTCTCAGAAACGCCGTGGAACTGGAAGTGCGCGCCTGCGCTGGCGTGCAATACATAATCGGCGCCGGTGGCTTCCGCCAGCTTGCGTCCGCCGGAGATGTGGTCGGCATGGACGTGAGTATCGATCACGTAGCGGATCTGCATACCGGTCTCCCGCGAGATCCGCAAGTACGGCTCAAGTTCCTCCAGAGGGTCGCACACGGCGGCCAGGCCCTTGCCGCCTCAACCGAAGATGTAGGAGGCCGCCACGACTGGCTGGATGTGCAAAAGCTGACGCAGGATCATCGGTACACCTCAAAGGAATCAGTGGGCGCGGACTATGCGCTTGCGCAACGGCTCTTCACCGGTAGCGACCGGGAAGCCGTGAGCGAGCCAATCCTGGACGCTGTCCTCCAACCGCCTAGCCTGAAACCCATGCGCGCGCAGCAACTCAACCGCTTCCTTCGCCAGCACGCAGAACGGTCCGCGGCAGTAAGCAACAACTTCCTTGTTGCGCGGCAGTTCTGAAAGCCGCTGCTTCAGTTGTTCCAGCGGCATCGGCAGGGCGCCCGCGATATGGGCCGTCAGATATTCGTTTGAGGGGCGGACGTCTATGACAATGGCCTTTCTCTGTTGCACCCGCTGCAAAAGGGTTTGGCGATCGAGCGGATCGAGCGCTCCCCCTTCGCTGAAAAAGCGCCGCCGAATCTGCTCGATCTCCGCCAGCCGGTCTTCGGCGAGCAAGCGGAAAGAACGGAAGAAATCGCATACCAAGGCATCAGCGAGCCGATATACAACGTAGCGGCCATCCTTGGTCGTCTCCACAAGTCGTGCTGCCTGCAAAACCTGTAAGTGCTGCGAAGTATTGGCCACCGACATCTTGGTTTCAGCTGCTAATGCCTCCACTGTGCGCTCGGCCTGGCACAACACGTCCAGCAATTCCAGCCGCTTGGGACTGGCGAGAGCCTTGCCGATGCGGGCCAACTGACCATAGGCAGCGTCCTTGAAATCTCGCTTCTGCTTGGCTTTTTTAGTGTGGTCGGACATGTTCTCAAATATTCAATTAATTAGTTGATTATCTGCGAACTTGTCCTGTAATGTCAAACGGCGGCTCCTGCTTGGGCGCAAGATAATACTGCCGCGGCCTGCGCTATGCTTCTGCCCTCGTGAGCGCTGGAGTGCTGGCGGACGGAGTGGTTGCAGCTCGCCGCGCGGCCAGAAGACGCCCACTGGCTACTACAACGTGGCCGACACACTCAGCGAGCTGATCGCCAAAGGGGTCAAGGTCAAGACCTGCGGGACGTGCTGCACGGCCAGGGGACTTGGCTTACAGGATCTGC
>Ga0335081_10016458_pt1 | contig 11967 bp, 15 predicted proteins | sample Lox_Sample_35_FD_206713 | JGI IMG/M metagenome (GOLD analysis project Ga0335081, IMG submission 206713) | Soil microbial communities from Loxahatchee National Wildlife Refuge, Florida, United States - Lox_Sample_3.5 | ecosystem: Environmental > Terrestrial > Soil > Wetlands | place: USA... | reverse complement strand
CCTCCAGAGTCGACCCAGTGACCAAGCACGTCACTTCCACAGTTTCTTGCATCCAGCGATCCAACCGTTACACATGCAACACTTTAATCCACACTCGGCTCGATCCATCTCATGTCCTTGAGATTTACCCCCAGAGACGAACGCTCCTGGGCACGATTTCCTAACATTGTCTGTTCATCGTTGGAAACGAGATTGCCAGATGACACTTCCTTCGATGAACGCCGGCGTCCCATGTCTGCGGACGGTTTGGAGGCAACGTGCCAGGTTGAATGAAGCTTCCACCCAACGAAAACATACAAACCAGAACCGCCAAACACAGCGCAACAGGCAATTCCTATATAATACGATGAAAGGACCATGTAATCGATTTCGCTACGAATGAAAAGACGACACGATGAACTACAGGAGGTAAAGAGACAAGAAAACAGTTAGCGGGTTGAGAAAGGCAAAAAACACCAAAAACACAACCACTAGCGGCCACCCAAAGTAGTGCCGACCACGTATACTATCATATCGACACCCAACAAGAAAAAAGCGGACATGAGATTGTGCGTTTCTTTTCTTTTCCCAACTGTGCGTGCAAAACGAAAACAGAACAAAACGATAAAAGAGACCGAAATGACAAAAGACCACATCCCTCCGAATATTACCAGTCCCTCGACTTCTCCTTTAGGTAACATGTGTGTTGATTTGTTAAGGACGTATTTTTGCTTTTTCAAACCCAGCGAACAAAAAGAAGTAAAGCCAAGGCAAATATAAGAAGCGCAACAAAAGACGAAGGTCGAAGAATGACGGCATCACCATTTCCAACAACACGTCTTCTTTTACTGCTGCTTGCACTCTGCACGAAAGAAGGTTAGCAATCGAATGAAAACATACGAAGACGGTGAATCATACCAGCAGGCTCTGATTTCGGTTTAGCACCTTCCTCATCATCATCGTCGTCTTCATCTTCATCCTCATCATCATCTTCCTCGTCACTGTACTCCTCATCGTAGTCGGCAGGGAGGTCATCTTCATCGATCTCTTCGTATTCTAACGCAGCACCGGTGTACCAGTCGATGGCACGAGGGATCAACTTCTCCTTGATATCTTCGCCGATGTTGTAGTCCAATTCGAGTTGTTCATCCAGGTCATCCTCGACATCCTCCTCTTCCTCTTCGCCTTGTTTGCGTGGATCAGGAGGCTTGAAAAAGTTAAAGAAACTGTCAAGCGGGACACTTCGCTTGACAATACGAGTTTGATTCGTGTCTCCTATTAGAAATGTATCACATCTTGGGATGTACTTTTGTTGCGTTGTCTCTTTGTTTGAACCATGACGGTCAAATCCTTGCCTTCTTTCCAGTGGATATCCATGCCCTCGGCGTGATCGTAGATGAAATCTCCGCCGTACCCAGCTTGTTGCTGATAGAAATACGACTTTGTCAAGACCTTATCAGTGAAAAAGTCGTTTTCCGCAAACTCAAACTCGATTCTGAATCCGGGAACATCGAGATAGGCAAGTCGGATGTCCGTGAGATGACGCAACAATTCCTCGTCCTTGGATGTGATCAAGTCGGTAACAGCAACCATATTCTTCATCGCCGTCAACCAGAATTCGGGAACGCCCTTGGCAGTCCCAGCAGCAGACTCACTAGCGTCCCCTGTAACCGTCTCCTCTTCGTCCTTTGACGACTCGGCCGTTGCAGCGGGTTCGCCATTCTCTTGTTCGGCAGCACGACCAGCTTGGAACTCGCTTTCCTTGGGCTCCGAGATCCCATTGACGATCTCCGCTCTCCGTTCGTAGAGAGGTCGATATTTCTCCAAATACTTCTTTTCCAATTCCAAGATTTCCTCCTGGAATTTGAGCTCGAGTTTGGAGTATTCGGCCTGGAGACCCTTGAGGCCGGTTAGGCGTTTCTTGACGGGGGCAGGGAGGGATTCGATGTAGCCGGAGGAACGGCCGATCAAGGTGCCTAGTTTGCCTTGAATCATCGAGACGAGAGCGGGATTTTGGAAGACTCCTGCAGTACCTGCATCTCCAAAATGTTAGCAAGTTCGTTTTCACATCGTCTCGAAACAAACAAGACAGCAGTCAAAACTCAAGAAGTGAATGGAGGTTTGTATGCTCTAGTGAAATAGACCATCTCATTTGCGACTAGTCTTGCTGTGTCGAGTTTGGGATGAGGTGCGGAGGGAGAGGGTATGGGTACCGTCTTCTTCACTGATGGTGGGAATTGACGGGGGTTGTGAGGCAGGCGTGGGCAGCGTTGACGTGGTTGCAGGAGTGTTCTGGGGAGTGGGGGCCGCGGCAAGGTCATCGACCCGTCTGTTCTTGATGAATTGCTTCTCTGACATGATGACACACAGGCAAAAACGGGACGGCGAAAAGGGCGGGGGGAGAGACAGAGACAGAGACACAGACGGAGAGCGTGACGGGCGACGAGTGTGGGTGTCGGGGCCACTCGACTACGGAATGACGTGCAGGGAGGTGTTCAGCGGCGAGACAGGAACTCTGTCCTCAGCTGTTCGTCGAGCTGTGAGCGAGTGAGAGCGACAGGCAGATGGTGCCGTGGGTGGAAAAGGGCGAGAACCAAAAAATTTTGAAGTTTTTGGGCCCGGCTGCAAGCGCTGCCCGCCACGCAACCCAAAAAAAAATCGCGGCCCCACGTAATCCGGGCCAGGCCAATTCACAATCCCCAAGGAAATCTTCCCTCTTTCCTTGTTTCCGTGGCAGAATCTCCAATCTCACGGGATCAAGATCAGAGGAAGTCGGACGGGGCGTAGACCGCGGTGACAGGCTTGCCATCTTGTATAGCTCTCACGAAATGCCATTCCCGCCCGCTCTTAACGTTTTGTTCAACATGCGACCGTCCGTAAGAATGAACCAAACACATACCCCAGCACATCACGGCATCTCAGAGTAAAATTCAGATACCTTTATAAGCCATCTTAATTCAAACTATCGAGCATTGGAACATCGGTAGTTAGCACGGAATAGGCGGTAACATCGCATCTCAAGGAAGGCACGTTCAGTGACTTATATTTATATACAAGGACAAACAGACTGCCGAATTTTAATACCCCCCGTCCGTGGATCCCACAACAAAGACCAAACAGGAATCGAAAACCGGAAAAATGCGATTTACCACCCCACCCTACAGATCCTTGAGGCTGGGAAAACGCCGCCTCCCTGTATACCCATAAAATAAAATCGCCTGTACATCCACATTTTCAAAATCGACAACTTCCTGATGGTCTTCAGGGCCAAGTACCGCGGCAATTTGCTCGTCGTCCAAATCATCATCAATGCTATCGAAACGCAGGGGGTCTCCCACGGGCGGAATATCGCCGGGGACGCGTTCCCGCGTGAGGACTCGCCGCTGCGGACGTTCTTGGCGATCTATATTCGATTTATGGAGTGCTTCGTCATAGAAATCGTTGAAGAGCTTGAGTAGGATGTACCGACCGGTGCTGGAGATATCAAAAAGAATTGTTCTGGGGACGTACATTGGAGGATTGAATACGATCTCGATGGAGCTGATGCCTTGGGGGATCTGAAAGGAGACAACTGGTTCGCTTTCCTTTCTCTTGTGAGAAGCGGGTGTTCCCCATTTAGGGATTATTGGTAAGCAGCGGGATCCTGATGGAGTTCTACTCGATAACGCTATTTCTTTGCGTCCCGACGAAGGAGTTGCGATTTCTATTTCTGTCAGAATGGATACGCACCGGATGGAGCTATTACCTCTTTCCCTTCGACGGGACGGAAGATTGAAATCAACAGGCTCGACCGAGACAGCACTGCTTTTGGATTCCTCACTATCTGGTCGATCGTATCGTTCGGTATCTACATCAGACTTCGAGTGGAGGACAATGGTGTACTACCCTTATACTCAACCTGTTCCATAGATACATACACAAGACCTTCTCTCACTGGAGAGGAAAATCCTGCTATCGGAGTCTATACAATCAATCAATTCATTGTTTGCGGACGGACGGACCTTGACAATGATTTTTGTCAATTCGAATGGGATATTTGCCGCGGCGTGCTCAAAGGTTATATTTACATTATTCCGCTTATCGCTGCAGTACACTAAGCCAGTGAGTAAAGCGGGTTCTCGACGAGGAGGCATACCAGTAGAATCATCAACACAAACATTTTTTACCCCGTGTCCACCTTGATAGGACCCCCCATCCGTATCCTGAAAAAGGTATGTCAGCACACAGAGCCGACCCAAATACGGAGCACACCACAATGACCATCGGCAATGGTTTTTCCCCCTTCAATTCAGCAACCGCTGCTTCCCGTGCTCTAAAAACACGAAATGATATCAGCCAAGATATTTTTGCAATCGCCAAAGGCATTCAATTCCGTCCTGCCCTGTCAAAGAGACCGTACCTCGCTCGCCGTCGTTGTGAGAGTTCATGGAAATAACGCATTCGGTCCCGCATGGAATCGGAGAAGATATTATCGTACGGTGCCTGGGCCCTCCGACCTCTCTCTCGACGGGTTAATAACAAAGCCGCCTCTCGCTGTTCGACATCAGCGGCGTTGGGCGCCGCGTGCCAAAACGGCCGATATGTGGATGCGCTCGCCGGGCGTCGCATTCCCCTTACTTCAGCAGTGTCCTTCGATCGAGGATTTGCTTCGCGCTGTGGAGAACGAGTGTCGAATTCTGGTAAATGCTGGGGCTTGGGGGAAGATCACAGGACTTCACAGTTACGTCAGCCACACAGAAATTTCAGACAGAAAAACTACTCGGGATATATTAATTAATTATAAAGAGGTTCTTCCTGCATGACACCACTGAGCCAAACTTCGTCTCTCATCTTCAGCTTGACATCAAAATCCCGTGGAATCGCCACCAGAGCAGTCTTGATCGAATTGTACTCGATGTAATCTGTCGTTGGGGGATACATCTCACTTGCCACAACTTCAAACGCGAGAATAAATCGGACGAGAAGGCCGTAGCAGAGACGTGTTGCGATCAAGTGTCCTGCGCACATCCGACTCCCTGCACCGAATCCGAAGTGTAATGTCGAAGTCGCTTTGCCGGCAGGAAAATTGAGAAATCTCTCCGGTTTAAAGAGATGGGCGTCCGTGCCGAAATGCACTTCGTCGTGATTCGCAGCTTGTGCATCTACAATTATTCTACACACTTTTAATGTCCATTACTTATGAGGATCATCGTTCCTTTAGGGATCAAGGAACCATGCCAATGGAAATCTTCCATCGCTCGCCGGGGGAGCGACATGCTGCTCACGGTGTAAAATCTGATGCCTTCTTTCACAATGGCACTGATGTAATCGATCTTCTCGTCGATGATACAGTCCCTCCAAGCAGCGTCTTTGTCACCCCCATACACCTCTAAAATTGCCTTGTAGGCCGCCTTTTGGATCTCTTGACCTTCTTTTGTTGAGAGACTCCCAAGGACTGATGTCAGCGTCCCTGGAATAGTCTCAAATCCTCCTGAAACGAGACTCAAGCATATGCTTCCAACCTCAACTGTTCGTTACTAACAATTTAACCCCGTTAATACCGTCGTTAAGTCTGTCGTTGCCACCCTTGATAATCGCACTTGCAATGCAAGGTTTATCCGTCCCAGCTTCGATCATCGATTTAACCTTCTCTAGAAGGTAACCAAGATACTTGTCCCTTCGTTCTCGAAGCTCAATTCCACGTTTATTCTTTTCATTGTCCGGAAAGCAGCGCATAATCTAATGTCAGACTCACACGTTCCGTGTCTTACTGGAATATAGTCCTGATAGTTTTCAGAGGCACTTCGAAGCAATGAGATTGCGCTACCAACATCTACTCCATTAAACCATATACTTGAGGATCCGTACACAAAATTTCTCGCAAAAGTTCATCGTAGGCATCGTCCATGCGAATTCCGTAGCACAAAGTCAAAGTCGTATTAAGAGCAAATCGCTGCAGAAAGGGCCGAGGATTGAATTCTTCCGCCGCCACCGCCTTCGTTCGATAATCACGAATCACACAAAATGTTTCGAGCTCAAACATCGAAAGGTACTTGCGCATCGCAGGCTTTGCAAGGGCTGTCGCAGCCGCCTTTCGTCGCTTCTTGCAACTCTCATCGAATGGCGAACTTCCGATCGTAAATCCTGCACTATTAATACATTTCGAGAAAGGGAATTGGAGACCTTGTGTGGAAGAGACTACACCATGAAAGGTGTAGAGTGTCGGTCTGTCGATGACCTGGTTCGAATGATCAATCAACATTTCTCGACATGTTTCAAAGGTATTGACGACAACTGCCCGCATATTTCCAAGTCGTATTTGGAAAACGGGCCAACCGTATTTCAGGGACCATCCTTGGCAGACGGTTGCATGATCCTAATGTGAACAGCATGACAGCTATGTCTTATACATCACCCAACTGCAGTAAATGCCCAAATCTATTTCTCAATATTTAATGTTTCGAAAGGAAGAGTACACCGGGAGTCCGCCGGGGATTTCGGGGATTCCCTTTATCTTTCGGATATCCGTTCTCGTCAACCAGTAATACAATCCAAGCAAACCAAGACAAATCCCAGAAAGCCACGTCAATGCAGGGGATCCAAACAAAAGAAAAGGCTCCATCAGGGATAGGTTCTCTGCGAGCGGCAGAGTGATGGTGTTTGGACTAGTGGACTCATGAGCTCGGAGGGCCCGACAATAACCGCCCGTTGGCAGGGATCGTCCAAAGACCAATTAATAAATATTCCGGATCTCACCCTACAGGACCTAACAAAAAATCGCACTTCCCGAAACGTTTTGTCCACAAAGTTTACAATATATTCCGGATCGAGGGATCTTTGATCCTTCTTGGCTCAGTCCATTCGTCATCATAAATTGAAAGCATGCGTCAAATTGGACAATTTGATGGATGCGATAACCGTTTTGCCACCTAGTAACAATCTCAGTTGAATAACTCGACTATCCCAGAAAGCGAATACAGCACCTTGTGCGTCTGAACATCCGACAGCGTTAAGGGTGCATTCCCTTCGCGGACTACCACATATGCTGTCATACCAGCTTCCTCTGCTGCGTCAACTTCTTTCGTGATATCACTGAAGAAAATCCATTTCTCAATTCCCGTTTCCTTGATAATTGCCTCATATCCTTTCAAGTCGGCTTTATTTGGCACCTGGAGATATGGAGGATCGAAATCTGAAGTAAGCGATGGACATTGTCTGCGGAGTACATCCAGCAATGATGTCCCTGATATCACCATGATTCGTATGCTCGAATAGGAGTTTTTGTGCTTCGATGCTTCCGGAAGAATAAATATATATTGGGATACCAGATTCCTTCAATTCGCGAAGTGAGGGGTAAACGTCGTCGTAAAGCGGCGCCTTGACCGTTGCGTCGTCATACAGCTTCCGCCATAAGAGACCTTGTAACGTCTTCCAAGGTGGGAACTTTGAGTTCTTGGCGTTGAGGTCCTTGCAATAGCCAATGAAGGCAGCGAGAGACTTGCTCGCTTCCGTAGGGAACTGTGCCTTGACATCGAAGAATTCACCTTCGGAATCATCCCAATGTTGGTCGCCGTACGAAGGGAGGCTCTCCAATGCGGCGGGAAACTGAACATGAGCGGAGAGAATTCTGGTAGTATACCAAAACTCCTGATACAAAGGATATGGGCAGAATTGTCCCTTCTATTAGGGAAAGTCAGTCTTCTCCGTGATGAAGAATATACCAATGTCGAAAAGTGCAGCGCTCATGTCCTTGTTTTCTAGCGTCCCGTTATCCGAAGATCATTTAAATTCGAAACGCAACCATCGCGGATCAAGCTCAAGGAATCAAGGCCAGGCAGTTGATATCTACAAGGTGTTTTTGTAATTTTTCTATACAAACTAATCATACATTGGATCCTACAGAAGGGATCCCTACCTATGGGGAAAAAGCAAACAAAAGATCAAAGACATCTCCCCGATATCCTCAAGAGCAACGGTAGCGAGCGATAAATTGTCCCTTTGGGTTGAGCAAAAAGGGACACATTTGTAAAAACGAGAGAAAGCTCCTGAGATGCCATATCAATCGATCAATTTTGTTTAATCCTCCCAACCATGGGCGGTCGGAACGCCTTCCCACCATCCCCCATCATCTTCATTCGTCTCATTAAACGAAAGTCTGGATGATCCCGTGCTAGCACGAGAATCACCGCGGGACATCCTTTCCTCATCTTCTTCCTCCTCAACCCAATCACTCCAGGACTTGCCGAACTTCAGCTTGTCGGTCGAATCGCCGATATAGTTCCCAAGGATTCCTCGACCCGTTGAAATCGGCACGCTGGCAGAAGTGGATTTGGAGGCGAGGTCGGAAGCGACTTTGGAACGGAGGGTGGCACGGGCAGTATCGAGGGCAGTCTTGGGTTTCTGGACGCTGCTGGGCGGGGTGGGGAGGAAAGTGTTGGTGTTGTTGCCACAGGTAGAGAACTTGGCGAGACCCTCGATGTGGGGGGCGCTGTAGACGTAGAGGGACCCAAGAGAGGTACCGAGACCGGAATCAGAGGACCTTCCGTCGTCGGCTTCGGATTTCCGATGACTCCGGTTGATAGAGGAAGCAGTATCAGCCGATGGGTCGTCAGAAAAGTATTCCGTATCTTCATCATCCTCACTCTCGCTTTCTTGGATAGTGTTGACGGGCTGTTTCTTGAGGGCAGCGGCCCATGCGAACGGGGTCCCATCGACAGGGGTCGAGAAGAAGGGTTGATTGTGAGCGAGCGAGGGAGTTCGCAGAGGTGCACGATTGGCATCAGTGCAAGTGATGGGCTCGTCGGCGTAGCAAGTAAAATCCGTTTGCAGGTTTTGGTCTTCGGCCGTTTCCGAGTCGGTCCAGTTGACAAGGTTCTCAAGGGCCTCGCGAACCTTGTTGAGATCCCGTTTCGCAGGGTCAATAGCTAGGGAGTGTCGGAGGATCTCGAATGTGTCGTTGGACATGTCCGGGAAGACATCGTAGAGAGACCAGGGGTCACGGACGTAGTCGGCAAAGATGAGGTCGGTGGTCGAGGGAAGTTTGAATGGATTGCGCGAGAAGACGAGATTAAGGAGGCAACATCCAACAGCCCAGATGTCGGCTTTTTCTGGAGAGTATCCGTCACGAATATTCTCGTATTGCTCTGGGGCCATGTATCTGTCGCTTCCGGTTCCAATGTCGGTGACCCATTCGTCGTGGGTCGCAAGTCCGAAGTCAGCGAGCTTGAGCAAAGGTCGACCGGTGCCGTCATCCATGACACTCATGAGGATGTTCTCGGGTTTGATGTCGCGATGGTAGACACCTGCATCATGGCAGTATTGAACCGCGTTGACCAATTGGGTCAGGATGTCCTTGACGGTTTGAGTGTCACGGGGAATGCGACCTTGCATGATATTCTCATACAAGTCTCCGAGATCGCAGTATTCGAGAACGATGAAGTTATTCTCTGACGTCTCAAAGGTGTCGAGACAACGGACGATGTTATCGGCGCCAGGCGATTTCGGTTCGAAGTCGGCGAGGTGGCGGTGGAAATGCAATTCTTGCCGGTAGACAGAGAGGTGATCATCGCTTGTCGTTTCGTTGGGCTTGGCCAGGCACTTGATCGCAACGTTCCTCTCCGACTGGAAATCACGCGCAAGGAGAACGATGCCGTACGATCCTTGGTTGAGGGTGTCGAGAACGGTGTAGCGATCATTCAAGACAAGTCCCTCGTGGAATTTAGAAGCGAAATGGGTCGAGATGGAGGACGAATCGGCCGGCATCGTTCGAAAGGAGAGACAGGGAAGGCGAGACTAAAAGTACAAATAAACCGTATAACCAAAAACACCAAGACCCCACAGACGTCCTACCCAAAAAACAATAGATATGTGTTCCGAAACCTAACTGGTATCCCCCTGGTAAGATGTAGAATAAAAGTTATGAAAGATGAAATCGAGACTCAGAAGAAATCGTTTGGTAGAGAGATGCGGAGAAGAAAAGAGTTGTGGTGGTATAGAGATGGCGAAATATCTAAAGATTCATTCGAAGATTGCGGGATGTGTGTATCGATGGCAGGTTCGATGGAGGAGCGAATGAGGGTGTTCGCCGGATACGACGGGATGCAACACAAATACAGGATAGCGCAGGCAGGAATGCGAGTTGACGGGTATATATGAGAAGGGCGTGCGGGATTAAACACGATGTATCCGAACCAGGTCTCGGTCTAATTGTATCGGAGCAACGGTGTTAACGGAGAACGAGGCCAAGCGCTTAGGATGACAGAGGTAACGTGGGGTGTGTCACCAAGGAATGGCGCCGCTGATTAAGGAAGAAAGCCGAGGGCGAAAGGGAAAGGGAGGCGTAGAAAAAAATAAGAGCGTGGCCGGAGGGAGGCGGGGAGAGGGAAGGAAAGGGAAACTGAGTTCGACAGACTCGTGGATTGCTTTGTATGTGAATTGTCGAGCGAAGCGTTAAACTCAGGGCGGAGGGTCGGGGGGTCGGGGGGACGACGAGGATGTAAGAGGAGATTGAAGGGAGGGGATAAGAGTAATAAAGGGAGAGTGTGGGCGGAAAAGGGGCCCAAGAGTATATGTAGGAAATGGTGCGGGCGAGGCGCCAGCCAAGGCGGCCAGTCATTGGGTTAGGGCGCCGGGTGGCGAGTCATAGTTCCTTACCCTGTCCCTGTGACCCGAACCCGTAAGTCTTCGCGGTGGCCCGTGGGAGGCCACGTAAGCAGGCTCGAAGAGTTTACATAATTCGAGGCTTGAGCGCGGCCATCCGACGGCGGACGCCAGCCAATGAGGACGCCGCGTCATCCGCCGTCGGTTTTGGTTTTATGTCCAATGACTCGACACAGCCCGCCGGCAATGAAACTTTAATATAATCTGGAAATTTCTAGAAGCCCATGCCACAACTCCCCCTCGGCTGCGCATTATCTTCATATCCGAACTACATGTGGTCACGCGGCCTTTCTGCAGCAAATTATACCCCACGTTTTAGACCGTCGATCCACCGTCGGCACACCACGCGAATGGTGGGGCCACCTTCCCCTCAACAAAACACAAAACAAACGGGAAATTAGGACATGGGGGACGTGCCCAGGCGCCGTTCGTGCGTCATTTCTCCGGACATTTGTGTCACAAAGAGATTAGATCACATGAATATGAAATTCCAATATCCCCTTATCGCCACATTTCCGATCGCCTCTCGAGCCTCCGTTCAGGTCACAGCCATTTTGATTATCGAGCATGCTCTGACAGCGCCGTGTGGGGAAATATCGTCATCCGCCGAGCGTTCGTGGTGACCGATTGCTGACCCCCATTCCTCCGAAGGATGAGTTCAAGCGATGAGATACTGCGTAGACACAGTTTACGTTATTGAGGGGCTGCGAACAATTGGCAAGACAAAGGCTCGAAGATAAAATTCTTCAATGCACCAGCCCTGGCCTCATGCACCATCCGCCTCCTCCGTCTCAGCAATTCTTCTTAAGAACAATCTGAGCTGTTTCCTCAATCCAATGTTTCCTTTGATCCGTTTCATCGATCTGAAGCTTGACACAGTAAAGCTCCGACCAAACTTTATTCGCATTAAGGGGTAACTACGTTGTTTCACCTTTGCGCATACCATGCATTCATCTCCCTCAAACCCACATCACGTCAAAACCGGGATACCTGCAGCCTCCCCAAGCCCCTTTGTCATCCAAATTATCCGCTCGTTCGTCATTCTGTCGGTTGATTGTCTCTCCCACTCGAACTTAATAATCAAAAAGTTCAGCCAGGCGAGTCTCGCGTCACTGTTGACGAGATTGTTTCAGAACTCGCGGCAAAAGTTGGACAATCGCTCGTTGGAGAGAATAGCCAAGACACGATAGGAGAACAAGATAAAGGAGACATGATTCATATTCCTGGCTTACATCGACGCCATGCCAAAATGTTGCGCAATTCCATATAGTAATACATAGTCTACATCAAACTTCCAACTAAATTGCTCGCGTATGCCATCGGCCTGACATTCGGATGCGGAACCGCTTC
>Ga0335081_10016457_pt1 | contig 11967 bp, 11 predicted proteins | sample Lox_Sample_35_FD_206713 | JGI IMG/M metagenome (GOLD analysis project Ga0335081, IMG submission 206713) | Soil microbial communities from Loxahatchee National Wildlife Refuge, Florida, United States - Lox_Sample_3.5 | ecosystem: Environmental > Terrestrial > Soil > Wetlands | place: USA... | reverse complement strand
ACGTTCTTGGGGTCCTCCTGCAGAACGGCCTTGTACTGATCGATGGCAGCGTTCGCGTTCTGCACATTGTCCGGCGAATCAACGCCCGGAATGTATTGCGCCAGGTACGCGGTGGCCAGATATATTTTCGCGTTTTGCAGGCTCGGATCCAGGGTCACCGCGTTCTTGAAATGCTCAATCGCCTGCTCATACTGCGCGTTCTTGTAAGAGGCGACGCCTTTATTGAGTTGGTCGCGCGCCCTCAGCTTGTTGCAACCGGCGGCCAGGAGCACCGTCCCGGCCAACGCCACCAACATCAAAACTCGCAAGCTTGTTTTCATGAAAAGTAAATTCCCCCTCAGACCAACCACCCCGTTCCAGCCGGATACCATAACACAAAGCGGGCGGGAGCGCAGGCGCCTTTAAGTCCGTACCAATTTACGGAGCGCTCAGCACAGAACTGCAGAGGACGGGCACAGGCCCTGAGCACAGCCGAGAGGACGCCCGTCCCTTTGCCGCAGTCTATCCGCCAGCTTCGATCTTCGCCGTGATCAGACCGACTTTATCCACGCCCGAAGAGTGTGCAATGTCGATTACGTTGGCCACATCCGCGAACGGGATGTTGTCATCGCCTTTCACGAACATCACCTTCTCGGCGCGCGTCTTGAAGATATCGGTCAGGTGCGTTTGCAGATCGTTCCAGCTCACATCATCCTGGTTGATCTTCAGACCAGGCGTCTGCCCCGGTCCTTTGTCGATGACTTGCACTACGATCGTCCGGTCCGGCTGCGTGTTTTTCGGTTGATTCGGCGGCGGCGGCTGCGGCACCAGCGCATCCAGCCCCTTCGGCGTAAGCGGCGTGATCACCATGAAGATGATCAGCAGCACCAGCAGAACGTCGATCAGCGGCGTCACGTTGATATCCGCCGCGGGCCCACCCTTTCCACCACCAACTGCCATTGCCATAGGAAGCTCCTTCGAAACCTTATTGAGATCCGCCCAGAGCAGCGGTTGTAGTCGGCGCTCCCGGTGAACCCGGCGTGCCAGCTTGCTTTCTCTGGTCGGTCAGCAATCCAAGATCATCCACGCCGGCCGCACGCACGTTGTCAACAACTTCGACAACCGACTTGTACTTCGCCCGCGCGTCCGCCCGGATGTACACGCGCTTGTCTACGCGGTTCGCGATGCGGTCTTTGATCTTGTTCGTCAACTGGTCAGGCGCGATGCGGTCGTTGCCGAAGAATATGTCGCCATTGCGCATGATCGCTACAATCAGCGCATCTTCTTTATCGGCATCCGGCATCTGCTCCGGATTATTTACTTTCGCCAGGTCAACGCTGACGCCCTTTTGCAACATGGGCGTGATCACCATGAAGATGATCAGCAGCACCAGCATGACGTCCACCATCGGCGTCACGTTGATGTTGGAATTGACCTTGGCCCCTTCGTTTCTCTTTGCAAGTGCCATAACTTCGTTTCTCCTGCCCGAAATCAGCGTTCAATTACGCTTCGGAGGTCGGTCCGGCCGGGAGTTCATTCCTAGCCGGACCTGGCAACTCTATAGGGCTGTGTGGGTCGGACACTTTTGTCCGACGGTTATCTCCGGACCGCGCCGCGCCGCTTCAGGAAGTAATCAATCAGTTCGCTTGACGAGTTGTCCATCTCCACGTCAAACGCTTCCACGCGGCCCGTCAGATAGTTGAACATCATCACGGCCGGAATCGCGACCAGCAGGCCGAAAGCTGTGGTCACGAGCGCTTCTGCAATACCGCCGGCCACTGCCGCCAGACCGGTCGCCTTCTCCTGCGAAATGCCTTTGAAGGCGTTCAAAATGCCCATCACGGTCCCGAACAGGCCAACGAATGGCGCCGTCGATCCGATGGTCGCCAGACCACCCAAGCCGCGCTTCAGTTCGGCATGGACAATGGCTTCCGTGCGCTCAAGCGCCCGCTTCGAAGCTTCGATGGTTTCGCCAGGAATGTCGCTGCTCTCCTGGTGTGCACGGAACTCCATCAGGCCCGCGGTCACAACCTTGGCCAGATGGCTCTTCTTGTTGCGCTCGGCGACCTTGATCGCCTCGTCAATCTTTCCATCCCGCAGCGCGCCTGCCACTGCCGGAGCAAAGGCCCGTGATTGCTTGCGGGCCGCGCTGAATGCCATCCAGCGGTCGATCATCACGCCGAACGACCAGCCCGACATGATGAACAGAATAAATACCACCGTGCGGGCCACCCATCCCATCTGGTGCCACAGTGAAATCGGGTCCCACTGCGGCGTCCCCTGGTCTTGAAAGAGCCACGTGGCGGTTGATGACAGATTCGTTACTAGGTGTGTTGCTGCATGAGCTGCAAACATGAGTTGCTTTTCCTCCTCAGGATCTTAGCCTTCAAAAATCAGATGCTTACATTTCTTTCCGAAGTTGTTCCGTAACTCCGATCTTCTATCGTCATTCCGAGGTGTTGAGCGGGGGTTCGGAACGACGCATCTTACTATCCGCCGGAAAGCGTGAAGTTCACCGTAACCTGGGTATCGACTTCCACCGGCTCGCCATTCAAAATGTATGGCCGGTAGCGCCACTGCTTCACCGCATCGAGCGCTGATTGAATCAGCAGCGGTGAGGATGCGCTCAGCACATGCAGGTTCTGGATCGTGCCGTCCTTGCCGATGATGGCGGCCAGCACCACGCTGCCCTGCACTCGCGCCGCCCGCGCCAGCGCCGGATACTGCGGCTGCACCCGGTGCAGCACCATACCCTGGGTCACGCCCTGAGAAACGCGCACACGCGTCGGAGTCGCGACTTTGGGCACGGCAACCGGCGCATTGCCGATAATGCCGCCAATCACGCCGCCCATGGAGCCGCCCGGCACCCCGCCAGGAACCCCACCCACAACCCCGGCATCCATCGGCGGAGGCGCGGCCTCTTCCTTAATGATTTCGATCTTTTTTGGAATTTTGGTCGGTGTGCGCAGCTGACCGTTCACGATATCGGTTTGCACTTGCTTGACGATGTGCACCGCGGCAGGCGGTGGCGGAGGTGGTGGCGGCGGAGGCGGCGCAACCAGCGCCATCATGAGCTGCGCCTTCGGCAGCGCCTCGGTAAACAGCAGCGGAATCAGCACCATCACACCGACGACGACCGCCTCCAAAACGAATGAGAACGTCGTCGTTCTTCCGCGCTTGGTTCTTAGCTTTCCCCCTGATTCGATCAGGCTGTCCTCAAACATAATGTTTCTCTCCCCTGCAGAGGTCTACTCTCTTTTTAGACACCGACCGTCACGACTTTGCTCCCGGAAACAGAAATAAAGCTTCAGCCGGACTTGACGCACCGCCACAATGGCCTGGCGAGCACGTCAGCGGCCAGAACCCGGGGACGGCGTCGCCTGGCGCCGCACGCAGCGAACAGAGCCAACACTCACTTCGGGAATCCACGAACCGAGCTCCAGCTCAACAGCCACTCGCCCCGACGGGCGTGCAGAAGGCTGCTAAGCCTTTGCTTTTACTTTCTCCCGGCGACCACCGCTTCCGCCTGCGGGCACCATCGCCGGCGGCCGGTCTCGTTTCGATCGCCAGTCCTGATAAGCCACCAGAATCGGGGCTGCTATGGCAATCGACGAATAAGTCCCGATTAAGATGCCGATAACCAGGGCAAAGGAAAACGCGTGCAACACTTCGCCCCCAAAAAGGAACAAAGCTAGCACAGTCAGAAATGTTAAACCCGCCGTCAAGATGGTCCGGCTCAAAGTCTGATTGATGCTGCGGTTCACGATGTCTGACAGCTTCTCTCGCCGCATCAGCTTCAGGTTTTCACGAATCCGGTCAAATACCACGATGGTGTCGTTATTCGAGTAGCCGATCAGGGTCAGGATCGCCGCTATCACCGTGAGCGATATGGGTATATCGCGCAGCGAAAATGCGCCTATCGTGATCAATGTGTCGTGAAACACCGTAATAACGGCGGCCACACCGTAAATCCACTCGAAGCGGAACGCCAGGTAAACCAGCATTCCCGCCAGCGAATACAAGGTTGCCAGTATGGCCTGCTTGCGCAATTGCGCCCCTACCTGCGGTCCTACAATCTCTACCTGATAGACACCAAAATCGGAGAGGAAGTACCCCTGCTGAACTGAATCCAGCACGGCCGGTTCTGCCACGCCTTTCAATTCATCAAAGCTGGCCAGAACGCCACCTTTTGTCTTATCGCGATAATCGACAATCGCCTGCGCGATCTGTGAGTAGCGCTGCTGGGCGTCCGTGCCCAGGTGCAGCGGATCTTTTTGCATTAAATACGAGGTCAGCCCCAGCGCGCTGGTATTATTCAGGTCGTCTTTTCCCGCAGGAGCATTCTTTTGCAGCGCGTTGATGATCTCGGTCTTGCCCCGGTCGAGCGCCTGTTCGCTCGTCTCCCGCAGCGGCAGGTCAATCAGTATCTCGTTGCTGTCGACCGCGCCAAACCGCTGAATGCGCACATCGTGCAAACCTGCGTGGTCCATATCTGCGCGCACGGCGTTGTCATTCGGTTTATGTGAGTACTTCACATAAACCAGCGTGCCGCCGCGGAAGTCAATGCCCAGCGGAATGCCGTGCCAGAACAGCATCGAGCAAATTCCCGCCACGCTGAACACCAGCGAGAACGCAAGGAAGTACCACTTCTTACCTAAAAAATCGATGTTCGGATTTCTAAAAAATTCCACGCTTCACAACCCCTATTTTTTGCTGTCATTCCGAACGCGCCCGCTCGTCGGGCGTGAGAGGAACCTTACGTAGCTCTGAAGCACCGATGCGGGAATCAGGACAGACCCAACACCGGCCCAATTCAAGGTGTTCCCAAACGCCACCGCTACTGTACGCCTCTCGTCAGGTCCCTCCCGAACGCGCCGAGCGCGTCCGTTCGGGATGACATCGCTAAATGCTTAACGCCTCTCCCACTCTCTTCCGGCTCAGCACCCAATCGAAGATCACCCGCGAAACAAAAACCGCGGTGAACAGATTAGCAATCAAACCGAAGGTGAGTGTCACGGCAAATCCCTTCACCGGCCCAGTGCCGAAGAGGAAAAGAATCGCCGCTGAAACAATCGTGGTCACGTGCGTATCCACGATCGTGATCCACGCATGACCAAAGCCTTGCTCCACCGCCGATGGCGGTGTCTTGCCATTTCTCAACTCTTCGCGAATACGCTCAAAAATCAGCACATTCGAGTCCACGCCCATACCAACGGTGAGGATCACACCGGCGATTCCGGGCAAAGTGAGCGTCGCCCCCGTGAACCCGAGGAAACCGAGCAGAATAATAAGGTTCAGGATCAAAGCCACGTCAGCATTGATTCCCGCTGCCCGGTAGTAAATCAGCATGAATATCAGGACCGCAGCCATCCCTACCACGGCGGCCCGAATTCCAGCCCGAATCGAATCTGTGCCCAGCGAAGGCCCCACCGTGCGCTCTTCCAGATACTTAATTCCCGCCGGCAGTGCGCCCGAGCGCAGGATCATGGCTTGGTCTTTCACTTCCTGCTCGGTAAACCGCCCTTTGATGATCCCCTGATCGTGGATCGGCTCGTCGATCGTAGCCACGCTCTGAACTTTGCCGTCGAGAATGACGCCCAGCAGATCCTTCACGTGCGCCGACGTGAAGTCGTAGAATTTCCGCCCGCCCTCGGCCGTCAAGGTGAAACTGACCGCTGGCTGCCCGTTTTCATCGGTCGAAGGCTCGGCGGTGCGCAGGTCTTTTCCTGTGACCGCCGGAATCCGCGAAACAAAGTACCAGGACTGCGTCCCATCCGGATTGATCTTTCCTGGCATCAACATCGAATCTTCCGGCATCACTCCGCCCTTGTCCTGCATGGCGGCTTCCTGGCTGGGATACGGCCCGCCCAGCACCTGCCGGATTTCAAGCATTGCCGTTGACTGCATTACTTCTTTCACTCGCGCCGGATCATCCACGCCGGGCAATTGCACCAGAATTTGATAGGCACCCAGTCCATACGGCACCACTTCAGGCTCAGTCACGCCCAATGCATTAATTCGGTTGTCGATGGTTTCAATCGCCTGGCTCACCGCGCGGTTCTTGAGCTCCGCCAGATTCGACGGCTTCATCGTGACCGAGAAAGTGTTGTTCGCCCCCGAAGTCAGGTCATAGTCAGGCAGGCGGTCCTGCACAATCGTGCGCAGGTCCGCGCTCGCTTCCGGCGAAACGCCTTTGATCAATACTTGTTCGGGATGGTTCGTAGGATCGGGCTTGGTGATGTCGGTGTAGGTGATTTTGGCATTTTTCATCCCCGACTTGAGCGTCTGGATCGCATTGTCGCTATCGATATTGACGGCATCATTTACCTGCACCTGCAGAATCAGGTGCGTTCCACCCTTCAAATCGAGTCCCAGATGAATGCGGTTCTCCAGCGCGGCAAGCAATGCGCCTCCTGAAAACCCGTTCGGAATGCCAAAAATCCCATAAATCGGGATCAACAGCGCCGCTATGATCAGAACCAATTTCCAACCCAAATTCTTTTTCATGAGAACCAACTACTCCAATAACAAAAGCACCCTCTCAAATAACAAAAGCATTCTCAAAAAACTGTCATCCCGAATTCATTCGCCGAAGGCGGATGAAAGAGGGACCGTACGTCCCTTTGCACAACCCATGCAGTCGACAGGATCCCGACCCTCTCCCGTGCGACCGATGTAGCGATCAGGGGCCTTACGCACCCTGCCCAATCGCTGCAGTTGATCGTTCGCACTCACTTCGCCGCCGGCTCATCCGGCGTAATCACCGAAGAGATCGAGCCCCGGCTCACTTCCAGCCGCAAATTGTCCGGCGGCACCCGCAGATGAACCGAATCGTCCTTCAAAGCCACAATCGTGCCTCGAATCCCGCCGCTGGTCGTGACTTTGTCGCCGGTCTTCAATTGTCCCAGCATGGCCTGCCATTTTTTCTGCCGCCGCTGCTGCGGCAGAATCAGAATCAGGTAGAAGATCGCAAAAATAAAAATGAGCGGCGCGATCCCCAGCCAACCCGTAGTGCTGCCGGTTTGCAATGCGATTAAGCCGTATATAAGCATTCGATGCTATGGCGGAAGCGACTGCGAACTGAGAACCTGAAACACACTTCTCTCGAAACTTGCGAATCCTTTGCGCTTTCGCGGTTACGCCTCAACGGGAAGATGCCGGAGGCTTGCCGAGATCAACAGGCAGGATTCCTCAGAAGGTCAGCTGCTTTCCCTTACATTAACAGAAAAGAAAGCCGCACACTTCCAAGTCAAATAGAATGCCGGACGCGTCGCATAGTGTCAAGGTAGTAGCTCAAATTGTGGATCGTATTCAGGACCTGCGCCAGCACTTCATTCGCCGCATAAAGATGACGCAAGTACGCGCGCGAGTATCTTCTGCAAACCTGACACGAACAATTCGGATCGAGCGGTCCTTCGTCGCCCGCATACCGCGCCTGCTTGATCGAAATTTTTCCTTCCGACGTGAACAGCAATCCGTGCCGCGCCGCGCGCGTCGGCAGAACGCAATCCATCATGTCGACCCCGAGCTTCGCGTACTCGACAATCTCTTCCGGCGTGCCCACGCCCATCAGGTATCGCGGCTTGTCTTTTGGCAAGAATTCCAGAGTTGATTCGACAATCTCCCGTGTCAACGCCCTCGGCTCGCCGACACTCAGCCCGCCAATCGCGTAGCCATCAAACCCAATTTCAATCGTCCGTTCTGCGGATTCCTTGCGCATCTCTCGATCCATCCCACCCTGAATGATTCCAAATAACGCCTGAGTCTCCCCTGCTCGTGTAGGGGCGGGCGTCCACGCCCGCTCGTCCGAGCTCTGCTCGGCATCCTCAACCTTATTCCCTCCACTGTCATTCCGAGCGACGGAAGTGAATCCGCTTGCGGATTCAGTCCCGGAGTCGAGAGCCTGCCCTGAGCGACCGACCGTCGGAAGGGAGTCGAATGGGGACCTGCAGTTTTCCTGATGCCTGATGGCTGACGGCTGACCATTCCACACCACCTCCCCCTTATGCTCCTCAAAATACCTCTTGCACCGCTCCGCCCACCGCAGCGTCATCTCCATCGATTCGCGCACACGAGAAGCTTCCGCCGGATATTCCGTGCACTCATCAAACGCCATAATGACGTCGGCGCCCAATCCGATCTGCACCTCCATCGCTTTTTCCGGCGAGAGAAAATGCGATGCCCCGTCGAGATGCGACCGAAAGGTCACGCCTTCCTCCGTTACCTTCGTCAAATCACTCAGGCTGAATACCTGAAATCCTCCCGAGTCCGTAAGAATCGCCCGCTCCCACGACATGAACCGGTGCAATCCGCCGAGTTTGCGAATCTGTTCCACTCCCGGCCTTAAATAAAGGTGATACGTGTTCCCCAGCAGAATCTGCACGCCCAGTTCTTCCAGCACATCCTGCGGAACACCTTTAACCGTCGCCTGCGTCCCCACCGGCATGAACACCGGCGTCTCCACTTCGCCGTGAGCGGTCAGCAGCCGCCCTTTTCGAGCGGTCTCATTCGTTCTGCAGATTTCAAACCGTAAACCCATTCAGCGCGATTCTAAAGGAATAGAAATAAATGGGAAGCGGCACCGGCCACAAATGAGTGAAGAGAGTTAAGAGAGCAGATACACCAAGGAACAAAAACAATATGACGGAATAACAAGAAAAACCCGAGGGTGCCCCGTCCTTGTCTCGCGGTTTGTGCGAGACAGGGCGGGGACTTTGACTTTTGACGGAGAATTTCGATTTCACACCCGGCAAAGAACCGAGTACCTTTTTCTCCGCGATCTCGCTTACGCTCCGCGTCCTCTGCGGTTAAAAGCTTTTCGCTTCGCAATAAAAAACAAGCGGTTGCGCCTACCTGATTTTCGCCGGATATTGAATTTCAATAATTTCAGCACCAACCGTCCCGTTTTCAACCATCAGTCTTCCCACCGTGATCGGCAGATGAAACCGCTTCGGCCCAGCGCTTCCCGGATTGAAGTACAGCACTCCATTCTTCGTCTCCAGTTTTGGGACATGACTGTGTCCGTAGATCACCGCCCGTATTCCGGCCGCTTCCGGCTTCAAATCAAGCTTCTCCAGAATATGCACCACATAAATTGAAACGCCGCCGATTTCGACAAGCTCCGTTTCCGGAATCTTCTTCGCCCACGCCCCATGATCCACATTCCCGCGCACCGCAGTCACTGGCGCAATCTCTCGCAGCTCATCCAGAATTGCCGGATCGCCAACATCTCCCGCATGAATAATGTGCTTCAATCCGTTCAGCGCTTCGAGCGCCTCCGGCCGCAGCAGCCCATGCGTATCCGAAATAACCCCGATCACCATTTTTGTTAATTTCCCGTGAACGCCGCTCGATTTTCAACTCTTCCCAGCGCATTCCCCTCTCGCTAAATCCCGCCAGACCTGATCCTTCCACACCGCGCGCCATCTTCTCGGAAATATCGTTGCAAGTACACAATCTTGTGCTACATTGTCGCGACGCAAAATCGTTCATCCCGCAAAGAGGACATTATGAGCGCCAGCGCAGCCGACCAAGTCCAAAATCAGTGGGACCAGATCGCCAACTCATCACAATTCAAAGACCTGATCGCGCTCAAGAAAGTTTTCGTGATTCCCGCCTGCGTCTTCTTCGTCGCTTACTACTTCCTGCTACCGGTGCTCGTTGGCTACGCGCCCTCGTTCATGTCGATCAAAGTTTTCGGTGTCGTGAACATCGCATACGTGTTCGCACTGTCGCAGTTCATCATGGCCTGGACCGTCGCCGCACTCTACGTGCGTGCCGCCAACAAATTCGACCGCCTGGCGAATGACATCCTCAACAATGCCAAAACCCACGGCGCTGCGCAGGGAGGTCGATAGCCATGTCAACCCAGCTTCTGATGTTCCTGGTGTTCATCGCCGTCACCCTCGCGATCACGTACTGGGCGTCGAAGCGCTCCGCCGGCAGCACCGCCTATTTCGCAGCAGGACGCCGCGTCACCGGCTGGCAAAACGGAATCGCCATCGCCGGTGATTACATGAGCGCCGCTTCATTCCTCGGCATCGCCGGAATCATTGCTTTCCAGGGATACGACGGTTTCATGTATTCCGTGGGATGGCTCGTAGCTTATCTCACCGTGCTTCTCGTCGTCGCCGAGCCGCTGCGCAATGCCGGCCGTTACACCATGGCCGACGTCCTCGCCTACCGTCTTCGCCCGCGTCCCGTGCGCGCCATGGCCTCGATCAGCACGCTGACCGTCAGCACTTTTTACATGATCGCGCAGATGGTCGGCGCCGGCGCGCTCGTCGCTCTACTGCTTAAAGATTCCGGCCTGAGCTACCGCACGTCCGTAATCGGCGTTGGCGTGCTCATGGTTGTTTACGTGGTCTTCGGCGGCATGCTGGCGACCACATGGGTGCAGATCATCAAAGCCATCCTGCTCATCGCCGGCACGATCTTGCTCAGCATTCTCGTGCTCGTCCATTTCCACTTCAGCCTGCCGGATTTCTTCAACTCTATCGGTCACGTCAGCTATCACGACAAGGGCCAGCTGGTCGTCAAAGATTTCCTGCAGCCCGGCTTGCGCTTCAAGCCACCATACGGCGCGCTCGACTTGATTTCGCTCGGCATGGCCCTGATATTCGGTACCGCCGGCCTGCCGCATATTCTTGTCCGCTTCTATACCGTCCCCGATGCCAAGACCGCGCGCACCAGCGTGGTCTGGGCGATGGCGCTCATCGGCGGCTTCTACATCATGACTACGTTTCTCGGCTTCGGCGCCGCCACCATCGTCGGCCGCGACTTCATTACGACGCACGGCGGCACTAACATGAGCGCTCCGCTCCTGGCGCAGGCGCTCGCGGGCAACATCTTTTTTGCGTTTATTTCCGCCATTGCCTTCGCGACCATTCTTGCCGTCGTCGCCGGCCTGACCATCAGCGCCTCAACTTCCTTCGCCCACGATTTCTGGACCGCCGTCATCCATCACGGCACCGAGCGTAAGCCCGGCGAAGAAGTCCTGGTCGCGCGCATCTCCGCCTTCGTCGTCGGAGCCGTCGCCATCGCCATCGCAATCCTGCTCGGCCCAACGGCCAACGTCGCCTTCCTGGTGGCTTTAGCTTTCGCCGTCGCCGCATCTGCAAACCTTCCCGTCATCGTGCTCTCAATCTTCTGGAAGAGATTCAACACCGTCGGCGCAGTCACCGGCTTAGCAGTCGGCCTTCTCGCCTCAATCGGTCTGATTCTCGTCAGCCCAAGCCTCATGGCCGTCGACCCTCCAACCGTCACCGGAACCGCTCGGCATCTCATCCAGGCGAAGGCGCTCTTCCCGCTCGAGAATCCCGGGATCGTGAGCATTCCACTTGGCTTCATTGGCGCAGTCCTCGGTACGCTGCTGACTCACGAACCCAGCTCCGAGCACAAATTCAACGAGCTGCTCGTGCGCTCCAACACCGGCCTCGGCGCCGAAGGCGTAGGCGTCGTTGCCCATTGACACTTGCCGTTCTTCGGCCAACCCACCATGATGTCATTCCGAACAGGCCTGCTTGCACGCCTGAGAGGAACCTTACGTCCGCTTCAATCATTTCTGCCGTAATTAGGACTAACCTCTGTCACCATCCCGTCCACGCCGATGCAAATTTCACAGGCATCGTGCGATCCCTCTCTCGTCCACCTGCGGCGAACAAGTTCGGGATGACATCGCTCTCCTCGCGCTTCCTCATTCTTGATGGAAGCGCGGGAGCTGAGTGGAAATTCGCTTTGACGTGTTCGGATCTCGGATTTCTCCGTGCCCCCGTGTCTCCGTGGTGAAGTGCGCTTGCAGCACCTACCCTCCTTCTGCGCTAAAATTTCTTTTCCACTCCCGAGGGCCCAGCCATGTCTCACAAAATCCAGCGCGCAATTCTCAGTGTCACCGATAAAACCGGCATCGCCGATTTCGCCCGCAAGCTCGCCTCCATGGGCGTCGAACTCGTCTCCACCGGCGGTACCGCCAAGCACCTGCGCGATTCC
>Ga0335081_10016456_pt1 | contig 11967 bp, 14 predicted proteins | sample Lox_Sample_35_FD_206713 | JGI IMG/M metagenome (GOLD analysis project Ga0335081, IMG submission 206713) | Soil microbial communities from Loxahatchee National Wildlife Refuge, Florida, United States - Lox_Sample_3.5 | ecosystem: Environmental > Terrestrial > Soil > Wetlands | place: USA... | reverse complement strand
CGCGAGCTAACAAAAGCGAACTTCAGCCGGCATGGTCCGAAAACGGCCAATGTTATAATTTTCTTCATCGACAGGAGTCATTGGATGAAGATTTTTCTCGATACCGCTAACCTCGACGAGCTGAAGAGAGGCGCCGCGTGGGGCGTTGTGGACGGCGTCACGACCAACCCGTCGTTGATTGCCAAGGAAGGGCGGCCGATGGCCGAGCAGGTGCGCATGATCTGCGACATCGTGGATGGCGACATCAGCGCCGAGGTGGTGGCCACCGAAACCAAGGAGATGATCCGCGAGGGGCGGGAGCTGGCGCGCATCCATAAGAACATCGTGGTGAAGTGCCCGCTGACGCGAGACGGAATTCGCGCCACCAAGGCGCTGAGCGAAGAAGGTCACCGCGTGAACGTGACACTGTGCTTCTCGCCAGGACAGGCGTTGCTGGCGGCGAAGGCGGGCGCATACATCATCAGCCCCTTTGTGGGACGGCTGGACGACATCGGGTGGACGGGGATGGAGCTGATCCGCAGCATCACCACGATCTACAAGAATTACGGATACAAGACACAGGTACTGGCGGCTTCACTGCGATCGCCCACGCACGTGATCGATTCCGCCACGGCGGGGGCGCACATCGGGACCATGCCGTTCAAAGTTCTGGACATGCTCTTTAATCATCCGCTGACTGACAAGGGGCTCGAGCAATTCCTGAAAGACTACAACAAGGTATTTCAGGAGAGTCCGGTCGCCGGTTAGGCACACTATTCCCGAAACGTATGAAGATGGCGCTGGCGAATTTGCTTTCGTCCGGCGGGACGATGTTGACGCTGGGCGGTGGAGCGGCTGTAGCAGGTTTGGGCGCCTGGGGGATCTACCGGTACATTAAGAGCCGGCCGAGCCCGGCGGAGCTGGAACGGCGGCGGCGAGCCAATCTCCACGCGCGCGGCAAAATGGGGGATGCCAACCTGCTCGAATACCGCGAGCACATGGTGATGTACTCGTATGCCATCGGCGGCGTCGAATACACCGCGAGCCAGGACCTTTCCGATTTGCAGCCGCAGTTGCCCGCCGACCGGTGGAGCACCATCGGGCCGGTGTCCATCAAATATGATCCGCGCAATCCCGCGAATTCGATCGTGCTCAGCGAGGAATGGAGTGGGCTGCGCACCGCGCGCATCGGGTAGAATAAGCAGTTCTACCAATCCATTCAGGAGATCAATGATGAATCGCAGCAAACTCATGAAGGCCGGCTTGTTGCTGGCCGTTGCCATCGGGCTGTTCGGCGCGGGCGTATTGACCGGAAAGAACACGTTTCACCAGCCGAACACCATCATCCACTTAGTAACGGTTCAGTGGACGGACGATTCCACGCCGGCGCAGCAGCAGGCGGCAATCGACGGCGTCAAGACTATGGCGGCCGAGATACCGGGAATCAAGAATATCTGGATCAAGCCGATTCGCGTGCAGCCGCGGGAGTATAACGCCGTGTTTGCGATCGAGTTCGAGAATAAGGCGGCGGCCGACGCGTACGCGGATCATCCCGCGCACCAGGCTTGGTCGAAAATTTACCAGCCCATCCACAAGGAGAGCCGGTCGCAAGAGGTCACGAATTAAAAGGAGAGGGCGGACATGTCCGGCCCTTACACCCAGACCTTTTCCAGCTTCACGCCGCGGCGGCAAAGATCGCAGTTCTCGGCGTCGGAATAATAGCTGGCTTCGAGCTTGGCGAGGTAGTAGAGCGGGAGGGAGCCAAAATCTTTGGTGTTGGGCGTGGGCTGATAAATGACCACGGCAAGTCCCAGCACCTGGGCGCCGCGCGATTCGAGCAGCGTCTTCATTTCCCGCAGCTTGCTGCCGGAGCGCAGGATGTCGTCGACCAACACCACCTGCTCACCGGGATGCTGCTCCAGATATTGGCGGAAGCGCATGGGCTTGTTTTCGTCGTCGCGCTCGGCCCAATAGACCTGCTTGGCGCGCAGGGCTTCGCAGACGCCGTAGGCCACAGGCAAGCCGCCCGTTGCCGGCGCGACGATAGAAAGCTCCGGAACCAGGGCGCGGATCTCGGGGTTGGCACGCAACAGGCGGCTCAAGCCGACGCTGAGCGTGCGCGCGTGCTGGTAGTAGCGCATGGCCAGCGGAACTTGCAGGTATTCGTTGGAATGCAGGCCGTTCGGATATACGAAATGGCCGTCGCGCAGCGCTCCCGTCTCACGCAGCACGCGCACAACTTCCTCAGCAGTAGGGAGAAGATGCATTGCCTCTAGTGGGCTCCTTTGCCGGAGAGAACCTTGGGAATGGTCAGCAGCAGGATTTTCCAATCGAGACCCAGCGACCAGTTATCGATGTACTGCATGTCCATGCGCATCCAGGTTTCGAAATCGACATTATCCCGCCCGGCCAGTGCCCAGAGACAGGTGAGACCGGGGCGCATGCGCAACCGCCGGCGCTGCCAACGCTGATACTGTTCCACCTCTTCGGGAACGGCGGGGCGGGGACCGACGAGCGACATGTCGCCGCGGAGAACATTCCACAATTGCGGCCATTCATCGATGGAAAATTTCCGCAGATAGCGGCCGATCGGCGTGAGCCGCGGGTCATCGGGAATCTTGGTGGCGGTGGAGCGAACGCTCAGATGGGCCACAGCGTCGCGCATGGAGTCGGCATTCAGGCACATGGAGCGGAACTTGTAAAAGACGAATTGGCGTCCGTTCAACCCGCAGCGCACCTGGCGAAATACGATGGGGCCGGGGGAGGTCAGCCGAATTGCCAGGGCCACCAGAAGCATGAACGGCGCCAGCACGATCAAGGCCGCACCGGCCACTGCGCAGTCCATGACCCGTTTGACCAGCAAGCGGATTTCATCGTGCGGCGCCGCGGAAAACGTCAGCAACGGCGTGAAGGCGAGACGCTCCAGGTAGACCTCGCTATTGATGTGCGGAAAGAAATCCACGGCCACGCGTGTGCGCACACCCTCTTCATCGCACAGCAGGAAGACTTCTTCGAGCTCAGCGAACCGGGCGCTGTCGACCGCAAAGATGATTTCGTCAATGACGTACTGGCGCAGCAGGAGAGCGAGTTCTTTAATCGGAAACACGGGGTAGGCGGCCGCCAGACGGATCTCGGTGAGTGAAGACGGGGTATCGGCAAGAAAGCCCTTCAGGCGGATGCCGTGCTGCGCCGATCGCTCCAGGGCCTGACCCAGGCGCTGCGCTCGATCGCCCAAGCCCACCAGCATCACGTAATGAAGGGCGCCAAATTCGCGCCGCACCACACCCACCAGCCGGCCGGCGGTAAGCCGGAATACCAGAAGAAAAACCCAGCTATAGGCGGCCAGCAGCGCGAGAAACGGGCGGCTGACGTCGAGCCGCAGCAGGTATTCGAAGACCACCAGACAGACGACACCGTAGCCGCACTGGCGCGAGCTATCGCGCAGAATGACGCGCGGATCGGCCGAATCGAGCTTGTCGTAGACACCCAGCCAGAGACCGACAATGACCCAAGCGGCCAGCGAAAAACCGAGAAGAAGCGCTTTTTCGGGAACGGTGAAGAAAAATGCGCGGTGGAGGTGCAGAAGAAGGCGCGTCTGATAGGCGGCCTCGAAAGCGAGCGCGGTGAGCAGCACGTCGGAGACGCCAAACAGGACTTTGGCCTTCCGATGCTGACGGCTGAACATCCGAAGTCAGGATAGCATGCGGGGCGAGGGGTATCAGGTGTGGTTACACACGATAGATGTAGACGTCCCCGATGAACTGGTTGTTGACGGTTTCACCTATGTAGTGAAAACCGCTTTTCATACTTGCCGGAAGCCCTCTAACAGCCGCCCGCACGGCTCCAACCAGCAGACTGTGACTACTCTGCAGCTGAACGTCACTCAGAGGAATCGCAACTTCAGGATTCGTTGCCATCCGAGTTTCTTCCACGACCCTATAGGCGTGCTGATGATGCCCGGTGTCCATCAGCGGCAGAGAGATCATCAGCTTCCAACGATCCAGCTCGGGATTGAAATACCAGAAAGCCGCCTTTGGATTGAGACTATGATCCTCCAAAGCCCGCAACAGACGCTCGCCGTCATTCACCGACTTCTCGACCAATGTCTGCGTATACATGCCATTATTCCTTCACGCGGGGCCGAAATAGCCTTAATCAAATTTATCGCACGCGGCTTCGTCGTGAATGCATAGCGGGTTTCATGTGTCCATCCTGCCACAATTGCCCAGTTGGCCTTGATGCCGACCGTGCTGGCAAGTTCGGCAATTAATTGAGGCCCCACCGTCGCCGCAAGCTTCTCGAGACTGTGTATGTAATATTTGTTGGCGTCGCGATCCGGAAAATCGTGGCGACGCGTCTTCTTAGCGATGCAGGCTTTGAGCGAGCATTCCACTGCGTATCCGCCAATATAGTATGCGCCGTCGTAGCAGTCGTTTTCCAGAAGCAGGCGAGCCTCCCGCAATCGGATACGCGCCAGGCGCTGTAGGTCGGAACGGTTCACATGACCCGCAGATCCCTGCCTGTCATTTCTTTGGGCTGTGGTTCGCCCAGGACGCCCAGGATCGTCGGGGCAATGTCCTGGAGGGCGCCATCGTTACGGAGCTTCACGCGTCCGTCGTCGGTCACCAGGATAAAAGGCACGGGATTGGTGGTGTGGTACGTGTGGGGGCCGTGCGTGACCGGGTCGATCATGGTCTCGGCGTTGCCGTGGTCGGCGGTAATCACCCAGGCGCCCTTGCGCGCGCGTAGAGCCTGATAGATGCGGGCAAGGCAGGCGTCGACCGTTTCGACGGCGCGGACGGTCGGCTCCATTTTGCCGGAATGGCCCACCATGTCGGCGTTGGCAAAGTTCATGACGATCACGTCGAAGGTGCCGCTTTCGATGGCTTTGACGATCACATCCGTGATCCCGACAGCGCTCATTTCGGGCTTCAGATCATACGTGGCGACCTTCGGTGACGGCACCAGCTCGCGCTCTTCGCCGGGATACGGTTTCTCGTTGCCGCCGTTAAAGAAATAGGTGACGTGCGCGTACTTCTCGGTTTCCGCCACCCGCAGGTTCTTCCAGTGGAGCTGCGCCATGACGTTTGCCAGGATGTTATGTGGGTGTTCCGGAGGCAGCACGTAGGGCAGCGTGAACGTCTTGTCGTACTGCGTCATGGTGACGTAGTGCAGGTTCTTGGGGGCCAGCGAGCGGGAAGGACGCTCCAACGTGGGGTCGGTGAGCGCCATGGTGGTTTCGCGGCCGCGGTCGGCTCGGAAGTTGAAGAAGATGACCGAATCGTCGTCGCGAATGCGCCCTACCGGGTCACCGCGGTCATCGACGATCGTGACCGGCTCGACAAACTCATCGGTCACACCCTTCTCGTAGGAGCGCTGCATGGCGGCCACGGGATCGGTCGCTTTCTGGCCATTGCCGAGAACTATGGCTCCGAAAGCGCGCTCGATGCGCTCCCAGCGCTTATCGCGATCCATGGCGTAATAACGCCCGGAGACCGAGGCGATGCGGCCCACGCCGATGGTGCGCATTTCTTTTTCGAGTTCGCGCAGATAGCCGGCGCCGCTCTCCGGGGGCGTGTCGCGCCCGTCCATGAAAGCGTGAACGAAGACATTCTTCACACCTTCCTGCTTGGCCAGGCGAAGAAGCGCGTACAAGTGCGTGAGATACGAGTGCACACCGCCGTCACTGCACAGCCCCAGGAAATGCAGTTGGTGCGTCCGCGCGTTCTTCATGCAATCCAACAGCACGGGGTTCCGGAAGAACTCGCCTGAGGCGATTAGGGCGTCGATCCGTGTCACGTCCATCTGGATAATGCGCCCGGCCCCGATGTTCAGGTGGCCGACTTCGCTATTGCCCATCTGTCCTTCCGGCAGCCCCACATAGGGGCCGGAAGTATGGATGAGGGTATTTGGATATTCGCGTAGCAGCTTGTCGTAGGTCGGCTTACGGGCAGCGGCAATGGCGTTGCCCTCGACCGCGGGCGAGAAGCCCCAGCCGTCGAGGATGGTGAGGATCAGAGGTCTGGGCCGCGGCATTACTGGCGAAAGGCCTTCCTGCCGGGGAAGCGCGCGGAATCGCCGAGTTGCTGTTCGATGCGCAGCAACTGATTGTACTTGGCGATGCGATCGGTGCGGCTGGCCGAGCCGGTTTTGATTTGCCCTGCGCCGGTGGCCACCACGAGATCAGCAATAAATGGATCCTCGGTCTCGCCGGAGCGGTGCGACACAACCGCCGTGTAGTTGGCGACTGATGCCATCTGCATGGCTTCCAGAGTTTCCGTGAGAGTGCCGATCTGGTTCACCTTAACCAGAATGGAATTTGCAATTCCCTGCTCGATTCCTTTGCGGAAGATTGCGGGGTTGGTGACAAAAATGTCGTCGCCCACGAGCTGAATCTTCCCGCCCAGAGTTTTGGTGAGCAGCTTCCAGCCGGGCCAATCCTCTTCCGACATACCGTCTTCGATGGAGATGATGGCGGGGAACTGGCGCACCCAGTTGGCCCAGAACTCGACCATCTGCTCAGAGTTGCGCTGGCTCTTGTCAGACTTCTTGAACACGTATTTGCCGTCGATGTAAAACTCGCTGGATGCGGGATCGAGCGCGATACCGATCTGCTCGCCAGGCTTGTAGCCTGCCTGCGTGATGGCTTCGAGGACCACTTCCAGCGCTTCGTCGTTGGATTTCAGGTTCGGGGCGAAGCCGCCTTCATCACCGACAGCCGTGGAGTAGTTTCTTTTCTTCAGGACCTTCTTCAGCGTATGGAAAACTTCGACTCCCATGCGCAGCGCCTCGGAAAATTTGGGCGCGCCGTAAGGAGCGATCATGAATTCCTGCACGTCCACAGAATTGTCAGCGTGAGCGCCGCCATTCAGAATGTTCATGAGAGGCACGGGCAAAATGCAGGCGCCCACACCGCCCAGATAACGGAACAGCGGAGTACGCTCGGAAGCGGCGGCGGCACGTGCGGTGGCCAGCGAAACTGCCAGCATGGCGTTTGCCCCAAGCTTGCCCTTGTTCTCGGTTCCGTCCAGCTCGATCATGAGGCGATCGATGTGGGCCTGCTGGCTGGCGTCCTTGCCATGCAGGGCCGCGGCGATCTCCTTGTTGATATGCTCTACCGCTTTGCGCGTTCCCTTGCCCAGATAGCGCGATGCGTCGCCATCGCGCAGTTCGACCGCCTCATGCTCGCCCGTCGAAGCGCCCGATGGAACAGCCGCGCGTCCCAGACTGCCGTCCGCCAGAAATACATCGGCTTCCACAGTCGGATTTCCTCGGGAATCCAAAATTTCAATACCGGTGATTTTTGCAATCGTCGTCACTCTACACTCCTTGCTGTTTGCGCGAGCTGAACCGGCGCCGCGCCGCTCACCACTACGATTCCGGATTCAGTGATGTGATAGCCGTTGCGGCGGTCGTCCTCCGCGTTGAATCCGATGACGCTGGACTCCGGCACTTTCACGTTGCTATCGATGATGGCCCGGCGGATACGGCTATAGCGGCCGATCTCCGCGTTGGGCATGAGGATCGAGTATTCCACCTCACAGTAGCTGTTGACCCGCACACCCGGGGAAAGCACGCTGTGCATGACCCGCCCACCCGAGATGATGCAGCCCGCCGACACGATGGAATCGACGGCGACACCCATGCGGCGGCCCTCTTGCGCGAAGACGAACTTGGCCGGGGGCTGCTGGAGCAGACGCGTGCGGATGGGCCAGCGGCTGTCGTAGAGGTTCAACTGCGGCGTTACCGCCACCAGATCCATGTTGGCTTCGTAGTAGGCGTCCAGCGTTCCCACGTCGCGCCAGTAGCGGGCCTGTTTGGCGTTGATGTCCATGAAATCGTAGGCAATCACGCGGTAATCCGGCAGGCTGCGGGGGATGACGTCCTTACCGAAATCGTGCGAGGAGCTGGGAATTTCCGCGTCTTCGCGCAACAGCCGCACCAGCACGTCACGATTGAAGATGTAGATCCCCATCGAGGCGCTGAGCATGTCGGGATTGAACACCGATCGCGCCGAATGACCGTGACGGGGTTTCTCCTCAAATCCCACCACGCGCTGATCGGGCGCGGTCTCGATGATGCCGAACCGCTCCGCTTCCTCCGGCAGGACTTGTGTGGTGGCGATGGTGATGTCGGCATTGAGCTGGCGATGCTGGTCCATCATCGCCCGGTAGTTCATCTTGTAAATTTGGTCCCCCGCCAGGATGAGGACCTGATCAGCCGGCTCGGCGAGGATGCTCTGCGTGTTCTGAAACACCGCGTCCGCCGTACCCAGATACCAGCCCGTCTGCTTCATGGCGGGAATGATTTCGATGTACTCACCCAGTTCCGGGGAAAGGATGCTCCAGCCGTCACGCACATGACGGATCAAATCGAGCGATTTGTATTGCGTAAGAATGAAAATACGGCGCAAGTCGGAATTGATGCAGTTGGAAAGCGTGAAATCGATAATGCGGTAGGCGCCACCGAACGGCACGGCGGGCTTGGCTGTGTCGCGTGTCAGCGGATGGAGGCGTTCTCCGGCCCCTCCGGCTAACAAAATGGCTAAAACATTATCCACGGGAGTTGATCTGTAAGTCCTTTATGTACAGCCAGTTAAAAGCACTGCGACCGGACGGTCAACACCGCCGGGCAATTTGGGACTTGACTTTAACGGTCCAGCACCTATGATATCAATACCTTGACCTGCCGTGCGGAGGATGTTGTAGGCGGCACGCAGGGTTTTTCTCACACGTTTAAACGGTGAGTTTCCAAGCCGATGGGAGGTGTTGTTCGTTGGCAGAAGTCAAGCTGCAAGAGGGCGAAACGTTAGAAAACGCCCTTCGCCGCTTCAAGCGCAAAGTCCAGCAAGAGGACATCATTAAAGAGGTCAAACGGCACTCTTTTTACTTGAAGCCGGGCGAGAAGAAACGGGCCAAGCAGGCGCTGGCTCGCAAAAGAAACAGGAAGAAGAGCCGGAGGGAGATCGAATAACATCTCCACATCCGTAGGGGTTCTTAACGGGCGGGCTGGGTGGCCTGGGTAAGACCGCGGGAGCGGTAGCAATGCCAGAGTTTCAGGATCGAGTGATCAAGTGCGCGGATTGTGGGGCGGACTTTGTTTTTACGGCGGGAGAGCAGCATTTCTTCCACGATAAGAACTTCAAAAATGAACCAAAGCGCTGCAAGGCGTGCAAGGTCAAGCGGCAGGGAGCGTCATCTTCCGGAGCGCCGCGGGCGGAGACGACTACTACGTGTTCGCAATGCGGCCGGGAAACAACCGTTCCTTTCCGGCCCACCCAAGGCCGCCCGGTGTACTGTCGCGAGTGCTTTCTCAGCCGGAAAGCCCAAGCGGCGGGCGCCCACTAGAACCCTTTCTCAACCGAAGTCCTGTGGGGCGGGCGACGTCCGCCCTATCTGCTAAGAAGTTGCATCTCTCGTCTGCATTCCCAAATCTTTCTTCAACTCGCCCACGAACCACTCGGCCTCGCCTTTGTCCATAGCGCTCGCCGCCGTGATGGTCCCTCCGCCTTCGATATGAATCTTGAGGTCGAACCAAATCCTGTCTGCGCTTCGCATGCCGGGATAGAGTTCGAATCGACGGATCGCTGCGGCATCCACGATCCTGGAGCGTGAGAACCCGAGACAACTCGAACGGATGTGAAGCGATCGATTGAGGACCCCGACGGCCTCGCTCCTCTCGTTCAACTTCGCGGTTGTGAGGCTCGCGTCGCTGGATTCTGTTTTGAAAACCGGGATGCGGAACGCAGCTTTGAAGTCGAGTCCGCCCAGCGCAGCGCTGGCCGTCAGTTTCCAGAAGATCTCGTCGGACGGATTCCGCGCATCGGTTTCACGCGCATCGCACGGGATCGTGAAGGCGACAGGTATCGAGCTGCCCGGACCTCCCACGTAGGCGGTAGCGAGTTGCGTATCCTGCCACAGCGCGGTCTCTCAGTGAGAGCGACTATCTCCGCTGCCGGAGACATACGATCGAACGCAGGTCAAGGTCAACTTCATTTGCGTGCCGGGCGGAAACAGGAAGGCCGTTTTCAGGTTGCCCTCGACGCGCCCGCCGATCACGCCGGGAAGCGTCGAAAGCTTCAATCGCATCTGGCGGAATTTCGCCTCACGAAGCGTCGCCAGCACGCTCTGGCTCAGAAGATACAGGCCCGCCAGCGGGAACAGCAGCACCAGCAGCGTTTCGTAGCGGTGGCTGGTGTGCCAGTTCCTCGGGATGGCCGGGACTCCTGGCACTGAAACCAGCAGGAACACCACGCCCATCGCGCCCCATGTCACCGCGGCTGACCGCCATTCGGGCCTGGCGTAACCGCTCGCCCAATCGTCACGCCAAAGCCAGGGTTTGCCGGGATTCTGCGCGGTTAGAGCCTGCGTCTCGCGTGCCGCCTTGCGGGTTGATCTGCCGAACCTACGTGCCCCAGGCCTATGGCGATGAATGTCAGCGAAACGAACAGTTGCATCCGAGCCTGAGAGACATCCGGCTGCCTGGATACCAAGGCGTTAACCAGAACCACGAACCCGATAAGCGCGAACAAGCCGCCAGACGGGATCAGGCAGCCCGAGTTATCGGCCGAGGAGGACTGGGCCATTGGCACGAAACCATGCTACGCAATCATGTCTTGGAAGCGGCTTTTTCCCGCCGCAGGCGCGCCCAATCCTTCTTCACTACCTGACGCGCGCGGCCGAGCGCCAGAGCGTCCGGCGGCACGGATTCGGTGATCACCGAGCCCGCGGCCAAGTATGCGCCATCGCCGATCTCCACCGGCGCTACCAATGTCGAGTTGCTGCCCACAAACACGTTTTTGCCAATCTTGGTTTGACTCTTGGTGCGGCCGTCGTAGTTGCACGTGATGGTGCCGGCGCCGATATTGACGCCGGCGCCGATCGTTGAGTCGCCCAGATATGCCAGGTGATTGGCCTTAGCGTTCTCGCCCAAGCGCGTTTTCTTCAACTCCACAAAATTGCCGACGTGCGCTCCCGGGCCAATTTCGCTCCCCACGCGCAATCGTGAGTACGGACCGACTTGCGCACCCCCGGCCACGCTTGAAGCGTCAATCATCGTAAATGGTCCCACCCGGACACCATCCGCCAATTCGGAATCACGAACCGTAGAGCACGCCCCGATGCGGCATCCCTCGCCAATTTTTGTTTTGCCGAGAATCCGAGCAAACGGCTCAATCACAGTGTCCATGCCGACCAGGACTCCATCGTCCACGGTAACGGTTTCGGGCTTCTCCACGGTAACACCCTCGAGCATCAGCTCGCGGATTTTGCGCTCGCGGAAGACGCGATCAGCGGCGGCCAGTTCGATTCGATTATTGATGCCCAGCAGTTGCTCGGGGTGATCGGCGAGATATGCGTCGATGGTATGGCCGGCGCGTATCAGGATCTCGATCATGTCCGTAAGATAGTACTCGCGCGCGGGATTGTTCGGTTGTATTTGATCCACATGTCTCCAGAACAGATCGGCGCGGAAGCAGTAGATGCCGACGTTGATTTCGTGAATCGCCAACTGCTCCGGCGTGCCGGCCTTCTGCTCGACTACGGCGTGCACGTGGCCCCCGGAGTCTCGAATCACGCGCCCGTACCCGGTGGGGTCGTCAAACTCCGCGCTCACCAACGTCGCCGCGGCGTCAGATTTTGTTTGGCGACCCACCAAAGTCCGGAGCACGGACGCGGGAATCAGCGGACAATCGCCGTAGTAAATCACCAGGAGCCCGCCTAATTGGGCTAATGACTCCCGTCCGATCATGACGGCGTGGCCGGTGCCCTTCTGATCGTTCTGCTGGATGAACCGGACGCCGCGAGCGGCCACCGCACTCTGCACCTGGTCCGCCTGGTGCCCCACCACCACATACACGCGGTCTGGGGCGGCGATGGAAAGCGCCGCGTTGACCGTGTGCTCGATCAGCGTCTTGCCACCGGCTTCATGCAGCACCTTGGCGCGGCGCGACTTCATGCGCGTTCCCAGCCCAGCGGCCAGGATGACGGC
>Ga0335081_10016455_pt1 | contig 11967 bp, 11 predicted proteins | sample Lox_Sample_35_FD_206713 | JGI IMG/M metagenome (GOLD analysis project Ga0335081, IMG submission 206713) | Soil microbial communities from Loxahatchee National Wildlife Refuge, Florida, United States - Lox_Sample_3.5 | ecosystem: Environmental > Terrestrial > Soil > Wetlands | place: USA... | reverse complement strand
GATCTCCGTTAATACCTTCTTCGATGCCACCCAGTTCATAAACGCACGCCCAATAGCTCTTTTCGAGATGCTCCAACTTTGCCATCTGCATCCTATGCAGCAATCGGTTGAACCAAGACACGGGCCGGTGCTTGCCTTCCAACGTTTCCAATAATACTGAGGTGGCTGCCGACAAGATGTACGCGAGGATCGTGATCGCAAGAAGCAGTGCAGTCACGAGAAATGTCTGTTGAGTCAAGCCTTGGACAGCTTGTAAGCGGTCACGAAACGAAGACGAGACGCGATAAAGTAAGGCACCGTTGCCCATCACGAAAACTAACACGGGGAATAGACTCCCGACGAGAAAGCCTCGCGACCCCAAGCTGCTTTGAATCGAAGTAAGAAGAGCACTGAGCATGGCGACCAGACCGAATCAGATACAACGAACCGTCCCGATATGAGATGAGTCGTAAGGGCAATTTCCTCGGTCGACCCCAGGCGATACTGCTTTGCGGTCAGCCTTGCAATAACAATCGCGCGGGCTTGCTTGAAGAGGAAGCATGTCTCCCTCATGACGACTCATCAACAACGCTCTCGAATAGGACAGAGCCAGAATTGCGAGCGGGCGTTCTGCTCGTCCAGATATTCCTCCAGTTTCCGCGCTAGCTGTGGGTTTCGAAAATCAAGAAATCTGTACGGAGTCTTCCACAAGGAAAAGCTGGCGAACTTTACCGAAGAGGAAAGAGTGGCCAGCCTCACACGTTCCGTGATTCCATTCAAGTCTCGCGAGGCTTTTTCTGCTTCAGAGATGACAATGTCGGCCGCGGTAACGAGGAAATAGGAAGGGCCGTCCGGAAACACGATGGCGGACCGGCCCGCTTGTCGAAGATTCTCAATGGCATAGTCCAGACGAAGATCCGAGGATGCTACAGGGACGGTCTCAATTTCCATGAAGTCCCCCCCCTGACAATAAGAAAGTTCCCACTGCTGCGACGTCAAACGCAGCGGACCGAGCCGCGATGTCCATCAGGGCAGTCGGAACCGGTCTTCCCTCCCGGCACCGGCTTCCCATCAACCTTGCAGTAGCAATCCTGTGGGCTAGCCTGAAGTATGTCCAACAGGTCACGCTTCAAGGACAAAAGGTATTCGTGCGAGCCCTCGTAATCTCCCGGAAAACGGGCGGCTCGGAGTGAAGCCATCGAGTAGCCAACCGCCTTCTCGTAGTGATGGAGTTCCGTGATGGGTTCGATCTCGGCCAAGGTCGCAGTAGGATTGTTTGCGAGACCGAGTACAACGTGTCCTGCACCGTATAGCCAGAATCTTTCTCCGGTCCGCACAATGACACCAGATCGACCATGCTCTTTCATCATCCCAAGAGCCTCTTTGGCGGAGGTAGTCCGATCCAAGATCGGCAGTAAGAGATCGGCCATCGTTTGTCTCCTCCGGAGTGTTTTTTAAGAGCGCCAGCTCAAATTGCATTCGAAATCATACCTCGAATGAGTGACGGGGTCCCAAAAAATCTTCGGACTTATTGTCAGTCTCTGAAGGGTCCTCAGCATCAGAGTAGGCTGTAGAGGCTCGCTCTTGGTCGTCACAGATTCGCGCGGACGTGTCCCCCCGACTTTAGGAGTGTCATATTCACCGCTGCTTAGCTGGTAAGCCAGCAGGTTTAACCCCTGTTGCACCTCGTTCGTGCAGAAACGATACAGGAAAGCCGGTCGATCAGCACGTAGTTTGTCCATCCATACCTCCGATCTCTTGAACGAGCCATAGCGCGAAAGAAGTAATACAAAGAAGTAATACAATGTCATTTGGCTTTCGTGCCAGGCTGATACTGCATCTGGCCTAGGAATGTCACGCCGAACGTGTATTTGTTGTCGATTTTGGTGTACACGGGCGGAAGCTCCCCGTATTCGTACGCAGCCGTTAGCGCGACGTATGAGTTCACGTTGTAACTGATCTTCACGGTGACATCATCGCGCGGCTGGGTCCCCACCGATTTCAACTGCAGATTGCCTTTCGTATCTTCCGTGTAAGTGGGCTCCGGATTGAGCAGCAACCTGCGGATATAGTTGGCGTCAATCGAGAACAACGGTTTACTTTTCGCTTTCGCTTGGAAGAGGTCCAACCCGACGCCCATGCCGAAATCCGCGCGCAGAATGCTGGCGGGATAGGTGTTTGCGCTTTGTGCCTTGAGGTTCGACCCGGTCTCGAACCCAATTGTGGGTTGCGGGCTGACCCAAAGATAGTGGCCGCCGAAACCGTGGAGAAGCACGTACTCATAGTCGGCGAAGATGCCGTTCACGTCGTGAAATTTCTTGTCCGCCTCAGCCACAAACCCTGGCTGCGAAACAATCGCTGTCACGACCTGCGAGAGTCTCGGAAACGAAGTGGGAGCGACAGGCGCGGCGATTTCCACCGGAACGAGAAACTTCACTGAATTTCCGTCTTGTTTCGGGTTGTTGCTCACTTTCAAGTCCCATCCGGGGACAAAGAAGATGGCCGGGTGGTAAGGGACGTTTTTCCCAAATTGTGGCGCAAGAAGCGACTTGCGGAATTGAAACTTTGTGTCGAGTGTGTATGAGGCCTTTTGCCCGGAGGCGCCGTCGATGGTCGGCGCGAAGTAAAAGTCAGAATCGTCGCGGCCCTTCGCCGCGGAAAGGACGAAATTTTGTTTGGCATCCTTCGGCCGCGCCATGGCCACCTGCGCAGGGCTCATTGTCTTCGCAGGAGTGGTGCAATGCTCGAAAATAATCCCCTGCACCAGAAGATAGTAAACGTGATCGATGGCCAGGGGCCGTTCGGGGACGATCAGGGCAGATAGCGAGTAGTTTTGCCCTGTAATGAGTGGGTATCTTACGGATTTGATGGGAACCGAGGCGCCGCCTTTTGTGTCGATGAGTAGCCAACTCGCTGTTTGAGGAAGCAAGATGGGGTCGGTAAAGCCCACGCTGACCTCTGCCGGTGAGCGGTACGGTTGCCACAGTGCCCCGTGGAGTGCAGGAGCGCTGGGACAGGCGTTTGCCTGTGCCCGAGCGGCAAACGGAAGCATGCTGGATAGGAGCGCGAAGGCGGCCACTCGCGCAATTGAGGAGATTCCACACTGCGCGTGTTCACGGGGTCGCTTTGATTTGAATAGCATCGGCGAGGTCACTGAGCGTGGTGCTGGGAGCCGCGAAATTCAGCGCATCCCCCGAGAGGTGAAATCCGTACCGGCGGACACCAAAGTCAGCGTCCCCGATAATGAAGGAAGTCAACGTGTCGACCTGGTTCTGAAAATGAAATCCGTAGGACTGCAGGGTCTTAGTCAGGACGATCTCGTTGTTGTTCCCCCCCGCCCGAGGGATGCAATCCGCCAGGATCTGCGCGACCTGGTCCGCGCCGAGCTGCTCGTCGGCCGCAACCGAAATCGCCCTGGTGCTCCGTTTCTTTGCGATGCTCGGATCTGGGCGCACCGGGCCTTTTGCCGATTTCCGGCCGTCTTTATTGGGTTTTACCTTTGGCTTCTTGGGACCCGTCTTGCGGGTACGCGCAGGGTTCGACTGGGGTTTCCGGCGTTTAGGTGGCATAGGCCGTCCTCCGCACAAGAGGCGCGTAAAAATGCGTCGACGCTAAAATATTTCTCGACAGAAGTCAAGAGAAGAATGAATCTCTAAAATCCGTAACATCTCGGAAGCGATACGCGCCGTGCTCGATGCTAACGAAACAGAGCCGCGTTGGGTGACCTGATACGGAATCGTGAAGACGCTTGTGCCTACTGCGATTTCCAGGAGGTGTGCGGTCCGTACGAGGAGCTCCGCCTCACAAGGAAGAACGAAAACTCGCAGCTTGTGCAGCTCAAGACAATGAGGGGCCTAGCCTGATGCTTGTTGATCAGAAAGAGCGCAATACCATTCGTTCCGCGCTCGACAAGACACTAGTCGTGGAAGCAGCCGCCGGTACAGGGAAGACCAGCGAGCTGCTGCAGCGGATGATTTCGGCGATAGCAGCTGGGAAAACCACGATCGACCGAATCGTTGGCGTAACGTTCACCGAAAAGGCGGCCGGGGAACTCAAGCTGCGTCTTCGGTTCGAACTCGAGAAAGCCCGCAGCGTCGAGACGAACGCGGCCACTCGCAAGAACCTCGAGCAGGCCCTTGCACACCTCGAAGAAGCACATCTAAGCACCATCCACTCCTTCTGCGCGGATCTGCTCAAGGAACGTCCAGTGGAAGCCTGCATCGATCCGCAGTTCGAACTTCTCACAGAAGCGCAAAGCCTACGTCTCTATCGAGAGGCATTCCGGTCTTGGTTTGAACGGAAGCTAGAAGACCTTCCCGAAGGCACGCGCAGGGTTCTGCGCCGCAGATTCGAAAACGGTCCAACCGAAACATTAATTTCCGCCGGATGGGAACTATCCAAATGGCGCGACTTTTCGGCACGGTGGCGCCGTCCGAAGTTCGACCGCAAAGCTTCAATCGATTCCATCGTCCAGACAGTTCACAATCTGGCCGAATTGACATCAAACCCGTTAGATCCAAACAACAATCTTTTTCGGGACACGGCTCCGGGGCGGGTTCTGAGTGAAAACATCCGCGCTTCAGAGCGGACTCGCTCGCGAGACTACGATGGCCTTGAGGCAACGATAGTCCAGACTGGAAGTGAGAGCCGCTACGACAGGTTCCGTGAACCACGAAAGGGCCGAGCCCAGTACAGCGAGAAGGTGCAACGGGACGACATCCTTGTCTTGCACAGCGAGTTGATTGCAGCGATCGAGGAGTTCGTCAGGGATTCCGGATCAGATCTGGCGGCCTTGCTGCAGATCGAGTTGGGTGAGACGGTTGCGCAATATCAACTACTAAAAACTCGGAACGGCAGCCTGGATTTCCTTGACCTCCTTATCCGGGCCCGTGACCTGCTGGTTCAGTCTCCGGGCGTGCGCACCCATTTTCAGGAGCGATTTACACATCTTTTCGTGGACGAGTTCCAAGATACAGATCCGCTCCAGGCCGAGATCATCGTTCTGCTGTCCGCGAATGATCCTGCAGTTAGCAACTGGCGAACCGCGAGACCAGTTCCCGGCAGACTGTTCATCGTGGGTGATCCAAAGCAGGCGATTTATCGCTTCCGCCGCGCGGACGTCGGCACCTACGAAGAAGTAAAACAGCTGCTGCTAAACAACGGTGCAGAACTGCTACAGCTGACGACGAGTTTCCGATCCCTGCCATCTATTCAAGCCATGATCAACAAGGCGTTCACACCCTACATGGACGGAAACGCGGACAATCTGCAAGCCAGTTATGTTCCTCTTTCTCCGTTCCGTCAGGAATACGCTGAGCAGCCTTCAATAGTGGCTCTGCCTGTTCCTCGGCCCTATCGGCAGAAGTTCTCTATGCAGGCCGTCGAGGAATCGCTTCCGGATGCGATAGCTGCCTTCGTGGCGTGGCTTATCCAGAAGAGTGGCTGGACCATTCCCAAACCTGGGAGTCCAAATGACCGAATTCCCTTACGCGATAATCATGTTTGCTTGCTGTTCAGGCGCTTTGTCAGCTGGGACGAGGACATCACCCGCCCGTACGTTCGCGCGCTCGAGGCCCGGAACCTGTCGCACCTGCTGGTTGGCGGCAGGTCATTCCATGACCGGGAGGAAGTGCAGACGATTCGAGCAGCTCTGACAGCTATCGAATGGCCGGATGACGAGCTTTCGGTCTTTGCCACCCTGAAGGGTTCATTACTGGCGATTCGCGATGACGTGTTGCTTGAGTATCGGCATACTGTGGGCCACTTCCATCCATTTCGGTTGCCAGCCGAGCCACTGGAGGGAGAACTCCAGCAGGTGGTTGAAGGCCTTCGTATCCTTCAGAAGCTCCACCGCAACCGGAACTATCGGCCAGTCGCTGAGACCCTCGAAATGCTGCTCAAAGAAACCAGGGCTCACCTTGGGTTTGTGCTCCGCCCTTCGGGGGAACAGGTCCTCGCAAATGTTTTGCACATCGCTGAACTGGCGCGTACTTATGAATCGGCTGGAGGTCTGTCCTTCCGCGGATTCGTGGAAGACCTCCGCGCCGGCGCCGACGCAGCGGAAACCGGAGCCGCTCCGATCTTCGAAGAAGGGAGCGAGAGCATCCGGATGATGTCGGTCCACAAGTCCAAGGGCCTTGAGTTCCCGGTGGTGATCCTCGCTGACATCACTGGCAAGATCTGCGCCTCCCGTCCGAGCAGATACATCGATGGGTCCTCCTCGCTCTGCGCCGTCCCACTCGCTGGCTGTACACCTCTGGACCTCCAAGAACACGGCGAATTGGAATTGGCACGAGATCGGGCCGAGGGGATACGCCTAGCGTACGTCGCATCAACGCGTGCCCGTGACCTCCTGGTCGTGCCAACAATCGGCGACGATCCCCGGCAGGCGTGGGATTCGGTCGAGAACTGGTGGGTGCGTCCCCTTTACGACGCGGTGTACCCCACGCCTGAACAGCGCCAGAAACCCGCAGAGGCCCCGGCATCTCCGAAGTTCGGGAAAGACAGTGTTCTGGTCAGGCCTCCAAACCTTACGGTGGACGAAAGAGACACGGTTTGGCCAGGCCTGCACATCCTCACAGACTCAATGTCGGGAGACAATAACTACGGAGTAACCTGGTGGGATCCACGGGCGCTCGCGCTTAACGTGCCGCAGTCGTTTGGCATCCGCCAGGAAGAGTTGCTGAAAGCGTCCGACAATCCCGAGATCTTGAAGCATGACCTAGAGAACTACGAGGATTGGCTAAAACGGTGGAACAACGTGAGGCAGCGAGCCGGCCAGCCGAGCGTGAACTTCCGTACCGTCACCGCTCAGGCGCGGAAAGAGACCGATGAAGCGAAGGGTTCGGACGAGGTAGAGGTGATCGAAGTCCAGCGCGATCCTGCGCGTCCCTCTGGCGCACGTTTCGGGGCGCTGGTACACACGACTTTGGCGGCCGTTCCCCTTGGTGCGGATGCCACTCAAATACAGCAAATCACATCGCTATACGCACGCGTGTTAGGAGCCAATGACACGGAAACCAATGCAGCGGTGGCTGCCATTAGAGCTGCTTTTGCCCATCCCCTGATGTCGCGTGCGCGCGAAGCCTTTGCGCGAGGAGGGTGTCGACGTGAGACGCCCATCACCGTCACTCTTTCTGACGGGGCGCTTGTCGAAGGAGTCCTCGACCTCGCTTTTCTTGAGAGAGATGGCGGCTGGACTGTCGTGGACTTCAAAACTGATCAGGAACTCGAGCGAGACCTTGAGCGTTACAAACGGCGGGTTAAATTGTATGCAACGGCGATTGAACGCGTGACGAGCCAGCACTGCGACTGCGTATTGTTCCGGCTTTAGTCTGAAGAGTTGGACAATGAGCCCAGTCTGGTCCGCAAAGTTCACTGCCCACTTGCCGGTTCGCACTGAAGTAAGCTGACAACTCGAGCGACGACTTGCGAACGAGCTCCTCGGTAACGTTTTGAGGCAAAGAGACGAGACAGTATAGACGATGGGTCCGCGCTCTTAGAACCGTCTAAGTCTCCCGGATAGACTTTCGACGAGTGCGTACTCAGAGGCCAAGCACTTGGAATTTGAACTCGTGGGTAGGCTTTGATTGTCCATACCAATATGGGTTCCTGAAAAAGGCTAACGACCTATTTTGCAGCAAATTGCAAAGTCGAACGCCTAACACGGTCTAACCGGTATACGGATTGTGAAATTTGTGAGAAGCTCTACTCACCTCCGCACAGAGCGAGGATAAGGCTGTCAATGGGCATTCTCTCCGACACCTTGGAGGACAACCGGGAGCGCGCCGGGCAGTTGCTTGGGAGTGTGCGGTTTACCGAGACCGACGACTTCGTTCCGTGGTCGATGCCCTCTGTTGTCCCCTGCCCTATCTGCCCAGTCTTCGCCACTTCCGAAGACGATCTCCAAAGGCATATCTTGGCTGCCCACCGCCGACTTCAGGTGTATGTCCGTGTGAATGGGGAGGTTATCCAAGAGCTGCACTACACGGCACGCGAGATTGACGAGTTCGTGGTAGTAGTTCTCGGCGACTCTCCTGCCGATGTGTCGCTGAGTATTGCGGACGAGACGTCAAGCCGCTGGCACGTTCGTCCGGGCAAGACGGCAGACATCGGGCGGTGCCTGTCGCCGAACTTCACTGGCATTGCCGTTGTGACGGTCTCCCTTGGACAAACAGCCAGCAGGCAATACAAAGTGTTCTGCCGAACGCAACCGGTGATCGAGGTGGCAGCGCTAGATGCCGCGGCGATGGAGCTTCAAGCGGAGATGCTGTCGCAAACTGAACCGCAATGGGCAGAATTTCAGAATCGACATGTGGCTTTCATGCAAAAGACGGTGGAAGCCAGATATCTGGAGGGTCTTTTTGCATACATCCTCGGGTGCAACTATGAGCAGAAAGGCAGTAAGGGAGCGGGAAAGCTATTCGAAGACGCCTTTGGACGCCTTCGACCATTCAACTCGACTCTCGCCCACACTGCCCGTTGTGTTTTGGCACTAAAGCTAAACGCATTCAGCGTCTTGCACGAATGCGGACCCGCGTCGCAGTTCTACAACACACGTTTGTTTTTCAATGGCGGGCCTGACGACCGTCAGCGTCCTCCGCGATTCTCCCGTAGTCAAGGGAACTCATGCGGGATTTGGGTTGACACGTTTTCTGAAGGAGTGCTGGAGGCGGTCGACGCGTACTACGCACGTAATTGGCGAGGAATGAGCGATTGCTTGAAACGCCTCTCCGAGCATCCCTTTGTCGGCGAACGAAACAACGGCGACAAGCTACTGCTGCTTCAGGCCAGGCTTTGCCGCAGCAATGGCGACATTCGCGGCGCTTGTGCGTTGTATAGGGAACTCCACGATCATCCGCTATTCGCGCAGGAGGCGCAGTCCTACTGTGCCAACAAATAGAGAATGTCCACGGGTGGCAGTGTGCGCTTCATTCGATGAGTTCCTACCCTTGCTTGTCTCGGCATTGGAAAAAGCTAGCGAGGGACGGTCTGCCGCGCTTTTGTCATTGCTTCGCCGCCGAGTCGGATTCTCTCTAACGGCGGAGCAAACGGCCAGCATTGTCGATAAGATCAGAGGCCTGCCAAAAAATCCGCCAATTGCATTCATTATTGCGTTGGAATCCAGCTTCGGCATGGATGGCCGGGTTCTAGCCGCCGTTGGCAGACAGTTGACCTTAGAGTTTAAGCGGTCTTCGGGACTACTGACGCTAGGACCAGAGGCATTGGGCTCCAAGGCGGGATTGTCCGACTGGATACGCCATTCCATGGGCAATGTCCAACGCTCGAGCGTAGAGCATGTTCGAGCAGTATTCATTTCATTGCTGTCTCTCGCTGAGAGAGATTACTTCCCAGAGTTGCTACTCAGTTTCCTCCGTTCAACTCTGCCAATTTCGGGCGGGAAGAAGGCATCCGAAGGAGTCGCAATCGAGCGGCAATTAGTGCGCACTGTGGGGAAGCTGGTTCAAGGTAAGACTATCAAGACGGGCCAGATTCGCTCGATGATGGCGATTGTGTCAGCGATCGAGGATGCACTGGAAATTGAACGGGCTTCAAGAAAAAAAGCGGAGAATCAGCTGACCGAGTCGCGAGATTTAACCCGCGAATTGGATGAGCGAATTCGGTCCCTTGCAGATGGCACCCGACAGAGAGAACAGCGGATTCAAGAATTGGAGGTGGAGATCGACGGCCTTCACCAAGCCGTCAAGCTCGGCGAGGAGCGGGCGATAGAGCTGGACAATCACTGGAGAGTCGTGGTTACTCAGGAGGTAGCCGGCGAGCGACACAGGCTTCGGCGGCAACTAGACCATGAGCTACAGGAAGCGATCCTTGCGATTAATCGAGAGAACCCAAATACGGAAATGGCGGCGCAGCGTCTCGGCCGTGCGTTGAAGATTTTACAGGAAGCTAAAATGCCATGATGGGCTACGGGATCGACTTCGGCACGACAAACTCGGTGGCCGCGTTTTCGGATGGCAAGACGGGCAAGACCCTTGCTTTGACCGATAAATCCAGCAATTTGCCACATCCGTCGGTTGTTTGGTATCGACCAAATGTGGTGGAGGTCGGTCGAAACGCTAAGTATCAAATTCGTGAGTACTCCGAAGTCGCGGGAAACGCATTTGTCACGTCGGTCAAGCGGAAACTTGGTCACGATCATTCCTATGACATCCTTGGAGAACCCAAGACGGCATGGGAAGTCGCTGCCGATATCTTCGGGCATCTGCAATCGCACGCCAACCAGGAATATAAGCACCAGATTGAAAACGCGGTTGTTACCGTGCCCGTCTACTACGATGGACGGGCTCGGCGAGAGCTCCGCAGGGCTGCAAACAAAGCTGGTATTGAGATCCAGACTTTTATTCATGAGCCGTTCGCTGCCGTCGTTGGCTATTGTTTGGGTAGTGGCCGTGACATAACCCAGTTTGAGGGGAAGAACATCCTCGTGTTCGACTGGGGTGGCGGAACGCTTGATATTACTATCTGCAGGGTCTCCAACAATCGCATTTACGAATTGGCCACGGCGGGCCTTAATGAGATTGCTGGGGACTTCTTCGATGGGCGAATCGAAGATTACGCGCGCAACAAATTTGTTGATCAAAGCGGGTTCAGAGATGACATTCTCGTTCTGAGGCCAGGCACGCCGAAGCGCCTGACGTTCGAGTGTGAGCGTGCAAAAATCAGTTTGTCGAGTACGGTTCAGGAGCGAATCCAGGTTGCTAGGTTCTTCCGGCGCAATGACGTGGAGTATGACCTAGACGTTTCTCTTGGCCGGGTAGAGTTTGAGGCCCTGATTGCGGCGGATATGGAGGCTGCAGTTCGACAGGTGCACAGAGCGCTTGGCCAGGCTGCTCTTAGTCCACGGGAAGTCAGTCTGGCTTTGCTGATTGGAGGTTCATCGCGAATCCCTCTGCTCCAGCAGCACATGTTCGAACTGTTCGGGCCTCGAACTGTGAACGTTACAAATGCAGACACCATTATCGCGGAGGGGGCTGCGCAGATTTCCCGTCATGGCTGGCTCCCTTATTTGGCGCGGCCGATTCAAGTTCGGCTCGCCGATGAATCCCTTTACACAGTGTTCGAACTGGGACGCGTACTGAAGAGCGAGGCGTGCCGAAAGGACGCCACGTTTTATTGCACTGACAATCGCGACGGTGAAGCACGCCTGGTTCTTGCTGAGACACTGCGGCCCGGTGACAGCACCTCTTTAACCGTGAAAGAAATACTTTCCGTCCTAGTGGACGCCAAATTACCTAAACCTTACCAGCATGAGCGCGTTTATGCCGTATTCGAGGTCGATGAAGATCTCATTATGCACGTCAGTTCCTGGTCAGCGACTCAAGAACACGTTTCCAAGTGCGAAATTCACGACCTATGTTATGGGCTGAGATTGGAGTAGATTGCGTGAAGCCGCCCAATATTGCTGTGAACTCGAATCTGATGCCTGACGAGCATCAATTCAGACCGGAATACCGGTTTGTGCCGGGGGACTTGGTCGCTCAGATCTACCGTAACTTAGCGGATGTTCGCGTTGCGGAAAGCGCTCTGTCGCAGAATCAGTTGAAGGAGCTTCGGCAATACCTCATCTGCCTGCGATGCGGCCGACCGTGCGCCGGAACATGCACTCAAGACAATGGTTAACCCCAGCGTCGCAGTGAAACCGAGACTCTCAAACCACGCAACCAGGAGTAGCCGCGCGCTCGGGCTGGAGGAGACACTGCGGCGACATTACTGAACTGGAAAAGGCTGCCAGATGACCAGTCAAAAGGCGCGAAAAGTCTAGCTCTGATGGGCCCATCGTGCGCAACTCCGCCACAGATTTCGTATGCGGCGCGAGTGTATACCTGTATACCGACGTCTCGTAGGCGTAAGTTCGTGAACGCCTGCGCGGAAAATCACCTTCGCCGAAACTTGAGCACTATTTCTTCCCGGATGCCACGTCCGTTACGAAGACCGTACTGCATGTAATGATTTTGAATTGCATACGCG
>Ga0335081_10016454_pt1 | contig 11968 bp, 11 predicted proteins | sample Lox_Sample_35_FD_206713 | JGI IMG/M metagenome (GOLD analysis project Ga0335081, IMG submission 206713) | Soil microbial communities from Loxahatchee National Wildlife Refuge, Florida, United States - Lox_Sample_3.5 | ecosystem: Environmental > Terrestrial > Soil > Wetlands | place: USA... | reverse complement strand
CCGGCTTGAATTCGTAAGTGGTGACCACGGGGCCGGGATTGATCTGCGTGACCTGGCCGTGGGCGTCGAATTCGGCGCATTTTTCCGCCAGCACTTGCGCCAGGCGCTTGAGTTCGTCCTCGTTGATGCCCTGCTGCTCGTCTGGGCGGTGCAGGAGTGCGCTCGATGGCAGCTTGTAGGTGCCGCGAATCTTCGGCATCGTAGTCTTGGGACGGGTGGTGCTGTCGGCACGCGCACCAACTTCAGGCCCGGTCGCGCCTGCTGGAGAGGCGGACTGCGAAGTCAGCGCGTCTTCTTCCGCCGTGCGTTCAATGCCGGTCCTGGCAGGAGCTGCAGACGCGGCCAGGGACCTCGCCGGTAGCGGCTGCGCGGGCTCGGCCTCCTCCGCGCCGACCACCGGCCGCTGCGCGCGCCGCTTTTCGAGTTCTTTGAGAGAGCGGGCTTTGGCGCGCGCCATCCGCCAGTCTTTGAAGCGGCCCAGCACGGCATAGACGAAGGTGAATCGCGTCTGCGCCCAGCTCTGCAGCGCGCCGAAGGAGAATGTCGTCGAGAGATAAAGTCCGATCGCCAGCACGGCGGCGCAGATGATGTAAGCACCCGCCAGGTTGAACCAATGGATCAGCGCGTCACCTACGATCCTTCCCAGCAGGCCCTCGATGGGGATAGCGCGCTGCCAGCGCAAGTGCCCGGGCACCAGGCCCAGCATTGCCGGCGCGAATACCAGCAGCAGCAGCGCGCCCGAGAGCTTGGCGCCAGGCGACCCGACATTGCGCGAGCGGAACCAGCGCACGCCCAGGAAAGCCATCATCAGCGGCAACAGGAAGGCTGAGATACCGGCTGTTTGCAGGAGCAGGTCGCTCGAATAGGCGCCGAGAATGCCAACCCAATTACGCGCCGGTCGCGATGCTGGAGGTGGGCCTGCGGTGTTTAGCGAAGGATCGGCAGGGGAATAGGACACCAAGGCGAGGAGAAGGAGGAACGCGGCGACCAATAGCAGGAACCCGATCAACTCGTTCAGCCGCCGATTGCTCGTGGGCGTGTAAGCCCGGGAGAAAGGATTCATCGTGGCGTCTTCGCATTCCCGCAGCGACACCACACAACAGCACTCGTATGCCAGAAGGCACACAAGCGCACGTTGGCTGGGAAATGCCCGCTTCGCGCCAGAGCAGGGGGATTATGACAAAATCCGTCCCCTGGACCAACTGGATTCTCGGGGATGTCCCTTGCTGGGTACGGGTTTCAGGGCAGCGCGGAGATCACCGCGGCCAGAGGGGCAGTCACCAGTGCCATCCTGTACGCGCTAAAAGGGCAACCAGTGCATAAACCAGGCGGCCATCGTGAAGACAAGGTGGAAGGAAATCACGAAATCCGACCTACTCGCGACCGGCGGATGCGATCAGGGTGGCTACTTAAGCTGCTTGGTGCTTTCGTCAGTCGCCTTGATCTCGGACGCCGGCTTGTCGTCTCGCACTGCCTGCTTAAAGGAGCGGATTCCGTCGCCCAGCCCCTTGCCCAGTTCCCCCAGTTTTTTCGGTCCAAACACAAGCATCGCGATCAGCAGAATGATCAGCAGATGCATCGGTTGGAACAGTCCCTCGAACATTTGCAACCTCCAGATTAATCTTAACTGAGAACACTGCCCTCTGCGGTGACAAACATCACAATGTGCGAGCCGGGAGGCCACCTCCCAAGGTCAGTAGCCCAAGTGGTGCAGATACCCCACGACCGCAGCAGCGGCAAGGCAGTATATGCCAAAAAAGTGCCAGCGTCCGTGCTCAAGCCATCGGCTGAGCCATTTCAAGGCAAGCAGCCCGGCGAGAAAGGCCAGCGCTGCACCCAGCAGGCTCGGGAACGCCGCCGATGCCAAGCTGGCGGTTCCCGTGATGTGCTCGGCATGCACCAGCCGCATCGCTTCGCGAGCCACCGCAGGCGGAGTCAGGACAACAGCCAGCGCGAAACTGAACGTCTCCGCACCCGACTTCGCCACTCCCGCAAGCATCCCCGCGGAGATGGTTGCGCCGGAACGCGAAAACCCCCGGAACGGCAAGCAGAGCCCCTGCACGGTGCCAATGATCCCAGCCTGTTTCGGGTTGAGGTCATTGGTCTTGCCTTGCGAGCTCCGCTTGTCGGAGATGCCCGCAACCAGAATCAGGATTCCCGCAACCGCCAGGGCTGGAGCAATCAGTTCGAGATGGCTGAAGAGGTTCTCGATTTCTCCGTGCGGGACGCCTCGAAAGGCGGTTTTTTCAATGATCTTGATGAGGGAGCCTCCGAACAAACCCGTGAGGGCAGTTGCCAGGACGACCAACCCGGCAAATTTCTTGAAGGCAGCCACACTCTGAAAATAGGTGTCTCGCCACTGGCTCCAAAAGTAGACGATCACGGCAAACATCGTCCCCGTGTGCAGCATGACCAAAAGCAAGGTCATGGGCGGCGAGGAGGGATCGAGGCCGAGCAGCTTCTCGGTTACCACCACGTGCGCCGAGCTCGATACTGGAAGCAGTTCCGCGAGTCCCTGTACGACGGCAAGGATGACGACGTGCCAGAGTGACATGCAGCGATTCTAACCCCACCTTCGCCGGGCACGAGCCGGTCATTGAATGGCGTTGCCGTAAGTCGGAACGTCTTGCGCGATCAAATACAGGAGGGTTTGGGCACGCGCGCCCCAATCGGTTTGGCCGTATTGGCTGGCGACCTGCCGTGCCAGGGCCACGGCTTTGTTCTTGGCGCTGCTTGAGCGGCCGGCATTTTCCTCATCCTTATACATCTGAATCAGCGCCGCCTGCCGCCAGGCCGCCTGGTACAGCGCTTCGGCTGCCTTAGGCGACTGCGGATGTTCGCGCACATACTTCTCGTAAATCTCCGATTCCTTCTCCGGACACTTAGGGTCACCCGCCCAATCGCCGCACACTCTGTTTTCAATCAGATGATACGCCGCCAGGTCAGCCCACTTCGTGCCGGGGAACTTCTTCATCACCTCGCGCATCCACTCCTCGTTGATCTGCGCTCGCAAGAGCGGATTGCGCTCCTTGGCCGATGGAAGGCTGCTTACGTCGAACGCCTCTAATTGCCAGCGGATGTCGGCGGAGCGATACAGCGCCTCGCCCGCCAGCGGCGACTGGGGGAAGTACTCCGCCATGCGACGGTAAAGACGCATGGCATCCTTGTCCGCGCCCTTGCGTCCGTAGCGCCGGCTGGCTTCGGTTTCCGAATCCGCCGCCGCCCCGAAAACAATCTTGTCGCCATCCGGAGTTGAAGCGCGTACTACGCCCTTGTCCAGAATCCACCCCGAGAGGGTGCCGTCCACTTGGGTGATGTGCAACCATGCACGACTGGTCTCCAGGATGGCGACCTCACGCCCGGGCGTCAAGCTGCCCATTCGTGTGGATGTGGAATCGGGAGCGATGTAAATGTAGGCCTCGCGCACCATGATCGCCCGCTCGGCCTGCGCCGCGCAGAGTTGCGGCATGGCGCCCAGGGCGACCAAACCGATAGCCACGGTCCAGTGATTAGATTTTCGGATCAAGTTATTCCCATGTCTGGCTGTCATCCTGAGCTTGCGGCCGCGTGGTTTCTTGTCCGGCCCTCAGGGCCGCGCGGTCGCAAGCGGAGGATCTTGGTTCTGCTGTTCCCGCTCTTAACGTCGGCTGCGGGGAATAAATGCGTCACCTTACCCCTGGAATCGCGGCAGTCTCGAACATCTGCTCCGCCTTGACAATGGTGATGTTCTGGCGCGGGATATTCAGCTTGTACGCCTTCCACTCCTCGTCCTGGGCCAGCATCTTCTGTTTTTCGGGCGGCACCGGCTCGGAGATGTGGTACTCCTCCCGCGTCTTCGACACCACGTTCGTGTCGTTGGCAACGTCATCCGCCAGTTTCTGCGCCACGCTCTCGTTGGTCACGATCACATATTTCAGGTTTGCGACCTGGAGATACTTTTTGATGGCCGCATTCACCTGCTCCGGGGTCACCTTGTCGATGTTGGCCAGCATGTCCGTCAGATAGCCGTGGTCTTTCATGCCATAGAACATGTCGTCGAGGCGGTAGCCGAGTTGACGTCCCTTGCTGTCCGCATAACTAAGGTAGAGCGTGCGCGCCTTCTGCTTGGCTGCCTCCACCTGCTCCGGCGTCATGCCGTTCCTGATGAAGTTCTCGAGCTCCCAAGTCATGGCCTTGAGGATGAAGTGCGCATACTGGTGCGCCACGGGACGAATCCAGATGCTGAAGTACTGCTGGTCGCGCGGCGTGCCCGGCGGCGGAAACAGCGTATACGGCCGCGCCGCGTAGTATTCGATATAAGAGTAGTCGCCATAGTTGTATCCACGTTCTTCGCGGATGTCTTTATACAGCCTTCCGAAGTCATCCCGGTGCGTGCCAAGGAAAACATTGGCCACGAACAGCGGCCAGTAGTCCGGCTCGCCGCGCCGCGCCGCGATGGGAATGCCCAGGTGCAAACCGGTAGCAATGGCGTTGGGCTGGGTGATGATCAGGAGATGGCGACCATTAAGGTCTAGGACGGGCTTCATTTTTCCAAGCGCCACATCGGGCCCGGTTGAAGGCAATGCTGAGAGTAGCAGTTTGAGCGTAGCGGCATCAGTTATGCTCGCTGCAACAAACATGTTTGTTGTACGGTAATTCTGCTTGTAGTAGTTGTTCAGGTCGTCGCGTGTGACTGCCTGGAGTCCCTGCACCGTGCCTTGCGCCAGGTGGCCGAGCGGTGTGCCCTCCAGCACCCAATCATCGAGTGCCAGCAACCCCAGCTGCTCCTGCTGCTCGAAGCGCAGGTTCGATCGGATGCCAACCAGCGCCTCCTTGCGGATCCGCTCCAGTTCGGCTGGCAGGAACAGCGGCTGCGTGAGCATCGGCTTCAGAACCCGCGCCACGAACTGCGGAAACACGTCACGCGGCACGGTCATGCTGAAGGTAGTGGTTTCCTTGTCAACGCGCACCTGCGGATAGGCCGCCTCGCCCCACGGCCGCGTGATTTCGGCTAGCTTCTCCTTCGTGACCGGGTACCTGGGATCGCCGAAACCACCCTCGAGCAGCATTCTGCCCACGAGGCTTGCCGTGCCCTCCTTCCCGGGCGTGTCCTCGGCCGAACCCGCCCGCACTATGATCTGGACTTCATACAGCGGCGAGGGCGATGCCAGCGTGACCACGTTCGCCGGGAATTCGGCCGGAGCTGCCGGTTTGTGTTTCGTTGCCGCCTGCTGCGCCGTCGCCGGGCAGACCATTAGCGCGAACACAGACAAGACCATCGGCAGCCAGCCGCTCGGTACTCGGTACTCGGCACTCGGTACCTTCCTCATCACCGCACCTCCGTCTTCTTGGGTGCGATCTCCGGCTGCTGCGTGCCGTGCCACAACGTGCCTGCCAGCCGACCTTCGCGGGTAAAGTACTTGGCAGCGTAATCATCGATGTCCGTCGGCTGCAGCTCCTCGACCGACCGCAGCAGCGTGTCCAGCACGTGCGGATCGCGGTTGAACCGGTAGTACGTGGCCAGACTCTGCGCGATGTTCTCCGTCGTATCCCATCTCGCGAGAAAATCATTCTTTACCTTGCTCTTCACCACCTCCAGCGTCTTGTCCGCGTTGGGCTCTTTGGAGAAGTTCTTCAGCGCCTCCGTGCCATAGACTATGTCGTTGCGCACCTCGTCCACATATCTGGTTCCGTCTTTCTGGAAGCGTTCCAGGCTGAGTTCGGCGCCCAGCAGCATCCAGTGCGGATCGGTGGAGATGGGCGACATGTAGGTGGAGAACGAGGTCACCGACTGCTTCTGGTAGCGCAGTTTCTGGTAGAGCGGCGCCGAGCGTGAGGTCAGCAGTTCGTCCAGCACCAGGGCGACGGCTGCCTCCGGGGTGCCCGGATTGAACGCCGGCGTGTGATACGCCACCAGCAGACGCGGCGCGACTTCCGCCTGCCAGTCCACGTGCACCGGCTTCTCGTCCTTGGGCTCGGGCGGGGTCGGGATCTTCGGCGCCGGCACAGGTTTCCAATCGGCATATGCTTTCTCGATGGCGGGGAAAAGCACGTGCGGGTTCACATCTCCGACCACGATGAGAGCGGCGTCATTGGGCGTGTAATAGCGGTGAAAGAACTGCCAGGCCGCATCCCAGGCGTGCGGCATGTTCTCCACGTCCTCGAGATAACCGATGACGGTGTGGCCGTAAGGATGGTTGGGGAAGGCCACGGGCGACATCTGCTCGATCATCTTCTGCACCGGAAACGAGTAGATCCGCCGATATTCCCCTAGCACCGCTCCCGCTTCCACCTGGAAAGTCTTCTGGTCCAGCTTCAGCCCCTTGAAGCGCGAAGCCTCCAGTTCGATGACGCCCGGCGCCGGCCCCTGCGCTGTCTCCACCGGCCCGACTAGATTTGTGGCGAAGGTGAAGGGGTGATAGAAGGTGAAATCGTAGGTGGTGAAGGCGTTGTTGTAGGAACCCAGGCGGTCCATCATTTCCTGATATCCGCCGGCAACGCCGTTGTATTCATGGCGGAACATGATGTGCTCGAACAGGTGCGCCAGGCCGGTCTTGCCCTTTTCCGTCTCGTTGCGCGAACCGGCAAACACGGCGGTGGTATAGCTCACCATGTCCTTGAACTCGGGGGTGGGAACGATCAGGATGTGCAGCCCGTTCGCCAGGGTTCTTTCATAGATGGGATAGGGGAAGAACCTCGCCGGTGGTTTGGGCGGCTTGTGTGCCAGCACGCTGCGCCGCTGCGGAACCATCTGGGCGGCCGCGCTCGCCATCAGCAGCAGGCACACTCCTGCCCACAGAAATGAACCTTTCATTGATCCAAGCCTCGGGAATTGTGTCACGATCAGAAGAACCTGAGATTCTACACCGTCGCCGCCATCAATCGGCGCTGACCGTGGCTTCCAGCCAGCCACCATCGAGCACGGAGGCGAGCAGCTGCGGCTCCACGCTGCCGCCGCTGATGATCGCGACGCTTTTTTGCGAGGGAGGAAGCTCCTCGGAATGGAAAAAGAATGCCGCGGAGGTGACGGCGCCGCTGGGTTCCGCCACCAGTCGCGCTCCTAGCGCCAGCCGGCGCATAGCTTCGCGGATTTCGTCCTCGCTGACGGTGACAATGTCGTCGACGTAGCGGCGAATGTGCTCGAAATTGATCTCCCCAACACTCTGCGTGCGCAAGCCGTCGGCTAGCGTCCGTCCTACCTTCTCGCCCGGCCAGCTCACGATCTTCCCAGCCCGCAGGCTGGCCTGCGCGTCCGCTGCCAGCTCGGGTTCTACGCCGATAACCTTGGCCTGTGGACGAAGCAGTTTTACAGCCGTCGCCACTCCACTGATCAAGCCTCCGCCGCCCACCGGCACCAGCACGAGCTCGATCTCCGGCAGGTCTTCCACGATCTCAAGACCGGCGGTGCCTTGTCCGGCGATAATCTTCTCATCGTTGAACGGCGGGATAATGACGTACCCGTGCTGCGTCGCCAACTCCTCAGCCCTAGCCTGACGCTCGGCGCTGGTTGGGCCGACGGGCACAATCTCCGCCCCCAGCGCTTTGGTGGCTTCGATCTTAATGACTGGCGCCTTGCGCGGCATGACGACCACGGCCTTCGCGCCCAGCGCCCGCGCCGAATACGCTACCCCTTGCGCGTGATTGCCGCTGGAGTACGTGATGACCCCACGCCGCCGCTCTTCCTCCGCCAGCGACGCAATCTTGTTGTAAGCGCCGCGCAGCTTGAATGATCCGATGGGCTGAAAGCTCTCCGGCTTGAGCCAGAGCCGTCGGCCCTCTTCTTCAAACGCGACCAGCGGTGTCCGCGCAGCAACGCCGCGCAACCGCTGCTGTGCCTGCCGGATGTCGTCCTGGGTGATCATGATCGAAAGAGCGTTATTTGTTTGGGGCATGGTTTTAGCCATGCCGCACATCGCCACCTTGCGAATTGTCATCCCGAGCGATGCGCGAGGGAGCATCGCGACTGAGCGCGAGCCGAGGGATCCTGGTCTTATTTCGCGCAGACAGCATGATGCGTTCTGACAAACAAACAGCAGGTTCTTCGCTAGCCCTCGCTCGCTGCGCTCGTTCGGACGGCGCTCAGGATGACAATTGTTATGTTTTTCCTATCGGCGCGGCTAAAGCTGCGCCCCTCCGAAACAAAACCCGACGCCCGCAACTAAATTTCCAGAATCACCGGCATGATCAGCGGCCGGCGCGAGGTGTTCTTGGCGATGTAGCGCTTCAGCTCCTGGCGAATCTTCTCCTTCATCACCCCCCAGTCGCCTTTTTCCTCTTTGCTCGATCGCTCCAGCGCCTCGACCACCACTTGCCGCGCCTCATCCATGAAGCCGTTCTCCGCCCCCGCGGGAGCAAACCCGCGGGTGACGATCTCGGGAACCGACTCCACCTTCCCGCTGAGCTTGTTGATGGCGATGATCGGCAACACGATGCCGTCCTCGCTGAGCAGACGCCGATCGCGAATCACTAGGTCTTCAACCACATCCGTCCGCGAACCGGAATCGATGCAGACGCGGCCCACGGCCACTTCTCCCGTCTTGCGCGCGCCAAGCTCGTCGAATTCCAGCACGTCACCACTTTCCAGCATGATGACTTTGCCCACGGCACCGTGCATCGAGGCTGCCAGCTCGCCGTGCCGCCGCAGTTGCCGGTACTCGCCGTGGATGGGGATGAAATACCGCGGCTTCACCAGATTCATGATCAGCTTCAACTCTTCCTGGCTGGCATGGCCGCTGACGTGGATGGGCGGCTGCGACCCGTCTTCATACACCACCAGGGCCTCGCGCCGGTAGATGTGATCGATCATGCGGTAGATGGCTTTCTCGTTGCCCGGGATGATGCGCGAGCTCAGCACCACCGTGTCGTCGCGCTCGATCTTCACGTGCTTGTGGCTGTCCACCGCGGTGCGCGAGAGCGCCGACATGGGCTCGCCCTGGCTGCCGCTGATCAGCACGCACACGCGCTCGGGCGGAAAGTCCTTCACCTGTCCGGGATGGATCAGCACCCCGTCCGGGATTTCGATGTACCCCAAGTCCTGAGCGATCTCCGCCGACTCGTTCATCGAGCGTCCGACCAGCGCGACTTTGCGATTGTTCTCAAATGCGGTGTCGATGGTCAGCTTGATTCGATGGATGGACGACGAAAAGCAGCAGATGAAAAGCCGCCGCTCGGCCCGCGCGAACACCTCTTCGAACTTCCGCCGCACCGCGCGCTCGCTGGGCGTGTAGCCGGGGCGCTCGACGTTGGTCGAGTCCTGGAAGAGCGCCAGCACCCCGCTCTTACCGTACTCGGCGAAGGTGTGCAGGTCGAAGAGCCGGTTGTCGGTGGGCGTGGGATCAACTTTGAAGTCGCCGGTGTGAATCACCACCCCCAGCGGCGTGTGGATGGCCAGCGACACGCAATCCACCAGGCTGTGCGTCACCTGAATGGGATGGACGGTGAATGGCCCGATCTTCACGCGATCGCCGGCACGGATCTCCAGCAGCTTGGCGTCGTCCAGCAGGTCGTGCTCTTCCAGTTTGTTCTCCACGTAGGCGAGCGTGAACTCGGTGCCGTACACGGGCACCTTCAGCTCGCTTAGCATCCAGGGCAGCGCCCCGATGTGATCTTCGTGGCCGTGGGTGAGCACGATGGCGCGGACTTTGTCGCGGTTCTCGGTGAGATAGGTGATGTCCGGGACGACGATGTCCACGCCCAGCAGTTCGGCCTCGGGAAACATCATGCCGGCGTCGACGACGATGATGTCATCGCCCCAGCGGAAGGCCATGCAGTTCATGCCGAACTCGCCCAGACCTCCCAAGGGCACGATTTGGAGTTTGCCTGCGGGCATGGAGAACAGATGATGCTAGCACAGGGAAGGGCGAAGGCAAGGAGCGCGAGGCGGGTGTGGGGTTGAGGCCGCCGGAGAACCGCTGGAGCCTCGGTGCCTTTTCTTTTCTGGTCTGGAAGGAGGCCAAAAGAACCCTAAAATGGAAAAAGCCCGGTCTTGACCGGGCTTCGTCGCGGGGAAGAAACTCTACTTGACGCGCGGCTGGGGCTTCTGCTGCACCTTCACCCGTCCTGAAGGAATTTCGAGTCGGAGGCTTTCCGCGACCTTCACTATTGCATCGTCGCGTTTTCCGGGATCTTGGATATTTCCAATTAGCTGGATAAACATTCGGGCTGTTTCCAATGCACTCAAATCGGAATCGTTCTTATCCAGGCGATCGTTCGCTTCGGAGCTCAATCGAAGGAGGACACGTGACAGAGTCGTGCTCACTAATCCAGCAGCCACCGTGATCGCACCAGTCGCGACGGAGCCGCCCTTGTACAGCGCAATGTACAGAAGCAATCCAAACCCACCGAGCAGGATAGAAACGCCGATTACGCCTAATATCAGCGCCGCATTGAAGGTCATTCGCGCCTGTCGAAGTCGTTCTTGCCGCACATGATTCGTAACGGGTCGGGTCAGTTCTTCGGGAGAGGCTGTGTCAACCTCGAATGAAAACTCGCTCTGCAGGTCCTCGCTGCCGCCCCTCCATGACGGAAAAATATTCAAATTCACTTTAGATGTGTGACCTCCTGGTTGTTGGTTGTAGTGCCCCCAAGGGGGGTCGGCTGAGTCCTTGGGGGCACCCGGGTTTTAGGCTCGCGGCAGCACAAGCTCTTTGATCGGCCGGCCATCGGCGGTCGTAACGACGATCTTGTGATTCATTTTCGTTTCGTCCATCACGACGCTGACGAGACCCAGTGCCCACCTTAGTATTTCGGTCATAGAGGCTCCCGATTCATCCGACCGCTTTTTCAATTCGTTAAACGCACGACCGGTCAGATTGAAATTGATTCGTTTCGACTTCTCGACGAGCTCGAGAGCTTTCGCACCTCCAACATGATTCATTGGCGATTCCCCAAATTTTCAAATTTGGGAGAACAGCATCAAATGTTTTATCTGAAGTATTCTCCTTGGTTTTCTGGACACATACGTATCATATACATATAAAAAGTGCAATATATAAGTAAATAACCCCGCTTAACCTTTTTGTCCCTTTGTCTGCTGTGGGTTACGTGATGGCATTCCCGTACTATTCCAGCTACTCCAGTGATGTTGGTCTCGTGCGGCTGCTTGCGGTTGCGCCTTGGGCCTTGCAGCAGACCCTCTAGAAACTGTAAAGCGCCAGGCGCGTGATTCGAGCGATTCTCGAAAAATCGTGGTCGAGAGTGAACACGCTGGCCTTGTGTTCCAAAGCAATGGCTGCGATCACCACATCAACCGTTGTCAGAGTAATGCCCTTTGCGCGCGCTGCGCGGTAGATGGCCGCTGCCTCGCGGTAGGTTTCAAAGCCGCGGGGTTCGAGCATCTCCCACTGCGCCAGGTACTGCTCAATCCGCCTCACGTCCCTGGTAAGGCCTTGCAAGACCTCGGCGACGACGATTCCGGTGAGCGCGAGCGGCTCGGCCTCCTCGATCATGCGGCGTAGCTCGGCGCCGGCGCGGCCGGGAGAAAAGCTGAAGAAATCGATCCAGACGGAGCTATCCACCAGGATCAAACGCGATTTCTCCGCGAGGCTTTAAGGTCGCCCTTCCAGACGCCGCTCCCGTAGAAGCGAAGAATGCCTTTGCGGCTCTCGGAGCGAACCAGCAACTCCAAGGCTTTGTCCACGATCTGCCGTTTGGTCTTGAGGCGGGTCAGCTTGCGCGCTTTGCGGATCAGGCCGTCGTCGATGTCGATATTGGTTCGGCTCATGGGAAAATAGCATACACCATTTGCCCAGGAAGTTGTGTATGCCAGCTAGCACACTGCTGGCGCTGCTGTGGCAGGTGAAGGGGCACGGCTTCAGCCGTGCCGTAATGTCTCTATAGAAATTGTCATCCCGAGCAAGCGCGAACCGAGTCCCACGAGGCGAGCGCGCCGCGAGGGATCTGCAGTTTCGAAAGACAACACAAATGCAGATCCCTCGACTCGCGCTCCGTTCGCCAAGCTGACGTCGCGCGTCGTTCGGGATGACAATGT